>Ga0102946_1000245_pt1 | contig 19106 bp, 23 predicted proteins | sample SalPon2A_A_D1_MG_FD_78209 | JGI IMG/M metagenome (GOLD analysis project Ga0102946, IMG submission 78209) | Soil microbial communities from South San Francisco under conditions of wetland restoration - Salt Pond MetaG R2A_A_D1_MG | ecosystem: Environmental > Terrestrial > Soil > Wetlands | place... | reverse complement strand
TTCTAGTCGGGAGAAACTCCTGCGGGTTACGGGGGCAGCGTTGGAACGTGCCAAAGTCGGCGACTCCTCAGGCGGTCAGAGGGACGGGGATAATGCGCAAATATTGGGCAGGGGAGGCAACGGGCGCGCGACCACGGAAAATAACACACGCGCGCGGCCGACTACCGGTAGGCCGTGAAAACCAAGCAGTTTGCGGCAGCCTACTTGAGCTCGACGGTGGCGCCGGCCTCCTCCAGCTCGCCCTTGAGCTTCTCGGCCTCGTCGCGCTCGACGCCCTCTTTGATCGCTTTCGGCGCCTCGTCGACGATCGCCTTGGCCTCTTTGAGCCCGAGCCCGGTGGCGGCGCGGACGACCTTGATCACCGGCACCTTCTGGCCGCCGACCTCGGTCAGCATCACGTCGACCGTGGAGGCCTCCTCGGCGCCGCCGTCGCCGTCGCCGGCGGGCGCGCCGGCAGCCGGGGCCGCAGCGGCGACCGCGGTAGCGGAAACGCCGAACTCCTCCTCGAGCGCTTTGATCCGCTCGGAGAGTTCGAGCACCGAGATGCCTTTGAGCTCCTCGATCCAGTCCTCAGTTTTCACTTTGGTTGCCATCAGGCTTCTTTCTCCTTTTGTTCTTGCAGCTGCTGAAGTTGGCTGGCGAGCCCGGATACCATCGAGCCGAGGCCGCGGACGAGGCCGGTGAGCGGGCTGGCGACGACCCCGGCGAGCTGGCCGTCGAGCACTTCCCTGGCCGGCAGGCGGGCGATCGACTTGAACTTTTCCTCGTCGAGGGCGAGCTCGCCCATGAAGCCGCCCTTGAAGGCGAGCACCTCGTGCTCCTTGGTGAAGCCGGCGATCGCCTTCGCCGCCTGCGCGGTGTCGCCGCTGACGAAGGTCAGCGCGGTCGGGCCCTGCAGCAGCTCGACGAGGCGTTCCTCGCCGGCCTGCTCGGCGGCCCGTTTGGTCAGGCGGTTCTTGACGATGCGAAAGCTGGCCCCGGCTTCGCGCAGCTTGCCGCGCAGCTCGGCCGCCTGGGGGACGCTGATCCCCTTGTAGTCGACGGCGAAGATCGCCTCGGAGCCCTCGATCTGGGCGGCGATCTCCTCTATGGCCTGTGCCTTTTCGTCTCGGTTCATAAGTCACCTGCACCGGTCTTGCGGCTGAGTTCGTCTTTTGTCAGGCCTACATCGACAAAAGGCGAACTCACTGCCTGCCGGTGGTCTCGGGTTCGCGGCGCGGGAGTTTAGGCGGTCGCGGGCTCCGCTGCGGTCTCGGTCGCCTCAGCCGGCTCGGCGGCGCCTTCGGTCGCCTCGCGTTCGCCGGTCTTGCCGGTGTCGAGGCGGATGCCCGGGCCCATCGTCGTCGTCAGCGTCGCCGAGAGGATGTATTTGCCCTTCGAGGACGAGGGCTTGGCGCGGACGATCTCGTCGATCACCGCGAGGCAGTTGTCGAGCAGTTTCTGCTGGTCGAAGCTGGCCTTGCCGATCGCCAGGTGGATGATCGCCTGGCGGTCTGTGCGGTACTCGATCTTGCCCGCTTTCGACTCGCCCACCGCCTTCTCGAGGTCGTCGGTGACGGTGCCGACCTTCGGGTTGGGCATCTTGCCCTGCGGGCCGAGCACGCGGCCGAGCTGGCCGACCGCCTTCATCATGTCCGGGGTCGAGATCACGACGTCGAAGTCGGTCCAGCCCTCTGAGACTTTCTCGACCAGGTCCTGCCCGCCGACGTGGTCGGCTCCGGCGGCCTCGGCGTCGCGCGCCTGCTGGCCTTCGGCGAAGACGGCGACGGTGACGTCCTTGCCGAGCCCGTGGGGCAGCGCCAGCGTGCCGCGCAGCTGCTCCTCGGCGTGGCGCACGTTGACCCCGAGCCGCATGTGCAGCTCGACGGTCTCGTCGAAGCCGGCGCTGGCCGTCTCCTTGATCAGGGCGACCGCCTCGACGGGCGGGTAGAGCCGCTCGCGCTGCACCTTGCCGACCTCTTTGCGGAAGCGTTTGCCGTGGGCCATCGAGGTTCTCCTATTTGACGTCGACGCCCATCGAGCGGGCGGTGCCGGCGATGATCTTCGAGGCGGCGTCGAGGTCGTTGGCGTTGAGGTCGGGCATCTTGCGCTCGGCGATCTCGCGGATCTGGTCGGGGCTGATCGTGCCGACTTTGTTCACGTGCGGCTCGCCGGAGCCCTTCTTGATCCCGATCGCTTCGCGGATCAGCACCGCGGCGGGCGGCGTCTTGGTGACGAAGTCGAAGGAGCGGTCCTCGTAGACGGTGATCTCGACCGGGATGATCGTGCCGCCCTCGCTCTGCGTCTGCGCGTTGAAGGCCTTGCAGAACTCCATGATGTTGACGCCGTGCTGGCCCAGCGCGGGGCCGACCGGCGGCGCCGGGTTGGCGTTGCCCGCCTGGATCTGCAGCTTGATGAGGGTTAAGACTTTTTTGGCCATATGCGTGTCGGGACAATAGCTGGCGCGAGAACCAAGCGATCCTAGGAACTCGCGCTTCGCGCTCGCACCCCGCCTCCGGCGGGGGTCGCGCGGCGTGCTTCTTATCTGCACGCGAGCGAGCGAGGACGACGGAGCGCGCCGGTTATCGCGTCAGCTAGATCTTCTTCACCTGGTCGTAATTGACCTCTACGGGCGTCTCACGGCCGAAGATCGAAACCAGCACCTTGAGTTTGGCTGCGTCCTCGTTGATCTCGGCGATCTCGCCGGAGAAGTCCGAGAGCGGGCCGTTGATGACCTTGACCGATTCGCCGACCGAGAACTGGGCCTGCGTGCGGGGGCGCTCGGCGGTCTCGCGATGCAGCAGCCGGTCGACCTCCGGTTTGGAGAGCGGCACCGGCTTGCTCGTCGGGCCTACGAAGCCGGTCACGCCGGGCGTGTTCTTGACCACGCTCCAGGCGTCGTCGGTCATCTCCATGTTGACCAGCACGTAGCCGGGCATCGTGCGTTTCTCCTTCGGTTCTTTCTGCCCGTCTTTGTTCAGCTCCATCACCTGTTCGGTCGGCACCACGACCTGGCGCACGTTGCGGTTCTGGGCCATCGTCTGAACCCGGTGCTCGAGATTGTGCTTGACCTTGTTCTCGTGCCCGGAGTAGGTGTTGATCACGTACCAGCGATACATCTGGAGGTCGCCTTTGTCTTGGGATCCCGCTTAGAGGATCTGCTTGATGAGGAAGCTGAAAGCACTGTCGAGAGCGCCGAGGTAGGCGGCGGCGACGGTGACGAAGATGATCGTCACCGCGGTCGCCTGGACGAGGGTGTCGCGGTCGGGCCACTGCACTTTGCGCAGCTCGGCCCAGCAGGAGGCGAGGAAGCCGAGCACGCCGCCGCGCTGGCGGTCGGCCTGGGCCTGCTTCTGGCGCTTGGCGAGCTGGTCGCGCTCGCGCCGCTTCTGCTCTTCGCGCTTGCGCTTCTCCGCCTGCTTGGCGGCCTTCGCCTCGGCGCGCTTCTCCGTCCGCCCCTTCGGGGCGTCCGGGGTCTCCAGGTCGGCTTCGGACGCGCCGGCGCCGATCCCGGCCTCGACCGCCTCGACCTCGGCGATGTCGCCGGAGACGGGGACCTGGGTGTCGTGCTGGGCGCGCGAGTCGGTCTTACGCTTGGAGCCCGAATCGCCGCGCTTCTGCTCTTCGGCTTCGCGGGCGCGTTTCTCCGCCTTGCGCTGTGCGCGCGTCTTCGCCATGGGCCGCTACCGGGTCTCCTTGTGCGCGGTGTGGTGGCCGCACCAGCGGCAGTACTTGCGCATCTCGATCCGGTCCGGCGAGTTTCGCCGCGACTTGTTGGTCTGGTAATTGCGCCGCTTGCAGTCTTCGCAAGCCAGCGTCACCGCAATGCGGACATCTCCGCGAGCCATCGTTCTCCTCGTTGCGAACGCGTCGTTACAAGAGAAAACCCCGGGCCGAAGCGCGAGGCTCCGCGAAGGATAGCGCTCCGCGGCCTACGGCGGCTGAACGCTTTGCCCCCTCAGCGGGGGGTCAATCGTTCAGCAGGCACCAGATGCTCAGAGGCCCAAGGTTTTGGCGATGATCGTGCGCTGGATCTCGGAGGTGCCGCCGTAGATCGTCGAGACCATCGTCGCGCGCACGAGGCGCTCCATGTCGTACTCGGAGGAGTAGCCGTAGCCGCCCATCATCTGCATGCCCTCGACCGAGACGCGTTTGGCGACCTCGGTCACGTGCAGCTTCACCATCGAGGCCTCGCGCGGCAGCATCCGGCCCGGGTCCTCGTCGGTCAGGCTCGCGACCCAGCGGGTCATCAACCGGGCCGCCTCGACTTCGGTCGCCATGTCGGCGATCCGGTGCTGCAGCGCCTGGAAGGAGCCGATCGCGCGGCCGAACTGCTTGCGCTCCTTGACGTAGGCGAGGGTGTCGTCGAGCACGCGCTGGGCGATCCCGAGCATCGTCGCGGCGAGGATCAGGCGCTCGACGTTGAGCCCGGCCATCAGCTGCGTCCAGGCCTGGTCGACCTGGCCGAGCAGGGCGTCGGCGGGCGCCTCGACGTCGGAGAGGTAGAGCGTGTTGGTCTCTTCGCCGCCCATCGTCTTGATCGGGTCGATCTGCAGGCCCTCGGCGTCGCGCGGCAGCCAGATCATCGAGAGGCCCTCGTGCTTGTTCTCGCCCTTGGTCGTACGGCAGACGACGAGCACGTGGTCGGCGATGTGGGCGTTGGAGATGAAGACCTTCTGGCCGTTGAGGACGAAGCCGCCGTCGACCTGGGTGGCGGAGGCGGTGAGCGAGCCGACGTCGGAGCCGGCCTCGGGCTCGGTCATCGCGATCGCCTCGACCGCGCCGGCGGCGATCCCGCCGAGGATCTCGGCCTTCTGCTCCTCGCTGCCGAAGCGCTGCGTCGCGCCGGCGACGATCAGCGTCGTCGCGTAGCCGCCGATCGGGGCGAGCCCGCGCGACGTCTCCTCCATGAACAGGCAGGCGTCGAGCATCGAGCCGCCCGAGCCGCCGTAGGCCTCGGGGATCGTGATCCCGAGCCAGCCGAGCTCGGCCATCTGCTTGTAGATGGTTTCGTTGTGGTGCAGGCGGTAGCCGTCGGTGAGCCGCTCGCGCTGCTCCTGGGTACCGCACTCGCGCGCGCAGAAGTCGCGGATCGCGGCGACGAAGTCATTCTGCTCGTCGGTGAGCGAGAAGTCCATGCTGCGGGCAGGCTACCGGCCCGCGAGCCGTACCCGTCGCGTGCGCGCTACGACCTACTCGCCTCGTGCAAGTGGGCGAAGGCCGCGCCAGCCTCCGTTCTCGACCGGCTGGTCGATCAGCGCGACTCGCTGCCACGCGCCGGCGGCGCCCAGCTGGCGATCTTCGCGCACGGCTTCTCCAAGGCGCTCCAGCGTCGCGCCGGCGAAGAGAACGTGGAGCTGATCGGGGTCGAGCGGCTGTTCGCGTAAGCGGGTTCACTCCGCGAACAGCTCTTCGACGAAGAACCGCGCCGCCGCGTCAAGACGGTCGCCGAACGTCTCTTCGGCGATGGTCAGCACCTGATCGGCACGCTCGAGCCCGAGTTGCTCGGCGAGGAGCCGGACATCGCCCTCGTCCTCGCCGACCCGGTGCGCCAGCACCTTGAGGGCCAGCAGGGTGCGCGGCGAGGCGGCCAGACAGCGCAGACCGGGCAGGTCGAGCACCGGCGTGGCGGCTGCATCTTCGCCGGCAAGGAAGCCCTTGACCGCGTCGTTGAGCCAGCCGGCGGGGAGACCGCGTCGCTCGGCGACAACCGCGGCGGCGTCATAGACGGCGTTCTTCGGCTCGAAGACGGCATCGATGTCCCTCGTGGCGCGCCGCTCGTCGTAGGCCAGGGCGATCGCGGCGCCGCCGACCACGTACATGTCGGCACTCGTCCCCCGCCGTTGCAACTCGGCAGCCAGATCGCTGAGGGCGTCGATGATCTCGTCACGATCCACGGCGCTCAAACCCTGTGCAGGGAGCGCTCGGGCACGAAGACACCGCGGCGGCGGAAGGCGGCGGGCGCCTGCGCGATCGCGATCGCGCGAAATCCGGGAACGTCGCTGACGAACCAGAAGCGGTCGAGAAAGCGGCCCGGCTCGATCGACCACGCAGGCCGCTCGAGGCCATGCGCGACCGCGAGATGCTCGGCGAGCGCCCCGAGGTAGGCGTCGTAGCGCCGGTCGCCGGTCTCCTCGGGCCGCGTGGAGATCGCCTCGGCCCGAGAGCGATCGTCGCCGCGCAGCGAGAACTCGTCGAGGAACTCATGCACCGCGTGACTGAACTCCTCGCCGGCGCGAACGCGGGCAGCAACGCCCGCGAGCGTCTCGGTCATGCGCTCAGCAGCCGGCGGGTTCGCCGCCAACCACTCCGAGCTCGTCGTCAGCGGTGTCGCCATCACCCGCTGATCGTACGGCCTGTTGCGGCGATTGTCGGGCTCCAGACCAGCTCCCGGGCGGCTTCGATCTCGGCGACCGGGTCGATGCGCTCGTCGCGTTCGGCGAACTCGGCGAGCTGCTCGGAATAGGTCTCGTCGAGGACGCGGATGCCGTGGCCCTGCATGCGTGCGAGTCGCTGCAACGACATCCCGGAGGCAAGCATCAAGGCCGAGTGCGTGTGGCGGCCGAGATCGTATGGCCTGGTCGCCGCGAGGCCATCGACGCTCTCGCGCGCTGAGTTCGGGCGGGCCAGCCCCGAGCGCCACGTCGACCAACCCGCTTCGACCCGTTCGAGCGCGGGGGTGAAGTGTCGCGAGCGATAGTTGCGCCAGTCGGTCTCCAGCCAGTGGCCGCCGCCGGGCTTGCGGAAGACGTAGGCGCCGGAGGGGTCGCCGCTGAGATCGCGGACCGCATCCAGATCGCCGCGGAGCGGAGCGGGAACCGGGACGGCGCGATCGCGCCCGGTCTTGGTCCGGTCGCGCACCTCCTTGCCGCTGAGCGCGCGACAGATCGCGATGCGCGAGCCGATGTCCTGCCAGCGCAGAGCCAGCGCCTCGCCGGGCCGGCAGCCGGTCATCGCCATCAGGCTGACGAGCAGGGCGTCGCGCAGAGCCACCAGGCGTCGATCCGAGCCCGCGCGACGCGAGTTGACCACCAGCTCGAAGCGAACCCGCTCGATCACGACAGGGCCCCAGACCTTCGGCTGGCGCCGGCGCCTGGCGGCCGGCTTTTCGAGCAGAGAGACCGGGTTGCCCTGTACGCCGGTGGACCGCGGACGCCGCGCCGCCTCGGCGAAGATGCTCGAGAGGATGCCGATCGCCTTGATCAGGGTCGGATCGCCGGCCCCCGCCTCTTCGAGCCCATCCTGCCACTCGACCAGATCCTCGATGTCGAGTGAGGCGATCCGGCGCGCGCCGAGCAGCGGGCGGATGTGCTTCTCGTAGACGACCGAGTCACGCTCCCAGGTCTTCGGCGCGAGCCGCCGTCGCGCTCGCGGCGCCCAGATGTCGGCGACAAACGCCGCCAAGGTCGACCCATGCATGCCCTATAAAGGGCTGGACAGACCGATTCTCTCCCCCCTCTGGACTCAGGTATCGAGCCCAGGGATCGTCTCGTCCGGCAACTCGCCGTGAACTTCTGCCAGTCCGATCAGGTCGTTGCGATCGCGTGGGCGATCGGCGAGCCGCTTGAAGCCGACGATGCTGCTCAGGCCGGCGATGAGAAACCTGACGCCGCCGTAGTCGGCCGGCATTGCGCGCTTCTCGACGGTCTCGTAGTCGAGTGGCGGCAGGCCGCCCCTCATCACGTCGATGATGCCCGCGTCGGTCTTGGCCCTCAGGTGCGTTTGGCCGATCAGATGCTTGTCCTCGAGGGGCTCGTCGTCCCGCAGACGCACACCGTCGAGCCGACGCAGGGCCGTGAGGATCCGGCGATCGTTCTCCGCATCCTCGTCCGGGGCGAGAAAGTCGATGTCCTCGGTCGCGCGGACAAAGCGGTTTGCGATGACCGAGAAGCCGCCGACTACGACGAAACGCGCATCCTCCGCGACCATTGCCTCAACGGCGACGTCTAGCTCAGGATCGGCGATCGCCATTGGCCCGCTCGACCGCGCGCTGCAGATTCGCCCCCTGGGCGGAGAGATGCTGCCCGCGCCGCAGAAGCTCGCCGATCGGAGTGTCGGGCGGCGGCGTCAGCGCCTCGCGCTTCTCGGCGTTCAGACGGGCCCACTCGGCCTCGTTGCCGGGCGCCATCAATGGCTGCTTCTCTGACCTTGCCGCCATACACCGATTCTAGGCCATCTGCGGGCTGCATGAAACGAAAACGTCTCGTTGACCACGAACGGCTCGCCGACCGCCTAAAATGCGGACATGGCGACGAGGCCGAAGCGAATCGGGAATTGGACCCCGGATGGAAAGGCGGATCGCGCCGCCGAACGGCGGGAATTCCTCGAAACCACGCCGGGGCAGCGTGTCGAAGAGGCGATCGAGCTCTCGAGTGTCTTGTCTCAGCTCGCGGCAAGCGCGCAATCCCGACGGCTGCGAGAGTTGCGGGAGCAATAGCTCGCGAAACCGAACAGGAAGACGGCGCGAACCTGCCGCCGGTGGCGCCCCTCGACGCCAAGAGCCTTTTCGCCGCGCTCGTCGCAGCGGAGGTCCGCTTCATCGTGATCGGCGGGTTCGCCGTCAGCGCCCACGGGTACTTGCGGGGAACCAAGGATCTGGACATCGTGCCCGACCCGGAGCGTGAGAACCTGCAGCGCCTCGCCGGCGCCCTCTCAAAGCTCGACGCCAGGATCATGGGAATGGAGGAATTCTCCGAGGAGGAGGTCGTCCAGCCGGATGTCGCCGGTCTGGCCATGGGCGGCAACTTCGTCCTCACGACCAACTACGGACGCCTCGACATCTTGCAGCTGGTCAGCCCCGATTTCGAATATCAGAACCTCGACGCGGCGGCCATCGAGGACGAGGTTCTCGGGCACCGAGTGCGGTTCTGCGGCTACGAGGATCTGATCGAGATGAAGCGGGCGGCCGGCAGGCTCGAGGACGAGCTGGATCTGAAGCGACTGCGGGCAGTGCGCGGCGAATAGCGCTAGGCGACGGTGACTCTCATTGGGGGGCAAACGGATCGAGCAGTTCGACGCCGGCGCCTTCAACGTCAGCGACGTTGCGGGTGACCAGCGTCAGGCCGAGAACCCGTGCCGTCGCGGCGGCGCACGCTCTCGATACCGCGGCGGATCTCACCGATCGTCAGAACGCTGAGGAAGATCTCCTCCTCGGCGACGCCGGCATACCAGGAAGTGACGTTCGCATCAGCTCGCTCGCCCTTGCGCAGCTCAGTAGCGAGGCAGGGGCGCATCGGCAATCGCGTTGATCGCGGGCAATCCCGGCGTGATCTGCCACTCGCGGCCCGGCGAGCCCAGCGGGGAACTCGGGTTCGCGGTCAGATGCGAGCCACATAGCGAGTGCCGCGCCTCTCCCCGATCCGCTCAAGCCGCCCTTCATCAACCAGACGACCGAGCAATGCAAGAGCCTCGCCGCGCTCGAGGCCGGTCTCCTTGCGGATGTCGGCGTTAGAGACCTCGCCTTTGGCGGCCATCGTGACGACGAAATCGGCCAGCTTCTCGGGTCCCAACCGCAGGCCCGCAGGTGGGGCCAAGTCACCCACCAGGTGATAGTTGGCGCCACCATGGCGACCGCGCTGTTCGAGGAAGTTCTCGTCACGTAGGCGGTGGAGAATCTCACGCGCGGTGGCGTCGTCGGCGCCGACGATTTCGCGCACCTTGGCGTTGGTGAGTGCCTCGCCCCGGGCGGCGTGGACGAGGACGAGGCGATCGGACCCCGCCAAGGTCCCGCGCCGCTCGAGCTCGCGTACCCATGCACGCTCAATCGGCGCCACGGCGCTCCGCACTGGCAGCGTGACGGCCACCGAGTGGCCGAGATCCTCGATCACGGGTGGGTTGAGCATCTCGTCGCGCATCGTGTCCTGCATCACATTGATTCCGCGGCCGGCGTCCTCAGCGAGGCCATAGCGGCGCAGGGCGGCGATCACGGCGAGGTTCCTCGGTGCGGTCGTTTCGCGGATATTGTCGACGGTGACCGGCTCGGGCAGGCCGCCGGGAGAAACGATCCGCACCGAGGACGGTCGCATCTCGACCCTGACCGGGGTGCGGTCGAACTCGTAGGAGCGATGGGCGATCGCGTTGGCAATAGCCTCGCGTAGAACCACCGGCGGGATCCGCGGCAGTTCATAGCGCCGAACCCCGAGGACGACCAACTCCGTTCCGAGATTATCGAGGATCGTCTCGAGGGCTCTCTCCACCTGCAGGGGTAGAGGCCCACGGATCTCGCGCCGCAGTTCGTAGTCGACCGTCTCCTCATCGGCAAAACGCAGATACTCGACAAAGGTCTTGCCGAGGGCGCGGTCGGGCTCGGACACCAGATAGAGCGCCCCCGCGATACTGAGTCGACCGTCGTTTGCATATCCCAACTCCGAGAGCCGGTCGACCATGAAATCCTCACCCCACCCGAAGGCATCGCGGAAGTCGCGGGCCAGATCCTCCTCCGCGTCGGCGATGGCGAGCTGGGTCGAGGTGATCTCGAAGCGGGTAGTCGAGCGCTCGTTGACCAACTGCTGGAGGTCTGATCCGAAGAGGGACTCGTCGCGGGTCCCCCGGCGGACTCTGACAACCCCGTTGGATGCCTGGCAGAAACCCTCCTCGCGTTTAGCGATCGAGATCGCCACCAATGCCTTGCCGTCAACCTCAACCTGATGGAGGGAGTAGCGACCCGGCGAGTGGACGTTTCGGGCGATCTCATAAATCGCGTCTTCAGTGCCCGGCTCAAGGGAGCGGCCGGTAATGGTGCCGTCGTCCTCAACTCCGATCAGAATCACACCGCCGTCTGCGTTGGAGAAGGCGACGATCGTGTCCTGCAGAGCCTCCTTGCCGGTTCCCCGCTTGAACTCGACGTATTGGCCCTCGCCGGGGAAGTCCCGTTCGAACTCCGCCGTGCTCATCGTCAGCGGCAACTCCACCCGCCTGGGATGAAATGGAGGATATGGAGAATTTCTGTTCGCCATATTCGATAAAAAGAAGTTTGTCATAACCGCCGGACTGCCCCACGCCCGGACTTGGGGTTCCGTGGGGGCTACGTGCTCCCGCCAGAAGTTCCGCAGCGAATGCACTCCAGATCGCACGCATCCGACATTGACCACGCTGGAGTGGGGTAAATGTCGGATGCGGGTCCCGGATCAGCGGCTTCGTTGCGCCCCGGTCACGCGACGAGGCGCAGCCCAGGCTCACGGGCGGCGAGCCTAGAAAAGCGGTTCCCGGTGGATCGTCGGAAACCGCTCTGGGATGCGAAGCCCGGAACCGGACTCGAACCGGTGACCCCTTCCTTACCATGGAAGTGCTCTACCAACTGAGCTATCCGGGCGGAATGGCTTGCTAGAGCCGAATATCAGTGAGGGCTGAGGTGGCGAAGGGTGCGCCATGGCACACAGATGGCACACCAGCGCGAAAACCGGTGGCTTCTGTGCCATTGCGTCCCATCGCTCGCTCAACCATCATGGAGCGATCTTAGAGGGTCGGGCAGCGGCGGCGCCCGTGGTTAGCTGCGCTCGCCGGTGCTCGGATCGAGCTCGCCCCAGACGAGACGGCGGGCGGCTTCGATCTCTGCGACCGGCTCGATCGGATCGAACCGATCCTCGTACTCGGCGAGCTGCTCGGAGTAGGTCTCGTCGAGCACGCGGATGCTGTGGCCCTGGATGCGCGCGAGACGCTGAAGGGTCATGCCCGAGGCGAGCATCAGGGCCGAATGGGTGTGGCGGCCCAGGTCATAGGGGCGCGTCGTGGAGAGGCCGGCGACGCTCTCGCGCACGCCACCTGGGTCCTCGAGGGCGTCGCGCCACTGGCTCCAGCTCCGCTCCACCCGCTCCAGCGCGGCGACGAAATGTCGCGAGCGGTAGTTGCGCCAGTCGGTCTCGCGCCAGTGATCTCCGGAGGGCTTTTGAAAGACGAAGTCCATCGGGCCGTCGCCGCTGCTTCGCCGCAGCGCGGCGAGGTCCGCGGCGAGCGGCTTCAGCAGCGGAGCGACGCGGCCGCGATCGGTCTTGGTGCGCTCAACCACCTCGTCGCCGCTGAGGGCGCGCTCAATCGAGACGCGGCCGTCGAGGTCGAGCCAGCGCAGCGCAAGCGCCTCACCGGGCCGGCAACCGGTCATCGCCATCAAGGCGACGAGCAGCGTGTCGCGCAGCGCGGCAAGTGGCTTGTCGGCCCCGACCCGGCGCGACTCGCTGAGAAGCTGCCGGCGGACGCGCTCGACCACGATCGGACCCCAGACGAGTGGGCGCTGGCGGCGCCTGACGGACGGCTTTTCGAGCAGAGCGACCGGATTGGCGCCGACGCCGGTCGAGCGCGGCCGCCGCGCCGCCTCGGCGAAGATGCTCGAGAGGATCCCGATCGCCTTGATCAGGGTCGGATCGCCGACCCCGGCTGCCTCGCGCTCGTCCTGCCAACCCACCAGGGCTTCGACGTCAACCTCGGCGATCGGCAACCCTCCGAGCTGGTGGAGGATGTGCTTGTCGTAGATGCGCGAGGTGGTCTCCCAGCTCTTCGCGGCCAGACGCCGCTTTGCCCGCGGAGCCCACGCGTCGGCGACGAATACGGCGAGGGTTAGGCCCAGCGCCGCAGGCTCAACCGCGCGCCCGCGCGATTGCTCCTGGGCCCGCGAAACCTCGGCGCGGAAGGAGCGCGCGCCGCCTTCGCCGGTGAGGCGGGCGAAGGAGCGGCTTTTCTGGCGCCCTCGCTCGCGCCAACGCACCCGGTAGCGCTTCTCCCCGGACGGCGTCAGGTACCACTCGATGCCCTGCTCCTGGCGGGCCATCGACTCAACTCAGACTGAGATCCGAGAGCTTGCGGGAATCGGGAAGCGGACGCAGGTCGAGCGGCCGGGTCCTCCGCCTGCACAGGCGCGAGGCCGAGATCCACGCCGACCAGCTCGATTCAGCGATCAGGACGATCCCATGCCGGGCGCCGGACGGGCGCACAGCCTCGAGCTCGCCGCGGGCCGCAGCGGTCAGAATCGTTCGGTAGGGCACGCGGGTTCGCTCGGACCACTCCTTGGCGGTCCAGAAGGTCTCCTCGATCGGGCTGTCCACATCCCTAGGACGCCGGCGAGCGGAAACTGGTCCCCCTTGCAGCGATTTTTCCTTCCTTTGCCTGCCGGAGGCCGGCTGTTGATCTGACATCGAAACTCCTCGGTTCGCTGACCACGACGACAGCCGTCGGGCGCCGGACGGCCGATCCCGGAACCCGAGGCGCCAGCCGAGGGCCGCGAGGAGCCCGGCGATGCCGGGCTTGCAGGGATCGGACGCCGGCGCCAGGCTGGCTCGGCGTGGACGGGCGAGTCAGTCGGAGCCCGGAATCTCGCAGACGATCAGCTTCGGCCAGTCGTTCGCCGCCGCCAGGCGCCGGTAGACGTTGGTGGAGGCAGGCGCGCAGAAGACGATCACGGCGTCGTAGCCGCGCATCAGCGATTCGAGAATGTCGCGTTCGCCCCACCTGCTCTGGCGGATGCCGTGCTTGACCAGGATCGCGTGGCGCTCGCGGCCAATCTCGACGACGGCGTTGGGACGGCGGCCCAGCCGACCCTGTTCACGGATGACGCTGCGACCGCAGATCCAGCGCGCCTCCGGCGCGCGCCCGGCGATGTGCAGGCGGACCTCGTTGACGGCGCGCATCCGCGCCATCGCGCCGACCTTCGGCGGCCGCGAGGCGAAACCGGTGCCCGATAGGCGGGCGCCCCGACTCGTGAGCCAGGCCCAGTGAGGCTCGTCGTGCAAGATGCGGCCGTAGTCGGCGAAACCCGACTTGAACAGGCGCCTGACGACGCGGCTCGCCTGAGCGGGCTCGCAGCCGATGAAGCGGGCGAGCTGATCGAAGGGCACTCCCTGTTGTTCGGAGAGCAGGCGCAACAACTCGAACTCCCAGCGCTCGGGCTGGCGCAGGACGGGGCGCCGTCGGTGAGCCGTGGCGCCACGCTGGAGGCCACCATCCTTTGCGTGCGCGCGCGCCTCAACCTCCATCCTCGGCCTCCTCCTCGAGGTAGGAGATCTCCTTCGGAGCATCGACCTCGACCCGCTCCAGCGGGCTGTCGAGCGGGTGTGAGTCGGGCAGCGCGGCTCGCTCGGTCGAGGGCGAGCGGCGGATCGCCAGCTTGGCGGCGCGGCCGCGGCGGATGACCCAGGCGGTTCCGGCCTGCAGATCGCGGACGCGATCGGGTGGGATCTTGGGCAGCTCCTGCCAGCGCATCAAGCCGTCGCGCTCGCGCACTCCCTCGCCGAAGCGGTGGGTCAGCTCGGGAGTCCGCCTGCTGCCGGCGAGCGCGGTGAGCTGCTCGGGCTCGTTCATCGCGTGCACCAACAGCGTCTCGACCGAGCCGAGGATCCGCTCGCGCTGGGCCGGCGAGCCCATCCCCGAGAGCGTCTGGGGGATCAGGACGAGGCCGGCGTTGAAGCTGCGCGCCTGCTCGACCTTCATCGCGACGTCGCCAGCGCCTGCGATCGCCGAGAACTCGTCGGCGAACATCAGACAGCGCCGCTCGCGCTGCTTGCGCTTGGTGAAGTAATGGGCGAAATCGGCGAAGAGCAGGCACGCCGCTCCGGCGGTGTCCTCGCCCAACGCCACGGAGTCGAGCAGGAAGTAGGCGGCGTCGGCGTCCTCCCATGACCACTCGCCGTCCAGGGCGCGGCCCATCTGCCCGAAGAAGGCCTCGTAGCGCAACCGGACCTGGCCGACCTTGTCGCGCGGCAGCGAGAGCACCGCGGTGGTCGGCCCGTGCGCGTTCAACAACAGCTCGTAGTCGAGCCGTCCCAACAACTCGGCGCTGGAGCGTGGCGGCCCGTCGGGGTGGTTGCACGCGAGCTGCAGGGCGGTCTTGGCGATGTCGCGGTAATAGGCCGCCGGACCCTCGGCGACGAACTCGATCACCTCCAAGAGCCGGTTGACGATCGCCCGCCAGTCGCCCCGCCAGGCGTCGAACGGCTCGTTGGGGAAGACCCGCACCCGGCGGCCGGCGGCGCGCATCAGCGCGCAGAAGCGCTCGGCAGCGGCTCGGTCGCCCTTGGCGTCCAGATAGAAGACCGAGGCGTCGGCCTTCGTCGCGGTCTCCTCGGCGATCCGCATCGCCGTCTCGGTCTTGCCCGAGCCGCTGGCGCCGAGGATCACCGCGTGACGGGCCATCGCATCGAAGGGCCAGACGAGGTCGGACCCACACTGCGGCAGCGCCGATTCCCCCGCCAGGCGGCGGCCGAGGACCGCGCCGTCGGGCGCCGCCGGCACGCACGGTCCAATTCGCCGGCGGCCTAGCATCGATCCCCCTGCGGCAGGCGGCGCACGATCAGCTTCGGCCAGCGGCCCTCGGCCTGCACCCGCTTCAGCAGGTTGTACGGATGAGGGCCGCAGAAGTACAGGACGGCGTCGTAGCGTTTGCTGTGCTCGGAGACGATCTGGTGGATCTCGGGGTTGGTCTTGGTCGAGAGCTCGACCTCGATCGCGTGGCGCTCGCCGTCGATCTCCAACACCGCGTCGGGGAGGTGGTCCTCGGGGTCGCGGCGGCGGTAGACGACGCGCTCGCAGACCCAGCGCCCCTCGGGCGCGCGGGCGCCCAGGTAGAGCCGAACCTCGTTCAGCGCGCGCCGGTGGCCGATGCTCGAGACGTCGGGCTCGCGATAGGGGAAGCCCGTCGCGGCTCGCTGTGCCCCGCGGCGGCTCAACCACAGCCACCGGTAGTCGCGGACCAAAAAGCGCCTGCTCTCGAGCAGCCCCTGCCGCTCGAGGCGCCGGACGAGCAGCGCTCCCTGCTCGAGTTCGAGGCCCAGGAAACGGGTCAGCTGGTCGAGCGGTATCGCCACCTGCTCGGAGAGCAGCCGTAGCGCTCCTGCCTCTCGGTCGAGACCCTTGCTCTGGCTTTGCTCCTGCTGGGCGTGCATGGCCAAAGCGAACGCACGCTTGCGTGCCACCCTGAGCGACGCCGCACGCCCAGCGGGCAGAGCCCCTCTGTCGCTCGGTCGAGCTCCCCTCCGTCGCCGGCTTGAACGACCGCGAATGATCGCGCCGGCGGCGAGCCCTGCAAGCCCTCTGCGCGCAGAGGGCTCCTCGCGGCCCTGCGGGTTCCGGGCTCGCCTGGTCCGGCGCATCGCGGCCTTCCTCAAGCCAACGACGGAGGGAGGCAGCGATGTCAGGTTCAGTGGCGCCGAGCGCGCCGGGGCGGTCCCGGGAGGCCGAGACGGTCGCCCACCAGCTCTATGCGGCCCACCGCGCTCGGCTGCTGGTGATCGCGCGCAACAACTGCGGCGACTCCGGCGATGCCGAGGAGGCGCTGCACGACGCCTTCATCCTCTTCATCGAGCGCTTCGACCCCGCCTGCGGCTCTCCCGCCCTGCCCTGGCTGACGCTGACCCTCAAGCGCCGCTGCTGGGCCATATACAAGCGCCGCCGCGAGCTCGGCGAAAGGCTCGCCCGTGCCCAGCGCGAACAGGTGGCCCTGCGTGGCGGGCGCTCGGTTGAGGATCTCGCCGAGATCACCGAGGGCGCGGAGCTGCTCAAGGGCGACATCGCCGCGCTCAAGCCCCAGGAGCGCCGGGCGCTGGCGCTGCTGGCCAGCGGGCACTCCTACCGCGAGATCGCCACCCGCCTCGGCTGGAGCGTCAAGCGCGTCGATCACTGCCTCGAGCGCGCGCGGGCGAAGCTGCGCGAGCGCGCGCAGGAGCGCCTGGCTCAGGGTCAGTAGGCGCAGCAGATGTTGCGGATGCCGACGTGGACGTGGTCGTAGTGATCGCCGCCCTCGTAGGTCTGCCAGAGCAGCTGGATCCGGTAGCGGCCGCGGTAGGCGCTGAGGACGCCCGTGCGCCCGGGCAGCCCGAAGGCCGCGGCGACGGCGCGGGCGACGCGGTCCGCCGCGCCGCCGGGGAAGCTCAGGTCGCATTCGCCGATATCGACCGCGTAGGAGTGCCGCGATCCTTCCCAGTGGTCGGAGACACCGCCCGAGAGGGTCGATTCGGTCGACCGCTTGGCCGAGGTGACCGAGCAGCCCTCGCGCGCGCCCAGGCGCACGGCGAGCTCGGCGAACTTCTGCGCGCCCCCCCAGGGCCCGGAGGTATCGCTCCAGTCGATCCGCCCGAGCGCGACCGGCCCCGCACGCACTCCGATCAAGCGGCAGACGACCTCGCCCTGGTAGGCCTCGGCCTGGTCGAGGACATCGTTGACATACCACTCGGCGTGGTTGTAGGCGAAGATCGCGGCGCGCCAATCGCGCGGCGCGCCCGAAGCGCGCAGGTAGTTGGCGGTGGCGAAGACCGAGTCGGGGACCGAGTAGCGGTCGACAACGCCGTCGCGGTCCGCGTCGACGCCGTAGGCCTCCCAGCTGGGGGCGAGAAACTGACCGGGGCCCCCGGCGCCGGCGAAGTTCGCCCCCGACCTCACCCCCGGCAGCCGCGCGCGGCCGAAGTCCGACTCGATCCGGTGGATCGCCGCGACGATCGAAAAGCCGCGCGGGCCGAGGCGGAATCTAGCTGCGGCGCGCTGCAGCCAGGGGATGTAGCTGGCAGGTATCTCTCCGGCCAGATCGCCGCGGGCGCTGCAGATCTGCCGGGCGCCGGCGGCCGGCGTGGAGGCGGAGACGAAGAGGCCGAGGAAGAAGAGGACGCCGAGCAGCACCGCGGCGACCGCAAGGGCGACCTTGAGCCCGATCGCGCCTGCCAGGGCCCGCGCCGCAAAGCCCGCGACCTCGCCGGCCCGACCCTCCGCACCGCCCTGGCGCCTCACTCGGCCACCCCTGCCGCCAGCCAGCCGCTCGCGCGGCGCTCGAAGAAGAAGGCGAAGGCTTCGGTCGCGCCGCCGCGGCGCAGCCTGCCGCGGACCAGGGCGCGCGCCGCGGCTCCGGCGCCGAGTCCCACCTGCAGGTCGAGCAGATGCGCCCGGCGGGGAATGCCGCTGATCGCCGGGCGCGGCGGCTCCGCCAGCAGCGTCAGCGCGAACTCCTCGGTTGAGGCGGCCCGCAGCGCCCTCGCGATCGGCGCGTCCGCCCGCCCGACCTCATAGGCCAGGAAGGCGGCGAGAAAACGCCGCGCCGCGGCGGCGACGGCGCGCTGCCCGGCACGCAGCGCCGCGCTCGCTGAGCGTCCCGGAGGCAGATCCTCGCCCCGGCGCCGTTCACGCCATCCCGAACCCCGAAGCCCGAGGCGCGCGTGGGCGGCGGGCAGGGCCGAAGTCCGCGCCGCGTGCCTGGCGCCCGGAGGCTCCTCCTCGCGCAGCGCCAGTGCCGTGGCGCTGCCCAGCAGCGCCACGGCCGCCAGGGCGAAGAGTCGCGACCGGGGGCGCTGGCGGGGCATCTAGGCGCCCCTGCTGAGCCCGCGGCGGTGCTCCAAACGGCGCTCGCGCCGCAGGCGGCGCAGGTGCTCGCGGCGCTCCGCCGCGCCGCCTTCGATCCGCTGGCGCACACCCTCGACCGCCTGGCGGGGGCGGCCGACCACCCGCCCGGGCGCCTCGGCGGCCACCTCGAGGCGCTGGCGGTCGCGCCTGCGGGCGGCCTCGATCGCCTCCTCGGCACGCTCGCGATCGGGCCCGCTGAGCGCTTCGAGCTGAGTCCGATCGAAGCCCGCCCGATGGGCATGGTCGGCGGGGTCGCGCGAGCCCTCCAGCAACGCCCGGTCCTCGGCGGCGAAACGCTCGATGTCCGCCCCGCTCCAGCGCTCTCCCGTGGTGCGCTCATTGCGCTCGACGCGACCCAGCAGCTCGCGCGCCTGCTCGTAGCGACGCCGCTCGGGCGGCGTCGCGGCGGGGACAGGCGGTCGATGCGCAGATGCGGCCTGCGCCGCCGGCTCCCGAGCGCCACCGCTCGCAGCCCCGCCGAACCGCGCCTCACGGGCGCCCTCCTGCCGCGGGCGCCCGTGACGAGCCTCGAACTCGCCCACCGTGCGCCTCGCCTCGCTGTGGCGACGCTCCGCCAGCGCCCGCGCGGAGTCGCGCAGCGAGCTGCCCGCGGCCCGGCGGGTCGCCTCGCCGCCGTCGGCGACGCGTCCCCCCGCCCAGCGGCGGGCTGCGTGCCCGACCCCCTGGGCGGCGCCGCCGAGGCTCCTGCCGACCTGACGGGCAGCGCTGAAGGCGGCGACCTGCCCGAGCAGACCGCGACCGGGCGAGGGCTCGCTTGTGCCGATGCTGAGCCGGCCGATCAGCTCGGCGCGGCGCAGGAA
>Ga0102946_1000244_pt1 | contig 19152 bp, 14 predicted proteins | sample SalPon2A_A_D1_MG_FD_78209 | JGI IMG/M metagenome (GOLD analysis project Ga0102946, IMG submission 78209) | Soil microbial communities from South San Francisco under conditions of wetland restoration - Salt Pond MetaG R2A_A_D1_MG | ecosystem: Environmental > Terrestrial > Soil > Wetlands | place... | reverse complement strand
TCGTTATGCAGGCAGTGAGAGGTAGTCTAAAGTGTTGTAATTATAATGTTCTACGAAATTATGTGAGTACTATTACAATTTTTTTTCAAGCCAAACATTGGGATTGGTGATCAATTGTACAGCGAATAGCATTTTTGTTGCATAATATATTATGCCTCAATTCTTACTTATCCATACATAACTTGTGAGCTCGGCTTCGGAAGGGTAATTTCCGATTGACCCTCTACCCACCCGTGGTAAACTACCCCCATGAAAAACAAAGCCACTGCCTTGGCCCATCCGAACATCGCCTTTATCAAATAATCACAATGGAACACAGGTAAAACTACGGGGGAGACTTGTTATCTAACCAACCCATCTACATAATTTTCAGAAGGCCCACAATCACGATCAATGGAATACAATACACCAATCAGATTCCGAACAGAACTAGAAATTAGTTAAAATAATTATATACTGACCCAAAAACCAACATACATTAGTGGTGTTTTGATGTCAAAGTTCATCCTCAATCGGTTAGCTGGAGGATCGAATCCTCCTGTGCCCAATTTAGACTAAACTTAGATTAGTGGAATTAATGAGGGTTACTTCTTAACTGGATGAATATTCATTCTCCTATGCAATTTAAAATAATGGGTTAGCAATTAAATCCTTGACGGAAACGAAACCCACTTGCTTGCCATTTTCGGTGATGAGAATATGACGGATATGATTAGTAGCCATTGTTCGATAAATTTTGTAAACGGATGTTGTAACATCAACCGAGATCAAAGGTGATGTCATGATTTGATCAGCCGTTGTTTGGGTTGCATCCTTTTTAAGCGCTACTACTTTTCGAACAATATCTGACTCACTGATAATACCTTCTGCATTCCCTAAATTCCCAACAAGAACGCTACCGACCCCCTGCTGATGCATGATCTTTACCACCTCTGAAACAGTTGTATTGAGATCTACATTCGGGGGTCCGATTGTCATAGCCTTTCTGATGGGTTCAACAGCAGCTGGCCTGAGGAACAAGAACCAATGTGCAAACCCTATAAAGAAAGTGCCTCCAATGATATTGCCGATGGTGACTGGTAAAAGATTTTTAAACAGAAATCCGGTGAAGGTTAAGTTGGTAAGGTCTAGAGTTATCCCGAGGGCATCTTGAGCTGCAGCAAATATTTCAAGATTGTTTTTTAAGATAAGACCTGCTGGAATAAAGTACATATTCGCAATCGAGTGTTCAAAACCCAGAGCAACGAAAGCAGTGATTGGAAACAATATAGCCATAATTTTATCTGTAACAGATCTTCCACTGAAACAAAGGTAAACTGCCAAACAAACCAGAATATTACATAGAACTCCCCTTGATATCGCCTGCCAAAATGTCAAGTTAACCTTGCTATTGGCAATCGTCAGGGCTTTTACACCTACGGCACCTCCTCCGGCAGTCCACTGACCGCTCAAGAAAATTAATGCGATCACAACTAAAGAACCAATAAGATTGCCAATGAAAACGATTCCCCAATTGCGTAAAAGCTGCCCAAAGGTTATCTTGCTGCTGACAAAAGCCATAACAATCAGATTGTTCCCAGTGAATAATTCAGCACCAGTGATTATGACTAGCACTAGCCCTAAACTAAAGACACTTCCCCCTATTAATTTGGTTACCCCGAGGCTCAAAGTTGAATCGTGAATCACATAAGTAAAAAATGCAGCTCCTAGTCCAATGAATATACCAGCCATAGTGGCTAAGGTAAGTGTTGAATAAAAATCTCGACTGCTCTTTAGGATGCCAGCTTTCTCTACTCGTACAGCCATCTGTGCCGGGCTGTATGCATCAATTTCATACTTTTCCATTGAATCTCCTCTTTTTCAGTTTTGTAAAATCACATCACTAAGTTAAAAGCTTCCAGGCAGCATAGTATTTTCTCACAGGTTCCATTTCGCAGTGCAGCTAGGGTGGTAGATCTTTCTGGGCTTTAAGGGCAGCAATGACTTTTTCTAGTTGCTTACTCTCAGTCACAGTATCCTCCTCAATAATGAATGAGGGTATGGTTTCTTTATCAAAAAATGCTTTAATGTGACTCAATGATGATATTTTTCCATTGCCATTTGCTGAGTGCCAGTGCAGGGAATTGTCGTACCCATGGTTTTACTAATGTGTGCGACCTGGAATAAGCAAGAGGGATGATTGCAGCTGACTCGATCAGCCTTTTATCTGCCTGACCGTACAATTTCAGCCGCTCTCCTTGTTCCAGAACTCTTTGGGCTTTTTCCACTAAGCGGTCGTATATTTCATCCCTCCACTGAGTACGCTGCTGTACATTACTTGTTCTCAAGAAAGAATCAGGATCAGGATAGTCGGCTATCCACCCAAATTGGAATAATTGTGCAGGATTCTGCTCTAACCTGGTGAGGTATTCTCTCCAGGGCATAATATTCCACATGATTTCCACGCCAAGGTTTTGATTCCATTGTTCTTGTAGAGCAAGAGCCTGGGGGCGATTGCGCTCTCTTGTGCAAGCATCCACCTGGGGAAAACCATGTCCATTAGCAAAACCAGCTTCTGCCAATAACTGCTGGGCTTGCGTGGGGTCGTATGGAAATCCAATATTTGCTGAATGGCCCGGAACGCCTAGTGGGATAAAGCCACCCGTAGCGGGGAATAAATATCCTCCCAATACTTCATTTACCAATACTGTTTTATCTATAGCCATTGCAAATGCCCTGCGCACGCGTGGGTCGTCGAACGGTGGCCGATTCACATCAAATCCCACATAATGAGTGGCGGACTCTGGCGCTGACACATATTCACCGGCATATTGCCGGCGAGCACGATTCCACTGCGAAGGCAGGAAATCTCCAAATCCAAGAATATCCAGGTTATTCGTCTCATACATATCTAGCACTGCTGATTTATTAGTCTCAAATATAAGTTCTACCTCTTGTATGTTGCCGCTTGTCAGCCCGTGATAGTTAGGGTTGTGTTTCAAGGTCATTGCTTCCCCTGGTTTCCAGTCCTCTAGCCAAAAAGCCCCATTACTAACGAAGTTGTTGGTTTGCGTCCACTCTTCACCATGAATTTCCACTACATGTTTTGGAATTGGGTAAGTAGCAGTGCATGCGAGGAGAGAGAGGAAGTAGCCCGTTTGGCCTTCTAGCTCGACCTCAAGAGTAAAGTCATCTATGGAATGAATCCCCAATAGATCTGGGTTAGATACCTGACCCTGATGGAAGGCTTTTGCACCCTTGATATCGTACAATAATTCAGCGTTGGGTGATCCGCTCGTCGGATCCAAAGTTCGCTTCCAGGCATATTCAAAGTCCCTGGCAGTCACCGGTATTCCATCGATCCAATGAACATCATCCCGTAATGTGAATAAATATTTTTGTCCACCTTCAGAAATCTCCCAGGATTTTGCCACATTTGGCATTATTTCCATTGCCGTACTGGCTTCAACCAATCCACTGAAAAGTTGGATAATAACTGCACTGGAGTCATCGTGATCGGTCATTGTAGGGTCTAGGCTATAGGGGGCATTCTGAACAGTTCTTAGTGGATGTGGGGCGGGTTTTAAATGAACTGTTGGCTTTGGTTTTTCCTCCTGTTGCCACAAAGTAAAACCCTGTTCGAAAGCCTGATGGGATTTCTCGTAATCGAAGGCAGTGTGGTAGACAAGCCCCAATTTCATTAAGGTGCGAGCCGCTAATCTATATTCTCCTTTTTCTTGGATTAAGTCCAATGCTCGTTTGTAAGCATCTATTGCTTCCTGGTGTGCGTATGCCAGGCGTGCTCGATCACCCGAACGAAGTAGAAACTCAATTGCTTTGGCTTTATCATCGGCCAGTTCATAATGGCTTGCAATTAGCCCCAGGTATTCTCCCATCCGCTCTCCAGCAGCACTTTCTAACCAGGCAGCAACTTGCTTGTGATACACCTTTCGAAGTTTTAGGAGAACGGTCTCGTAAGTTACATCACGCAGAAGGGCATGATTGAATATATATTCCTTTGTTTCTTTAAAAGTTGAATGCTCTCTCCTAAAGACTAGCTCGCGCCCGCGCACAGATTCCAATAAAGGGACAAGTTCTCGCTTGCTAGCTTTCTCAGATCTATCTATTTCCAATTCAGCTACTGCTGTATCCCAAAATGTTCGCCCAACGACTGAAGCACGTTGTAAGAGAGATCTCTCCTCACCAGGAAGACTATCCAAGCGTGCCTGGATGACCCCGGCCAGGGTAGGTGGAACACTCACATTGACCAGTCTTTCAAGCTCAACGTTCCAGTGATTTCCCTCGCATTGGATTACTCCATCGTCAATGAGCATCTTGATAAGTTCTTCTAAATAAAACGGGTTGCCTTCTGCCCCTTTTACTACTAAATCACGTAGTTCGGCAGGTATTTCCTCCATTAATTGTAGAATCTCGGCAACTAATGCGCGGCTTTCTCGGCGGGAAAGTGGAAAGAGTTCTAGACAAGAATATACCTTGCGACCTTCTCCCCAGCTTGGGCGCCGTTCAAAAAGCTCTGGGCGTGTCAGGCATATAATCATCAGACGTGACTCAGGAATAGATGCTGCCAAGTAATCAACCAGGTCGAGAGAGCTATCATCCGCAAATTGGAAGTCTTCTAAAAAGATCACAGTTGGTTCTTCAGCAATAACACGAAAATATTCAACCAGACTTGCCAAAGCACGGTCTTTGAAGCTCTCATTTTCAAGGGCAGCTTGTAATGCATCGCTAACGGGGATTTCGAAGCCGATCAAATGCCCTACCAGGTCGGCTTGGTCGGGGGTGAGAGCTACTGCCAACCCATTGCGTAATTTTTCCAAAACTACTGATGCACTATCGCTCTCCATAATTTGAAAACGGTTGACGAACACACACCGTATAGCGCTGAAGGGTATAGTCTGCATCCCTACTGAAGCCCAACCTTTGAAGTACCAAACCTCCTCTAGTAGTAGTTCAAGCCATTCATCAAATTCATACAATAGGCGTGATTTACCTACACCCGCTTCGCCTAATATTGTTACTATGCGTGTCTCAGAATCTTCTATGGCATCACGGAAAATGTTTTGCAAAGTCAATAGCTCTGCCTCACGCCCTATCATGCGCGTTTCAATGCCTTCCAAGCCCCGGGTTTCCATCCGGAATGCGCGCGGCTTGGCTCGCCTGATTAAATATGTGTTTACTGGCTTGGATTTTCCTTTTACCAGGATTGGTTCTTGAGGCCGTACCTTGAAAATTCCTCGAACATGTCTATAAGTGTCGTGAGAGATCAAAATCCCACTTTCGGGGGCAGCCTGTTCTAATCGTTTTGCTAAGTTGACAGCATCTCCTGTTACCCCATATTGTTGCTGCCCTTTTGATCCAATCCCGCCGGCGATAACTAATCCAGTACTGATTCCGATATGCATTTTTATATTGATGCTATGTTTGGCGTTAAATGATTTTAGTGCGTTTTTTACTTCCAATGCTGTCCGAATTGCGCGTTCGGGATCGTTTTCGTGGGAGACAGGCGCGCCAAAAATAGCCATGATTTCATCACCAATGAATTTTTCGATTGTACCTTCGTACTTTTCAATTACTGGCGCTAGATGATCAAAGCATGCATTGACAAATTCTCTGACAGCTTCAGGATCAAGAATTTCTAGAAGGGCTGTAAACCCTGAGATGTCAGCAAACATCACAGTAACTAATTTTCGTTCACCTTTGAATGAAGATTCAGTTTTATTTTCATCTTGTTCTAGTTTGTCTAGCTGCTTTTGCAATGGTCTGATGGCAGCTTCTACTACTAAAGCCCCCAGAACATCTTGTTGAGCTTCTAACGTAGCAATAGCTTCCTCTAGCTTCTTATATTCATCAGAGTGTAAGACCTTCGTCATTCATCCCTCTCCTGTGCCAATCAGGCAATTATTCATTCCTCATAAGTAACGCATGTTGGAGGAGTAGTAACTTAACTACTGCATCCAATCTTCAAGGACAGGTTAATTTAATTGGCTTGCATGTTGCCGGGCAACTTCTTCGCTCAATCTACGAATACGTCTAGACATCTCGTCCATCACTCGGTAAGCTAGAGAGGGATCTTCATGAATACGGTGTAAGAAATTCTTGTGGTCAACCGTAAGAATTCGAGCAGGTCCCAATGCCCGTACAGTGGCTGTCCTAATCTCATGTTCAAAGATGGCCATCTCACCAAAGAATTCATCTTTGCCCAGTATGTTCAATTGAACTTCACCATTCTCGGAATCAATGACTACTTCCACAAAACCATCTTGAATTACATACATGCAATCACCAATTTCACCCTCGCGTACAATTGTTTCACCATTTTGATAGATTTTTCCTAACGCACCTTTATCCATATTATTCATCTCCATTCTGTCTGATTCTGGCGTAAGAGAAGACTGCTTGCTGATCGATAATTCTTTTTCCACTTCATTTTTATTAGACGGTAGTAACGAAAGGGAAAAATTCCATAGGAGTCGAGACCAAAAAGCAGGATTGAGTACGCGCTTTAAGACATCCAGGTAGAGTGCTCCTCCCGTAAGCATGTCCCACATCACCATGCTCATTCCATTTTCTGCATTTGCTTGGCCTTGTTGTTCTTTAGAGACCATCCTAAGTACTGCACGCCTTGCAAATTTCATCTGTTGAATCTGGCTAATGGTCCTGAATATGAATTTCCCAATACGATTATCCGTTTCTATCTTCCGGCAAAAAGGCAGGTAATGTTTCCGGAAGTCATTTTCTGAAATGCCTTGGAAAATGGCTGTGTTCGCAGCAATTTTTGCTGAGCGGTAAGCCCCTCCGATTCCATCTTTATACAGGCGGCTTACACCACTATCACCAATAAATACAATACGATCACCAAAGGGCTGCTCACAACCCATCACATTAATTCGAGGGCTGCAATTACAGGTGAAGTTCTCAGATGAAAAGCCCGGTGGTAAACTGCGCTTCACTGTTGGATCATTCATGAAAGTTTCCATCATATTTGATTCAAGGTCTCCGTGACTGCTGAGGAGACAAACTGACACAAATTCACCTTTAGGAATAATTGCGCCATAATCAAGTCCAGGGATTTTTAGCAAAAAACCATGGAATACAGGTCCTATGAATTTTGAAACTTCTTTTTCGCCAAGATAATATTCTCGAACCAGTAACTTTGTTGTTTTTGGGGGGGTGTAACCGAAATCCATATTTTGAAAATGTTTTAGTATGGCTGTATTAACACCTGATGTAACTGCAAGCAACTCATACGTCTGAAAAGTCTCTCCATGGGGCTTGATTTGTACTAGCTTGTTATCTTTTCTGGATTCGCCTGGATCTTTGAACCACCTTGCTTTACTTACTCGTTTGGTGATGTGGCGAGCACCTTTTGCAATTGCAACCTGCAAGAGATAATCATCAAGCCCCGTGCATCGGAGCTCATTACAGCCTCTTGGTCCTGCTCCCCGAAATGTCGTCGCTATTCTTTTCTCATGGCGTTTGGTTTGAATTTGAATACTTCCGATATCCATGTGCAGCATGTTAGATTCGATCCCTCGTTGCACGACTGCTGGAGGAAGGCTTATTCCCTCGACAGCTAAACTTTGGACCAAAGATTCATAGATTACACCACCACACAGGTTGCAGCCAGCCGGGCCAGTTTTAGAAAAATCGCGGGGTTCATATATATCGACATGAATTGTAAGGTCAATCCGTTCGGCCATATCAAGAAGAAAATAACTGAATAGAGAGCCTGCTGGACCACCCCCAATGACTGCTACACGCGAACCATGATCTAACTTAAGTGAAGATGAATTTGATTGCCGAGTTTTCAGCAAAGACCTAGATAATCCATCACCGTTCATGATCACACCATTTACCTTTCCCTAAGGACTTATTTGATGTCACAGCGATGTTTCAACCTCTTGTGAGAGGAACTAAAAATTCTACTTGGGCTAAAATGAGGTGAGGTGCGAGCCGAAAAGTTTTCTACCAAACTTCTCAGTTTATTTTCTGTGATGGATATTAGTGAGGGGACATCACTCTATATATGAGTATACATTAATTTTAATCATTTTTTGAGAGGCATTTTTCTATACTGCAGGCTTTATTGTTTGTGCCCTGTCTTGATAGATATTTATTCTGTTTCATCCAAGTTCATGATTATTTTATCGGCATTCTTTGATGTTGTAGATGGAGAAGCGACATAGGTTATTATGCCAATCACGGGAATGCCGAACATGATAAGAAACATTTTCCAAGTGGTCTGCACAGTATCTCTATCATCCGTACATTCTATATTGGCTTGTAATATACTCTCACCCTCCTCATCGTATCCTGTGGAATGAACCACTTCCATTTCCATGCCAGTTGGACAAACCAAGGGTTCCAAAAATCTTATTGCCTGGGGAGCAAACATCAATCCCACAAAAATATATGGACAAACTAACAAGGTGAGCAATAAAAATACAACCAGCAATTTTTTAGTCATAGCGATCAAATCCTCCTCAACATTAGTTTTTTCTCTACTTACCTCAACCTGCACATCCTTGATCCATACAATCACCTCTGTGAGCGGTACGCTACTGGAGATCTGACCAGTGATTATAAGAAAAGAACCAACCTCAAATTCTTGCCCGTCCACAGGGTTGGCAATATCCACAAATATCTCCGGGGAAAATGATGCTAGAGCTACTTGCTCATAAGCTTCAAATATTTTTGACCGTGTCCTTATTACACCTGCTAGAATTACTGCAAGTACAACCCGCTACCATCTGTAAGTAGCAAAAAACGCTAAAAATACAAGGTTAGTAAGATTTTACGCTCTCTCACACGTGTTCGTAAATAAATTCGATTTAGGTGGTTATTCGAGTGTTTTGTTAGCCTTTATATTCTGAACTCCTTTTATAACTAGATACAGTACCAATACAAGAAATAGTAGCAGATACCAATAAGACCAGATAATTCTTTTTGTTTGCACATCTGCTTCAACAATGCCATCAAAATAAGTTCGACAACAATCAAGATTATCATATCCACTATCGTAAGGACATAACATAGGGCAACTGAAATTTGGGTTATGATGAGCAAACTCGAATCTTAGATTATTTGGAGAGGGGGGCGGGCACCCCCCTCCAGACACATCAATAATTTGTCTATTATTACTGGGTGTAAAAAACATGTTCCATATGGTCAAACCATCAGGGTCAATGTACTTGTTGTTTCCATTGTAGTAATCACCATAAACACAGGAACACCCATCAAACGATGTAGCAATTCTGGGATAACCTTCAATGTCCATAAATACTGCCAGTTTTTCAATGATTGCCTCATCCTCACGTATTTTCAGTTTGTGGAGATATTTACGTATCAGCTCATCAATTCTTTCTTTTGAATAATTTGAGGGCGAATAGGCAAATGCAATCATTTTGTTTGGTTTACCAGCGAAAAGTATTTTTGGGATGATGACAACCAGTTCACCTTTTGGCAAATCAGTGCTGATTCGACAATAATCAGATGGTAGTGAACAAAGGCAGGCAGGACACTCCCCATCGATAGGGCAAAAAACATTCCCTATCGTTGGTGTCATAAAATTTATCGCTATGATTGCAATTACGACAATAAAAATCAATGTTAGCCAGTATTTCAAATAATCCTTGTTCATATTTCCTCCTCCTCATACCATTTCAGTATATATTTCTATAATGATGGAGGCTACTCTCTTTTATCAGGCTTTTCATACCACAGTGTAAATAGCCAAAATGCCTAAAAATACGTGTTTATTCGAGTTTTGTGCCCTCATATACATCTATGAGGACAAATTCGATATAGGTGGTTATTCTGAGGTTTGGTCTTGAAGAACAAGGTTCACTTCCATACTCGAAGGGATTACTGTAACGGGAAAATTATTCGGTAAACAAACCCGTCCACAAAATACAGATCCACTTCCTACTCTAGAATAAGAAAAACTCAATACAAAATAATATAAACCCTCCCACCAATCATTCCCTAAACTAGTCTTCATATTCCAGACAGTCACATTTTCAGGGTCAATAAATTGGATTGTTCTATCAAAAAAATAATCGGTAAAACTTTTAGCCGCATTAGCACGAAGCATAGGAAATCCGCTCGTGTTCATTATCACCTCTCCTTCTTGTATATTGGCCATATCCTCACTCAAGCCCATCCCTTCAAGAAAACTTTGCAAATACTCATCAATTTCATCATCGGAATATTTTTCGGGTGAATATGAAAACGCAAAAGCCTGATATGGTTCACCATAGACCATTGTTTTTGGGAGTATGACAACCAGTTTACCTATCAATACCTCATTCCCCCATTTGTTTCTGCTTATCGTACAATCGCATTCTGACGTAGCCAAATAACCCGATTCATCCATATATGGATATGGATAAACATTCCCTATCGTTGGCGCTAAAAACCGCATTGCTAATATCACAAGCACACCAACCAGAACAAGCCCTAAGATGAATACGACAGGGTCAAACTTTTTTTGGTACTGCTCTTGTTTTGTATGGGTATCATTATTTTCCTCAGTCATATGTCCTCCTCGTACCATTTCAGTATACATTTCTATAAGTGCGGATGCAACTATCATTATCGTTGACCCTCTACCCACCCGTGGTAAACTACCCCTATGAAGAAAAAAGCAACCGCACTGGCCCATCCGAACATCGCCTTTATCAAATATTGGGGGAACCAAAACCAGGAGCTGCGTATCCCGCAGAACGGCTCGCTGTCGATGAACTTGAGCGGGCTGGAAGCGCGCACCACCGTACATTTTGACAGTGATCTCCACGCCGACCAATTCACCCTGAACGACGAACCGATGGACGGTGCCGGACTGGCGCGTGTCACCAAAATGCTGGACCGGGTGCGCAGGCTGGCGGGGATCAATCAGTATGCCAGCGTAAGCAGCCAAAACAACTTCCCCACCGGTTCGGGGATCGCCTCCTCGGCGGCCGCCTTTGCTGCCCTGGCCTTAGCCGCCAGCACAGCCGCAGGGTTGACCCTGAGCGAAAAAGAAACCTCCATTCTGGCCCGGACCGGTTCCGGCTCTGCCAGCCGCTCGGTGCCGGGTGGATTTGTGGAATGGCAGGCGGGCAGCGACCACGAAAGCTCTTACGCCTTTTCGATTGCTCCGCCTGAACATTGGGACCTGGTGGACCTGGTTGCCGTAGTCAGCCAGGAACACAAAGCCACTGGTTCCACCGCCGGACACACTCTGGCTGACACCAGTCCCTTCCAGTCCGCCCGTGTGCAGGATGCGCCCCGGCGTATCGACATCTGCCGCACAGCCCTGCTGGAGAAAGATTTTGATGCCTTTGCTGAAATCGTGGAACTGGACTCGAACATGATGCACGCTGTAATGCAAACCTCCTCGCCGCGGCTGAACTATTGGCGGCCGGCTACGTTGGCGATCATGCACGCTGTCCAGGAACTGAGGCGGGGGGGCATCCCGGTCTGCTACACGATTGATGCTGGACCCAACGTGCACGTCCTTTGTCCAAAAGAATTCAGCGATGAGGTGTCTGAGCAGCTGATCAATATCTCTGGCGTCATCAAAATCCTGGCGGCTAGCCCAGGCGGTCCGGCCAAGCTCATTCCAGAAGGCGGGAATTAAGTCTATACACTCCCTCAAGAGACACGATATAATACAGCCTGGCTGATTCCATGCCTTTATGCACGTATTCGGGCGGTTTCAGGTTAGAATTTACCAGGCCACCATGTCTATATTACTCATTTCAAAATAACTGGCAGCACGCCTGAGCGTCTGCCAAAACAATCCTTGGAGAAAATAATGTCAATTCTTTTATTCGTTGGCACAATTGCCTTACTGATCTTTATACACGAACTTGGACACTTAATTGCGGCAAAACTCGTGGGTATTCCAATACAAGAATTCGGGATCGGGTTCCCGCCTAGAATGTTGACCATGTTCAAAGCCGGTGGAACAGAATTCACCTTGAACTGGCTGCCCCTGGGCGGCTTTGTCCGGCCTGAAGAGCGTGAAGACGAACAAGCACCAGATGCAATGCTGGCCGCCAAACCAATCAAGCGCATCATTATGCTGATCGGCGGCCCTCTCATGAACTTAATCACTGCGCTTATCATTTTGACCACAGTGTTCTATTCTGCCGGGACAAATCTGGACACAGTGACCATTACCGGCGTGGAAATTGATTCTCCCGCCGATGCAGCCGGCTTGCAGCCCTACGACGAAGTCCTGTCCATCAACAGCACTCAGATCGGCACCATTGAAGACCTCCAGACGATCACCAGCGCCAACAAAGGCCAGGAAGTAACCCTCAACATTCTGCGCGATGGGGACCCCCTGACCATCTCACTGATCCCCAGAGTGAACATCGATGAAAACCAGGGTGCGATGGGAATAGGTTTGTACGAACCAATGAGCATCCCCGAATCACTCATTTTTGCAGTGCAAGATATCGGCTTCCAGATCCAACAAATGGCGACCACGTCCCTGCGGCTGGTAGGCATGAAAGGGATTTATGACGGATTCCAACTCACGCGTGATATTGACCAAAATGAAGAGTCCATATTTGCTGGTTATTTCTCATTCATGTTTGTTGCCTCGATTTCCTTCTCGCTGGCTGCCTTGAACCTGCTGCCTATCCCGATCTTTGACGGCGGCAAGATCCTGCTCGCCTTACCTGAACTACTGTTCAAGGTCAAAGTGCCGATCAACCTGTATTACGCTTTGAACGTAGCCAGTCTTGGTCTGGTGCTGATCTTGATGATCTACGTCAATGTGCAGGATTTCATCAACCCGGCGATCACGCTGACGCCAACCCCATAAGAGTCTGACATGGAAGAGTCTCCCGAAAAACAAATTGATCTTAAGGTTGTGCTCGAAGCCCTCCTGGACACCCCCACCCCATTCCCCCCCAAATACCTGTATCGGCTGACCGACCTGGCAGGGGAAGAATTAAACCAACTTAAAAATATTTGGCTGAAAGTCGATCCCCTGCGGCGCAAGCGTCTGCTGGAAGATCTGGAGATGCTGGCGGAGGCCAACTTCATCCTCTTGTTCGACCCGGTGTATAAACTGGCCCTGACCGATCCGGACCAAACCGCGCGACGGACGGCCATCCGTGCACTGTGGGAAAGCAATGACAAGGATGTTGGAAACTCCCTGCTTAAAATCCTGAACGATGATTCAGAATCCGTCCCGGTCAAGGCACAGGCTGCCGCCGGGTTAGGGAAGTTCATCTACCTGGGTGAATTTGAGGAAATCCCCCAATCCCTGCATCAAGAAGTGCTGGACGCGCTGCTGGAAAAAGCCAGGGAAAACAACCCAGAGATCATCCGCCAGCGCGCCATTGAAGCCCTCGGTTTTTCAAGCTCTCCTAAAGTGGCGGATCTGATCGAATCCGCCTATCAGAAAAATGATGATGATTGGACCATCACTGCCCTGATCGCGATGGGCCGCTCCTGCTTGCGGCAGTGGACGCCGATGGTGATCGAGAGCCTGAACCATGAAGACAGCCAGGTGCGGTTAGAAGCCGTCCAGGCGGCCAGCGAAATCAAGGACCAGGAAACCGCCGAACACTTGCTGCAGCTCATTGACGATCCCGATGACGAAGTACGAGAGGCAGCCATCTGGGCCCTCTCAGAAATTGGCGGAGATGACGCCAAGCTGGCTCTGGAAACCGCCTTGATGGCAACCAATGACGAAGAAGAAATTCATTATTTGGAGGAAGCCCTGGACAACCTGGACTTCAACGAGATGGAATTCGGCTTTGAACTCCTTGACCTGAGTGAGGAAGACCTTGAGGGGATGATTAGTGAAGACCCGGACGAATTGGACAGCCTGGAAGACGAGGAATAACCGCGTGGCTAACCTACTCCCATTGTTCAGCGCCAACATTCTCCCCATTCTGATCACCGCTGGTTTGGGACTGCTTCTCTCGAAAACCATCAAACTGGATCCTCGAACCGTTTCCCGGATCACCTTTTACCTCTTCAGTCCATGCCTGGTTTTTCAACTGCTGACCTCCACTGAACTCGAACAAAACGCCATCGTAAAGATTATCAGTTTTGCGCTGGTCGCCCAATTATTGGTCGGTCTGCTTGCTTTTGGCATTACCCGCCTGTTACATCTTGAACGGACTGTCAGCGTTGCCATTATCCTGACCGCAGCACTGACCAATGCCGGTAATTTTGGCCTTTCATTCAATAAATTTGCCTTCGGGGAGGATGCCCTGGCCTACGCCGGGGTATACTTTGTCGCTTCCAGTATGATAGCCTATGGTTTTGGCGTGCCGGTGGCTTCGATGGGAAAAGCATCTATCAAGGAATCCTTGCTCAATCTTTTCAAATTTCCGGCGCTGTATGCGGTGCTGGTGGCAGTATTATTCATCCGCACCGGTTGGGCGCTGCCGCTCCCGGTAGATCGGGCAATCAGCACACTGGCCGCCGGTGCGATCCCGACCATGCTGCTGCTTTTAGGCATGCAGCTGGGCAATGCCGACCTGAAAGGTAAAGCCGGGCCAATCGCGCTGGCGACCGGGCTTCGGCTAGTGGCCGCGCCCTTGATTGCCATCGGGCTGAGTATTCCCTTCGGTCTGCAGGGGTCCGCTTACCAAGCCGCGGTCAGTGAAGCGTCTACCCCCACTGCAGTGATGAGCACAATCCTGTCTACGGAATTTGATGCCCAGCCCTCGCTGGTTTCCAGCATCGTGGCAACCACCACCATCCTCAGTCCGCTGACCCTGACGCCGCTGCTGGCCATTTTGGGAGGACATGCCGGATGAAACGACGAATCCTCGCCCTCCCCGCACTGGCCGCGCTATGCGCACTGGTCTTGCTGTCATTCTCCTCTCCCCTTCCTGCCCACGGGCAATCCGAAATCCACTTTACCGGGTTGGAAGCCAGCCACGTTTTTGGGGATTCGTTTACCTTTATCGGGTTTATCAATCCTGATCTTGAAACCACATCGATTGAGCTGACCTTCCGGCCAACCGCAACCGGGAAAAGCCTTGTCGTCCCGGCGACCCGGGATGATATCAACCTTTCTGCGGAGTACATAATCAAACCGCAGGATTACATTCCTCCCTTCGGTATGGTCGAATATTGGTTCTCTGCCGCGCTGGACGACGGCAGCCAGATTCAAAGTGAAGTAGTTACTTTCCAATACGATGATACCCGCTTTACCTGGCAAAGCCTGATCCAGGATGACTATAACGTCCACTGGGTCGAGGGCGACCGGGCTTTCGGGCAGGAAATCCTCGATGCGGTGCTGGAAACTAACACCAGCTATACGCCCTATTTAGACCTGCCGGTGCCGGAAACCTTGAATGTGTATGTCTATCCGTCCTATTCCGCACTGCAAAGCGCGCTGGAGATCACCAACGCTGCCTGGGTTGCCGGGCACACCGACCCGGCCGCCAATACCATTTTGGTATCCATCCCCCCCGGCTTTGATCAGCAGCTATCCATTCAGCGGCAGATTCCGCATGAGGTCACCCATGTAAGGTTGTATCAATACATGCAGGAGAATTACTTGAACCTGCCGATCTGGTTGAGCGAAGGACTGGCGTCACTCGCAGAGCAGTACACCCTGCCTGAATACTGGCAGATTTTACAGGCTGCCTACCAGGACGAAACGTTGATCCCGCTGTCAGACCTGTGCAGCACCTTCCCCACTGAAAGCGACCGGGCCAGCCTGGCCTACGCCGAAGCAGATTCAATCACCCGCTATATCTACCAGACGTATGGGAAGTTCGGCTTGCATAGCCTGGTGGATGCCTACATTGTTGGGCACTCCTGTGAAACTGGGGTGAGTATGGCCCTCAATATCCCACTCAATCAGCTGGAAGCAGACTGGCAAAAAGCCACGTTCAATAACGCTATCCTTTCCATTTCCCAGGCTTCAGCCTTCTCCTGGGTTCTGATCTTTGGCTTAATGATTGGTGTATATATTGTCGTAACAATTCTGCCGAAAAGGAGGCGCTAATGACCGAAAATGAAACCAAACGCATTCACGCCACCATCCACGGCCGGGTACAGGGGGTTGGGTTCCGGGCTTACACGTATGAGAGCGCCAACCGGCTGGAGTTGACCGGCTGGGTGCGGAACCGCTATAACGGCACGGTGGAAACCGTGGCCGAAGGTACGCAAACCGCGCTGGACGTTTTCCTGAAAGACCTGCAACGCGGCAACGGCCCCTCCAATGTCACAAAAGTAGATTCGAATTGGCAGACCGCCACCGGCGAATTTAATAAATTCCGCATTCGGATGACTGTCTAGTTTTCCCGCTTTCCCACCTGTAACGCAATTTCATTCAGTTCCCCTCTCTCACTGCGCCAGACCAGAGCATCATAGCCGCTGGCAGACGAGACCACCTGGGCAAAGGCCGCCCCGATTCCGGGCACCTCTCGCAAGCGTTGATAATACCCCTGGTATTCCTCACCTTTGGCAGCCGCCCTAAGATGCTGATTGGTATTCCCAAACTCGGTAATGAACAGCAGTTTTTCCGGGTACCGTCTCCGAATGACCTCATAAAAACGGCCTTCTTCTTCCGATTCCCGCCCGGCTGCGCTGTTCCAGTAGCAGACCGCCCCAAGCCAATCCGCCTCCAGCATGGCCGGGTCTGCACCATCCAAAAAGACCTGCGCATCCAACCGCCTTCCCGGCACCTGCCCGCCCGGCATCACGCCGGGAAAGCCAAAGCGCGCTTCCGGGTATTCCCCGCGCAAGGTCTGGAAAACCTCCAGCCACCATTCACCAAAAACCTCGCCAGAATACCAGAAACGGTTCCAGCCGAACTGTTGGATATTGGGCAGCCGCTGGAGCTCAAAATAGCGCACATCGGCCCGGTACAGGCGGTCAAGATCCTGCCGTACTGCGTCTATCCAGGCAGCAGCAGACCAGTCCACGCCGTCGCCCAGCAGGTGGAATATCTGAGCAAGCAGGAAAATCTCTGATGAGGTTTCCCGCAGGCGGTTGATGGTCGGGATAGAGGTATCCCGGTTGACCTTGACGGCTTCCAACCTGGCTTGCACAATGGCTTCAAAATCGGCATCCTGCAGATCACCGCCTTCGCGGGCAGCCACGCCGACCAGGCAGGGACGCGTCCAGGGATAATTAGCCATGTGTTCCTCAGGTTTCGGCATCCCCAACACCTCCCGCACTTCTTCTTCGATTTGTGCATAAACCATGAAAGGGGTAGGGTCAATCACATCGCCGGGATAATTAGTCTCACCGCTTTGGGTAGCTTCATCCTTTTTCAACGTCAGGTGCAGGTGCGGCCGGTCCGGGTCACCACCGGCGTACCCGATCAACTGCCGGGCTTCGACTGCATCGCCAACCTCAACCACCACTTCGCTCAAATTAGCATATACGGTACGGTAGCCGTTGGGGTGTTGAATGCGGACGTGTTTGCCGTAGTTGTGGTCGCTTTCCTCATCCTCGACCATGTACACTTCGCCCGGCGCACAGGCGTAAATTTTGGCATCTTGGGGAGCGCGGACATCGATACCTTCATGGCCGGGCAGACCGTACTGGCTGTAAATTTCCGGGTGTGCGCCAAAGGACTGCGAGATGGTCGGGTAATCAGTCGGCCAAAACAGGTACAAGCGGTCTTTTTGAAAAGGATTGGCAGCAGGCTGCGCCGCGTTTTTTGCCGCGCTCTGCCCGTAGCGGTGGTTTTTCTCTACTCGTTGGGATAATATCTCGGTAAGACGTTCAGCCGAGGCAACGTGCACGGCATCCAGTTTGATATTCGGGTAGCGCCGCCGCAGCCAGACTTCAATATTGCCTTCGTGCGGATACCCGTCCGGGGTGATAACAGCTGTGACGGTCTGGTAGCCCCCCACCTTGACCGGATCCGGGGTGATGCCCACGCCGTAGTGCAAGGCGTATTTCTGCACAGCCCGCACCCATTTGAAGTAGTCCACCCGTGGGAGTAAGAGAATTTGTTCACCAGCCATTTTTGCTCCTGATCAAGATGACCCCATCAGCGAACGGCGACCAGAGGTCGCTGGTTCGCAGGTGGGGGTCGAGTTTGCCATTCATAAACATTGCTAAAACCCTAAACCTCGTTCTTTCAATGACACAAATTTACCATACCCGATCACGAGATGATCAAGCACCTGGATATTCAGCAGCTTGCCGGCCTGCACCAGTGAGCGGGTCAGGGCGATGTCTTCCTGGCTGGGAGTCGGGTCACCGCTGGGATGATTGTGTACCACCAGGATGCTGGCCGCGTTGCGCCGCACGGCGGGGGTAAACACCTCGCCCACCCGCACCATCGAGGCGTTCAACGAGCCGCGGTAGATTTCCACGATCTCCATCACATGGTTGCGGGTATCCATCAGAAAGACCCTCAGGTGCTCTTTTTCCAGGGCCTGCATTTCGTACTGCACCAGAGCGGCGGCATCTGCCGGGCTGCTGACGGTCGGGCGTTCGTCCGGAGCTTCCAGGGTCAGGCGGCGGCCCAATTCGATAGCGGCTTTCAGCTGGGAGGCTTTCGCCGTCCCCAGGCCGTGCTGGGCTTCAACCTCGCTGAAGGTCGCCCGATGCAGGCCGCGCAGCCCGCCAAAGGTCTTCAGCAGTCGCTGCCCCACCTGGACGGCGTTTTCGCCTTTTACGCCCACCCGCAGCAAAATAGCGATCAACTCGGCGTTGGAGAGCGCCTGCGCGCCGAGACGGGCCAGCCGCTCGCGCGGGCGTTCGTTCTCGGCCAAATCCATGATGCGGTAGGTAGGTTCTTGCTCAAGATTGTCTTTCAGTTCGTTTTGGTCGCTCACGCCTGCAAACCTCCTGGAGATATTTCAACTATACAACAACCCCGGCAGTACGGCAAGCGGAGAATGTTCTCTGGTCAAAAATCACCAATTGTGGAGTATGGTTTGAATCATTGCATCAGTTTACGAATGAAGTTTCCCATACGATAAGAATTTTTGGAGGGTCGTGTTTTGGATAACCCTCCCCTACAAGAACGTCACAATTTCCAGGGGCGATGTAAAAATGATTAGGCATACATAAGACCCACTCCCACCCCATTGACACCCCCCACTTCCCACGATATATTGTCAGCATGAAAAAAAGAAAAATCCTGACCTTCACGATGGTTTTCCTTATCACCATGGCATTATCCGCCTGCCGCCTGGACCGGATGCTGAACCCCAG
>Ga0102946_1000243_pt1 | contig 19216 bp, 18 predicted proteins | sample SalPon2A_A_D1_MG_FD_78209 | JGI IMG/M metagenome (GOLD analysis project Ga0102946, IMG submission 78209) | Soil microbial communities from South San Francisco under conditions of wetland restoration - Salt Pond MetaG R2A_A_D1_MG | ecosystem: Environmental > Terrestrial > Soil > Wetlands | place... | reverse complement strand
ATTATCCCGACACCAGGGTGCCGATTTCCATTCGCACAATGAACTGACTCACCTCGAGATTTTTGATGGCCAGGATTGGCAGGGTTTTTTGCATGCCTTCTTCGGGGGTCACAAGACCCGTCAAACAGATGGCGATGAATACAAGTTGGTACATACGGGAAGGGTGCATCAACAGTGCTTTCATCTGCTTGTAACAATACCTTCCTTATTCCGTAACAAAACGTCCATAAATTGGTGTGCTCCTGAATTCACACATGATTAAACAACTGGAGTCCACCAATGCTCGTGAAGAAAGTTCTGACTGCAACCATTATTGCCTCCCTTAGCGGTGCTGCACTGGCAGACACTGTTGATGTAACCAGTTCGGCTGACGATGGCGCTGGTACCTACCGTGCTGCAATCGCAGCCGCCAATGCTGATTCCGACATAGACACCATTGAATTCAATCCCGATCTGAACATTACGCTTCTGACTGAAATTGAGGCATATACCGGTTCACAGGACCTGATGCTGATCGGTAGGGGCAGCACCCTGGTTGGTGGTTGTGCTGATGCGCCCACCTGGGACGGTGGACTGTTTACTTCATACTCTGCAGCCGACATTGCCATTTACGGACTGAATTTTGAAGATAGTTGCAACAATGGTGTCGGCGTCTTTCTTCCTGAGGATGCGCGCGGCAACGTGAAGGTTTCGCTGTATGACGTCAGCATCACTGGTGCACGCTTCCACGGCCTGTTTGTGGATGGCCAGGACTCTACCGGCTCTTACAACACGGATGACATTCCGCATCCGGATTGCACGGACCCACATCCATATGATTCACGCGCTGGCATCATGCTGACTGTTGATTACAGCCACATCGACGGAAACGGAACGACAGGTGCTGACTGGCTGTTTGAAATCGATGAAGCCAAGGGTTGTGATGATGACGTTCCGGTTGCCCTGACCGGCTGCCCGGCTGATTTTGATGGCATCCGCGTGGATGATGGTGACAGGGGCAGTATCATCGCTCGTGTGCGCCATTCAACGGCCAATGGAAACCTCGCGGACGGAATCGAGTACGACGAACGCGGCCCCGGGGCGGTAAGATCGTGGGTTGATGGACTGGATGTGCTGGAAAACGGTGAGACAGAAGCCTTTGAACTCGACAATATTTGTGACGAGGGCGAAGTGATTTCTGACCTGGACGATGGTTTTGATATTGACGAAGCGGATGGCGGTGATTTGTATGCCTCCTTCAGGGACATCAACGTGTCTGACAACCGGGATGAAGGCCTTGATCTCGACGAAGGCGATGACGGTTCGGCCTTCCTGCTCGTTAACGGTGCCGTGACCAATGCCAATGAAGACCAGGGAATCAAGCTGGACGAGGATGGCGATGGCAAATTATCAGCGCTGATCCACGATGCTGTGGTGAACGACAGCCTTAGCCAGAATGGCATGGAGTTTACAGAAGAAGATGACGGCAGCCTCTGGGTGCGCGTCTCGGACACCACCGCAACCGGAAATGATGACGCCGCCATTGCTGGTGAGCAGCAGCCTGACGGCACTGGCCGAATCCAGGTGCTTTTCAGTGATTTGTCTGGCAATGGTGATCCGTCATTTGATGTGGATCCTGACGAAATCTCAGTCAACACTTTTGACACCCTGGTCGATCCTTAAACGGATTATATGTGTAAGGGGAAGGGGCCCTCGATGGAGGGCCCTTTTTTTGACCTTTGTGTTGGGAAATACCGGATTGTTCCAATAAGGCAATGCGACTGCGATTTTTTCTGAAACTCCTTTACACAGTTAGCTGTTCCGGGCTGCTGGTATTTGTTGTGCGAGCCCATCAGCCGATTAATTGAAGACGCTCAGCGTAACGACGCTTCACCATCAAGAGCCTCACACAGCGCAACATTGTCTGTTGCAATTCGCGTAATCGGAATCACTCCCTGCAAGTCGAGGGAGACGATATCGTAGCTGACACTCCCGCTGTTGCAGTTCTCAAATTCGAGAACGATTTCACCGTCTGTCATTTGTGTGGGTGTTGGCGTCATCGAGTCGAAAACCCCGCCGGCCGTCACTTCGATGTCCAGTACGGCAGCGTTGTCCACATACGGGCCAAACGCCGTCAGCCAACGGTGTCCGGGCTCTCCAAGATTAGTCATGACATCACCCGCAGGCCTCTCAGTGTCGTAAGTAAACCAGGCCAGAAAGATCGATTCGATATCGGGGAAGACCGAAATGAAGAAGCCCTGGCCAGTGGTTGCAAGGTTCAGCCAGGCATCATTGAGTCCGGCATTAATCTGAAAGCCGGTGGCCAGACCATCGACCTCCAGGATTTCCACCGACGAAACGCCAGGGTGGGGAGGGGTGCTCGAACGCGCTCCGCCGATCGCGTAGAGGCGCCCGTTGACCAGGGCTGCGCCGAAGCGTGTGCGGTTGTCCAGTAGTTCCGGACCGTCGCTCCAGCTGTCACTGGCCGGGTCGTAAATAAACAGACTGGACTGACCAAATCGCCGCACAGCACCGCCATAGGCAAATATTTTCCCATTGACCAATACGGCCGCAAACCCGGCACGCACTGCAGGCAGTGGTGCAACACTGCTCCAGGTGTTGGTAGCCGGATCGAAAACATCAACGTCATCAAACTCCCGGCCGGTCGGGCCGGTGGTTCCGCCCAGGACAAAAATTTTGCCATCCAGCGCGACTGCAGCTGCAAGGGCGCGTGGAAAGGGCAGGGGAGGCAGTGTCTGCCAGCTGTTCGAGGCGGGATCGTACACTTCAAATGCATCGACGGGCGTTGCATCATCGGCCGCTCCACCGGCGACGTAAATCATGCCGTTCAGTACGGCGGATGCCGGGTAGAAACGCCCGGTTGGCATAGGCGCCCGGGTGCTCCAGTTACCGGTATTTGGATTGAAAGCCTCCACCGTGGTGTATCCCGCCTGTTGAAATTGAAGTCGTCCCCCGATCAGGTAGCAAATGCCATCCACCCTGCTTGTTGCCATCGAGCCTCTGGCTGTGGGCATGGCTGGCTGAGGCGACCAGTTTCCGGTGTTGGTGTTCAGACGTTCTACGGTAGCCATTGCTGGAACGCTGGCGCTGGTGTAACCGCCAAAGGCATAAATGTGATGGCCAGACACACATGTCGACAACTTTTCGCGCGGAGTCGGCATGTTCTGAGCCAGTTCCCATGACGCGGATTGGGCCAATACATGTCCTGAAACGATCAGCGGAAAGAGAATTCGGACAAATAATTTGTTCATCGTGGGTTCCTCAGAGTTGGAAAGCCGGCCTTCTGGCCGCTGTTTTGCAATCGCACCCTGAGAGTAATCACTGCTACCTGGTCGAGACCCGAATGTAATGCGAATGGAACACGAATTCCCTTTCAGGGCTGATTTTCAGGCAATTCGGAATGCGTTCGGACTGCGGTCGGGACGAGTGCTTGCCCCCGTGTTTCCATGAATGTGCCAATTCACATGAAGGAGAACACCATGAAAACTGAACGCATTAGATTCAATCAGTCGAGCATCCCTGCACTGTTGGCCATTTTTGTGGCTGTTTGGATGTGTGCCACGTCTTCGGTCTATGCAGACGAAGAATCACAGCGCTCGTTCAGAGAATCCGACCTGCGCGGTACCTGGACCATGGCCGGCTGGGTGGAGGCCACGTTGCTAATTCCGTTTCCGGGAGAAATTACCCATAGTGTCGGGCCCGGCGATCCGGTCAATCCGGGAGACAAGGTGGCCCTCAAGGGTACGCTTGTGGGGTTGTTTGAATTCAACGGCTCCGGAGCCATCGTGGAGTTCAACGATCTGTTCAAGCCGGGTGGTATTGAACCGCTTTCACCGCCTTTTCCCATCCCATGGGTGCCACCTTTAACTGAAACCGGACACGGTAGCTATACCGTCGATGCCAATGGGATGGTTTCGCTTTCGACCGAGATCATCGACCCTGCCAGCGGAAATCTCGCGGGTGAGGCTGACTACAACTGTGTTTTGAACCGCAGTCCAAAACGCCTGGACTGCATATTTGCAAGATTCAAAACTTATGTTGTCGACCCCGCCGGATTCGATGCGCCGATAACCGGACAGGTGACGATGATGCCGCAAAGATGAACTGACTGACCTGCCAGCCATGTTTTCGGGCTGGAACCGGTGCTGCCCTTCAGTTTAACCAGGGGAGCGCCGGTTTTTTATTCCACCCGCCTGCAATTCTCCCGAATCCTGTCTGGTTCTGTATTTTCGACCGAATGGCAGTGGCCGTGGCACAATGTGTCGGGGACGGAGCACAGGATTGAAGGAAGACTTTTACATTGGGAAATGGTTGATTCAACCGCAGCTTAACCAGGTTGTCAGCGGTGGTAAATCAGTGCGAATCAAGCCGCGGTCGATGCTGGTCCTTGTCAATCTGGCCAAGGCTGATGGCGAAGTCGTTAACAAGTATGACCTGATGGATGCAGTGTGGGGACAGTCCGTGGTCACCGAAGATGTTCTGACCCAGTCCATTGTCGAACTGCGAAAGGCGTTTGGTGACAGTGCCAGCGACCCACGAATGATCGAAACCATTCGCCGTGTCGGGTTTCGATTGCTCCAGCCTGTGACGGAAGGTAGTTCAGCGAAGCGGTCACTTTTCGCTGAGCTGAAGCGGCGAAATGTCGTAAAAGTCGCCATCGCCTACTTCATTGTCGGTTGGCTGGTGATCGAAATCGCCTCCGTGTTCCTCCCTACCTTCGAAGCGCCGGACTGGATCATGAAGGTATTCAGTTTCCTGGTTGTCCTGGGGTTTCCGCTGGCCATGATTTTCAGCTGGGCATTCGAACTGACCCCGGAAGGCATTCGCCGGGATCGACGTCCCGAAGCAGATATCCCCAATGGGTGGTGGAGCAGCAAGGCGATGCTGATGGCCACACTGGTTGGCATCACCGCGATTGCGGGCGTCGGGGCTTACTGGCGTCAGGCGCATATCTCCCAGGTGCCTGCTGACTCATCGGTTGCGGTACTGCCTTTCGTCAACCTCAGTGACGAGGCCGGAACCGACTTTTTCTCCGACGGGCTTTCTGAGGAAGTTCTGAACACGCTGACCCTGATTCCTGGTATGAGGGTGCCGGCCCGGACCTCTTCCTTCGCGTTTCGCGATCGGGATGAGGATGTGAGAGTGATCGGCCGAAGCCTGAACGTGGCGACGGTCCTGGAAGGCAGCGTGCGCCGGTCCGGAAACCAGATTCGTGTGTCGGCCCAGTTAATCGACGTGGAAACCGGGTATCACATCTGGTCACAGACCTATGATCGTGAACTGGAGGATGTGTTCGCCGTTCAATCTGATATTGCGCGTTCGCTGGCCGATGCCCTCCAGGTGACACTTGGCGCGGAGCAGGGACAGGAATTGCGGCAGGCAGGGACGTCGAATGCCGGCGCTTACGAACTTTACCTGCTTGGGCGGCACCATTTTGAAAACGAACTCGGCGACTGGATCATCAACGCCCGTGCAGCCTTCGAGCAGGCCATCGCCGCGGACCCGGAGTTTGCCCGCGCCTATGCCGGCCTGGCGGACACTTACCTGGTATACCGCGAAACACCCGGTTCATTCATGCAGGATGATTCCGTTCCCTTTGATGAAGCGATGAAATTCGCCCGGCAGGCCGTCGATCGTGCCCTTGAGTTGGATGCCATGCTTGCGGATCCTTATGTGTCACGTGCTGCAATTTCCGCTTCTCGCAAGGACTGGCAGGCAGAAGAAAGTGACCTGCGTATGGCAATCGAACTTAATCCATCCCTGGTGCCGGCGTATTTGAAACTTGGCGCCAATCTGCATCTGCAGGGGATGCCTGACCAGGCACTTGAGGCATACAAGAAAGCTGAGACACTGGATCCGCTGAATCCCAGGCTGGCGGCCAGTCTGGCGAGACTGACTGCTGAACTGGGGGATTACGAAACGGCGATTAGTTATCCATTGCGCTTGCTGGACAACGGCTTGCGTTCACCGCTTCCTATGGAAGCATTGATTGAAATTAACCGCGTGTATGGACGGTTTACAGACCGGGTAAGGTGGGCGCGCGAACTGATCAGGCTGGTACCAACCCGTGCATCGGCTCAGGCTGAGCTCGCGGATGCCTATCTCGAGTTGGGGGAATTTGACCTGGCAGAAAGCTGGGCGCAAAACGCTTTTGAAATTTCACCGCTGGAGGCATTGAAAGTGCGTGCGCGACTTTATGGCGTCCGAAATGATGCCGTTGGTTTCATCAGGTTGCTTGAAACAGAGGCGCAGATTCGACTGCCCCCTCCCCCCGAGCCGCTCTCACCCGCGCAATCGATGCTCGCCGCACTGACGGGAATCGGATATTACCTTTCCGACGATTTTACGCAATCGGCGCAATGGTTTGAGCGTGTTACCGAGCAAAGCTGGTCAATCCATCGCCGCTCACCAGAAGTACCGGCGATGACCCAGAACTGGCTGGCGTTGGCATACCTATCTGGTGGCAAGAAAGAACTCGCAGAAGCCGCCCTGGGTACAGCGAATGAGCAGATCGCCTTAGCGGACCAGCAGGGGTTTGGGCGCTATCCGCCGCTGCTTTGGGAAAAGGCGATCACTTACGGACTGTCCGGCCTGCGGGATGAATCACTGGCTGCATGGCAGGAAGCCATCGACATGGGCTGGCGTCACTATTTTATCCAGGGCAAGGAGCTCAATCCATTGCCAGATAGATACGCTCAGGACCCTCGCTACCAGCAAATCAGCCGTTTTCTTGAAGAAGATATCGCCAGGATGCGTCAGGAAGTGCGGGATCAGGGCTGGGCGGAAACGCCCGAAGAGTACCTCGCCCGTGAACAATTCAAGGTCACTGCTGCCAACTGAATTCCAGGCCCCAGGTGCGTGGCTCACTCCATGACTGGAGGTTGTAGCCAAACCCGCTGAGTCCAACAGTGCTGGTCAGGTATGCCTTGTCTGTCAGGTTTTTGCCCCACAAGGCCAATTCCCATTGACTGCCGCGCTGTCGGTAGACGATCCGGCCTCCCCAGAGCCAGTAACCTGATTGAGCCAAAAGCGGGTTATTGGACGTTTCGAAAAAAACATCGTCCTGGTAAAGGGTATTCAGTTCGAACATCAACGCAGCGTGATCGATGTGGAATATCTTGCGAGCCTGGGCGTTAAAGCTGAAATCCGGAGCGCCGACCAGGCTGTTGCCGGAAAAGTCCTGCCCCCCGGTGGTTTGATAATCCTTCAGTTCGGTATCGAGCAGGCTGAGTGCCAGGCGGATGTCGAAGTCACCGGCAAGAATGGCCGATAACTCGGTTTCCAGGCCCATAACCACGGCATCGGCCGCGTTGGTGAGCAGCTCCCGCGGAATGCCATCATCCACCAGGCGCGTAAACACCTGCAAGTCGTCATAGTCGGTGTAAAACGCCGCGGTATTGATGCTGACTCGCTGATCGGAGCTCCTCCATTTGTATCCCAGTTCAAGCGTCACCAGCGTTTCTTCGTCAAAAGGCGGTACCGAGTCCGGGTCAAGTGCGACCGCACCGTTGAATCCGCCGCTTTTAAAGCCTGAGCTGAGGCTCGCGTAAAGCAGGTTGTCATTGTCATCCAGATGTTCAATGGCGAGCCTGCCGGAGACATTATCAAAGCTCGCCGAATCGCTCAGATTGACCAACGGGATGCTGAACTGCGGTTCGACCAGGGCATCGCTGCGCACCATTGAGCGTTTCTCATCGGTGTAACGCAATCCGGTGACCAGCCTGACCTTGTCATGCATTTGAAATGCCAGTTGACCAAATGCGGCGTAACTTTCAAGGTCCTGGTCGATGAGAGAGTTAATGGTGATGATGAACCGGTTCGGATCAAAACCAAAAGCCGGACGAAGTTCGCGGAACACGTCGTTGGTTTGATCGATGCTGATCTGTTGGTCCATGTAGTAGGCGCCAGCGATCCAGTCCAGCTGGCCCCCGGGGATGGACTGCAACCGCAATTCCTGGGTGAACTGTTCGTTGGTGTCCCCCCAGTCAATCTGCAGCAGCTGGTTGGGGCTGCCATCGGTGTCCGCCTTCAACAGCCGTTCGGTGTCCTCCCAGGCGGTGATCGAGGTGAATTCCATGTTGCCAAAAATGCCTTTAAAGGTGGCAGAAGCCCCTGAAATTTCGACTTCCTCTACCCCAACCCTGTTCCATTGGCCGCGGTATGGGTCGGGGCTGTCGATGTAGCCCAGTGAATCGCTGCAAGTGCCCGCAATTTGTGGGGTGGCGCAGGGCTGAATTGTCCCGGAAGCAAGCGCTTCCGGATCGAGCAGGCCCTGGCTCTGGTACTGCCTGGGCCCGGCATCGTTTCGGGCCCCATGCACCTTGAGTGTTATTGATGCATTTTCCGAAAAGTCGTATGCAAGGATTCCCCTGGCCGCCCAATTGTCGACCGTGGCGTTACTTTCTCCCAGGTAAAGGTTGTCCATGTAACCGTCGCGCTGATTGACTATGACCGCCGCACGCGCCCTGACCGCCTCCGACAAGGGTCCGCCGGCAGCGGCTTCCAGGGTGCGCTGGTCGTAACGGCCCAGCCCCAATCTGACATTGGCTTCGAACTCGTCACCGGGCTGACGGGAGATGAAGTTGATCGCGCCGCCGGTGGTGTTTCGCCCATAAAGCGTGCCTTGTGGCCCGCGGAGCACCTCCACCCGCTCCAGGTCAAAAAACGGAAACAACTGACCTGCCGGCGCCCCGATGAAGACCTCGTCAGAGTAAAAGCCCACGGCGCCGCTGGTCAGCGCCGTATCGTCATTGACGCCAACGCCGCGCAGGAAGACCTGCGGATTTGACTTGCTGAACTGGGTCTTGAGCTGAAGGGATGGCACCCGCCGAAAAAGGTCAGCAGGGTCCGACATCTGCATGTTGGTGATCTCTTCTCCTGAAATGGCAGTGATCGCCAGCCCGATCCGGTTGAGTGACTGTTCCCGACGTTGAGCAGTGACCACGATCTCTTCCAGGACGGTGGTCGACTCTCTGTTTTGACCACCCTCCTGGGCGGAGGCCGCTTCAATCACAGTCAGGGTCAGCAACACCAGGAACGCAATCAGGTTTTTCGTCATATTTGTAGTCATATTCACCACTATCCTGGGACAAATGCCGGTTTTCCCTCATCCCGGAAAGCCCGCAGGACTCAAAAATGTCATCCCGGAAAACCCGAAGCGCTTGTCCGGGACCCACTTTGTAATTCATTCAGAATCATCTATCCCGAACCGTCCGATATGTATCCGACTGCCAAAAATAACCTGCCCGGCGCTCCAGGTGATCACCGCCGACAGTGTCGCCACTGTCAACCCGTTGGATGGCAGCGGTAAAAAGGCATGAAGAACCGCCAACACCCCGGCGACCATTGCAATCCAGCCAGTGACTTCGGGTTTATTCCCGGCGTATCGATGGCTGAAGCCGTTAAACAGCAGGCATGAACCCAGCGCGAACATGCCGCTCCCCAGGACAATCACCCGAAACTGGTTATAAGCAACCATCATGGAATGCTCGCTGGCGCAACACACATTTTCTGCAGAATCAAAGGCACTTGCCCAGTGAATATGGCTCATACCCAGTAGCAGGAAGCAGCCCGCGCCGATCATTGCCGCGACGCGGGCAAGAGTGGCGACGGCTTGATCGGCTTGTGTTGGCCTGGCCGCCAATGCAGCGAGCCCGACAGCGACCAGCACATGCATGACACCGGCAAACATCCATAAGGGTGAACCAACAAGCTGTTTTACCGCTTCCATTGATTGCTTGCCTGCACCGGAGGCACCGTGAGAATACATATTGAGCAGAAGCAGCCTGAACAGCAGGCCAGCGAATGCCAGTCCCAAAATCATGGTGCCGGCTTTTTCGATGCCTGGTCTAATCTGCATGTGACTTACAACCGGGCCTGGAATCTCAGTTCCTGATTGTTGTACAGAGCGGGAGAAATGAGCCGCAGACGTTGCAGATTTCTTTGCGCAACTGAGCGCGCCGGATTGTCATCCTCGACACAAGACGAGCCACATGTCGAGGTGCATCCCGCTTGCCAGAAATCCCGCAAGGCACCGCGTTCATCACCCATCGCAGCTCGTACTGCGCCACGATTGTTGTATGTCATCGGATCTGCTTCGGTGCTGTGGATGGCGCGTGAGCAATAGCGCAAGGCTTTGGCGTACTCCAACTTGAGCGCATGGGCAACGCACAGATTGCCGAGTACGCCACTGTCTTCTCTCCGGGTATTTTCCCGAGCCTGCTCCAACAGTTCGATCGCATCATCAATCTTGCCATCCAGGATTTCCCGTGAGCCGACAATATTCTCGTCCATCGCACGTAATTCCCAGGATTCAGCCAACAGCGAGCCATGTCCGAGCAGGCCAAGACACAGGATAATTCCGGCTTTTGTGAAGTTAATCTCTGGCATTTGGGATCCACCCCGGCTTGTGTTTCGTCCTGGATCAATCTTTGCCCGTTACCATCGCGCAAGTCCCGAACGGAACCCGAATCCAACCCGAAGAGTGACAGGCTCAGGACAATTCGTGATTAATGCAGCGGATTAGCGGGTCTTATACCCGAGAAGAAAGGCGACACACCATAGAAACAAAATCAGCGGTATGGGTGTTGGAAATAAAGCAAATACCAGGGCCGCGACACCAGCGATAACACCGTAAAGACGTAACCAGAGGGGGAGGCGCCTGGGCTGTGCGCTCAGCATAAGAATCATGCCGCCGAACAGAGCAATGGCAGCGTAAAGAATCATGGTGCGGGAGCCAATAATCATTCCGAGCAGCGCGGCGTCCCTTTGGGCTGTATCCGCCAGGAGGCCAACCAGTTGTTGACCGACGAATCCAGACATGCCGATGATGACGAACAGCGGAGCGGCCGCGAACCCAAAGGCTGCGCTCGCCCCCGGACGCTGAATGTCCAGGGAAGCGACACCTGCAGCGAGGAACAACAGACCAAACCCGGTCAACACATGCATCAGGTTGCCCACCAACCAGGCGCCAGAGTTCAGCGCAGGGATGATCTTTTCGAGGTCGAAGAAATCCGCAAACTCCTGGAATCCCATGGCCGGCTCCAGAATCAGCAGAATCACCGAGTGGAGCAGGAAAGCGAAGCTGAGTGTTGCGCTACCGATAGCAAGGTCATTACCAAATTTCACGATTTGAATCCTCGGACTGAGTCAAATAGCGTGGGACTTTCAATTCCTAAACCCTACACGATTGAACGACATGAGGCACCGCACAACAAGCCCGGCAGGAGAAGCAGGGAAACGAAGCGGATTGTTAATCCTGGCTATCAAAAGTATCGAACCAAAGAAATCTGGACGTAGTCATCCCGATCAAACGCGTAGAGCTGATTGACGCCGGGTTTTCCATTGAAGATACGGAGCCTGCCTTCCAGGAGCCAGTTTTCCCGCCATCGGCGCTCAGCCTCGAGGTTAAAGAACCACTCCTGAGATTCCACATCCACAACCAGCCCCGCAAGCAGACTGGTGTCGTAGGGATCGTTCAGAGCCAGGCGCGAACCAAGGAAGATGTCGTTTTCAAGCGTGGTTGCGGGTTCGTCAGGCCCGCGACCGTCGTAGAGATATTCCACGAGCAGTCCCAGGTCGGCGTCAGAATTATTGACGCCATACAAGGTGTACTCAAATCCACTGACTGAGGCGAAAAATGTATCGTTAATGCCTTTTCTGACAATGGCTTCTGTCTTCCACAGCCACGCATCGCCAGTGTATTGCAGGTCCAGCCCCGCCTGGCTGACCTGGTGGTAAAACGGTATGAGGCTGGCGCCATTGTCTGCAGGGGTCAGTTTCGGATTACGCCCTGTGCCGTGAAATACAGAGATACCAACATCCACGGCTCCGAAATAGTGACTCCAGCGTATTGCAGTGTCTACATGGGAAGAATTCGCCGAGGATTCATAGACAGGCTGATCCGTGTCGATTGGCAGCGGTGGTCGCAACCTGCCATCGGGTCCCGGAAATGTACGCTCACGAAAGCCAGGGAGGAGAAAAAATTCCAGGTCGCCCCACTCACGAAAAAAGCTCAGCCGAATCATTTGCTGCCCCAGCTTTTGCTCACCATCGGGATCTTCAACCAGGTCAGTCTGATTGATTATGTCAACCAGGTGTCGCGATTCCGTCACCCCCCAGAAAACCCTGGATGCTCCGGCAAGCAGCTCCCAATCATCCGCTTCATAAGCCCAGTAGGCTTCACGCAGGTCCCAGTGGCTTCGGTCATCATCGAGGCGGTCGATCCGACTGAACGGCTCGATATAGATCCGTTGCCGCTCTCCCCGCCAGCGAAACTCCAGGTTTGAGAATAGTGACAGCCCGATGCCATCGTCCTGGCCAGGCCAGCGAGGCTGATCAGGAAACCAGCGGGTCTCTATGCCAACTGAACCGTTGACGGTCCACATGGGCTCGTCTGCCACTGCCGGGGTGACTGGCAGCACTGCTACCAGCCACCCTGTCAGCAAGGTTGCCAAAGGTTTTGAAAGTCGTTTCATGATCAGGCCTCCTGAGTGCTCAACGCAGCCTGGCCAGCCGACCCTTGGCAAAATCGAGATCATCCAGGCCAGCGCCAAATTCGTAATCTGAATAGACCAGGTCGGTGCTCTTGCCGGTTTGATGGTTGACCATCTTCATCAGGTGCGAGCGCCAGATTCCATCTCCGTATTCGCGGTAGTCCTCGAATGTCAGAGTCTTGAGCAGATCACCCCGGCGATCGAAAAACCTGACCTCGCGAATCTGGAAGATGTCCTGGTCGATCATGGCGATCTGGCGCGTATAGCCAGAGTTTTCATAGCGCGGAGTGCGCTCCAGGACATCGCAGGTCAGATCGGCACATGTCTCGACGCCAATGTGGCGATACGTGAACTTGTTCAGTTCAAGCGAGGTGAAATCTTCAAATGCGAACTCCGACCCCACGAATGGCCCGGACTTGTTAGCCGATGAGATTCGCTTCACGCGCTTGATGGCTGGCAAAAACAACCATTGATCGTCGGGTTCGAGAATCCGGGCGAAAGACAGCAGGGCAGTTCCGTCGATGTCTCTTGGTGTTGAAAACACCACGAGGGACTTATCCCCGGTGCTCTCATCCGGGATTTCGAGGGTGGAAATTTCGAGTTCGCGGGACGTTTGCTGGCCGGCTGCATTACGCAGAATCATTTCAAGTTCCACGCGGCTGTCGCCAAAGCCCCGGTCGGAACGATCAGAGCGGGCTGCTATTTCGAAACCTGCCTGTTCCGCAGATGCGGAAGGAGGCGTCGAAGCAAAAACAGGTGTGGTTAATGGCAGCAAAATGGCTGCCGAGATGATTGTGGTTTTGATTAATTTCATGATGTTCTCCTTCAGGAAACGGATTCAGGTTGTGGAAGCGCCGGGCTGTGGTTGGTATTTCTCTGCACCTTCGACTTGCGACCAAAAAGCAGCAAGGCAGGCAACAGCAGGAAATCGAAAACCAGCGCAAAAATGATCGCCAGGGCGGTGAGCAGGCCCATATCGACGTTGATCTTGAAGTCGGAGAATGTGAGCACTGAAAAACCGATGGCGAGAATCAGGGTATTGATAACGATGGCCGTACCAACGCTGCGAAATGACTCACGCACCGCCTGTTCCGGGTCGAGTCCGCCTTCACGTCGCAGGCGGGCATACTTGGCAAGAAAATGAACGGTATCGTCGACCACGATGCCAAGAGAAATGGAAGCGACCGTTGCAACCGAGAAGCCCACTTCACCGACAATCAGCGACCAGGCACCGAATGTGGCGAGAATAGGGAGCGCATTGGGTATCAGGCTCAGCAGACCCAGCCCGACGCTTCGCAGCGCCAGCATCATGATGGCGGATATGGCCACGATGGCAATCAGTGTTCCGCCCACCATGTTCTCAACGTTGCGCTCGGCGATGTAGGTAAACATCACCGCCGCACTGGTCGGTTTGGCCTGCATGTAGGCTGGTGCATTGTCAGCCAGCCAGTCCTGGGCACTCGCCAGGAACGCCTTGGTGGCCGGGCTGCCCAGGTTGGTCAGTGTCGCTGTCACCCTGGATGCCGATTTATCGACATTGATTCGATCATTCAGGTCAAGGCCGTAGGGCAGGGACAGCTCATAGAGCAGCAAGTACTGTGCTGACAATTCTCGATTCTGTGGGATCCGATAGAACTGATCGTCATCGCCGTGCATGTTCTTGTTCAACCTCTTCATGATGTCGCTGAAGCTGTAAACGTGAGTCACGCCAGGCTGTGCCCGCAGGAATTCGGCAAATTCGTCCAGCACATCCAGGTATTCCGGTTCCGAAACACCGCCCGGTCCAATTGCAGGAACCGAGAATTCGATCGGATACAAGCCGAAGTGCTCTAGTGATGCTTCCGAGGCATTTCGAAATTCGATGTTGGTCGAGAAATACTCAACCCATTGATCATTCAGTTGCATTGTTGGAATAAACGCCACCAGGGCGATAGCCGTTGCACCAACTATTGCAAGCAGTCGTTTGCGATTGCCGATGGCGAAATCGGCAACCCTGTCCATCGCCGGTTTCCTGCCTGTCTTGATTTTCCCTGGCGAAAAGCTGATCGGCAGCAGGCTTAACAAGGCCGGCAGAAGCGTGATTGACATCAGCCAGGCCACAGTGATGCCGATGGCAGTGATGTTGCCCAGGTGCCAGAACGGTGGTGAATCTGAAATGTTCAGCGCCAGGAATCCGATGGCCGTTGTCAGCGAAGTGATGGCGACCGGCATGAAGTTCAGCCGCGCTGCCTCAATGATGGCCGATGTCTTGTTGAGGCCCCTTTGCATCAGGGACCGAAGCGATATCAGGATGTGGATGGAGTCTGCAATCGCCAGGGTCAGTATCACGATGGGTGCAGATGCTGAAATTGGCGTCAGGCCAATGCCCAGGAAACCAGCAGCCCCCATGCTGACGATCACTGAAACGATGACCACCACCAGGGTCACAGATGCGGCAGCCAGCGATCGGATGATCAGCCACGTCAGACCAATGATGAGCATGAGCATGATGGGCACCAGGGTCGACATGTCCCTCACGCCCACTTCTGAGAATGCATTGTTCAGGGCAGATACGCCGGTCAGGTGGACCTGGATCCCAGGATATTCAGCGCGAAGGTTGTCCCTAAGTTCACGCGCCTGCGCGATTGCATCCGGAACTTCTGTCAACGAGCGCTCGGGATATTGCAATACCACGTTGACCGCGGTTGCACTGGCATCTGAATTGAGGAGTTGGTTTCTCACCAGGGGTTCGCGCAGAGCAATGGCCTGTTTGTCAGCCAGTTGTTCGTCACTCAGCCCGGTGGCGTTACGAACCAGGTCCTCAACAATCAGGTCATCCCCAACACCGGCGGTATGCTGGAAGTTGGAAATGGAGTCCACGCGAATGGCGAAGGGGATCTGCCAGGCTTCATTTGTCAGTCGTTCGACTGCGGCGAGTGTATTCTTTGAAAATACATCTCCATCTTCAGGTGCAAGAACGAACAAGAAATTGTCGTTCTTTGTGTACGTGCGTTGCAGGTCTTCAAAAGCCTGTAGCTCGGGATTTTCTGAAGAGAAAAACACCCGGTAGTTATTGGCAAATTCAAGGTGTCTTGCGCCGCTGGCAACCAGCAGGGCACCAAAAACGACCGTCAGCACGACAGCGAGCCGATGCTCAATGACCCAGCGGGTCAGTCCGGTGGCCATCCGGTCGATGACATCAAAGTAAGTATTCATATTCATTCTCCTTTCTTGACCAAAAGGTCATAAATTAGGCGTAACCAGGGAAAATTCATTGCGTTCATCTCCCTTGTCAGCCTGTCGGGTGGTTTCTGCATTTTTGAGCCGGGTTTCGAGCGCGGAAATTTCACGTTGCATTGTGTAAATCGTGTCAGCGATGTAGTCCGTCGGGGTGTAATCCATGGCAACGACAAGATCCCTGGCCCGAGCCCAGCTGCGTGACAGCCAACTGCCTAATGCCTGAGGTTTCATGGTCATGTTTAAGCTCCTGTTCCGTCTAAATCTCAATATTCGAATCAATTTTTAAATATGACCAAACGGTCATAAAATAGTCAAAAAAACTTAATTCAGGGTTTCCAGCAAATCGTCAACCAGGGCTTTTGCGCCTTTCTCATCCAGTTGCCCTTTCAGTTCAACAAGAATGCCTGCTTCAGATGCGGCTATGAGGTGGGCAATTCGCTCCGGTTTCCAGTCACGCCGCAAGTCACCTGCTTCCTGGGCACGTTTGACAGTCGCAGTGACCAGATCTATACGCATCTTGTAAACCGATCCCAGGACCTGCATGACCTCAGGATCATGTTGCGCTGTCTCCACCAGGGAATTCAGCGCCAGGCATCCGGAATGCACACCGTCCTCGGTCAAACCGTTCTCGATGTGATAGTAGGAAATGCCCCTGAGTGCCTCCAATGCCGAATTGCTGGTTGCCACCACTTCCGCCATATTTTTTTTCATATCGGCGATGTAGGAATCCAGTGCACGAATGAACAAGCTGTGCTTGTCACCGAATGTCTGGTAAATGCTGCCCTTGTGGAGTCCGGTGGCTTTCAGCAGATCTGCCACTGACGTACCTTCATAGCCTTTACGCCAGAACACGCCCATTACCGTTGCAAGGACCTGCTCTTCGTCAAAGCTCCTGGGGCGGCCTACCGGATTGTTTGCAATCATATTCATGACGACAGGATACCTATTTATGACCGATAGGTCAAATAATAGTTTTTTTCTCACAAACAATGGAAATTATTCATCGCATTGATTGCGGCTTTGTCCGGGTGCAGGCGTGTTTGAAACAGACATGCGGCCCCTATAGTCAAATTTTCCAGGGCTGATCTATAATCGGATGATGAATATTGAAGAAATGGTCAACGAGCTATTCGATGAGTTCGACGAGAACAAGGATGGCGTGATTTCCAGGCGTGAGTTCATCGCCCTGGCCGAAAGCCTGCTTCATCAAAAGGGCATGGGATTCAGCAGCGATCTATTCAAGGAATTCGACAGGAATCATGACAATGTGATTTCCAGGGAAGAGCTGGTCGACATGATTGTTGAGCTGGCCCTATAGGCGATTGCGCGTATCTGATTCCGATCGAAAGTAGCTTGTTCCGGTTATATAAGAAAACCAGGCCCCACAAATAAGCACGGCCCCGCTTGGGGCCGTTGCTATTTCAAGTCATGCCGTGACTGCCAGGCGCTAGAAAGACAAAGTTTTCGCACCGGCAAAAACCACCTCCAGAAGAGCCGGCGCACCAGCGAGCTCGACATTTTCAATCAGGGATTCTTGTCCATATCCCCTCACCGCGGCGCAGGGCGGGCAGACCAGGATTCGGCCACCACCATCAACCACATTGTCGATCATGGTTTTCATGGTTGGGTCTTTTGGATTCAGTTGTGCCACATCGGCAGCGCCTTTGCGAACCCAGTCAACACCAGCAGAAACGAGAAAAATGGTGAGGTCTGCATCGGATGCCACAGCCGTGTTGGCGATGCTCCATGCGACAGAGGATCGTTCATCGTCCAATCCGCGCGATATTACGATTACAAGCTTGTTTGAGTCAGTCATACTAATCTCCTTTCTTTTGAATGATGTAAACAGGGTGATTTGTCTGAACCAGGGTGTTACCAGTGATGCGACACCAGGCAGGCACATCTATCTGTGCGCCTGCATTGCGGGTGACCAGTTGCAAAAACTGTCCGCTCTCAAGTGAAGAAACCCTTCGCTTCAAGCCGACGATGAGTTGCCCGCAACCCTGTTCCCCGGCGTCCCACCTGGAAGTGACCTGGTGTTTGAATTTGCTCATGTCGTCCGTCCTGTCGAATTACTGGTTTAGCCTTTCAGGCGACAGTGGGTATGCTAGAAAGACAGGCCGAAGCCTGATAGGGCAGAATCTGTAGCAATCGACTTCAGATTCTGTAGTAAAAGAACCGGGAAATATGTCGTGACAGGAAATACGGATGTATGACTATAACGAAGCCTGCCCCATTTCCATGGCGGCCTCGGTTATCTGCGAACGCTGGACGCTGCAAATCGTTCGGGAGATGTTCTTCGGCTCGACGCGGTACTCCGAGATTCAGAAACACATTCCCAATATTTCGCCATCGCTGCTTCGAAACCGGCTCCGATTCCTGGAGGATCAGGGCGTGGTTTTCAGAAAACGCAGTTCAAGTGGGAATCGCTACGAGTATCATCTGACACCCGCGGGAAAATCCCTTGCCCCGGTGCTCACGGAGATGGGGAAGTGGGGGATGCGGTGGGCAAATGAATGCATGACCGAAAAACAGAATACCGCTGCTGGCCTGATTCGGGATTTTGCGGGTGGGGTCAACGTTGATGAACTGCCTTCGTGCGATTCTGTCATTCAAATTCAGTTTGAAGAGGAAGGGGAACCTACAACCGGTTACATACACGTGCGAGATGGTGGCATCCAGATTTGCGACACGAACCTGGGCTTTGAAACGGATGTGCTGATTCGTTCGACGATCAAGTCAATGACACGGATCTGGTACGGAGAGCTCGGGGTATCAGATGCAATCAGGTTGGGGCAAATGAAGGTGGATGCTGCGCCGGTTTACACCCGCCGGATTAGCAGGTGGCTGGGTATCAGTTCATTCACCACTGAAAATCCAAAATTAGGGTAGGCCTTTGAGTGAGAGTGCATTGTCTGGTGCCAGACCCCTCTCCATAAATGAGAACGGCCCCTTTTGAGGCCGTATTCATTTGGTGGTGATGGGTGCCATCGAATAACATCATTAACATATTGGTATTAAGCTATTTATATGGTTCATTGATTCTTAGATGCCCCCAAATATGCCCCAAATCGCCCAAAAAAGCCCAGCCACATCGGAATATTTGGTTCTTCCTCCAGCGACAGGACACTGTTAAGGATGAAAGCCTAGGGACCAGCAAGCAGCCAGGGTAGAGCCTGACTTGGCCCCGAATGGGCGGAAATTTTGAAGTAGACTATTTTTTGATTTTAGTAGTCCGACAACAGAAGGTTAGTCAGTTGATCGCACGGATCGATAATTTTGTTTGCGACATCTTTTTGCTGGGGACAGTGCTGTGCTGTCTTCCTTTTTCAGTGTTTGCTTTAAAGGGCCAACCTGACAATCAGCCACCTCGTGTCGATGCAACACGTGGCGTCGTTGTTTCTTCAATTGATGTTATCTACACAAACCTTCCGGGCCATCCGACTTCCGAGGTTCCGGGTATGCCAGGAGTCAGTTTTGAGCCTGGGACTTTGAGCACCATT
>Ga0102946_1000242_pt1 | contig 19248 bp, 15 predicted proteins | sample SalPon2A_A_D1_MG_FD_78209 | JGI IMG/M metagenome (GOLD analysis project Ga0102946, IMG submission 78209) | Soil microbial communities from South San Francisco under conditions of wetland restoration - Salt Pond MetaG R2A_A_D1_MG | ecosystem: Environmental > Terrestrial > Soil > Wetlands | place... | reverse complement strand
CGGATGGGATTCGGCAGCACGGACATCGACCTCGACGCCGTCGAGCGCAGGCTCGTGTGGATCATGGGCTCCCCGCGAACGGGGAGCACCTGGCTGCTCCGCCTGCTCTGTCATCCCTGGGGCGTCGGCCGCACCCCCAGCGGCATCGACCCCTCCCGCTTCCGGCCGCGGGGCGGCAACGTGATGCCCATCAACGAGTCCTACCTGGCCCACCACATCGGGCCGCTGCGCGACCCCCTGCCCGCACCCGGCGCCGCCGCCTCCTCCTCGGCGGTGCTCAACGATCTCCGACGACACGACCCTGCCTACTTCTTCAGCGACGAGTACGAGTCGGCGTGGCGGGCTCCCCTGCGCCGCCTGACCCTGGAGCGGCTCGGCGCGCAGCAGCGCCGGGCGGAGCTCGATCACGGGCTCACCGACCCCCTGATCCTGGTCAAGGAGCCCAACGGCTCCCACGCCACCGACCTGATCGCGCGGCTGCTCCCCGAATCCCGGCTGATCTTTCTGCTCCGCGACGGCCGCGACGTGGTCGACTCGATGATGGAAGCCGACTCCGAGGGCGGCTGGCGTACGCGCACCGAGGGTGTCGAGCCGCTCCTCACACCGGAGCAGCGTCTTTACGGCGTGAGACGTCAGGCCCACCTGTGGCTGGTCCGAACGATCGCCACCGAACGCGCCGCCGAGATGCTCGGGCCCGAGCGCTCGATCACGGTCCGGTACGAGGAGTTGCTCGCAAACACCGAGCGCGAACTGGCCAGGCTCGACCGCTGGCTCGAGCTCGGGCGCGATCAGCGCCAGATCCGCGCCGCCGTGCGCACGAACCGGTTCGGGTCGCTGCGCAACCGGCTGCGAGGCAGGCGTAAGGGAGTGCGCGCCGCATCACCGGGACTGTGGCGGGAGAACCTCGCCGCGGTGGAGCAGGAAGCCATCGAGGAGCTGATCGGACCGAAGCTACGCGAGCTCGGCTACGAGGCCTGAGCCGGCGTCGGTCGCGTTCAGCCTCGAGCGCGGCCGCCTCGCCAGAGCAGCGCCCGCGCCAGGGCGCGTTCCCGACCGAGAGTCTCGGTCCGCCCCGCGAGCTGGCGCAGGGAGCGAAGGCCGAGCCGGAACGGCCCGAGCGACGACGTGTCGAGCGCCAGGAAGCGCCGCAGAGCCCGCGAATGGCCGGGATCGAGCCGGTCGCCGAGCCTCAGCGCGAGCACCCGGGCGGACTGAGCCGGCCGCAGATAGCCATCGACGTAGACCTCCGCCGGCGGAGTCCGCGGCTGGGCCCGCCGCTCCGGGGCGTCGTCGGAGCCTCCCATCCGGTGGAGCGCCCGTGCATGGGCGGTGTCCGCCGTGACCGACCCCAGGTGGCGGACTCGGTCGTAGGTCGGCCGATCCAGATAGGCGAGACCGCCGGAGGCCAGCGCGCAGAGGGCGAGCCAGTGATCGTGGTACGCGGTCCCGACGGCCGGCGGGAAGGGCAGCGCGCAGTCGAGCAGGGAGCGGTCGAACAGCGACGCGGCGCCGGTCACCGTGTTGGCGATCAGCATCGAGGTGAGGTTGGAGCTGTTGTTGCGACGCAGGATCCAGTAGGTGTCGGAGACGACCTCCCCGTGCTCGTCGAGCATCCTCATGTCGCTGTAGGCCAGCCGCGCACCGGGTCGCGCCGCGAGCGCCGCCCGCAGCGCCGAGAGCTTGTCGGGATGCCAGCGGTCGTCCTGGTCCGACAGCGCCACCCAGGCTGCCTCGATCGGAGCCATGCGCAGCGCCCGCTCGAAGTTCCGGTAGAAGCCGAGCCGCCGCTCGGAGCGCGAGACCACGAAGCGTGGATCCTCCTCCGTCAGCCGCTGGAGCTCCGCATAGCTCCCGGGCGAGGAGGCGTCGTCGCTGATCACGCACACCCACGCGGGCCAGTCCTGATCGCGGATCGAGTCGAGCTGCAGGGCGAGGCGCTCCGGGTCGGGCTCGTGCGTCGCCATGCAGATCGCGATCAGCTGCTCGCCGGCCGGGACGACGACGGAGGGCGCCGGGGGAACCAGCGAGGCGTCGTAGGCAACCACGCTGACCGAGCCGAGATCCGCGGCGACGGCGCGTCCATCCAGCCGGCCGCGGAGCTCCACCGCATGCGGCCCCTCCGGCAGGGAGCCCTCCGGAACGTCGAGGAGACCCCACCAGCTTCGGCCGGAGCCACTGCCGGTTGTCGCCTCGCCCGGTGGGGGGCCGGCGACGGCGGGCGCCGACAGCATCCCGAGCGATAGCTCCAGGGAGTCCCCGTCCACACGCGGGTCGCACCCGCCCGCCAGGTAGAACGCCGTGCCCCGGCCGACGGCCAGCGGCGCGGGCAACTCCGCTCTGAGGGTTGCCTCGAGGGGCTCGGCGTCGGCCGGCTGCTCGCTCTCGATCTTGGTCTCGGTGGTGGCCATCACGACCGGTCGCCCCGGGTCGGCGCGCTCGATTGGTCCAGAGTAGTGCCGCTCGCAGCGGGCCCCCGGGCGGGGAGCCTTGGCCAGCCTCTATCCTGGGCTCCCGTGGTACAGGCCCTGGACAGCATCAGGCACGGGCTGGCGGCGACCGGCGTCAAGATTGGCGTCGTCCTCCTCGGCACGCTCGTCGGCGTCGGGGTCCCCGTGGGCTGGGTCTGGATCGGATCTCAGCTCCAGGAGACGACGGCGCCGTCCTGGACGGCCCTCGCCGTGGTCCACGTCGGGATGATCTTCACCCTGCTGCTGATCGCCGGCTTCTTCAGCTTCTTCGTCGATCGGGCAAGGGCGAAGAAGCGGGAACGCGCCGACTGGATGCGCGGCATGAGCGAGGAGCGCCGGGTCGAGTCGATCAGCGACGTTCACCCACTCGAGCTGATCATCTTCCTCGCTGTCTTCATCGACATCATCGTCTTCGCCGTTTGGTTCTTCGCCTTCGCCAACCCCGGCACGCCGGTCGGCCAGGGCTGACGCCCGGGCGACGATGAACCGTGGCTGAGCTCCTGGTCAGCGCCGGAGGCGTCCTTGCGATCGCGGCGCTGGCCTGGTTCTTCTTCGGGAGCCGCCGCGCCGGGACCAGCGAGGTCCGCGACGGCGTCCAGCAGGTCGATGTCACTGTTCTCGGCGGCTACTCGCCGAACGTGATCGAGGTCCAGGCGGGCATCCCGCTGCGGATCGACTTCGACCGGCGGGAGAGCGGTGAGTGCACGTCGCGTGTCGTCTTCCCGGACTTCGGGATCAACGCGTCGCTGCCGGCGTTCGAGAGCACTAGCGTCGAATTGATGCCTGACCGCGCCGGGGAGTACGAGTTCGCCTGCGGCATGAACATGGTCCACGGAACGCTGCTCGTGGAGCCCGCCTCGAACGGTGGCAGTGAAGGCGGCGGTGCCGTGGAGAGTGCGACCATGCCGACCGAGACGCGGGAGGTGGACCTCGCGATCAGCGGGATGCACTGCGCGAGCTGCGTCCGCACCGTCGAGGACGCTCTCGGCGGCGTCCCGGGCGTCGAGGGGGCCGCCGTCAACTTTGGCGTCGAGCGGGCGAGCGTCAGCTATGACCCGGGGCGATGCGATGTCGACGATCTCGAGCGCGCCGTGGCCGACAGCGGCTACGAGGCCCGCGAGCGCTCGGGCGCGGACGGCGCCGCGGCCGAGGCCGAGGACGCAGAGCGCGAGGCGGAGGTACGGGAACTGACGCTGCGCGTCGCGATCGGGGCGATCCTGACCGCGCCGGTCCTAGTCGCGACGATGGCGACGGATCTCCTCGATGCGACCTGGGTGCCCTCGCTGCTCACCGAGCACTGGGTGCAGCTCGCGCTGATCGCCCCGGTCTTTCTCTGGGTCGGGTGGCCGATCCACGTGACCGGCTGGCGAGCCCTCCGGAACCGTTCGGCCGAGATGAACTCGCTGATCGCGATCGGAACCACGGCGGCGTTCGGGTACAGCGCCCTGGTCACGATCGCGCCGAGCCTGCTGCCCGTGGACCTGCGGGAGGTCTATTTCGAGGCAGCCGGCGTGATCATCACGCTGATCCTGCTCGGGCGCCTTCTGGAAGCCAAGGCGCGGGCCGGCACCGGAGAGGCGATCCGCAAGCTCGTGGGGATGCAGGCGAAGGCCGCGCGAGTCGAGCGGGACGGCGCCGAGCTCGAGGTTCCCGTGGAGGAGGTTCGCCCCGGCGACGTCGTGGTGGTCAAGCCCGGTGAGCGGATCCCGGTCGACGGGGAGGTTCTCGATGGACGCTCGACGGTGGACGAGTCGATGGTCTCCGGTGAGTCGCTGCCGGTCTCGAAGGAGGAGGGGGACGAGGTGATCGGCGCGACGATCAACGGTACCGGCGCCCTCCGCTTCCGAGCGACGGCGGTCGGAGGCGACACGATGCTCTCGCAGATCGTGCGGCTCGTCGAGCGCGCGCAGGGGTCGAAGGCGCCGATCCAGCGGGTCGCCGACCGCGTCTCCGCCTACTTCGTCCCGGTCGTGATCTTCATCGCTATCGCCGCGTTCGTGCTCTGGTTCGACTTCGGGCCCGACCCCCGGCTCACCTTTGCCCTGATCACCGCCGTGTCGGTGCTGATCATCGCCTGCCCCTGCGCGCTCGGCCTGGCGACCCCGCTCTCGGTGATGGTCGGGACCGGCAACGGCGCGGAAAGCGGCGTGCTGATCAAGTCGGCCACCTCCCTGGAGAACGCCCACAAGATCGATGCGGTGATCCTCGACAAGACCGGGACGATCACGAAGGGAGAGCCGGCGCTCACCGACCTGATTCCAGCGGACGGGATCGCGGAGTCCGAGCTGCTGGCGCTGGCGGCGGCGGCCGAGGCCTCGAGCGAACACCCGCTGGCCGCCGCGATCGTCGATGCGGCCGGCGCCCGTGGGCTCGAGTTGCAGGCCACGAGCGACTTCGACTCGATCACCGGGCGCGGAATCGAGGCCCTGGTCGGCCGACGGTCGGTGCTCGTCGGCACCCGCCGGCTGTTCACCGAGCGCGATCTCGACCCGGGCGATCTGGAGGCCGACGCGCGGCGACTCGAGGGTCAGGGAAAGACGGCGATGTTCGCGGCTTTCGACGGGCGACCCGCAGGGGTGCTCGCGGTCGCCGACACTCCGAAGCCCGGGTCGGCGGCAGCGATTGCCGCGCTCCGCGATCTCGGCGCGGAGGTGATCATGATCACCGGCGACAACGCGCGCACGGCGGAGGCGATCGGTGCCGAGATGGGAATCGACCGCGTCGTCGCCGAGGTGCTGCCCGAGGACAAGGCCAAGGAGGTCGAGAGGCTTCAGGGGCAGGGCCGCCTCGTGGCGATGGTCGGCGATGGGATCAACGACGCCCCGGCGCTGGCGCAGGCGGATGTCGGCATCGCCATCGGCACGGGGACCGACGTCGCGATCGAGGCCGCCGACGTGACCCTGGTCTCGGGCGAGCTCCGCGGAGTGGTCGACGCACTCGATCTGAGCCGGGCGACCATGCGCAACATCCGCGAGAACCTGCTCTTCGCATTCGGCTACAACGTCGTCGGCATCCCGATCGCCGCCGGGCTGCTCTATCCCTTCTTCGAGATCCAGCTGAGCCCGATGATCGCGGCCGGGGCGATGGCGCTCAGCTCGCTCTCGGTGGTCGCGAACGCGAACCGGCTGCGCACCTGGAGCCGCCCGGAGATCGGACGCGCCGAGGCGCCACCCACGGTCCCCGAGGCGGCGTAGCCGGGCCCCGCCCGTCGTCGTCGCTAAAATCCGACTCTCCGAGTAGGAATTAGTTGTTTTGAGCACACACACCGTCTGCAAAAGCGAAGAACTGCCCGAGGGCGAGAAGCGGATCGTCGAGGTCGACGGCGCCAAGATCGGCGTCTTCAACGCCGGCGGCGAGCTGTACGCGATCGAGGATCGCTGCTCGCACGACGACGGGCCGCTCGCCGAGGGCAACTTCGATCCGGCTGCCTGTACCGTTGAGTGCCCGCGCCACGGATCAATGTTCGACCTGAGCAGCGGCCGGCCGAAGACGCTCCCCGCCTTCGCGCCGGTCGAGACCTACGAGGTCAGCGTCGTGGACGGGGAAATCAAACTGGAGGTCGACTGACAGATGAATCCCCCCGAGACCGCAACCGCCGCAACCGAATCCGAGCTCGATCCCAAGCTCGCCGAGCGCGAGGCGATCAAGGACATCAACTCGGACTACGCGACCAAGTTCGGCTTCAACGACCCCGAGACCGGCTACGTCTACAAGGCGCCCAAGGGGCTCTCCCGCAAGCTCGTCGAGGACATCTCCGAGTACAAGGACGAGCCGCAGTGGATGCGCGAGTTCCGGCTCAAGGCGCTGGACCACTTCCTCTCCCGCCCCGTGCCGCAGTGGGGAGCCGACCTCAACCAGATCGACTTCGACGACATCCACTACTTCGTGCGCGCCTCCGAGAAGGCCGAGCACAGCTGGGATGACGTCCCCGACGACATCAAGAACACCTTCGACAAGCTCGGCATCCCCGAGGCGGAGCGCGACTTCCTCGCCGGGGTCGGCGCCCAGTACGAGTCCGAGGTGGTCTACCACCAGGTCAACGAGAAGCTCGAGGCGCAGGGAGTCCAGTTCATGGACATGGACACCGCGCTGCGCGAGCACGAGGACGTCATCCGCGAGCACTTCGCGACCGTGATTCCCGAGAATGACAACATGCTCGCCGCGCTCAACTCGGCGGTCTGGTCGGGTGGCTCGTTCGTCTACGTCCCCAAGGGCGTCAAGGTCGACATGCCCCTTCAGGCCTACTTCCGGATCAACACCGAGAACATGGGCCAGTTCGAGCGGACGCTGATCATCGCCGACGAGGACAGCGACGTGCACTACATCGAGGGCTGCACGGCTCCCGTCTATTCGACTGACTCGCTGCACTCAGCGGTGGTCGAGCTGATCGCACGCCCAGGCGCCCGGATCCGCTACACGACGGTTCAGAACTGGTCGCAGAACGTCTTCAACCTGGTCACCAAGCGGGCGACCGCCGCCGAGCGGGCCACGGTGGAGTGGGTCGACTGCAACCTCGGCTCGAAGGTGACGATGAAGTACCCGTCGATCTACCTGCTCGGCGAGGAGGCACACGGCGAGATCCTCTCGATCGCCTTCGCCGGCGAGGGTCAGCACCAGGACGCCGGCGGCAAGATCATCCACGCCGCGCCGAAGACGACCAGCTCGATCTTCGCGAAGTCGATCTCAAAGGACGGCGGGCGGAGCACGTACCGCGGGCTGCTCGAGGTCGCCAAGGGCGCCGAGCAGGTCCGGTCAAAGGTCGTCTGCGACGCGCTGCTGCTCGACGAGCAGTCGCGGTCCGACACCTACCCGACGATCCGCATCGACGAGAGCGACGCCAATGTCGGCCACGAGGCCTCGGTCTCGAAGATCGGCGAGGAGCAGCTGTTCTACCTCCAGTCGCACGGGCTCGACGAGGAAGAGGCGTCGAAGATGATCGTCAACGGCTTCATCGAGCCCGTGGTCAAGGAGCTGCCGATGGAGTACGCGGTCGAGCTCAACCGGCTGATCGAGCTTCAGATGGAGGGCTCAATTGGGTAACGCGCCGACCTGGCTGCGCGAGCGTCGCTCGCGTGCGCTCGAGGCTGCCCGCGGGCTGTCCCTGCCCGGCCCCAAGGTCAAGGGCTGGGAGTTCACCGATCTGAGCGGGCTCGATCTCGGCTCCTATGAGCCGGCCGAGGCCGCCGAGCTCCCTGACTCCCCTCCCGGCGCCGAGGCGCTCGCGATCCCGGAGGGGGCCGAGGGGCTCACGCAGGTCGATGGTTCGCTGATCACCGAGATCGGCGCCGAGCTCTCCGACTCCGGCAGCGGCAACGGCAGGCCCGACGGTCCGATCGTGATGCCGCTCGACGCCGCGGCGGACCGGTACCCGGAGCTGCTCGCGTCCAGGCTCGGCACGATCGTCTCCGGCGAGGGCGATCCTTTCGTGACGATCAACGAAGCCGGCTGGAACGGCGGCGCGCTCGTCTACGTCCCGGCCGGCGCCCGTGCGCCGAAGCCGATCTCGCTGACGGCGATCCAGCGCGAGAGCGGCCGCAGCCTCAACTGGCGGACGCTGATCATCCTCGAGGAGGGCGCCGAGGCCGAGGTCTGGGAGCGCTACCTGTCGGCGGACGATGAGACCGATGCCCTCTTCAACGGCGTCACCGAATTGATCGTCGGCCAGAACGCCAACCTGCGCTATGTCTGCGGCCAGGCCCTCTCCCCCGCCTCATGGGCGTTCGCGACCCAGCGAGCCGAGGTCGCCAGGGACGGCAACCTCGAGTGGGTCGCACTCGGCTTCGGCTCCGGCAACGGCAAGGTGCGGATGGAGACCAAGCTCGCCGGGCGGGGTGCCAACGCGAGGGTGACCGGCGCGCTGGTCGGCAACGGGCGCCAGCACCTCGACTACGACACCACGCAGGAGCACGCGGCCGAGAACACGACGTCCGATCTGTCCTTCCGGGGGGTGCTCGACGACCGCGCGACCTCGGTGTGGCGGGGAATGATCTTCGTCGATCCGCCGGCCCAGAAGACGGACGCCTTCCAGGACTGCCGCAATCTGCTGCTCTCGAAGAAGGCGCACGCGGATGCGATCCCGGGGCTCGAGATCCAGGCGGACGACGTCGCCTGCACCCACGCGGCCGCAGTCGCCCAGATCGACCCCGACCAGCTCTTCTACCTGACCTCACGCGGCCTCGACGCGGAGACCGCGAGCGAGCTGATCGTCGGCGGCTTCCTCGCCGAGCTCGTCGAGCGGGTGCCCGAGGGCGCCGTCGCCGACGCCTTGGCCGGTGCGCTCGAGGCGCGCCTCGCCGAGCTGCTCGCCGACTGACCGGCGTCGCAGGCCCGATCCGCCTGCGGATCCGCACCCTACGGGCGTACAGAAGGAGGGTCCGATCTCTGGACACGGGGACATGCCCCTGAAGCCCCCGGAGGGCGAGACTTCCAGCGGTAATGAGCACAGATCGTCGCTACGCCGCTGTAGCTGCGCCCTTCGGGCGTGACCTCGAGCGCGGCTTCGAAGCGATCGCGAGCGGACTCGAGCAGGCCCGGCGCCGGGGGGCGGAGTTGGTCGCCTTTCCCGAGTGCGCGCTCGGCGGGCCCCCGGGTCTCTGCGAGCGACTCGCCGACGACCCGGTACCTCCCGCTCTCGACCGGGACGGCCCCGAGCTCGCCCGGCTCGCGGCGCTGGCCCCTGACCTCGTCGTCTGCGCGGGCTTCACCGAACGCACTTCGTCGGGCAGATACTCGACGGCCGCCTGCGTCCACGGTGGCAAGATCCTCGACCTCCATCGCAAGGTCCACATCCCACCGTCCGAGCTGCGCACCTACTGCGCAGGCTCGAGCTTCCACGCGTTCGATACCCCGGTCGGTCGCATCGGGATGCTCAACTGCTACGACAAGGTCTTCCCGGAGGCGGCGCGGTCGCTGGCGCTCGCAGGAGCCGAGACGATCGTCGCGATGTCCGCCTGGCCCGCGAGCCGCGAGCGGCCGACGGGCGAGCTCGCCGACGACACCCAGTCGCTCCACTTCGACCTCATGGACCAGGCCCGCGCGGTTGAGAACCAGGTCGTCTGGGTCTCCTCGAACCTCAGCGGAGGGTTCGGGCCGCTCCGGTTCCTCGGGCAGGCGAAGGTGATCGACCCCGACGGCCACATCCTGTCCCGCACAACCCCCGGCTCGCCCGGGATCGCCGTCGGCGGCGTCCCCTCGGCGGACCTGCTCAAGACCACGCGACGGGCGATCTCCCACCTCCGCGACCGCCGCCCGCCAGCCTATGGGCCACTGCCGTCCTACGGCGTGGCGATCGCCTGAGCTCGAGGAACTCGAGGAGCGAGCAGCATCTGCGGGATCGCAGCCAAATACGGAACCGTCGACGCCACCGCCGGTGAGCGGATGCTCCATCGGCTTACCCATCGCGGGCCCGACGACATGGGGTCGATCACCCTCGGCGATCAGGCGTGGCTCGGACATACGCGGCTCTCGATCGTCGATGTCGTCGGCGGCGCGCAGCCGCTCGGCACCGCCGACGAGGAGATGTGGCTGGTCGGCAACGGTGAGATCTACAACCACGACGACGTCCGCCAGACGCTCGACGGGCGGATCTTCTCGACCCGCTCCGACAACGAGGTGGCGCTGCATCTGATCAACGAGCAGGGGCCCGACGCGATCGCGCAGTTGAGCGGCATGTACGCGTTCGTCGCAGCACACGCGGACGGGCGCTTCATGGCAGCTCGCGACCCCGTCGGCATCAAGCCGCTGTACTGGGCTCGACGCGAGGGCGACACTCGCTTCGCCTCGGAGATGCGCGCCTTCGACCCGGCCTGGCTGCCGGCCGTCGAGGCGTTCCCCCCAGGTCACTTCTGGACGCCTCGTACCGGGCTCCGGCGCTTCGAGAGGGCCGTTCCCGAGCGGGCGCTGAAGCCGTTTCCCGCTCCCCGGAACCCGGACGCGGCGATCCCGGAGGATCTGTTGAGGCAGACCCGCGAGATGATCGTCCGCTCGGTCGACCGGCAGATGATGGGTGACGTCCCCGTCGGCGTCTTCCTCTCGGGCGGCCTCGACTCGACTCTCGTGGCGGCGATCGCTGCCGACTATCTGCGTGCGCGCGGCCGTCGGCTGCAGACGTTCGCGGTCGGCACCGAGAGCAGCAGCGATCTGCATGCGGCGCGGGCGGCCGCCGACTACCTGGGCACGGAGCACCACGAGGCCCTCTACACGCCGGACGATGCGATCAGAGCCCTGCCGGCCACCGTGCGCGCCGTCGAGTCCTTCGATCCCTCGCTGATCCGCAGCGCCGTCCCCAACTATCTGCTGGCCGAGGAGACCGCGAGGCATGTGAAGGTGGTCCTCACCGGCGAGGGCGCCGACGAGATTTTCGCCGGCTACGGCTACTACCACCGCGACTTCCCGGAGGAGATGGACCTCCAGGCGGAGCTGGTGCGGACGATCGAGGGCCTGCACAAGCTCAACCTCCAACGCGCCGACCGGGTGACCATGGCGCACGGCCTCGAGGCACGCGTCCCATTCCTCGACCGCGAGGTGATCGCCTTCGGACTGCACCTTCCAGCCGGCTGGAAGATCCCCGGCCTCGACCGGATGGAGAAGCGGCTCCTGCGTGAGGCGTTCACGGGCTGGCTTCCCGGAGAGCTGCTGTGGCGAAAGAAGGAGCAGTTTGGGACGGGCTCCGGCGCCCGGGACGTGCTCGTGGATCTCGTAACGGCCGAGATCACCGATGCCGAGTTCGAGGCCGAGCGGGACCGGGTCCGGCCACCCCTGCGCACGAAGGAGGAGCTGGCCTACTACCGCATCCTCCGCGACGCGCTCCCGGGGCTCCGCCCCGAGGAGACGATCGGAAGATTCGCGACGTCGTAGTCCGCCGGCCCGGGCCGCCCCGCCCGAGGCTCGCCGCCTCGCCCCCGGTCGGCGACCCGGGACCTACTCCCGCTCGGGCCAGAGCCCGGTGTCGGGGTGGAACTGGCTCCAAGCGAACCAGAACGCCTCATGGGCCGGCAGCTCCTCGCCGTTCTCACTCGCCCGCAACCCGCCGGCGTCAGCGACCAGCTCGACCCCGCTCGCGGTGACAGCCTCGCCGCGCTCGATCGCAAGCCGCGCCTCGTCCGCCTCGAAGGCGACCGCATCGCCGCTCGTCGCGATCACGCCAACGACGCGCTCCTGCGCGGGCAGGCGGTCGTCCACCGGCCCGACGGGAAAGATCGGGCCGTCGTCGTCGCGCCCCCCGAGCGGGTCGAGCGGGTAGTCCCGCCCCAGCCCGCCGTCGGCGGCGAGGATGCGGGTGTCGGGGTGCTCGGCCTTCCACTCGCCCCAGGTGGCTGTCACGACCCCTGCCTGCCGGAGCTCGACCCCGCGGCGGCGCAGCGGACCGCTCAGGGCCTCCCCGGTGAACGTATCGAACACGGACCCCGAGCCCAGCTCATACATCACTTTGTTCGAGCGCGAGAGCAGCCCGCTGGTTCGCAGCACGAGATCCTCCCCGCCGACCTGCTCGCGGTCGGTGAAGTAGGCCTGCGCCGACCCGCAGAGCGTGCAATATGGGATCCCGAGACGCCGGCCGCCAAGATCCATGTTGACCATCTCGTGGACCTCCATCAGGTTCTTCGGGAGGGCCACGGCCTCCCCGCCGACCTCGACTCCGAACACGATTCGCTCGTCCGGGTACCAGTCGCCGCCGTCGGCGTCGGTGAGCGGCGGGTCGTCGAGCGCCGGTATGCAGCCGCGCTCACACGGCCCCCCGTCGCCAAGCGGGCGGTCGTCGATCAGGACCCCTCCCCAGGAGACGAGACGCCAGTCGATCTCCGAGTCGGCGCCCGCGAAGAACGGCCTCCAGCCGGGCTCGAGGGCCGTGAAGAGATCACCCTTGGCCTCCCGGTACCCCGGGGGCGCCGGCAGGTCCCACGCGATCAGGTGGTTGGTCACGCTCAGCCAGGGGCTCGCCTCGTAGGAGGGGTCGGGCGACGGATCGACGCCGGTCAGCTGCTCGAAGGCGGCGACGAGCTCATTCTGCTCCGTGCCGGCCTGCGCAAAGCGGAGGAGGTCCGCCAGCAACCAGGCGACCCGCGGATCCCCCGAGGCGGCGATCCGCTCGACGGCGCCGTCCGAAAGGACGCCTACCCCGGCGCCGTCGATCGCGTCGGCGATGGCGGCGCGGGTCTCCGCATCGAGCTCGGATGCGGAGGGAACCCCGGCCGGCGCTGCCGGGAACTCGTAGGCGCCGACCGCCGAGCGGCCCTGGCCGTCCGGGGCCGCGCCGGTGGACTCGCCGCCGCCACAGGCGATCGCGGCCATGCCGAGGAGCGGAAGCAGGCCGATGAGCAGCGCACGGTGCATCGCCCCGACCCTAGGCGGCGAAGGTTGCGAGCTGTTTACCGGCTCCCGGACCGCGCCGAGCGCCCACTATTCTCGGCGCCATGCAGCCCGGCTCCGAGATCAGGTTCGGCACCTCGCCGGGCCGCTGGGTGATCGCGCTGGCCGTGCTCGGATCGGGGATCGCCTTTCTCGAGGCCACGGTCGTGAACGTGGCGCTCCCCTCGATCGCCGCGGATCTCGATGCGGATGTCGCCGGCCTGCAGTGGACGATCAACGGCTATCTGCTGACGCTCGCTGCGCTGATCCTGATTGGCGGCTCGCTCGGTGACCGCTACGGGCGCCGCAAGGTCTTCGTCGTCGGCGTGATCTGGTTCACGCTCGCTTCGGCGCTCTGCGCGCTCGCCCCGAACGTCGAGGTCCTCGTCGTGGCCCGGGTCCTGCAGGGAGTCGGCGGCGCGCTGCTCACGCCCGGGAGCCTGGCGATCATCGAGGCCACCTTCCACCCCTCGGACCGGGCCCGAGCGATCGGCGCCTGGTCGGCCCTCGGCGGCATCGCGGGCGCGATCGGCCCGTTGCTGGGCGGCTGGCTCGTGGACGCGGTCGACTGGCGCGCGATCTTTCTGATCAACCTGCCGCTCGGCGCGTTCGTAGCCTGGGCGGCGCCAAGACACATCCCCGAGACCCGCGACGAGACCGTAACCGGCAGGCTCGACCTGCGCGGCTCGCTGCTCGCGGTGCTCGCGCTCGGCGGCCTGACCTTCGCGCTGATCCAGGCGGCGGAGGCCGGAGAGATGTCGGGCGGAGTCGCGCTGGCGCTGGCGATCGGGGCACTCGCAACGATCGCGTTCTTCTGGGTGGAGCGCACCAGCGAGCATCCGATGATGCCCCTCTCGATCTTCTCCTCGATGCAGTTCTCGGCCGCGAACGCCGTCACGTTCGTGGTCTACGCAGCGCTTGGGGGCGTCTTCTTCCTGCTCGTGATCGTGCTGCAGGTGGTGCTCGGCTACTCGGCTCTCGCGGCGGGCGCCGCGGCGCTGCCGGTCACCGCGCTGATGCTCCTTCTGTCGGCTCGGGCCGGCGCCCTCGCACAGCGAATCGGGCCCAAGCTCCCCCTGACGGCGGGCCCGCTGCTGATCGCGGCCGGGATGGTGATGATGAGCGGGATCGGCGTGGGCGACACCTACGTCGGCTCGATCCTCCCGGCCGTGATCGTCTACGGACTTGGGCTGGCCCTGGTCGTCGCCCCGATCACGGCGACGGTGCTCGCCGCCGCGGACGCTCGCCATGCCGGGCTCGCCTCGGGTGTCAACAACGCCGTCGCCCGCACCGCTCAGCTCGCGGCGGTCGCTGCGCTACCGCTGCTGGTCGGCCTGAGCGGCGGCGACTTCCAGGACCCCGCGGCGCTCTCCGACGGGTTCACGACCGCGATGCTGATCACCGCGGCGCTCAGCGCCGCCGGCGGCGTACTCGCCTTCTTCTTCATCTCCAACGACGTGCTGGAGCGCGCGGAGCCCGAGCCCGGCCGCTGCCCCGGATACCTGGATGACGAGTACCAGTGCGGCGTCGACGGCCCGCCGCTGCGGCACGCGCCGCCCGTTCCCGTATCGCTGGAGGAACCGGAGCCCGAGCCGGCGCCGAGCTGAGCGGCTAGATGGGTGATTCCACGGAATCGTGCCTGCGAGGGCGTCTGGCACCGAGCAGGGCGTGGCCGGGCGACGAAGCGCGTGCCGGTGGGCACGCGCGAGGAGCACGGGCGCGCCATGCGACGCGTGCCAGGCGTCGTCGCAGGTGCGAGTTCGTGGAATCAATCATCTAGGCTTGCGCGCGATGGCCTCCGAACTTCAGCTTGGACTCAACACCGGCTACTGGGCCGGCGGGCCGCCGCCGAACATCGACTCGATGGTCGCCGAGGCCGAGCGGCTCGGGTTCGACTCGATGTGGACGTCGGAGGCCTACGGCTCCGACTGCATCTCGCCGCTCGCGTGGTGGGGGTCGAAGACCGAGAAGCTGCGCCTGGGCACGGCGATCATGCAGATGTCGGCGCGCCAGCCCGCCGCAGCGGCGATGGCCGCGATGACGATGGATCACCTCTCGGGCGGCCGCTTCATGCTCGGGATCGGGGTCTCAGGCCCGCAGGTCGTCGAGGGCTGGTACGGGATGCCGTTCGAGAAACCGCTTGCGCGGACGCGCGAGTACATCCAGATCATGCGCGACATCTGGGCGCGACAGGGGCCGGTCATCAACGACGGCCCGCACTACCCGCTTCCGATCCCCGAGGGCACCGGGCTCGGCAAGCCGCTGAAGTCCTCGATCCACCCGCTGCGTGAGGAGATCCCGATCTTCCTCGGCTGCGAGGGCCCGAAGAACATCGCTCTGTGCGCCGAGGTCTGCGACGGCTGGATGTCGATGCTCTTCTCCCCTGCGCACGAGGACATCTACACGCCGTCGCTCGAGGAGGGCTGGGGCCGCGAGGGCGCACGGCGCGGTCCCGACGACTTCGAGGTCGCCTGCATGGTGCCGATGATCGTGGCGGACGACGTCCAGCAGTGCGCCGACGCACTGCGCCCGTTCTACGCCCTCTACTTCGGCGGGATGGGGGCAAAGGGCAAGAACTTCCACGCCAACGTCCCGATCCGGATGGGCTACGAGTCCGAGATCCTCGAGATCCAGGACCTGTACCTGGAAGGCAAGAAGGAGGAGGCCGGCGCGAAGATCCCCTTCGAGCTGATCGACGCGATGTCGCTGATCGGGCCGAAGGACAAGATCCGCGACGACCTCGCCAAGTGGCGCGAATCGGTCGTGACCCAGCTGATGATCCAGGGCGACGAGAACCTGCTCCGGACCGCGGCGGAGCTCGTGTTCGAGGGCTGAGCAGGACCTCTCCGGCCCGCTACCGCCGGTCTATACACTCGGCCAAAGGCAACCCGGCTAAACCTGACCCACATTGGAGGGATTTCGAGATGACACTTCAGATCGGCGCCGAGGCGCCGGACTTCGAGGCCGAGACGACCGAGGGCAAGATCAGCTTCCACGACTGGATCGGCGACTCCTGGGCGGTGCTCTTCTCCCACCCGAAGGCCTACACCCCGGTCTGCACGACCGAGCTCGGCTACATGGCCTCGATCAAGGACGAGTTCGACCAGCGTGGGGTGAAGATCATCGGCATCTCGGTCGACCCGGTCGAGAGCAACGAGGGCTGGGCCAAGGACATCGAGGAGACCCAGGGCACGGCTCCGAACTACCCCGTCATCAGTGACGCGGACTTCGCCGTCGCCAAGGCCTACGGGATGCTCCCCGCCGACGTCGAGGGCGACCCCGGCGAGCGGACGCCGGCCGACAACCAGACGGTGCGCAACGTCTTCGTGATCGGCCCGGACAAGAAGGTCAAGCTGATCCTCGTCTACCCGATGACGACCGGTCGCAACTTCGACGAGGTCCTGCGGGTGATCGACTCGCTCCAGCTCACCGCCAACCACAAGGTCGCCACCCCGGCCCAGTGGAAGAACGGCGAGGACGTGATCATCGCCGGATCGGTCTCCAACGATCAGGCCAAGGAGACGTTCGGCGAGTGGGACGAGCCGAAGCCCTACATGCGAATCGTCCCGCAGCCCGAGTAGCCGGCCGGGGCCGCGGCGTCAGGAGCCGCTGATCTCCAGTACCAGCTTGCCGTGAGCTCGGCGCTCGGCCAGGTCGCCGAGCGCCGCCGCGGCCTGCTCCATCGGATAGCTGCGCCCGACGACGGGCCGGACGACGCCCTCGGCGATCATCGCGGCGAGGGCCTCGTGGGTAGCCGCCGGCAGCCCGGGATCGACCGGTAGGAACCCTCCCCAGTTGACCCCGACGACGTCGATGTTCCGGAGCAGGACCCGGTTGGCGGCGACCGAAGGGATCTCGCCCTCCGCGAAGCCGATCACCAGCAGCCGTCCCTCGGGCGCGAGGCATCGCGGGGAGGCCTCGAAGCGCTCACCGCCGACGGGGTCGAAGATCGCCTCCACCCCGCGCCCGCCGGTCAGCTCCTTGGCGCCGGCCACCCAGTCGCCGCCGGAGTCAAGGGTCTCGTCGGCGCCCGCGTTCCGCGCGACCTCGGCCTTCGCCCCGTCGCTGACGACCGCGATCACCCGCGCGCCCAGGCCCTTGCCGACCTGAACCGCAGCGCTTCCGACTCCCCCGGCCGCGCCGTGGACGAGCAGCGTCTCACCCCCGGTCAGGCGACCCCTGCGAGCCAGCGCGAAGTGGGCGGTGTGGTGGTTCATCACGAACCCGGCGGCCTGGTCGAAGTCGAGCTCGTCAGGGATCGGGAAACAACCCTGGAGCGGTGCCCTCACGAGCTCCGCCCAGCCGCCGAGCATGGTCATCGCCATCACCCGATCGCCCTTGCTGAAGCCCGAGTCGCCCGGCGCCCAGTGGACGACTCCCGCACACTCGACCCCGGGGACGAACGGTGGATCGGGCTTGAGCTGGTACTCCCCGCGGGTGAGGAGCAGGTCCGGGAAGGAGATCCCCGCGGCGCGGGCCTCGATCACGAGATGGCCCTCCTGGAGGTCGGGGTCGGGAAGCTCGGCCAGCTCGAGGGCTTCTGGGCCTTCGGTCCGAGGGAGGCTGAGCGCGCGCACGGCCGCCACGCTATCGCCTCTCCCCAGGTCGAGGACGCGCCCGGGCCTATCCCAGCCGGCCGCGAGGGCGGACGGCGATCAGCGCGATGGAGATCCCGACCGCGACCAGCACGATCGAGGCGCCGGCCGCGACGTCGAAGTGCCAGGAGACGAGCAGGCCGAGCGGGCCGCTGGCGGCGGCGATCGCGGCGGAGACCGCGATCATCGTCGGCAGGCGCCGGGTCAGCATCGCCGCTGCCGCGGGCGGCGCGATCAGCAGGCCGAGCACGAGCAGCGCCCCGACCACGCGGAACCCGATCACGACCGCAAAGGCCAGGAGGATCATCGTCGCGAGCTCGACGCGGTCAACCGGAAGGCCTGCCGCCGCCGCCCGCCGGCGGTCGAAGGTGGTCAGCACGATCGGCCGGTAGAGGAGGGCGAAGGCTCCGAGGACGAGAGCGGCGAGCGCGGCCGTCAGCGGCAGCTCCCCCGCGTCCACGGCCAGCACGTCCCCGAACAGGAACGCCGTCAGGTCAACGGCGAAGTTGCTCACCCGCGAGATCAGCACGACCCCGAGCGCCAGCATGAACACGAACATGACGGCGGCCGCCGTGTCGTCGCTGAGCCCGCTGCGACGCCTGATCAGCGCCGTCCCGGCCGCGGTCACGAGCCCGCCGGCCAGCCCGCCGGCCAGCACCGCGACCTGGGACGGGTCCGCGTTCGCAGTCGTGAGCAGGACCGCGATCGCGACGCCGGGCAGCACGCCGTGCGCGAAGGAGTCGGCAAGCAGTGCCATCCCGCGGATCACGACGAGCACCCCGATCGAGCCGCAGAGGACTCCGACGATCACCGCCGCGGCCGCGCCGGTGCGCATGAACTCGGCCTCGAACGGCTCGATCAGCGGACCGAGCACCGCGACGGCTTCCATCTACCCCGCTCCGTGGTGGTGGTGCGAGGTGTCGACGATGTCCTCGCCGTCGAGGCGAGCCAGGTGCCCGCTGAAGGTGTCCCGCATCACCGGCTCCGTGCAGACGGCGGCCGGCTCGCCGAAGGCGACGGCCCGGCCGTTCAGGGCCAGGACGAGGTCGTAGTCGTGGGCGGCGGAGTGCAGGTCATGCGTGGCCACCATCACCGCCCGGCCCTGCTCCCGCCAGCGGGCGATCAGGCCGGCGATCACCTCCGCGGTCGGGTGATCGACGCCGCTGAGCGGCTCGTCGAGCAGGACCAGCCCGGCATCCTGGGCCATCACCTGCGCGAGCAGCGCTCGTTGGCGCTGGCCCCCGGAGAGCTCGGTCAGCTGTCGGTCGGCGAGGTCCGCGATCGAGAGCGCCTCGAGCGCCTCCTCCACCCGGCGGCGATCCTCCCGCCCGAGGCGGCGCAGCCACCGGCCCTTCCGCCACCTCCCCATCTGGACGACATCGGAGACCGTGAGCGGCAGGGCCGGCGAGAGGTCGAGGTGCTGCGGCAGCCAGGCGACGCCACGCTCGCCGACCCCGATCGATCCAGCGATCGGGCGAAGCAGGCCGACGGCAGACGCGAACAGCGTGCTCTTCCCCGAGCCGTTGGGCCCGAGCACGGCGACGGTGGCCCCGTAGGGAACCTCGAGATCGACGTCCGCGAGGGCCACCCTCCCGCCCCCATAGGAGACCGAGAGACCATGCGCGCAGACCGCCAATCCGGCGTGCGCCGGACCGGGCGGCGTCGCGGTCTGAGCGTCGGCGGGGTCGATCTCGTCAGCCTCGCAGGCCGTCGCTGATCTTGGCGGCCGTGTCGCGCATCATCTCGGTGTATGAATCGACCTCCCCGCTGAGCGACTCGAGCAGGAGATCGTCGACGACGGCGGCCCCGGTCTCGTCGGCCACGCGCTGGAGGACCTTCGG
>Ga0102946_1000241_pt1 | contig 19266 bp, 22 predicted proteins | sample SalPon2A_A_D1_MG_FD_78209 | JGI IMG/M metagenome (GOLD analysis project Ga0102946, IMG submission 78209) | Soil microbial communities from South San Francisco under conditions of wetland restoration - Salt Pond MetaG R2A_A_D1_MG | ecosystem: Environmental > Terrestrial > Soil > Wetlands | place... | reverse complement strand
TATTGGCAGCTCTATATGCACCCTGACAATAAGTGATAATTTCAGAGTCTAGTGTATAATCATATATTTTGGATAATTGTTCATCTTTTTTGAAAGTCCCATCTTCATTGATGTTTTTATTCCAATCAATATTGATTGAGTTTGGAATATGACCAGATTGAGCAGCTCTAACTATACTTCCATTGTGTTCCCCAGTTAAACGCACATCAAGAATTGTGATATTGTCAAGATTATCTCTAATATGTTCAAATCCAGAAATAATCTCAGAATTTATTTTTCCTGAAAATTTTGAGGGTTTGAAACCATTTAGTTTTGTTTCAAGTGAGAGGTTTTCTTTTTTCCATTTTGTAATCCCGCCATTTAACATCGATACATTTTCATGTGAAAAATACATCAACATCCAAACACCTCTTGCTGCAAGCATTCCAGAAACAGCATCATAAAAGATAACTTTCTTTTTTGGTGTCACTCCTAGAAACGAAAGAAGGTTTTGTGTTTGATTATTAAAATTTTCAATTCCTTGTTTTGTTGTATCAATCCAATGAAATGCAAATAGATCTAAATGTACTGCTCTTGGAATATGACCATCGGAATATTCTTTGAAGGAACGAGTGTCAACTATAATTAGATCAGGATCATTTAGAATGGAATTAAGTTCGGTTGTGGAGATTAACATAATTTACATAAAATGAACAAATCTAAATTGATTTAGATTAAATAAAAAGAAGAAAAGAAAAGGGTTTTTTCTATTCGTTTACGTATGCTCTTTCTCCGTGCTGTGCCAAATCAAGACCAATCTCCTCTTCTTTAGGAGTGACTCTGATTCCGCCAGGCCATACGGCATCCATTACTTTCAGAATTACAATAGTAACACCAAAGGCATAACCTATTGAAATTACAGCACCAATGATGCTGATTGCTTGCTGTTCCATTCCTTCTGCAGTTCCAGTCCATGCACCAATACCGTCTCCAGTATCCCAAATGTGTGGACTAGCTAATGTACCAGTCAAAATTGCACCTGTAAGACCACCCATTCCGTGTACTCCCCATACATCTAATGCGTCGTCCCATTTGCGTGCACTCTTGAAAGCGATACATGCATAACAAACTGTACCAGCTGCAATACCGATTATAATTGAAGCCATTGGACCTACCCAACCTGAAGCTGGAGTGATTGCTACCAATCCTGCTACTGCACCTGATGCAGCTCCTACAACACTTGGTTTTCCTGTATGTGCCCATGACATCAAGACCCAAGTAACTGCAGCCATACCAGTTGCTGTATTTGTAACAGTCCATGCACTTACGGTAATGCCGTCTACCATCACTTCACTTCCTGCGTTGAAACCAAACCATCCAAACCAGAGTATTCCTGCTCCGAGGACTACCATTGGGATGTTATGTGGCTCCATTGGCACTTTACCATATCCAAGTCTTCTACCGAGGACTAAGGCTCCTGCCAATGCAGCAAATCCTGAAGTAATGTGTACTACAGTACCACCAGCAAAGTCTAATGCAAACGTTGGAGATAAGTTTGGATCAATGTCTAATGCTCCTCCTCCTATGTAACCACCTCCCCAAACCCAGTGTGCTACTGGATCATAAACGAAGGTTGCCCATAAAAGAACAAACACAATTAATGCACTGAATTTGATTCTGTCAATTAATCCACCAATAATTAGAATTGGTGTAATTATTGCGAATGTTGCTTGGAACATTGCAAATAGTTGGTGAGGTACAGTACCAGGCCAACCTTGACTACAAACATCCCCTTCAACCATTGCATTCATCTGGTAAGCTGCAGACCAAGTGTCTCCACAAGGACCTGCTTCACCTAATGGTGCATATGGAGACACTTCATTAAATCCTACATATTGAAGTGAACCCATGAACATGTTTGCATCAGAATCAATCGGACCAAATGCAAGTGAGTATCCCCATAGAACCCATTGTACTGACATTAGACCCATAACAATTAGAGTCATACCGAGTACGTTGACGATGTTCTTTGATCTGGCTAATCCACCATAAAAGAAACCGACACCTGGGGACATGAAAAGTACTAGTGATGTTGCAGTTAGCATCCATGCTGTATCACCTGTATCAATTTTACAAGGTAGCATATTGCCTTCTCCATCATCATACCAACATTCGTTAGGATTTCCAGTATAGATACCACTGGTTCCTTTGACATATCCGTCCATTCCATCATCAATACTTTGTGCAAATGCCTGAGACATTGCACCAATCGACGTGATGGATACTGCAGCTACAAGTAATAGAGCATACTTGTAGTTCCTAGAATTCATTAAGTTTATCGAAATTGGAAATTATTTAAGCGTTGAAGACTATAAAATCAGTAAAAAAGTAAATTATTATATTTTAGTTTATTCTGATACTAACATAATATATGAAAATTATGTTACAGGTGAGCAAATGAAATTAAAATCAGAATCAAAATTAGCCATTTTTGATACATTTAAGACTAAAGGCGATAATTTGACTGGAGAAGCTAACAGACAGAGAGCCATCATCACAATACTTGGTAGTAATGCAAATCCAGCTGAAAGAACAAGGACAGGAATTTCTCAAAAAATAGCAAAAAAACAAGATATTGCCTGGAAGAATCTCTATTCAGGAATATTTCGCGATCTTGATGAGGTTTTGCTCCCTATGGAGGTTGCAGAAGAGAATGGACGATTACCTCTAAAAAGAGGTCCAAAAGCACTTCAAGAGAAAGGGATCCCATATTACCATCTGACGAAAAAAGGGATTTTGGTAGCACTTGCCATCAATGAAGATAAAAATAGGGAAAATTTGCTGAAAGAGTTTTTTTCAATGGCTGAACCTGCTGAAAAAGAATTCGAGGTAATTTTAACTAATTTGTCAAAAATCAGCCCTATTTTCACATATTCAATTTTCCAAAAATATGTCAAGGCCTTTTGTGATAATAAAATCAAAGAATTACTTCCTTTAGAGCTTTCAAAATTGAGAGATATTACTGATGAATCATTAATAATTCAGAAAGAAATTCTTTCAGCCTTTGTAAAACTGCCAAAACAAGAAAAAGAAGAAGCCGTTAAATTTTTGGACAAAATTACATAAATTTTGTTCTTAGAAACAGATCGCCAAACATTAAAATCAGTTGGCTAATGAGATTGATCGAAATGGGTGGCTCTAAGAATGTCTATGCTTCAGTTAAGGCATATAGTAAAAGAGGTAAATTATTAACAAAATCTGATTTTCAAACTCTTGCAGAATCAAGAGATTTAGAAGAATTAATGACGAGAATTAAGAATACTGTTTATGCAGATGCCGTAGCAGATGTCCAAAAACCTTACACTTCATTAAATATTGAATCAGCCCTAAGAGGTAAATTAGCAGATATTCATTATTCCATTGCAAAAACATCAGGAAATTCTGGTGTATTAGATGCATATTATATGAAATTTATTGTTTCCAATTTAAAGCAGATTTTGAAAGGCAAGATACTTGGAAAATCACAAGAGGAGATTGAATCTCATGTAAATCTTCATGCCGAAGAATTAATCAAACAAAGAGATATCATAATTAAAGCACTAGTTGCTAAAGATTTTGAAGAAGCAGTAGCAAGTTTGAATTCAGTCGAATTTGGAGAAGAGATTGCAAAAGCTGCAACATTATACAATGAAAAAAAGAATATCCAAATTTTTGACACATATTTTGATAAAATTTTATATCAACATCTAGCTGGAGCAATGAAGAACTATTCAGATAAGGATGCAACAAAAATAGTTTCAATGGATATTGACTTTTACAATATTTTAAGTGTAATAAGAGGGAAATTCTGGGGATTGCAAGATGAGCAAATTCAGGATTTGCTTATAATAACAAGTCCACCTGCAAGAGAATTGCTTGGAAGAATGATGTCGGCTACAACAGTTCGAGATGCATTTAATGAGTTATCTAATACAAAATACAAGGATCTAGTTCCACAAGTTGAAAACGAATTAGATGCTATTGCAGAATTTGAAAGGGCATTTGAGATGTCAATATACAACACATCTCTTAGATCATTTACAAAGATGTTTAGCTATTCAACAATTGTTGGAATTACTAAATTAACTTCATTTGAAATTAGAAATCTAGCAGCTATTGCTTTTGCAGTTGAACAAAAAATACCAACAGAGACTACAATGTCAAAATTAATCCTACAAGAAGAATAGGAATTTCATAATGATTAATTTTCCAAAGAAAAAAACTCAAGTTTCCACAGAAGTTTTAATCAGATTTATCTGGGTTAGTTCATTTCTAGCCATGATTTTTTCTCTTCCTCCTTTAGGATTATTCTTAGGGATTTATTTTTTAACTGGAGAATTGGTTCTTGGAGCAGCGATAGGTTTCGGAGTTCATTTTATCATTCTAGCTTTTTCAGGAAAGATTTCAAAAATTATAACTCAATTCATGAGCTAAAATATAAGCAGTTATACAGAGAAAAGACTTATCATGATGGGTGATAGAGATTTTAGAAGTATCATTCAGAATGCTATTGGTTCTATAGGAAAAGAACTTGAGATCGATATAGATACAAAAGATACTCAAACTATTCATCTTCAAGAAGTAGTTCAGTGTCTAAGACGTTCATACTATGACAGGATCGAACCTAAAGAGATCGAAAGAAGAGGATTCAATGATCTTCTCTCAGGATTATTAAGAAAATTACAATATGGCAGTGATCCAAAAAAATTCCCCATAGATAGCATAAATCTAAAGGGCCAGGCAGACATGATAGTAGATGATTCTATTCTATTATTTAGAGCAGCGACAAAAGAATTAGAAAGTCCACAAGCAAATGATGTTCTATATCTTAATGCATGTATGTGGATATATGATAAATCAGATGGTGTTATCATTTACATTACAGGCGATAGAAAAGAAACAACATTTTCAATAACACGTAACAAGAAAATGTTTGAAGAGGTAATTAGAAGAGTCAAAGTTCTAAATGATCTTCTCAAAGAACAAAAAACCCCCATCCTAGAGCCATCAACTGATTGTTCAGATTGTCAGTATTTCGAAAGATGTTTTATGAAGAAAGTGAATACCAAACAGATGTCACTTGCCGAAATGTTAGGCTTGGACAAGAAAGATTAATTTTGATAAATGAAAAATATTGTAGAGGAAAAATTCCTTTGTTTAATCTAGTGGTTCTGGGTGTCCTTTACCACGAAGAGCGAAAACCACTACTGCTAGTGCAATTGCTACTCCTGCTGTTGCGCCAAATGCGGCCATACTTGCTTCTGCCATTTGATAAAAAACCATCTTACGGCCTTTTATAACTTTGTCAATATTCTTCGTCTAAAAACAAATTATCATAATTTTAGAATTTTATGATACTATACTAATTCATTTGGTAAATTCAAAATGAAGAACATTTTCTTGCCCACTAGTCATAGAGCTTAAATTGTAAAATACATCACCTGAAACTCTCCAAGATGGATCATTATTTTTAAGAATTGTCCATAATTCAGGAGTGTTTTCAGAACCTCTCAATGTAATAGTATCTCTTAAAATTATTGAATTCTCACCAAGAAGAGTATAGTAATTTGAGCCAAATTCAACCATTCCCTCTGGTCTACTTCCTATTCCACCTCCTGAAATTTGTTCAGAATCAGAATAATTTGTTTCAAATAATTGATAATCCATCATTTGGACAATTACAGCACGAGGATTAGGATTTGAAAGTTTAAACGAAATATCTATTTCAGCAGTTCTTTCTGAAATTTTTTCAACTGATATATTCTCTAATTCAATGTAAAGAGGTTCAGCTTCTGGAACACCTTCAGTTTGACTAGAATCTTCTTGAGAAGGTATGACTATTGTAGGTCCTACCAAAAGAATTCCACCTAATATCATAACCAGTACTGCTACAGCAATACCAACAAAGATTTTAGGATTCATAGTTTTTCATATTTCTTAGACATCTTAAATGTTAACATGATTATTATATTATTGAGGAAAGAAGGAAACTATGCAGTATTTTCAAGCGGTACAACAAGGAAAACAAAGAGCAAGTAAATCACAGATGAAAATGTTTGAGGTTGCTGGATTTGGAATGCTGACTTTGACAACCAAAAAAATTAATGGTGTGTTTTATCCAGTAGGAGAAGAAGAATTCACTGCGGTGATTAGTTCAGCAGATGGATATGTAGCAGTAATTGTAGATAAAGATGGATTTACAAAGGCTCAATCAAAAGCAATGGAAAAAGAAGAAGCTATATCAATTTTCAAAAAACTACGAGAATTAGGAATTGATGAATATTCAGAAAAAGAGATTCAGATTTGGTCTGAGACAAGAATTACTATACAAAACGAAATTTAACAGAAATTATTTTGAAGGTAGTATGATTTGAGTACCTACATCTGCACCTCTAATGGCCTTTTCAATGATTTTTGGTTCTGCCTTTAATATTCTTGTTTTAATTTTGGAACGTTCTATGATTTTCAGAGCAACAATATCCATCAAATCATATCCTCCTGCTAAAGAATCTTCATGAATTAACATATTTTTCAGATTTTTAAGATCAATCCGTTTAAATTTTTTGGCTTTTTTGAATTTATTAGGATCCATATCATAAACCCCATCTACATCAGTAGCATTAAGAAATTGTTCTGCATGTATTTTTTCAGCAATTAAAGCTGCAGTACCATTAGTACTTTGACCTGGATGCAAACCACCAGCTACAACAATTAATCCATCATCTACTGCATGTCTGACTTCTTGTAGAGTAGTTGGTGGATGTGAATATGCCTTTGTTCTTAATGCATAAATTAATAATTTTGCGTTAAGTCTAGATATTTCAATTCCCAGTTCATCTAGTGTTGATTCATCTGCTCCAGAGGATCTTGCATGAGAAATATAATGTCGTGCAATATTTCCACCACCAGCAATAACAATTGGTTGACAAATTTTACTGATTCTTACTAAAAACTCTGCATAGTCTTTTAGCACTTTGACATTATCCATAGCAAAAACTTTACCAGATAGTTTGATGACAATTCGTTTTTTCATTTTAGCTCACCTAGGATTGATTTTGCGGCAATTTCAACTTTTTTTCTATGATTCTGATTAGTATAAATTCTAAGTATATTCATGAATCCAAAAATGGCTGAAACTACAGGAATTTCTGAAATAGGTATCTCTTTTGCAGAAGATTGTCGTCCATTCTCATGAGTGATCAAAATTATAGATTTAGATTCATTTTTTGATGGTGCAAGAGGAATTGATGGAGTAACAGAACTATCTACAAAAATTTCATTTTCATCAATTTTTGATTTTTTAGAGATTTCATTTCTTAATTCATCAGTACGTGTTTTTTTCAAGTTAGTTTGACTAGTCAATATTCGTTCATAAACACATTTTAACAATTTTCTGTTTTGGTAGTCTTGTGCAAGCTGTCTAGCACGTTTTAATTTTGAAGATTCTGATGAAATTATAGTTGATAAAACATACTCATCTGTGAGTTTAACAAATTCATTTAAGTTAAAAGTTGTAAATCCAAATTCATCATCAGCTAATCTTAATGCTTCAATAAGCATTACTTCAGCCGCGCGTACAGTTTTATGAAAATATACTGCTTTGAACATTTGATATCTAGAATGCATCATAGATTCAAACGAATACAATGCAGAGCGTTCCAAAGCTAATTTCTTTTTATGTACATCAAGTGATTGTGTAATTCTTTTATGATCAATTTTAGCATGTTCAGCACCAGTAAAATAACCATCTCTAAGTAAATAATCCATCATATCAGCACTAAGTGCACCTGAAATAATTTCATTCATGTATTGAAATTTAGAGTCACCAAAAGCAATTTTTGTGATTAATTTTTTGTCAAAACCATTTTTTGATAAATTATCACCAATTTCAGAATTTAAAATTATTTCTTTACCAAAATCTTCATGTGAGATTTTTTTTTCTTGGATTATTTCTTCAAATAAATGAGAAAATGGTCCATGACCTATATCATGTAAGAGACCTGCAAGTCGAAGAATTTCAATATCATCAGATTGTAAAATTCCTTTTTCATTTAATGCATGACCCGCTTGGCTAGCGATGTGCATTACTCCTAGTGAATGTTCAAATCTTGTATGTTGAGCAGCTGGATATGTTAAATGAGCACCAGAAAGCTGTCTAATACGTCTTAATCTCTGAAAAATAGGATTGTCAATTATTGATAGCTCATGTTCATAGACACGAATAAAATCATGAATTGGATCAATAATATCTAGATAAATTTTTTTCATAATCCCATTTTCTTTAAAAATACTTTCATAATCTCTTTGTGTACTTCTTCTTTAGATTTTGATGCATCAATTATTTTCCAATGTTTCTTTTTAGCAGTTATATGATAAATTGTAGAAATTTTTCTTAAAAATTCTTTATTTTTTTCAAACTTGTCCCGATTAGTTTTTTGTCTACGAAATGATTCTTTTTGTGTAACATCAAGTAAAATTACAAGATCTGCCTTTGGAAGTCCAGCGTCAAGATTTTCAAGCCAATTTTGTTTCATACCATTTGCAATTCCATAAACCAGATTAGAGTGGTAGTATCTATTCATAATCAAAACAGAATTTTTCTCTTGGGCTACTAAAATCTCGTCAAGTTTTTCCCATCTATTTGCAGCCAATAAACAATGAATTACTTGTGGAGGAAATTTTCTTTTCCCGCTCAAATATTGTCTGATTTCTTTTCCAATTGGTGTTTTGTAGTCAGGAAAATGAAATAGTTTAGTTTTGACCTTTCTTTTTTTAAGGGCTTTTTCCAACATAGTTGATTGAGTTAGTTTTCCTGCTTGATCTCCACCTTCAATTACAATTATCATAAGTTATCAAAACAGAGAAATTAATTAATTAAAAATCTATCAATAGCAGTTATCAGTATTCAGTAATAAAAACAAGGTTTCTTGTAAAATCAAGAAAAACATGCATAGAAAATCTGTCAACACTGGAAATAATGAAAACAATCGTTCATGATTAACAAATAATGATAAAACAAAGCCTAAAAATAATCAGGATCTTGTTCGGGTGCTCTTTTGGGAACGTTAATTTTTGCTGCTCTGTCCTATAATCCCATATTCATTGTACTGTGATTATAGTTAGGAAGTTAGAAAATGTACCCACGTGGAAGTTAGTTGTCTTATTCTTCAGGAATTTTTTTAGAAAAAAATAGTAATGAATTTTGATTTCTGATAAACTGCGATACTAAATTGTGATAAAAATAGATACAAAAATTAGTCTAGTCGATCATGACATAGAAAATCATGGAGACGCAGTTTTCAACTGGACTGACTTTGATGTCTTTAAGATCCGGATATTGTTCTACAGTCAATTCAGCACACTTGTCTGCCAAATCACCAAAGTAATCTGCACTTGGTTGAGTTGTCTGCATTGCATTAATTGTATTATCTAATACCTGTAGTGTGAATTCTTTGTTGAATTTCAGGTGCTCAGGAGTACCCAATATTGGTTGATGTCCTGAAATTATTACATCCCAATCCATTGCCAAGATCTTATCATGTGCTGCAATATACTCTCCCATGTCTCTTGCAATCCCAAAGTATTGGAACGGTGCTGCTTTTGGATGAAACAAATCAACTGCCAGTATGACTTTGTGTGCTGGAGAGTAGATCACAATATCTCCTTTGGAATGGAACGGTCCAATGTAGGATAATTCAAGAACTTGGTCACCCACCATCAAGGTATACTTATCATCAAACGTAACTGTAGGTACTGGTCTTTGTGAATCATTTTTCATTGACAAGTGATCTGCAGTATCAATATGAGAAACGTATGTTGTATCTTTTGGAAATAGGCCAGCTGAACCAACGTGGTCCTTGTGAATGTGTGTGTAAATTAGATGTGTGACCTTCTCTGATGTAACATCAGATATTGCTTGTTGAATTTTGTCTCCCAAGCCCATTGGTGCATCAACAACTATAACACCTTTCCCGGTTGTCAGAAACATCATCTGATAGTTGCCATCAGTAATCCAATAGAGGTCATCGCCGATTTCAATTACCGCATATCCTTTTTCAGGATCAATCTCGGGTGCAGTTACGGCATAATCCATTGCAGATGGAAACAGTTCTTTTTTGACAGTCATGACTGTAGTAGTTTTAATTTCTTTTTTGTTATCTAAGATTTCTGAGCATAACCTATCACCGCAAACCTTTTTCGAATTGGTTTCAGTCAGAGCTTTTCCCTGTGATATCATGGCTTCAGCGTTTGGGGTGATTTCAGATTGTAAGGAGGGAAGGATTCCAAGTGACAAGATTAGAGAAATTAGCATATTATTGACCAAGAATTCATAAAATCAATAGGGTGTAGTTTTATTTTAAAATTTAAGATGCTAAGATTTCTGTTGATAACCAATATCTATGCGGAATTCAAAAAAAGATATTCAAAAAATGATTCCGTTGTAACATCAAGATGCTACTTCCTTTATTCCGACAAATTTGGTCGGAGTGATTTCGACTAGCAATTCACCTTCCACACAATTGCGTTTTCCTATTCTTTCAGAGTTATCTTCGCCCATGTACCTGCTTGCAATTTTTGTAGTCCATGATAGTAATCCTTTATCATCTTGTGTAATGCTGGCCTTGCCTTCGATTATGACAAAAGAATACGGAGGTGCTTGTTTATCAACACAAAAACTGACATTTGGATTGTTTGTGATATTTTTTGCTTTAATTGTTGCACTCAGGGTTGTAAAGTAAATTTTTTCATCTTCCCAAACAAACCAGATTGGAGCTATATGTGGCAATCCGTTCTTTCTTATGGTTGAAATCTTTCCTGTCTTTGTTCCTTTTATCAAAAATTCATCTATTTCATCTTTGGACATTTTTTGCATGTGTCTTGCACCATGAATTCAAATAAAAACTCTAGATCCGTTCCAAGACAGAAAAACCAATCACAGTTCACCTGTGAAATCCAATCTGTCTATTTGCTGACATGGATTTCAGATGCTTCTGCCATGCTCATTGTACTCCTAACAGAATTTGAACTATCAAGGATTTCCAAAGAATCAACTTTCGTCATTATGCTACGCTAAATTCTGTCAAGGTTTATAACCAAAAATGGAGTACATAGCACAAAATGGGACTAGTTAACGATGTAATCAAAGAGATCGGAAACAAATCAAGAGAATTCTATGAATTTGTTTTACCACCGATTGACATGCATCGTAATGAAGATAATCTCAAAGTAGTAATTGACATTCCAGGATTTAACAAAGAAAATATCAAGTTGACCCTGTGTAAAGATATACTTTCCATCAAGGCTCAAAAAGAAGTTGATGAAAAGGAAGCAGAGACATTGATTTCAAATCAGAGACCAAGTGTGATTGATAAAAAAATTAGACTTCCAATCGACATTAAACAAGGTGAAGAAAAAATCGAGTCTGCAAAATATGAAAATGGTGTGCTTACATTAATTATCCACGTAACAAAAAAAGGAAAAAATATCCCAATAGAATAATCTAGTATTTTCTAAATAATACCGAAGCTGCCATTATCAAACCAGAACTAACCATTCCAGCTAAACCCAAAGATTGGTTAGACTGGAACAAAAACGTAGAGCCTACAAAAATTGCAGAGGCAAATATACTTCCACTGATTAAGATCATTGGCTTTCTTTTTTTCATATAGATGGAAACTTCATCCCGGAGTTTCTCCATTTCAGGTCCAATTCGTAGCGCAGAATCAATAGATTTTGCGAAGCTGTCAAAAGAGATCTTTAATTCTTCAACATATGCTCTTGAAATGAGATTTTCCTCCTGAAGAATATTTTTCAAGACTTTGACAAATTTGAAATCAACGTTGTGTGTTTTGTAAATTCCCTCAATTATTGAAGCCATTCTCATATACAAGGCCTAATTTTTTGGTAAAACAAATGGAAATTTACTCATGGTTTGATTTGCAAGTTCCATCAAACTTTGTACTTCCATTTCGTCAGGTTTGTTTCCATGCATTGCACCAATCGAAAGTTCAATTCCTTTTTCAATTACTGATCTATTATACCCAGGAGTTAGCATTCGAAGATCATTCATTGCATTGACAACTCTAGAGGGATTTTTTTCAACTAGTGCAAGATAGAGCCTAATTAGCTTGAATCTGGTTTCATTGTTTATCTTTCCTACCATTCCATAGTCATACAAAATTAGTTTTCCATCATCAGTTACTGCGATGTTTCCAGGGTGGGGATCTGCATGAAAAATGGAATGCTTTAGAAGCATGGTAAAAAAAACTTTGTGAACATCAATGACTAGCTGTTCTCTGTCAATTCCCTTTTTATCAAGTTCCTGAACATTTGTGATTTTGATTCCAGGAAGATATTCCATTGTTAATACATTTTTTGAAGAAAAATCATCAAAAACAGACGGTACAATTACCTGGTTGGATCCTTTCATATCATCTTTAATTTTTTTAAGATTTTCAGACTCCATAGTGTAATCCATCTCTTCGTAAACCGTTTCAATGAATTGGGAAAGCATAGCCTTTGCTGAATAACGTAAATTTGGATCAACAAATCTTAATGCCAGTGGAAGAATTTTTTTTAAAACTTTAAGATCTTGTTCAACCATTTTTTCAATTCCAGGTCTTTTTACTTTGATAACAATTTGTTGACCTAAAATAGAACCTCGATAAACTTGCCCTATTGATGCACCAGAGATGGAATTAGTATCTATTTCATCAAATCTTTCATCAATTGGGCCAAGATCTTTTTCAATTATTGGTTTTACTTGAGAAAAAGGAACAACAGGAACACTATCTTGGAGTTTTGCAAGTTCTTCAAGATATGGTTGAGGCAATATATCAGCCCTCGAAGAAAGCCATTGACCTAATTTGATATAAACAGGTCCGAGTGAAATGAATGCATTAAGAGCCCTACGAGCGTTTTTCCGAAATTGTTCTAAATCCATTTCATTTTTCTTTTGGTTAATCCAAATTTTTCTATCTCTACGTAACGCCAAAACTGACGGTAAGAGTTTGATAAAAATTTGAATAGTTCTAACTGTAGACATTCAGGTTACTCCAAATAATTTTTAATTTGCTTTGCTGTTGTGTATCCCACATATCCCGAAATGATGGATGATATAAGACCAACTGTAAATGATTGTTTTTTCGAATTTTTATTAAGAATATTTTTTGCAACTTGTGAACCACTAAAAACTGCACATGCCAAACCAATTAGAACTTCAGGCGCATCATGAATTAAATGTCCAACTGGATCTTTTCTGGGATCTACTCTATCCATATGAACTAAAAATTTATCGCCATATTCTCTAATGTGTAAGTTACCATAACGGTACTGCTTATATGCTCCATTTTTTTGTCCAAGGAAGGTTTCTTCTGCTTCTTCTAGCATGAATTCTCGTAATTCCTTTGGGACTTCAATTTCATCCCCATACATGATCGCAAGATCTAATAATTGCATATAACCTTACGGTCTGTAAAGTGCTTCAGCCTAAGACCAAAAATATGTTGTACTTTGACGGTTAGATTGAATTTTGTAAATTGGTATTTAGCGCTAACTGAAAAATTCTACTAGTCCTTTGATATAAATTTCATAAATTCAATAAATGAAATGAATGGTTTTCCTAAAATTGTAATTTTACACTAACCATTGAACAGGCAAAAAAATCTCAAGATGTATTTAGCCGATCTTTTGTAAACATTATGAAGCTAATTAAAAAGACTGCCAGCATTGCAATCCCTGTAACATATGCATAGTTTAGTCCAATCCCAGGATGAACCTCTTGATGATAGTAGTTGATCAAAAATGTTACAACTAACAAAATTACTCCGATAAATGTTAGTTTTTGATGTATCTCCAACAAAAATGGATTTGTCAGCACGTATATGAATTTAGAAGTACAACAGAAAATATTTGGATTACACAATATTAAAAAAAGAAAATATATTTTGACAGATAACCATTAACATTTCCTTAGTGGATGATAAAACAGGTAAAAGTTTTAGAATTGAAAAGGGTTAGATCAGGGATCGTAATCCATTTGAGATAATTTTTTGATTACCTCTTCAAGCTCTGCTGCATTTTGATCAATTACTTTTTCTATTACTGCAATCTCTTCATTAATTTTCTCTAGATGAACATCATTAGAATTTTTAATTCTCTCTTCTAGGTCTTTTAGAATTTGTCGATTATATTGATTAATTTTTTCGAGTTCATTTTTGTATGTCTCTAATTTCTCATATTGATTAGAAATTTCAGGGGATTCAACATATTTTTGATTTGTAAGAAATCCCAAAGAGATTACCAAACCTCCTACTGCGAAAACCACGATGAGAACAATTATGTTCAATTTCAATTTGAATGAATCTATTTCCTCATTTTATATTTGAGATTTAACATCTAGCTTGTAGGAGTTGTTATTTTTTTACGCCTGCGTATTATGTAAATTCCAATGCCTATTGCCGCAATAATTGGAATAACAATCATGGTTAAATCTGGACCAGATTCATCATCATTTGATGGTTCTTTAACAAATATTGTTGCATTATGTGGTTGAAAGATCTCATCTCTAACACTATCTTTGTATCGTACAGTAATGGTGACGTCATGTTCCCCATATTTTGGATCACCATCAAACTCAATAGGAATGTTAAATGGAACAGGAGCGTCGATTTCAATTTCATCAATGAATTGGATATTTGATTTGATATTAGAATCTCCACGAGGTTCAATAGCTACAAAACCAAATAATCCGTCTTCATTTCCTTCATTAATTATTTCTCCAATTACCATCTGTGTACCAGATAGTTCAATGACATCAATATTGTATATGGACAAATCAATGAGACCTTTAACATAGAAATCAGCGATTCGTGAAACAGTGCGCTGATCACCATGTGCATTAAAATAAGTTATTTCAATGGGTGCACGAAGTGTATCACCTTTCAGAGATTCTGGTACGTATATGTCGAGTTCAATTAGTTTTTTTGATTTTGGATGAATTTCACCAATTTCCCAATCGGTATTTAGAACCACAACATTCTCTATATTAGTAATAGATTGGGTTGTTGAAGCTCTTTCACTTTGTGTATTTTGCAGGACTACATTAACACTCGAAATAGGTGCAGTTCCATCATTTGAAATTTCAATTGTTACATGGTTTTGTTGTAATGATGTAAGGAAGGGATCTAGTGCACGTATGTTTATTACACTTTCTCCAGTTATTTTAAAATCAAAATTCTCAAATGCAGTTCGAACTCCGGATTCACGAAGTCGTGAATAGTCAACTTTGACTGTACCAGGATATTGCTGGACTTTAACACCATTGTCTATATCAACAAAAAATGTTAGATGAAAGTTTTCTCCAGCAAGAGAATTTGAATCAGCGTCAGCATAAATTAATGAACCAGGTCCATCTGAGGCTGAAAATCCAAGAGGTAGAGACAGTTGTCCTCGTATTCCAGTAATATCCTGAGTTCCAACGTTTGCCATTACTACAGTAAATGGTACATTTTTGTCACCTGCATCAATCTCAAATTTCTCGTCTATTGTTCCAAAGTATGCATCAAGAAATTTGACATCTCCATAGTCTCTTTCAAAAGGAGAATTGCCAAACCCTCCTGAGATGATTTGTGCATGAGAGTTATCAAAAATAAATGGAGCAAATCCTATTACAAACAAAGATAACAAGAGTTTTACATTCATTATATTATGACCTCCATTTCAGATGGTTGTTCGCCTTCAAATGCCTTACCATCTTTTATCGTTATCACCTTATCTACTTCACCAAAGTGTTGTCTATCATGTGTAACTATAATGAATGTTTGATTAAGTTGTTTTGCCATTGATTTCATTAGTTGAACAATTGTTTCTGAAGTTACAGAATCAAGATTGCCCGTAGGTTCATCAGCCAAAACAATTACGGGTTTGTTGATCAATCCTCTTGCAATTGCTACTCTTTGAGCTTGTCCACCTGAAATCTTGTTTGCACGTTTATTCATTTGGTCTTCAAGTCCCACTGCTTTTAATAAATCTCTAGCTTCTTTTTCAGCAATGCCATTAGTTCCTCCAATTTGTCTTGGTAACAACACATTTTCTAAAACAGAAAGATCAGTAAGCAAGTTAGAAAATTGGAAAATGAATCCTAATTTTTTGTTTCTAAATGCAGAAATTTTATTATCATCAAGTGTTGTGGTATCAACTCCATCAATGAAGATCTTTCCATTTGATGGATGATCTAACAATCCAATCATGTTAAGTAATGTAGATTTTCCAGAACCGGAACTTCCTACAATTAGGACAATTTCACCCTTCTCAATTGAAAATGATACATCATCAAGAGCCTTAACTTTGCTATCGCCTTCTCCGTAAATCTTACTAACATTAATAATTTCAAGTACTTTAGACAGTTCTCATCGCCTCCACTGGTAATAGCTTTGTTGCCCTATACGAAGGATACAAAGATGCAATAATTGCCAAAGCAAAGGAAGTCAATGCAGTTTGTATGATCTTTTCCCAGTTATAGTTAACCTCAAGAGGTAAACTATTGTTAAATGACATTTTTGTTTCTTTTGCATAAAAAGTATAGCCCAATCCTGCTGCAGTTCCAACTCCAGCACCAATTGCTCCAATAATCATTCCTTGAAAAATGAAGACTATTAGAATGTCTTTTCTTTTGGCCCCAATTGCCCTCATAATTCCAATTTCTTTAGTTTTTCCATTGACTAACATCATCTGAATTGTAAGAATTGCAAATGCAGATGACATCATTCCAAAATAACCTATCATGCTAATCATTGCAATGCCAGATCTAAAACCTGCAAGTTGTTCTTCAGCTGATTCTTCTATGGTTTCTGCGAGAAAATCATCATTAGGAAATGATTTTAAAAAGAATTCTTTTACCTCTAATGCTTTCGAAGGATCGTTTAGTTTCACCATAAATGAACCAGTATCTCCAGGTCTATTCATCATATCACGTAGGGTATCAATATGTACAACAGCTGTATAATCAAACCCTTGACCTCCAGGTGATTTTGCAATCCCAGAAACAGTAAATCTTCTAATCTGATCTTCTCCGAATCTATCTACAACAAGAACTTTAACACTATCACCAACTTGGGCTCCTCCAAGATCTGCTGCCACATTAGATCCTAATACAATAGAATTTCTTGAAAAGACATAGTTTCCTTCTGAAACAGTTTCATGAACAGTAGACGCTCTAATATCACGAAATGGATCAACTCCCACTATTGGCACTCTAGTTTCCTCAATTAGTTTTCCATTTTTTGTCATATTCATTTCAGCACTTGATGAAAGCCGCGGTGCTGCCCCCGCAACATAAGGTATTCTTTCAAACCAATTCACAATTGACAGATCAGATTTATCGATATAATCTGCTTCATCAGTTACAAGAACATCGCCATTTCTATAATCACTAATATCCCTAACTATAGCATCAAACAATCCCTGAAAGATTACAAAGTTAACATGAATAACTAAAATTCCAATTGTAACAGCTAGGACAGCTCCAATCAAACTACCTTTTTTATTGAATAGCATTCGTTTGGCAAGTTTTAGCCTATAATCCACAAAAAACATAAAATAGTCTAATATTTAATGTCTATCATATATAGTGCTAACAATATAGACAATTTTATAATAGATTAGTTTTTTCTGTATCATAAGGAGAAAAATAAGTGATGAAATGGACAATTTAGACATGAAAATACTAAGTAGATTATTGAATAATTGCAGAGAATCGGATAGACAAATAGGCATAGAATTGGGAATTTCTGGAGGAGCAGTTCGAGCTCGAATCCAAAAGATGCAAGAAAAGAAGATTATTGAAGAGTTTTTCATCAAAGTAGAGCCCCTTGTATTGGGCTATGGTGTTTTGTACTTTGTTGTAACAGGTGAAAACATGAATGAGATTTTAGAGCAAACAAATCTTGTTGGTGAACCATATTTTGTAGTGCCATGTATTGGAGGAATAACAGTTTGTGGTATTACAATAAAAGAAAATATGGAGAAAAAAATTGAGATTGCAAAAAAATTGATGAAAGATGTGAGAGTATTATCCATTTTTGAGGCAGAAAATCCAGGATTCAATTCAAATCTTACAAAAACAGATTTGGAAATTTTAGAAGAATTGATAAAAGATCCAAGACAGAAAATTGAACGAATTGCGAAAACCACTAACATGTCAACAAAAACAATAACAAGATGTATAGAAAAATTACATGAGAATGAAGGTATTCAATTTACATTAGTTTATGATCCTAAAAAAATAAAAGATTTCATCCCTTATGCTGTATTAGCTTGGATAGATGGTGATCTGAAAGAAACATTAGGAAATTTGAATAATTCATTTTCTGAATCATATTTACAAATTCCATTTATAGCAAAAAATCAGATTGTTCTGTTCTTGTACAGTGATAATATTTTCAAGATGGATGAACTTACACAAAAAGTAAGAACCATAAAAAATGTAAAATCAGCTGATTTGTTTATACCAAAGAAGATTTCATTTTACGTTAAATGGATAGAAAAAGCAATTAGAGATTTTAAAAAATCACCAAAATTGCATCTTATGTATCAAACAAATTAAATAAGAATTATTTTTTAGATATTATATGAAGAAAACAAAGATCTATGAAGGAAAAATTTTAGGTCTTAGTGTTTATGAAGGAAAAATTGAAGGGAGGTTAGTCAAAAGAGAAATAATTGAACATAGAGGTGCAGCAGCTATGCTTGCTTTTGATGAAGAGAATAGAGTAATACTTGTTAAACAACATAGATTTCCATATGGGTATGTCCTAGAGATCCCTGCTGGAACATTAGAGAAAAAAGAAGAGCCGATTAAATGCGCATTCAGGGAATTGGAAGAAGAGACTGGATATAAAGCAAAGAGGATGACTCCATTAATTACATACTATCCATCAATTGGTTATAATGCTGAGAAAATTCACTGTTTTGTAGCCTCAGGATTAAAGAAAAGCGCGAATTTAAAATTAGATGAAGATGAAATATTATCAGTAGTGAAAATAGATTTAAAAAAATTATTGATAATGATTAAAACTGGTAAAATTCAAGATTCAAAAACTATATGTGCAGTTTTAACATATGCTGCAAAAAAGAAATTATTTTAATCATTCATTATAAATTGGTTGAACAAGATCCACCACATCTGCCCATGATTGGGCAATTCGTTCATACATATACAATAAATCAAAAAATTCTATTGGAATTTCT
>Ga0102946_1000240_pt1 | contig 19280 bp, 8 predicted proteins | sample SalPon2A_A_D1_MG_FD_78209 | JGI IMG/M metagenome (GOLD analysis project Ga0102946, IMG submission 78209) | Soil microbial communities from South San Francisco under conditions of wetland restoration - Salt Pond MetaG R2A_A_D1_MG | ecosystem: Environmental > Terrestrial > Soil > Wetlands | place... | reverse complement strand
TAGCTTCTACTGACATGATTCCTGAGCCAGTCATGTGGTCCGGCAAAAGTGTCAACGACGTATCCGATTGGACCTGTCGCATCATAAGCAACACCAGCAAGATTACTTACTTGATCCCTGGCACTAAGCGGTAACCCTTGACACCCACCAGCAGGCGAACCACAGCGCAAGTACTCACCATCAGGTCCAATTGTCCTTCGAGCTCCCGCAATCGAGTGTTTTCGACCGAACACACCCGAACCAGGCTTGTTCAAATTGTCAGGATTCTTTGACGAATTTGCACGTTCTGACTGATCCATTCGGTAATTCAAATAGGTCGCGACTGAAACTATCAAGGCGAATTTCAATCCATCTTCAAATTTCCCCCCAAGAATTTTAGCACTCGCCCCTCCGCCCAGACTTTCGCTGGCGATCCTTTCCACGTTGTAGGTATTTCCATAGTAACTGGCTATGCCACCAGTAATTGCCCCCGCAAATGCGCCGCGAACTGCGCCTTTTAGAGACCCTGAAGTTATCGCTCCGGCGACGAAGCCTGATGCAGCTCCTGCGATCGAACCTGCCACTACCTTCCAGCCTACAGCTCCCACAAACTTTGCTAGAGCGAGCGAACTGGACACCCCCGATGCTATGGCGTTTGCCGCCCAAAGGTAGGCAGCACCAAATGTGAAATACGCTGCAACTGCTGCAATGATCAACCGCCCCCATTTCTTGAAAAACCGCTTGAGGCTGAAATAGCCGGAAGGATCGGTGTAGCTCAACGGATTGTTCAGCGCGTAGGAATAGCGGTTGAGGCTTTGGCTGTTCTTCGGGCTCTGGACCAGGGGATCGGCCTGCAGGAAGCGGCCCAGTTTCGGGTCATAGATTCGGCCGTTCATGTGGATGATGCCCATGCTGTCGACGTGCTCGTGGCCGGTAAAACCGCGGTTTGACAGGTCGGTCAGTGCACGATTCTCCGACAATGGCAGCGACGACTGCCAGTCCACATCCCGACGTTGACCGAAGGAGTCGAAACTCATCCAGGTTGCATTCTGGATTAATCCGCTTTCATCCGTCACGTTGTGAATGGAGCCCAAGTGATCTTTTATAAAATAGCGAATACTCTGGATTCCGCTGACTGGATAATAATCGGCCGAGGCAACGCCCGCCAGGGATCGCCTGAATCTGATTTCGCCGTCACTTTCGATTCTTTCCACGGCCCCCAGGTACAGTGTTGTCTTGGAACCATCGATGTGATTGTCGTCCACCCGCCTGATACGCTGGTTGCCAATGCCGTAGTCAAAATCGGTCTTCTGGCCGCCACCCGTGATGGTCAATGGCTTGTCGAATACGCTGTAGGTAATGGTCCGGCCGCCCCCCGAAACCTGGTTGCCATTGGCGTCATAGGCGTACGTGCTGCTACCGGCCCAACTCACCGCGTGCGGGCCGGCGTTGCCTTCTCCATAGGTGTAGGTTCCAACATCGCTCTTGTACCGGATGTTGCCGCCCGCATCGTAGTTCAGGCTCAGGGTTGTGACCGGCGACGGGAGATAATCTGCCGGCGCAGTCAGTTCGACACGCACCAGGCGATTCAGGCTGTCGTAGGAAAAATCCTCAGTCAGGTCACGGCCGTTCGATTGGTCAGATCGTTGCGTCAGCGTTCCCAACAGGTCGAACAGGTAGTCCACTTCCTGCAGTTCCACACCCTGGGCATCGTAGGCTTCCAGCTTTTCAAGGAACCCGTTCGACGGACTGTAGGTGGCAAAAGCTTCGACGCCATTTCCCATCTGCATCCAGGTCACGTTGCCGCGAGCATCCATGGCTTTCACGTGTTGATACACCGTACCATTGGCGCCTTCACGCGCCTCCCGAATCTGTGCCAGGTAGCCGTTTGGCTGGTAAATGAAACGCAACCCCCTTGACCCACCTGATGCATCAAATTGCTGAAAAGGCCTCCCGAACTGATCGAAGGTTGTTTCCTGGCGGAATTGCTGACCATCAACCAGGGTCAGTGATTCCCTGACACGACCGAAGTCGTCATAGATCAGATCGTGTTGATGGACAATGGCGCCATTTTCGCCTTCATAGTAGATTATTTGCCCCACTTGACCTTTTCCAGTAATCCACGACTGCGTGGCATTCTGCCATATCGTATGTTCGTGGTTTACGACGGTACCCTGGCTGGATGTCAGCGACGAAACGCCTTTCAGTTCCCGCCGATCTGTAATTCTACCCAGTTGGTCGTACTCAAAGTCGATTGCCTGCCCCTTTGAATCGAGTTGGCGCATCAGTTCTCCGTGGGGGTTGTATGCGTACCTCCATAGCCCCTTATCCGGATCATCCAGCATGATTTTTCGACCCAGGGAATCGTAAGCGGTGATGATTTCCACGCCGTCGGCGCCCGTGGTCGAAACCAGCTGCCCCATGGCGTCATATGAATAGCGGATGAGGCCACACTGTTCATCATACACACTCACCGTTTCTCCCAGGGCATTGCGAATTTCCAGCTTTTCCTGCCCAAGCGCATTTCGGGTGAGAACCATTCTGACATCGCCCGCAGCACAACGATTGCCACCATCACTATCCCAAACATAAACCAGGTCATCGCCAGCAGCCGACTCGGTAAGGGCCGGACGCCCCAGGGAATCGTATGACTGGATTGTCCAGTACTGTGTGTCGCCCTGGAAGAATGGCGCCGATTCCCGTTCCAGGCGACCGGCAGAATCATGGTAACGATCGGTATAAATGTAACCGCCATCGAAGCCTTCCGTCGCCGTGCGGATCTCGCGGCCGACCCGGTCATAACAGGTCACCTGGCCTGGTGTGCCGCCGGCGCTGGAAATGGCGTGGTAGGTGGTTCCCGAAGGGCAGTGTGAACCGCGGCCGAGACGGTGAACCGCTTTCTTCCACGATCCATTCTCGTTGTAGCTGAAAAATGGCCGCCCCATGGGCTCTGTTGCGACCTCTGACAGCACGCCGTCGATATTCGACTTCAACAGCTCGGTTCCGTAAACGTCACGCTGCAGGACCTGGTTCGTCACCTGACCGAGTGCGTTCACCTCGCGATCAACATGGCGCCCCAGTGCATCGTAATCAAAAGTCTGCCTCCTGGTGTCTACGTCCGAACCTGAAGTGGACACTGCGACGCGATTGCCAAAATCATCCAGCTCGAAATCACGGACCAACTGCAACTGTGCATTCCCCGGCTCCGTGGTTTCTCGAACCATTTGCATACTTTCAATATCATATTGATACGTCTTTTGCCGGGTGATGCTGGCTGTCCCGGGCCGGGCATGCGTAACTCGCGAATCCGATAACTGCCCCAATTTCCATGCGGACATATTTGGTGTGGTATAGGTGTTCTGTGTTGTCCTGGTCAAAATGGCGCTACCCGAGTCAGAGCCCCAGGTTTGCGCACTTTGTGAAGTGACCTGTCCAACGTTATCGAACTCGGAACTGGTAAAGTCTTTGCGACTCAGCCGGCCCGCCAGCGTGTAATTTCGTTCCACGGTGGCCACCAGTTGCGGATGGTAAGTGCCTTTACCGGCCACCGTCTCTTGAGCGGACCATTCATGAGCCTGGTAGCGAATCACTGTTCCAGTCACCTGGCTGGATGGCTGAGTCGTCGCGCTCACCTCCGGCCAGACGGGGTCATAGAGGATTGCGGGATTCGCGACTGACTTGAAACGGTCCGCATAGACAACCGATGCGGTCGTGGTTTCCGTCAACATGCCGGTGAAAGGAAAGTCCTGCCGGTAGCGGGTATTGGTGCGTATTCCGTTTTGAGGATCGTATGCAATGACCTCGGCGAATCCCAGAAACCCGCGGCCACCAGCCTGGATTTTTCCGCCAACATAGTGATACTCGGTCATACTGAGCGCCTCTGGATTCCCATAAACCGGTGCGCTCTGTGAGTATCTGCTGACGACGTACACCGGCGCAGACAAGTCAAATACCGGCGAATGCCTTCCCCACTCGACCGCTCCGGAATTTTTCATGCGGGTGTAAACAGAACTGGTCAACGGCTGATATTCGAAGCGATGGATGGCGCCGAGACCATTGGTGATTTTCGTGATAACCGAACTTGCTTGCGAGGGTGTTCCGGTAATCAGGTTTTCACCTAATTGCAGCGTCTGACCAATTGCCCTTGAACTGCCAATACTTCTCCCCTCTCCAAAGAAAAGATTGTCCAGCATTCCGTCGCCGGAAAAATCGACCAGGATGCTGGCATCACCCATAGCCGGATTGCCGAAATACATCCGGCTCACCACGGCTGCCGCGAAAACTTTCCCGGCGACGTTGGTGTGCTGCACCCAATTGGCATTGGTGTCGTTGTCCAGCGAGGGATAGATTAACTCAGGCAACCCGTCTCCGTTTACATCGAGAAACTCGCCCTTCTCGCTGTTTTCATCCACTGGCGGACTCGCGATCAGAACCGGTGGCAGAATGCTGCCCCCTGTGTTGAGCATGAAGTACCAGTCGTACCCCCCATCCATGAAAGCGATATCGGCTAATCCATCGGCGTTGATATCGACCGGCAACAGTTTCCCGACGGCTGGCAAGTGGGCAAATGGATTGCAGACTTCATAGACATTGCAATCCTCATTCGCCCCGGTGGCGATGGTCGAGTGCTCCCGGAATTCGTCCTCCCCCCATGACTCAAACACGACATAGAACGTGGCATGTCCAACCTGCAAGCCTTTGGTCACCAATGTATCCTGAGTCGCAGAATCGTCTTCGGAGGAGACGAAACGGAAAGATGAATCGCTTTCTTCCCCCGGCGTTCCAATCACCGGTAAAGGACATTTGATTTCACATTTGAGATAGCGCCGACTGATTTTTGCCACCAGGTCGACCCGACCATCTCCGTTGAAATCAAAGGGCTGTGCACCCACCGCACTGACCGGGTTGGCATTGACGAATTGTGGCGCTTCGTCATCCCTTATCCAGCCAGCGGTGGTTGGCCCTTCTGGAAACAAATTGGAATCGAGTTCAATCTGAAGTTTCCGGTAGGATTCGAAGCGCGGTGGACCTCCCGGCCTGAAGGCATTCCTTAACACCACCAGGTCGCCATTGTCATCGTTCCCGCTCGAATGCCGATTGGTTACCAGGTCAGCCAGGCCGTCGCCGTCATAGTCCATGATTCTCACGACGGATGGATCCAACAACTCACAGCAGCCATAGGCCACATTGAATTCGCTTCCGAACCGGTTCCCATCGGACAGTCGTGCATACCAGCTGATGGTTCCAGCGAAAGACTTGGGATAAATGACATCCTGAAAACTGTCGGCATTCAGGTCAATCGTGTGCAAGGTCACCGGTGTCGCATCTTCACCTTGAACCGGTATGGAATAGGTAATGGGATTAACGGCGAATCCACCTTGCTCTGTCGCGAACGCAATTTTGAAGCTTGCCGATTGCGACGATTTCTGGCTGATCAACAAATCCGGCCGCCTGTCACCATTAACGTCGGCGACTGCAAGCCCGCTGAATATGTCGGGAAAAACGCCTTTCAAATACGTGTTTCGCCGGTCGATTCCATGTTCGTTCTTAAGCCAGGCAATCTCGGTTTCCGGAAAGCACCAAGCCCTGGTTGAATCACTGCATTCGGCCAGTGATTCCAATGTTTTACGACCGTAGCCATCTTCGCCATATTCAAGAAAATAGGATCGCAGTGACTTCATCACCGCGTCCCCCGCGTCGATTTTTGCGAGCGAATCGATTCGGGTCAGCAACCTCGAAGTAGTAAATGAGACGGCGCGTGTGAATGACACCGGCACGTCGTTGCGGCCAACTGCATAGTGCAGCCGAATTTCGGCATGGGGAGAAGTGCCAGCTCGTTCATTGCCGGTGTATCGGATTGTTTGCAACTCGAAATCCACCGGACCGATGGCATTCTCGGCATACTCGTATAGCGCGTAATTGCCGGCCGCATCCTGGACGCGATTGCGTGCCCAGCTGACCACCGTGTCAGGAGCTTCGCCGGCCCTCACCTCGATCCGTGAGTCCGACGTCTGGCCATACTCACCCACCATCCCGTCCCGGGTCCAGGCTTTGAAATAGATCGGTCCATTCTCTGCCGTTCCATAGGCGATCACGCGTGTGAATGAATCGATCTCGGTCCGGTACTCGGATCCGGCATGACCGTACTGGCCGGCTACCAGCATCAGCCGTTGCCCATCCAGGCAATAGCGGTCGTCATAAGTGAACTGGGTGCCGATCGATGCAGGGTTGCTATCCTGTTCGATCGTGGCTGCGCAACGGGTGATCGCAGACAAACCGCCCAGTGTCCATCCCATCCCCAACACGCCGTTGGGGAACTGGCTGTTGTACTCCAGGGACAACGCCGGGGCGAAGCCACCGGAACCGGCGGCGGTCATCAGCGGTACTCTGTAGATGGCGGCGCCTGAAGGATCAACGCTGGCTTCCCCCGGGGTGGCGCCCACCCTGGCCGATACCGCGTCAATGGCAGAGTCGGGCTTCGCGGCAGGCGCCAGTGGTGTGTCCGGACGGGCTGCCGCGTCGGCCGCGACGATGGTCCAGGTAAAAGATGACGGCTGGGATTGTTGCTGACCATCGCTGGCGGTGACGATGGTTTCGTAGACTCCGGGTGCCCCCGTCACGGCACCGTCGACCTGGCACTCCGACGATTCGGTGAGGCCGCCGGGCAGGTTCTGAAAATTGCAGGCAACCACATCACCGTCCGGGTCGGACACATTCACCAGCAGCGAAACGGTGTCGCCTTGCGCGTCTTCGCGATCAGGTAATGACGAATCAATTTCCGGGGGCAGGTTTTCGTCTAAAGCGCCTTCTACGAAGCCTATATCGGCCTGTCCATACATTCTCGAGATGTCCACGTTGACCGGAATCGCATTTGGATTCGAGTCAGTGCTTATGAAGGTCGAGCCGACAATCGTGATGCCGGAAAAGGTGTCCGGAAATGCGGTGGATGTCCGGTAGGACCCGCCTACCCCATCCAGGTACACCGCAACCGTGTATTCTTCCCCGGCAATCACGGAAACCGGCGTGATGGAGGCATATTTCCAATTGTTGTCTGCGCTGACTGTGGCTTGCGCCAGTAATTCACCACTCGTTCGCCGGAACAGCCGCACAGGATAGGCTCCGTTGAAAAGGCCACCCAGTTCCGTCACCATGCCGTCAGTTTCCGGACGGAAGTGATATCCCATCGCGTAGTGAAAATCGTTATCCGTCACCAGCGCTCCCGAGTTTGCGGCGTTGCTTCCCCAGGGGTGAATGACCTCGGCCTGCTGTTGCGCAGGATCCGACACGTTCCAGTTCAGGCTTGCGCTCCATTCGCTGCAGCGCGTCTGGCCACTGAGCATTGCGCAAGCGCGCACTCGAAACAGGTAATCGCCAAATGGACCAGCCTGGCGGGTCATAATCCGTTCCAACACCGTGCCGGGACTGATGGTGGACAGGCCAACCGGAGCGCCGCCGGGTGGCGATTCCTCCAATTCGTACCACCCAACGTTAGCTGGGTCGGCATGACTCCATTGCAAGGCGAATTGACGACTGGGTAAATCGAGCCAGGCGGCATTCAATCCATACGGGGTCGGCATCGCGGCGTCGCTCAGCTCGAACAGGCTGGAAACCGCAATCAGTGTGGAATCGGCTGTATCGCCCATGCGCAGTTCAAAACGATGTTGCCCAAGTTCGGAAACGGAATAGGGATAGTCAGTCGTTGCCTGACCATCTGATGTCGTAATCAACCGCCTGGTGGCGCTGTTGAGGTTCAGGTCGAACACACTGGCCTGCGGATAGTCTCCATCCGTAAACCAGCTGAGCAGCACCGCACAAGCCGTTTGAGATTGCGTAGTTTCACAGACCGGCCCAGGTGCAAAGGAAAATGAGATACGGTGAAAGCTTGCGGCCTTGGTTAACGAGACGGGCTGATCGGAGATACCCATTGAAACATTCCCGCGAGCCAATGTATCGGGCAAACCGAAGTCCAGCCACAGACCAGCGGACTCAAAATCAGTGAACGCCCGAGCCCCGTTTCGATTGGAGTCGTTGGCCTCCCTGGTCGGGTCGCAACCGGAGTTATGGTAGAGGATCGGGCCCGTCGAATCGGGAGCGTAGCCCTGTTGAATGTAATAGAAGCAGAGCGAGGTCTCTCCGGCATCCGGTGTAAATCCGTTCGCTGCCTGGATCCAGCCCGGGTCACCTTTCGCGTCTTCGAAAACAACCTCAACGGCCTCGCCGTAGAATCCAACGTCATCGATCACAAACAGGTCCTCCCGGCCCACCGGTTGCCAGAATCCCGAGTAGTGAGTGAGATTGGACACGGAATCATCGATGGTGCCCGACAACAAGGCAATCGGATCGGTCGCGGTCAGTTGCTGCCACTTGAAATTTGCACTCCAGACAACCGTGGCGTTCTCGTTTTCCCCGTCGAAGGTGATGGTGGCGCTACCGACCTGGGTCTCCTGCGAGTTGCGAGTGATGTAGATACCGCCGGAATAGGTCGTTTCGCTGCTTTGAACCAGTTTGAGCATCGCCGCCACAGGCAGATAGTGGTCGTACGTCCAATAGCATTCGGAGCCAAAATAGCCCTCGCCACACGGCAGCGGACCGTCCTGGTATCGCGATTTGGCCTCGTAGCTATACCAAACACCGAGCAAGTCATACTCATCGCCATGCAGGGCATGTGATTCCGGCAGAGCCAGGCGATTGGCCCAGTAAAAACTCCAGCCATGTCCGTTGCGCTCCGGGTTATACCAGAGCCCGGGGCGTAACTGACCGGGCCCTCTGAAAGCCGCCGGATCTTCAAAATCCCGGGAAATGACCGATGGGTTTTTCTGGCGAACATCGAACAGCTCATTGACTGACTCGGTCACCGAGAGTGTCAGGCGCTGTGACCCCCCTTCACACCGGGGAAAAGGACCTGGATATCGGCTGCATGCCTGCACGTCGAAATGGTAGTTTCCGGGTTCGATACGGTAGACATTCAGTTGCGCGCCATCGACGAAACTGGTGTGTTGTCCACCCGGCCCGGTTTCGGTGATTCGGAACAGATCTGCAGTCGAATCACTATCAACTGCCCAGTGCAGCTTGGCGTGTCCATCGTGCGAAACAATTATCTGCCTCACTTGTATTACCGAAAAGTCAAACGCTGATATATCTGAAGCCATCAAACTGGATAACAACGAAAGCAATCCCAAAAAAATCCAACTGCCGCACCCCTTTGGCCCTGGCATAACTCCTCCCAACACCCCTCAAGAATATGTGGAATGTATCTGATATTTAATGAATCAATTCAAATTGGTTGACGTGCCCCGTGTTCCACAGGCGTTTATCAAGAATGACGCCGCACTCTGCCAGTTCGAATTCCCCTTGTGCAGGCCATCTATATCGAACGAATATTTATTCGTCAATTACAAATGCTATGTCGAGCGGTTTTCTTACGAGGAATCAGGGGAGAATTTTACAAAAGAAGGGATTTTCGGGCTTCCGCGCGGTGTTGAAAGAGCCACTCGAGCAGCCTTCGGGCGGCACCCGTGCTGCCGAACCAATTGGGATGGTGCGGGTCGATGGATCGGCGCTCCTCGGACACGCACACAGTCACCGCCAGGCGCGCGCAGATCAAGGGCAACAGCACCGAACGTTCGGCAATGGAGAGTGGGCGGCGGGAATGGTATCCAGCGATGATTTCGCCGGCATTTGTGAGGGGGTCGTCCTGCTCCATCATCAGGTAGGGCAGGCAGACGCCGAGTTCACAGATGACGGGATTGAAGCAACAGTCGCCGAAGTCCACCAGTCCGACGATGTGTTCATCCCTGATCAGCACGTTCTCACCATGAGCATCGCCATGAATCACCTGGTGCGGCAATTCCGCCAGGATGATTTTCGCATCGGCCCAGTAATCGAAGGTCCGACCCAGCAGATCCTGTAAGTCAGGCTCGTTGAACAAGGCAATTTTTGGCCGGTGCTGGTCCGCTTCGGCCAGGTTCCAGCGATGATTCCGATGAGCGGCGGGGTGATCGAACCCAGCCATTACAAAATTGAATTCTGCCAGGAATTTTCCTATCTCAAACCGCATTTCACTTGATATATCAGCTAAGGAATCCAGCTGTTTTCCGTCTACAAATGATAACAATCTCGAACGGTTAGCGGGCGTTTCAAGAAGTTTTATTCCGGTTTCGATCTTTCCTTGAAGATTTTTGATGATTCGGGGCAATTGGTAAGGAAAATCGGCACTCAGCGCATGCTCGATGACCGCATTTTCCATCTCCACCACCGCCGGCGGCATGTCGTCATCGACGATTTTGAACACGTACCGGTCACCCGCCCCGGTGGTGACCCGATAGTTGAGATTTTCGCCAGGAAGGCGGGCGAGCTTGCCGTGGATGCCATAGTGAGCCTCGAGACACGCCCGGACTCGCAACTCGTTTTCTTCAGTTTGATCCGGTCGGTTCATGACTCGTATCCGTGTGCATTATAAAAATCCTGGTTTCGGCCAAAAATCGGCCTCCTGTATTGCCCCCTGCTCGCTTTTCCCGGCCCTGGCCATACTGAGCCTTTATTTTTCACTGAAGTACGATTTGCGAGGAAATAAAGCTAGAATACCGCTCAATTCGGTTGAACAGGGATCGTCCAGTTCGATGAGAGCGCAAATTATCCGCATCATGGCCATCATGGGAGTGATTTTCCAGTTTTCCCCGGCTGCTGCTTCCCCTCAACAACAACTCGCCAACGATTTTGAAGCCTTTTTTCTTCAGCGCATAGCTGAGGAGAAAGTAACCGGCGCCTCCTTTGTCATTGTATCCGGATCGGATATTGTTCGCGTCGGCGTCGCTGGTTACACCGACACCTCGCAACAGCTTGCCATCGACGAAAACACGACATTCCGTGTGGCATCGGTTTCCAAGACCTTCGCCGCCGGGTTGACCGGGGTGCTGGTCTCGGAAGGACAGTTTCAATGGGATGACCCGGTAACCCGTTATGTCCGGGATTTCCGGATCAAGGGCGACAGCAACCAGGTTCGTATTCGGCACCTGTTGGGGCAGAGCACCGGCCTGATTCCCCATGCCTATGACAACCTGATTGAAGATGGCGTGCCGGTGGACCAGATCCGGCACAAGTTCGGACAGTTGTCCTACATCTGCTCGCCCGGCAACTGCTACTCTTATCAAAACAGCGTTTTCAGCATGATCGAACCGGTCATCGAGAACACCACAGCGCAGTCCTACGCCAGCCTGATGGAATCCAGAATTTTTCGTCCACTGGACATGAAAACCGCCTCGGTCGGCTATGAAGCGTTCATCACCAATGCCAATCACGCCGAACCGCATGTCAAAGTCCGCAATGGTGTTTGGCGCACGGTTAAAGTGTTGCCCAATTACTATGAAATCTCATCTGCCGCCGGCGTCAACGCCAGCGCACTGGACATGGGCAAATGGCTGATGGCCCAGATGGGCAGCCATCCGGACGTCATCCGGCCGGAAGTCGTTCAGGATTTGATCCGCCCACGCGTGAAGACCCAGCGCGAAGTCCACCGCCGTTTCTGGAAGGAGATGCTGACCGACGCTCACTACGGCCTGGGCTGGCGGGTCTATCAACTGGGAGAACATACGATTGCCTACCACAGCGGTTGGGTGTCAGGTTTCCGGGCGGACATCGCCTGGTCGCCGGAAGAACAGATCGGCATCGCCGTCCTGCTCAACGCCGAAAGTAACAGCATCAGTGAACTGACCACCACGTTCTGGGAAATGGCCTTCGCCAGCCAACTGGCCCGGGAAGACACAAAACCAGCGGTGATGCCAATCGCTGCCATCGGTCAATAAGAGCTTTACTGGCTGTAAGAATAGACGGCTGAGTCAGGCGCGGGATCGATCGATTTCCACTCGCCGAAATTCTTGCTGAGCACGCGGTAGTCTTCTTCTTCGTCGACGTCCAGGCTCAGCCCGCCGTAGGGCGTCACCACCAGTTTGACCGAGCCACCCAGTACGCGGCTCACCACGACTTCAACGCGCCCGGGGTCGTTGTTCCGGCGCAATCGTTGATACAGCCACCCGCCCCGCTTAGAAGCCATCAGCGTGGCCTGGTAGCGCACGGTAAGCCAGGCCGCTTTCCAGCCGCCGGTTTGTTTGAAGAAATGCCAGATCAGCAACACCACGTTATGCCAATCCTTGGCCTTGCGATAGGAAAAGCCGGTCTGCAGAAAATCCTGGTGCGCCAGTTTGCGCGGCCGGCCGACGTAGATATTGGCCAGCCGGGCCAGCATGGTGCTGAAATGCACGTAAGGACGCACGATGCCGTCCCGGCCATCGGTGGGGTAGTAAGCCTGTAGCGAGTTTTTTTCCGCCACCCCGGCCAGAATGGCATATTTTTCTTCGACCTGGTGATCCTCGCGGGCGCACCGGCTGACGAAATCGTCGATCGCATCCGCGGAAATCAGGGGCAGATCGCAGGATATGAACAACATCGGTCGGTCCGGATCCTGCTCGCCCGAACGGGCCCGGTAAGCCGCCTCGGCCGCATGGATGGCCGCCCACCCATTGAGCAGCATCTGGCCTTCCTGCGCCACAACGACAACCCCGGACGGCAGCCCGGCGAGGGTCTCCTCAAGCTGTGACTTCGGACCCACGACGAAAACCTGCCCGATGGAGCGCGCTACAACCAGGGCCTCCACCACGCGTCGCACCAGGGCTTTTCCACCGACTTCGAGGAATGCCTTGTTCTGCCCCTGGATCAGCCGGCGGGGATTGCTGTCCGTACCGGCCAGCAAAATGGCGTCCAACGGCGACGGATAGGCGGCTTGTGACGGATTATCCTTGCTTTGCATGGCCTGAATTCTCGATACCCATCACCACAATGGCACCGGAACGTGGTGGATTCAATACCCAAAAAAAAACCCCGCTCTGGAGCGGGGTTTTCTTTGCCGATTCTGGCTGAAACGACGGTTTAGCCGGCTGTCGTTACATTTGTCGCCTGAGGGCCTTTGGGGCCATTCTCTACGTCAAAAGACACAGCTTGCCCTTCTGCCAGGGTTTTGAAACCACTGCCCTGGATAGCTGAGAAGTGAACGAACACGTCTGCGCTGCCATCGGAGGGAGAGATAAAACCAAAACCTTTAGATTCGTTGAACCACTTAACGGTACCTGTTGCCATTTAAATCACCTTATTAATAACAATAAAAAAAACTAATTAATCGCAGATTTCAATAAAGGTAAATTACAGGAGATACCGAATGGAGCTTCTGAGTAGACCTATATGACTTGCAACTAAATTTATTTCAAACCCTGGTCACCTGACGATGAACCACACAACTCCAGCGTTTGATGCCCTGAAAGAGTAGCTCTGAAGTGGCCAAATAACAAGTTGTTTTTGGCAAAAACGCCTCTTTAATGGCCATTTCGGCGGCGCATGACGTAGAATGCGTCCCCACATCGCCCTGCTGACCACACCATGTCCCTTCTGCGTCTCGACAAAGCTGCACTCCATTACGGACACCTGGTTCTGCTGGACTCGGTTGACCTGACCATTTCCAAAGGCAACAAGATTGGACTGCTGGGCCGCAATGGAGCAGGCAAAACCACCCTGCTGAAAGTCCTGGCCGACGAGCTGCAACTGGATTCGGGTGAACGCTGGTTGCGGCCGGGCACCCGCATCGCCTGGCTGGAACAGACCCTGCCGGCGGCGGATCAACAATCCGTCTACGACGTGGTGGCCTCAGGGTTGGCAGAAGCCGGCCGCCTGTTGGCCGACTACCACCACCTGGTGCAGGCCGAATCGCCCGACATGAAGGCCCTGGCCCGGGTCCAGCACCAGTTGGAGGCGGTGGACGGCTGGACCCTCCAACAGCGCGTCGAAACCACCATAAGCCAGCTGGAACTGCCCGGCGAGGCGCTGATGTCGGAATTGTCCGGCGGCTGGCGACGCCGCGTGGCGCTCGCACAGGCGCTGGTCAGTGAACCGGATATCCTGTTGCTGGACGAACCCACCAACCATCTCGACATCCTCGCCATCGAATGGCTGGAAGAGCAGCTTCGCTCGTTCAAGGGCGCGCTGATCCTGATCACGCATGACCGGCGCTTTCTGCAGAATGTCGCCAACTGGATGGCTGAGCTCGATCGCGGGCGCCTGACCTTGTGGCAGGGCGACTACCAGGGATTTCTGCGGCACCGGGAGCAACAACTGTTGGCGGAAGAACGGGCCAACGAGTTGTTCGATAAGAGGCTGGCGCAGGAAGAAGTGTGGATCCGCCAGGGCATCAAAGCACGCCGCACGCGCAACGAGGGCCGTGTGCGGTCGCTCGAAGCAATGCGCCAGGAGCGCATGCAGCGCAGAGAGCGCTCAGGAACAGCGGACTTCAGCATCGAGGGCGCTGGCAGATCGGGCAAAATCGTGGTGGAACTGGAACATGTCAGTCACCGGTTTGACGACACACGGATCATCGATGACTTCTCCACCGTCATTCAACGCGGCGACCGCATCGGCATCGTCGGCGCCAACGGCGCCGGAAAATCGACGCTGGTAAAAATTCTGCTGGGCGAGATGGAACCCACCGAGGGCAAAGTGACCCGCGGCACCAAGCTGGAAATCGCCTATTCAGACCAATTACGCAACCAGCTCGACCCGGAGAAAAACCTGATCGACAACGTCTGTGGCGGACAGGATTTTGTCGAGCTTGGCGGCCGCCGCCGACACGCGATTTCCTACCTGGGCGAGTTCCTGTTCAGCCCGGAACGCGTCCGAATTCCGGTGAAAGCGCTGTCAGGCGGTGAACAGAACCGCGCCGTGCTGGCCAAGCTGTTCAGCAAGCCGGCCAACCTGCTGGTACTGGACGAACCCACCAACGACCTGGACATGGAAACGCTCGAACTGCTCGAGGAAATCCTGATGGAGTTCGATGGCACCGTGTTGTTGGTCAGCCACGACCGCGAATTCATGGACAATGTCGTCACCAGCCTGATCGTGCTTGATGGGCACGGCGGTGTCGGCGAACATGTCGGCGGCTACAGCGACTGGGAAAGCCGCGGCGGACGCCTGCTCGGAGTAGCCGAAGAACCCGATGGTGGCGCTGCGGCGGAAGCGCCTGTCCAGGATGCACAAAAACCCACCGCTGAATCAAAACCGAAACAGCCCGCCCGGCGCAAACTCTCCTACAAGGAACAGCGCGAACTGGCCACCCTGCCCGGCAAAATCGAGGGCCTCGAAAAACAGCAGGCCGCTTTGGTTGCCAAAATGGCCGAACCCGGTTTTTACCAGGCGGACTTCAAGGACATCCAGCAGGTAACCGACCAATTGGCCCAGGTGGAGAAAGAACTGGAAGCGGTGTTCGAGCGCTGGGCCGAGCTGGACGACGCCTGACCAAATTCAAACCGTGCCGCAGTCGATACCGAATGAAACAGGCGGTGCGAGACAGATCAGATCAATGTCGCAATACGCCGGATAACGGAATAGAAAGGTTCAGGTCGCTTTTTCTCTGGGTTCGACCCACTCAACCTAGGTGACCAGGTAGGAGGAGTCCATATACTGAAGAGAACTTGGCCCTGGCAAAGATGACTTTGATTCAGCGGATGTCAAAGTCGAATCTGCGTTCAAATTCAATCCCCCTTTGCTTGTAGAAATATTCGATCAAGTGCTTAATAGTTCCTCGCGTAGACACCCTGAAAGTGAGATCAAATGAAACTTGCGATACCCTGTATTTTGTGTGTGCTGATCGGTGGAGTTGGCCATGTACCCGTTACGCACTCACAAGAACTGCTCTTGCCTCGTGTGTCGCCCGAGTCCGTCGGGATGACCTCTCAGCAGCTGGCGCGCTTCGACACCGTGGCGGCCGAGTACGTTGACAGTGGACACATCGCCGGAGTAGTGGCCTTGGTGCTGCGCGATGGGAATATCGTCCACGAGACGGTTCAAGGGGTCCAGGACATCGCCACCGGACTGCCGATGCGCAGCGACTCGATTTTTCGGATTGCGTCGCAGACCAAGCTCATCGTGAGCGTGGCAACCATGATCCTCGTTGAAGAGGGCCGTATCCGGCTCGACGAACCGGTGGCCAAGTACATTCCCGAGTATGCCGAGACTACCGTGGCCACCCAGAACTCCGACTCGATCATGGTCGTAGCGGCCAACCGCCAGATCACCATCCAGGACTTGCTCACCCACACGTCGGGCATACCGGGAGCGGATCCCAGGCTCCTTGAAGACCTATATGCCGAGGCGTCACTGACCCAGGGCAAGGGCCTGCTGAACTTCCTCGATGAACCGATGGATGGGCCCGTCCGCCGTCTCGCGGAGCTGCCCTTTTCGGCGCAGCCGGGCGAGGAGTGGATTTATGGATACAGCACGGACGTGCTCGGCGTGGTCATCGAAAGGGCTAGCGGCATACCGTTGGACGAGTTTCTCCACAGTCGCATCTTTGTTCCCCTGGACATGCCCGACACCTATTTCTTTCTCCCACCGGACAAAGAGAATCGCCTCGTCGCGAATCATGCCCTGCGCAAGGGAGGCGTAATACATGCGAGCGATGACGACCTGAGCTGGGATGGCCAGGGAGCATTCGTGCGGGGGCCTCGTCGCCTCTTTCAAGGAAGTGGCGGCCTCCTCTCCACTGCCAATGATTTTGCTCGATTCCTCCAGATGCTGCTGAACGAGGGAGAGCTGGACGGGGTTCGCATCGTGAGCCCGGCATCAGTGCGCCTCATGACAGTCAATCACGTGGGTGACTCGTATGCTCGCGAATATCCGGGGATGGGATTCGGATTTAACGTCGAGGTCAAGTTGGATCCTGCGGTGGGCGGTTACGAGGTTCCGGCGCTCGCTTCACAGGGCGCGTTCGGTTGGGGTGGCGCCGCCTACACGAGGTTCTGGGTCGACCCCGCCCAGCACCTCATCGGAGTGTTCATGACGCAGGTTCGTCCAACGACGGGTGATCTTCACGCCAAGTTCGGCAACATCGTCTATGGGGCAATCGTTTCCCCTGTGCGGTGATGACCAGCCTGACGCTCGCCGAACACCCTGTTGCGCGAGAGTGATGTCCGAACCCTGTTGCCCAATTCCAGCCTCGATCATCTGCCTGCGGCTTCTGTTTTTCACTCCGAAATGACTGTTAGTTGGCGAGCAGTAGATTCCAGAGACCGTTCCTGGCCGTTTTGAGAGATTGGCACTTCTTGCTAATCGCTTTGGATCGGTTCCGCTTCCAGCCAGGAGGCGGAAGCAATCTCCGGGGCAGGCTATGGGCAGAAAACAACCGGAAGCGAACCGCTATCTGATCTCCTCCTCGGCAAACTCATAGGCCTTGGTCAACGCACCGTGCCATTCCTCGAAGTTCCACACGCTCGATCCATAAAAGTCAGTCAGCAGAAATAGGCCTAGAAGGAACTCCCGACTGCCGCAGAGCGTCTCCTGAGGCGCCAGCGACATATAATGCGCTAAGCCCAGATCGAGTTTCTCGAGATCCATCGGTTGCTTGAGCACGAGATAGGGCGAAAGCATTTGCCACGCTCGGTCATACTGGGGCGCGATGAAATCCATCGAGTCCGCCTGGGTCTTGATGCTCTGGTGGATGGAACCCACGGCTCGCGTCAGCTCAGGGTTGCCAATTCGCGCAAGCGTTCCCGAGTTACCTATTTCGGCAAGCCCTGACGGCCTGACATCCGGCACTCGCCATTCGAGTGTGTTCCCGATAGCCGTCGTCAGCCGGGCACGTTCCTCGTCGCTCGCATCGCATTTCAGCGCGATTTCCGTACCTGAGGCAAGGTCTTGCATGAATACAGTGACCATTTTTCGGTCAATGGCTGCCTCTTCCAGCATCAGTTGCAGTTCATCGACGAAAAGGGCCAGGGCGCGCTGGTCACTTGCCCGCTCAAGCCGCTTTTGGTTCCAGTCATCCACCTGCAAACCAATAAGAATACCGATGACGACGATGGCCATTTCAAGCACAACCGTGAACCAGTTCTGTTTGCGCATGGCTTGGGCAAGGCGGTTTACTATCATTTGACAGGATCCTTTGCAAACTGTGTCGGGAAGCATAGCGGAAGTCCGAAGCGTAGAAAATTGCATAAACCGCTACAGTCTGTTTTTGGCCGACAGCCGAGATTAGCGGCAGCCAATTCCTGCCTCATTTGAGTTCTGCAATACGCTGTTTTACCGTATTGAAGGAGAGGTAAAAGGTGATAGTCAGGTCAAGCCAATCGAGTCCTGTGTTCTCTACACGGGTGAAATTCATGCCATCGTCAGTCGCGCCGCTAATCGAAGGATCTTTGTAGGTTGAGATATTGGAAATCTCAAAACCGTCTTCGAGAATCGTGGAGCCACAGGTTTGCCCATAGGATGACCCGGAGACCAAAAGCAGGGTGGCAAACCATATTGCACAAGCTGAAACTTGGACTTTCAATTCCCTCTCCCTTCTATTGCTGGCGCGGTTGCACGAATTACAAACTGCGTGAACTTCTGTTCTATAGCGTTTTTTAGACAGATCTTCACGGTTGCCAAATACCTCTGGTTGACGGGCACATTTGCTGATGTTTATTCGTATTCTCAGGACCACAAATAACCGATTGCTGAGATTAGCGACGCTATACGCGAGGTGGACAAGGCAGATTGAAATCGAGAACTAATTTGCCCCGCCCCCTTTATTCCCGCAAAATTTTCAGTAGCAAACCCAAGAAAATCTGAAGATTTTAAAGTTTATACTAGCTAGAGTCCCGGAAACATTTATCTATAGCTGGCACCTTAGGTTTCCACGTTGATATCTGTAGAAAAATGTATCCGGCCCCATAATTGGCGGTGACCGGATTACTGCGATGCTTCGATTTAAACGAGACGGATGGATAATATGACGGAAAGCGTCCCGGTCACTTCACGTTTCCGGTTCGGACCCTTCGTGCTCGACTTGGAAAAGGGTGTGCTCCTGCGCGATGGCAACGAAGTATCATTGCGACGTCAGTCTTTTGACGTGCTTGTACACTTGGTGCGCAACCGCGGTCGTCTTGTTACGCGCGAAGAATTGCTCAGGGACATCTGGACAGACAAGGTGGTCACAGATGCGTCGATCACGCAATGCCTCGTGGACATACGTGCGGCGATCGATGACAACCACCACGAGAAAATTCGCACGCTGATGGGACGCGGCTACCGCTTCGAACTCCCGGTTGAACACGAGCGTGGTTCGTCCGACCGTCAGCAGGTCGGCCCTCGTGAGGTTTATGAAGACGCGCCGGTTGGTGAAAAATCGCGGTCCCGGCGACTCATTCGAACCACCCTGGCCCTCGTGTCGCTCAGTCTCGTAATTGCCTGGGTCCTGTTTGACCAGAAACCGGATCACGACCGCGGCG
>Ga0102946_1000239_pt1 | contig 19285 bp, 15 predicted proteins | sample SalPon2A_A_D1_MG_FD_78209 | JGI IMG/M metagenome (GOLD analysis project Ga0102946, IMG submission 78209) | Soil microbial communities from South San Francisco under conditions of wetland restoration - Salt Pond MetaG R2A_A_D1_MG | ecosystem: Environmental > Terrestrial > Soil > Wetlands | place... | reverse complement strand
TGTTTTTTCACCAGATGCTTAATCGAGGGGTATATCTGGCGCCTTCGGCGTATGAGGCCGGGTTTGTGTCAGCGGCGCATACCGATGAACACATCGAGGCAACGGTGTTGGCTGCACGGGAGTCCTTAGCTCAGCTTTGATCGGAACAAGCGGGGTACATACCGGGTCGTGGTGGCGGTGGTTGTTACGCAACACACGTGCTACGGAAATTTCCAGGCACTTCTTTCGAAAAACAGAAAACCATACCTGTAAATTTCCGTAGCGCGTGTGTTTTGAAAGGGATATGCCGTGCCCGGCCTACTTCCAACGAGGCACGGATTAGTGGTGGCCTGATGGAGTTGCCAGGCTTCCAGGCGCAGCTGAAGAGCTACAGGGCTTTACTTGCGCGTGTTTTGAAGGGACATACCGTGCCCGGCCTGCTTCTGTTTAAAAAGAGTCAGGGGCTGCTGTTGGCCTGATGGCGTTGCCAGGCTTCCAGGCGCAGGCGAGCGATGATTTCCAGCGCCTGGTATTCCAGCTCCGGGCTGAGGTTGTTTGAGCCGATGAACCGGGTGTCGTCTCCGTTCAAAATGATCTGCCCATTTCCTTGATCACAATTTGCCTCGATCATCGCACGACGGTCCATGCGCAGGAAAAAGGCACACTTTCGGGTTTCAAATTCAGGGTCAAACATCACAGCTTCAAAGGGGGCTAAAGTCACCTCACCTTCCAGCCACCACTCGAATGATGGCGTCAGGTCGGACTGGGAGTAGGTGGCTTCATCGACACTTCCGGGCAGGGAATCGCTGCTGATGATGAAAGCCGGTACGCGCGAATGAGCAGCGTCACCCCACAGATCAGACTCTGCCCGTGTCATAGGGGTCATGGATCGGTGGTCGCTGACAACCATCAGAATGCCAGTGTCGAAAAATCGGTTGTTGTCCAACTCATCCAGGAACTCACCAAATTCCCGGTCAGCATATTTCATTGCCAGTTCCAGTGACCGTTCACCACTGTCCGGATCCCTGTAAGGCTGATGGCTTGATACCGTTTCCACTACCAGTAACCACGGATTGAGTTGTTCATCTGAAGCCTGGTCGATCCAGTTCAGCGCACGCTGATACAGGGCCTCATCGGAAGCCGACCCAAAAGAGTACTTTGGTAATGAGTCATAGAATGGATGCTCATTGCCCTCAACCAGGTCAAAGCCAAGATCAGTCAGCCATTCGCCTTTGCGGTTGAGTGAAAGCGGTCCGGAGGTCAGGAAGGCCGTGTGATAACCGTGATGGTTGAAAGCCTGTGGCAATCCGTCTTCGACACCCCACATGGAGTGAAACGGCGGTGTCTCCAGCCAGTGAAGGAACGGCGCCCAGGTCTGCTGTCCCGCCAGAATTCCCACCAGTCCCTGGTTGGTTGAAAATCCGATGCTGTGAAAGTTGTCGAATCGTAATCCCCCGGTTGCGGCGCTATCCAGTTCCGGGGTCCAGTTCTCATGCCCGCCCCATAAGCGGCTGTGCCAGGGTGACCATGATTCGATGATGACCATCAGGACATTACGACCGGCAGCCACTGAAGGTCCCGATGACCAGGCCTTGACCGGCATGGAAGTGGACAGTACTTCTTCCTGTACCGCGCTCGAATATCGTAATTTTGACGTGGTTGACTTATTGGCGATGAAGACATTTTCTACCGCCCAGTCATTGACATAGGGCTCCGGTTCAAACAACGCGTTCCCAACCAGGCTAAATCCCATCACCAGCGACATGGTGAGACGAAAGCCACGGCTTCTGACCGCCGGCATCCACAAAACCAGGGCCAGGAGCAGCATGATGCCGGTAACGATGGTGGTTGTGGTGAGTGGACTGCCGATTCCCGTGCTGAACTGATCCCAAACGGCACTGACTTCGAACAGGAACAATGCCACATCGGTCATTAGCAACCGGGTGTTGAAGAGACTGAAGACCACCAGGTCGGCAGCATAAAACAGGATCAGGATCGCGCAACAGAGCAGCGGAATTCTGGCCAGCAAGCGCGTCGGTGTCGCGCTTGCGAGGAGCAGCAGGCTGCTCAATGCACAAAAAACCAGGAGGTCTTCAAGGATGACATGCCAGGTAAAACACCCGGTGCAGGCTATGTAACTGCCAATCTTCTGGTCAACCAGCCAAACCCGGGTGGCCACGAGCGCGCAAAGCACAAGGAACAAGGTGACTGCGGCCCACCAGCCCGGAACACTGCGCACATTCTCGAGTGAAGTTTTCAATTCGGCCCGGGACCCCTTCTTATGGTTTATTGAACAAAATGTTTTTGCTTCCGGTCAGAATTATTTGATGCAATCAAAAAGACAGGCCCGAAGGGTGTTTCCCGTATTATAGCGACCTCATATTTGCGAAAGGCGCACAAGGCCATCAACGTAAATGGAAGCTGACTGGCTACAGGATCTGCTCACATGGCTGGGCGACCATCCTCATTGGGGGTGGGCGCTGGTATTCCTGGTCGCCTTTGCGGAGTCACTTGCCCTGATCGGCCTGCTTTTGCCTGGCTTGATGATCCTGTTTGGCGTTGGCTCCCTGATCGGCCTGGGTGTGATGGAAATGCTACCCATCTGGCTTGCATCGAGCGCCGGGGCTTTCCTTGGTGACTCACTGAGTTATGCCCTGGGCCTGCGTTACCAGGAGCAACTCCTCGAAAAATGGCCATTTTCGCGTTATCCAAAATTGATGGACCGGGGACGAAGGTTCTTCTACCGACACGGCGAAAAGAGCGTTTTCGTGGGTCGCTTTATTGGCCCCTTGCGGCCAATCATTCCGGCAGTTGGTGGCATCCTTGGAATGAAACCTCAACGATTTCTGGTCGCTGATTTCGCTGCCTGTATCGCCTGGGCACCGGCATTTCTGCTGCCTGGCCTGTTTTTTGGTGCAACGCTGGAGGTGGCCTCAGAGTACGCTGGTCGCTTGACCGTCGTGCTCGTGATCGTGATGTTTGTGCTGTGGGCCGCTTGGTGGCTGTTGCGTGTTGGGTATACCCTGCTGGCCAGCCGCTCCGCACGGTGGTTGCGTCATGCCATCCAGTGGAGCCGGCGTCATCCGGTTCTGGGCCGAATTGCGAGGCCATTGCTCGACCCGGCTCAACCCGAGGTGCTGTCCGTCACCATGTTGGGCATGGCGCTGGTGATTCTTTTCTGGGGCGTCATTGTGCTGGCTTTCATGGGTCCTTTTGCGCCCCAGCCTGAGGCTTTCGATCGGTCAGTTGCAGATTTCGCGCTGGCGTTGCGAAATGACCTTGCTGATCCTGCCATGATCGGGATTTCACAGCTGTCACGCTGGCAAGTAACGATCATCTCGGCAGTGGCTGTCCTCCTCTGGCTGCTGGGTGCGGGCCGCATCAGCGCGGCGACTCATTGGCTGGTGGCAATCGTGGGGGGCATGCTCATCCAGTTCCTGCTGGCATGGGGTTTGCGAGCCACACCCCAGGTCATGGCGAGTGGCGGCACAGAGATTCCAGGGCCCAGTTCAGCGATGAGTCTTGCAACAGTGGTTCTGTGTTTCTTCGCAGTCATGGTTGCAAGAGAATTCAAACGGCAGCATCGCCAATGGCCTTACCTGGTGGCGGGCCTGTTACTGGTGATGCTTTTCGTGGCGCGTGTCTACCTGGGACTGGAGTGGTTCAGCGGCGCTTTGCTGGGCCTACTGTTGGGTCTTGCATGGGTCAGCGTGGTTGGGATCGCCTATCGCCAAAGGCGAAAGGAACCCTTCTCAGGTGCTGTTGCGGCGAATATCTTCTATGCAGCATTGCTGTTTCTTTTTGTCTGGCAGGTCTCGAAAAACGGGGACGAAGACCTTGCCCGACTGCAGACGCCACTGATAGAAAAACAGATGACTGCGGAGCACTGGTGGCAGAGTGGCTGGAACGAGTTACCCATTGAGCGTTCAGTTCTCGGCTCACCGGCGGCTCGCAAATTTAATCTGCAGATTGCTGCGTCGCCGGATCAGCTGGAATCGATGCTTCAGCAGCAGGGTTGGAAAACAGTGGAACCCGCAGACTGGCGCTGGCTGATCAGGTCGTTGAATCCCGACCCTGATGAAACCAGCCTGCCACTGATTGCCAGGTCGTTTGAAGGTCGGTCTGAGTATCTGCTGATGCAAATGGATTCACCCGGAGATGGCCGGGTTCGCTCGATTCGGTTCTGGGATTCCGGTTTCAGGCTGAGTCCGGATGACACGGTGCTATACCTCGCCCAGGTGTCAGAGGAACAACTGGTTCAGCGGTTCAATGTCATCAGCTATTGGCGTTCGGTTCCGTTGAGTGACGCCCAGGTTTCAGCTTTTCAATCATTAATTCCGGGAATGGAGATGGCCAGAACCCCGGGCGGACTGGTGTTGTTGCGCTGACTGCTTCAGGTCTGAAAACGCGGCAAAAACTCGACCAGTTTCTGCAGACGGTCAATCGGGTCTGAAAGCTCAAGAAGCTGTTGTTTCTCAACGCCCCCCAGCGGTAACAGCTCTGAAAGTCGATATCCAACCCAGCTTGCATCCTGCAAATGCTCCGGGGTGTAATCCGGATAGTGGTCAGCGGCCTTTTCCATGAAGCGCGCAAGCACCTGGCTGAGTACATCGTAGGCAACCGGAAGATCGGTGGCGGGCGGTTCAGGCAGCCAGCTGACTTCTCCCATCATCAAACCGCTTTCGTCGGTACGGTCCTCTCCCAGCACAAAACGCGTCGTTCCCTCGGCGGTGAGCCCCAGCAAGCCGTCCTCAAGGGTGTACCAGTCAACAATCTGCGCGAGCGTTCCAACCCTGGCTGAACTGTCGTCCGGTCTGGTTTCGGTCGAGTCAACCAGGTAACAAACCCCAAAACCAGTACCTGAGCGACTGCACTCGCTGACCATGTCGAGATAACGTCGCTCGAAAATTCGCAGCGGTAGCTGGCCGCCCGGGAAGAGCACTGTGCGCAGTGGAAAAATAGGAATCTCACTCATCTAGGTAGATTGTAGACGGGGGCTGCCGGTTCTGCATGTCAAGTGGCGACAAATTTGTTTGAACGAGATTGGGCGTCCTGCCAGGTCCGAATTTTTTCATCCCGGTTTCGCTCTTGCCCCGTCATCCCGGTTTCGCGGGTAGCGAAGACTGGGACCCACGATCTTGCTGGGCGTGTCAAATCACAAACCCTTCCCTGAGTCCACGGTCCACCATGAAGACGGTGGACTACCCTCACGTGTTGCCGCTTGATGAACCCGCGTATACAGGCCGTCCATGGCCTGAATACGCTAATTCTGCTTCCCTGCAGAATTGTCCAGTCGCGTCTGCCCCGCGAGGCGCTGCCAAGGGGAGGGTTTGTGATTTGACACGCCAGCCGCCGAAAGGCCGAGGGAGCCGGTTCGAATCGTCATGACGCTTAACGTAATTCCGGAAAGCCGAGAAGGTTCCACGTCGAGGCGGTCGCGACCACAAGATCGCTCCTACAGGCCAATCGTCATCCCGGAAAGCTGAGTAGGCTTGTCCGAATCGCCCTGCGTTTAACGTCACTTTCCGGGGTGATGTCGATGGAGGTGGTTTTTTCGGGCTACTTTTTCAGGGAGTCGCAGAATCGTTGCGGGGTTGAATCGAAGCCACCATTGCTCATAAAGACCACGCGGTCGCCTGGTTTTACACTCTCGAGCAGCTGGTTAAGCATCTCGGAAGTTTTGGTCACCACCCGCCCTCTTCCGTCAAGCGGCGCGAGAACTTCGTGCGGGTCCCAGTTGATCCCCTCCGATGCATACAACCAGACGCGATCTGCCGCGGCCAGTGCCGGGCCCAGTTCCTGGATGTGCACGCCTGCTTTCATGGTGTTGCTCCTGGGTTCAAGAGCAACCAGCAGGCGCGCCGAGCTGTGTTTACGCCTGAGGCCTTCGAGGGTCAGGCGAATGGCTGTGGGGTGATGAGCAAAGTCGTCATAGACCTTGATGTCGCCACTGTCGTGTATCAGCTCCTGGCGGCGTTTGACCCCTTTAAACAGCGCCAGGGCCTCTATGGACATTTCAGGATCAATACCCACGGCCGCGCAGGCAGAAATGGCGGCGCATGCATTCATGGCATTGTGTCGACCGCTGTGTTCCCAGGACAGAGTCCCGATTTCGTTGCCTTCATGGCTGAAAGCCAGTTCGCCACCATCCGGACGGAGCAGCTCAACCACCCAGCCGCTATCTCCATCAAGGTGAAAGCGTTCAACCTGGCTCCAGCACCCGCGTTCCAACACTGATTCCAGGTTCTGGTCCATTGCATTGCAAATAATGGTTCCGCGCCCCGGAATGGTTCGAATCAGGTGATGAAACTGGGTCTTTATGGCTTCCAGGTCGTTGTAAATGTCGGCATGATCAAATTCCAGGTTGTTCAGAACGACAATTTGCGGCCGGTAGTGCACAAACTTCGCACGCTTGTCGAAAAAGGCTGTGTCATATTCATCGGCTTCGACAACAAAATATTCATCACCGTCCCTGGCAGAGCAGCCAAAATTGCCGGGTACGCCCCCAATCAGAAATCCGGGTGCTTTTCCTGCATTTTCAAGTATCCATGCGATCATGCTGGATGTGGTCGTCTTGCCATGGGTTCCGGTCACAGCGATAACCGTTTTGCCTCGCAGATAGTTTTCTCCTAACCACCTGGGGCCGGACACATATTCAATGCCCTGGTCAAGGACGTACTCGACCGCAGGATTGCCACGGCTCAGGGCGTTGCCAATAATGACCAGGTCAGGGTGTGGCTCAAGTGGGTCAGGTTGATAACCTTCAGTGAGCTCTATGCCCTCTTCGCGAAGCAGCGTGCTCATCGGGGGGTAGGTGTGTTGATCGGAGCCGGACACTTTGTGGCCGGCCCGCCGGGCGAGAACCGCCACACCTCCCATAAAGGTTCCGCAGGCGCCAAGTATGTGGATTCGCTGGGCCTTTTGCTTCATCGTTGCATTGCTCCGGGTAAAAGAATGCCTGGGCAGGTTAATATTCCTGGTCTGAAGTGTTCAGACAAAGACAAAAATTGAGATTCATTCATGGTCGAAGGGTTCAACAAGGCAAGCACGGAAATCAATGCCAGCGGATTGCTTTGCCCGGAGCCCCTGGTTCAGTGCAAACAAGCCCTTGATCAGCTTGAGCCGGGTGAGTCGGTGCACGTGATTGCAACAGACCCTCATGCCGAGATCGATTTCGAGGTGTTTGCGCGCAGAACAAGCAATCAACTCATTAAGAAACAATGGCTGGACAGCGCCTTTCACGTTCTGATTTGCAAGGGCTAGGTCCGGAGCTGGTTTTCATCAGTCACCAGATTGCGTTTGAAGTACCGCCATGATGCGCTGATTGACCTCTTCGATTGTTCCCACACCCAGTACCCTGGTCAGCAGGCCATGTTCGGCATAATGACCGACCACTGGCGCCGTCAGTTCCTCGTAAACCTGCATCCGTTTGCGAACCGTTTCTTCGCTGTCGTCGCTGCGGCCTTCCTCCTGGGCACGCCTGGCAATTCGGGCAATCACCATTTCTGTATCGATGTCGATCTGAACGGCAATGTCCAATGGCTGTTGAATACGTGCAAGCAGCTCATCCAGCGCGGTTGCCTGGACCAGGTTCCTGGGATAGCCGTCCAGGATAAATCCACCTGCAACGTCATCAGCACCCAGTCGCTCTTCAATAAGGCCCAGCATGATTTCATCCGAGACCAGTTCACCCCGGTCCATAACAGCTTTGGCTTTTTTGCCAAGCTCTGATCCGGCCTTAACCGCTGCTCGAAGCAACTCCCCGGTGCTGACATGGGGAACAGCCAGGTGCTCGGTTAATATCGCAGCCTGCGTACCTTTTCCGGAGCCCGGCGCGCCCAACAAGACAATTCGCATGAAATCCTCGTGTTTAGTCCCGTAAAATAGGGCGATAACGCTAACCGCTTGCTTGGGCCAAGTCAACGCAATACTGGCCTGTTTGAGCAGCACCGATTTCAGTTCAATTAAGGCCAGACCATGAAGCAGAATATTCTTTATGCCCAATCCGGTGGTGTAACGCCGGTGATTAACGCATCGGCATGCGGCGTGATTGAGACCGCTCGCGACAACCGAAATCGTATTGGCAAGGTGTTTGCGGCCAAAGATGGCATCATCGGCGCATTGCGTGAAGAGCTGATTGATACCTCGAAGGAACGCAAAGCAGACATCACCGCCCTGAGAAATACGCCAGGTGGCGCATTCGGTTCCTGCCGTTACAAGCTCAAAAGCCTCGAAGAGAGCAAGCGGGAGTATGAGCGGCTGGTAGAGGTCCTGCGTGCCCACAATATCGGCCATTTCTTCTACAACGGCGGCGGAGACTCGGCTGATACAGCCTACAAGGTCTCGCAGATCGCCGATACGCTCGGTTACCCGGTGCAATGCATTGGCATTCCAAAGACCATCGACAACGACCTTCCGATTACCGATTGCTGTCCGGGTTTCGGCTCAGTGGCCAAATACGTGGCCGTTTCAATTATGGAGGCGAGCCTTGATGTTGAGTCGATGGCTTCCAGCTCCACAAAAGTTTTTGTTCTCGAGGTGATGGGTAGGCATGCAGGCTGGATCGCGGCCGCAGGTGGCCTTGCCTGCCGTGAAAAAGGTGATCCGCCACACATCATTCTGTTTCCCGAGGTGCCGTTTAAACAGCAACCTTTCCTGAAGCGCGTGCGCGAATCAGTCAGGAAGTATGGCTATTGCTCAATCGTGGTTTCCGAGGGAGTTCGTGATTACCGCGGACGTTTCCTCGCCGATGCGGGTACCCGGGATGCATTTGGGCATGCCCAGTTGGGCGGCGTGGCGCCGGTGGTCGCGAACATGATCAAAGCAAAACTGGGTTACAAGTATCACTGGGCAGTATCCGATTATCTGCAACGATCAGCGCGTCATGTGGCTTCAGCCACCGACCTTGACCAGGCCTACAGTGTTGGTCAGGCTGCTGTCGAATTCGCGCTTGAAGGCAAAAACGGAGTGATGCCGGTGATCAAGCGGCTGGCTGACAAGCCATATAAATGGACAGTGGCGGAAGCGCGGTTGTCGGAAGTGGCCAACAAGGAAAAAATGATGCCGAAGCGATTTATCACCAGGGACGGCTTTGGAATCACCCCTTCGGCGAGAAAATACCTGGAACCGTTGATTCACGGAGAGGCTTATCCACCGTATAAAAAAGACGGGTTGCCCGATTATGTTCGCCTGCAAAAGCACATGGTTGAGAAAAAGCTTCCGGATTTTAAGGTGTAATGCCTGCAGGCCATTGACATTGATGATATATTCCCCGCGCTAGGCGGGGACCACCCCCATTCTGATTATTTAAAAAAACGTATACATAAATGGCCGGGGATAATTGGGGTCAGAGTAAAATTAGCGTGTCTGCAAAATTTTCAAAGCGGCTTATTTACGAAAACTAATTTTACTCTGACCCTGGCAACCGGGCTTTTTGGAGGCAAATCTGATGAGTAACGAAATGGCGCTCTGGCTCGCCCTGGGCGCGTCCATTCTTGCAATTATTTATGGTGTCTTCACCGCAATGTGGGTGATTGGTAAACCATTTGGCAACGAGCGTATGCAGAAAATCGCCGCTGCCGTGCAGGAAGGCGCAAACGCTTACATGAATCGACAGTACGGGACCATTGCCATTGTTGGCGTGGTGCTGTGTGTTGTGGTTGGTTTTGCTCTCGACTGGGCAACCGCGATCGGCTTCGCCATTGGTGCAATCTTTTCAGGCATGGCCGGTTACATCGGCATGTTTGTCTCTGTTCGTGCCAATGTACGTACAGCAGAGGCTGCTCGTGAGGGGCTGAGTCCCGCACTCAAGGTCGCCTTCCGCGGTGGCGCGATCACCGGCATGCTGGTGGTCGGGCTTGGTCTGTTGGGCGTTGCTGGCTACTTTGCGCTGTTGCAGAGCATGGGTTACAGCATGGACGATATCCTGCACGCCCTGGTCGGCCTGGCATTTGGCGGTTCACTCATCTCGATTTTTGCGCGACTCGGTGGCGGAATTTTCACCAAGGGCGCGGACGTGGGCGCTGACCTTGTTGGTAAGGTCGAAGCCGGAATTCCGGAAGATGATCCACGCAACCCGGCCGTGATTGCCGACAACGTGGGAGACAACGTTGGTGACTGCGCCGGTATGGCTGCTGATCTTTTCGAAACCTACGCGGTGACCCTGGTTGCAACCATGCTCCTGGGTTCACTGATGGTTGCCGAAGTAGGCGTTAACGCTGTCATCTATCCAATGGTGCTCGGTGCGCTTTCGATCATTGCATCGGTCCTCGGTACATTCGTTGTTGGCACCAAGGAGGGCGGAAAGATCATGACCGCACTCTACAAGGGCGTCATCGCTTCAGGCGTGCTTGCTGCCATCGCGTTTTACCCGGTCACGAATATGCTGATGGGCGAAGATTCAATCAATCTTTATTTCGCATCATTGATCGGGCTCGCACTCACGGCTGCCATGGTGTTCATCACCGAGTACTACACCGGCACAGAATTCAAACCGGTCAAGCAGGTTGCTGAAGCCTCAACCCTGGGACATGCCACCAACATCATTGCCGGCCTGGGCATCTCAATGAAATCCACTGCCTGGCCTGTGTTGGCTGTGTGTGCCTCCATCTGGGGCGCCTATGAACTTGCGGGGCTCTACGGTATCGCCATCGCGGCAACAAGCATGTTGTCTATGACGGGCATGATCGTGGCGCTGGACGCCTTCGGTCCAATCACCGATAACGCCGGCGGAATTGCCGAAATGGCTGAGCTGCCTCCCGAGGTGCGTAAAACCACCGATGCGCTTGATGCGGTGGGCAACACCACCAAGGCGGTCACCAAGGGTTATGCGATCGGGTCAGCCGGTCTGGCCGCGCTGGTGCTGTTTGCTGACTATACGCACAGCCTCGAAAGGGCAGGTTACGAAAACATGACCTTCGATCTGTCCAACCACCTGGTCATCATCGGCCTGTTTATTGGTGGCCTGGTGCCCTACCTTTTTGGCGCCATGGCTATGGAGGCGGTCGGTCGTGCGGCAGGCGCCATCATCACCGAGGTTCGTCGCCAGTTCAAAGAGATCCCCGGCATCATGGAAGGCACAACCAAGCCGGACTATGCGCGCTCGGTTGACCTCCTGACCAAGGCGGCCATCAAGGAAATGATCATTCCATCCATGCTGCCCCTGCTGGTGCCAATTGTTGTTGGCCTGTTGCTGGGTCCGCAGGCGCTGGGTGGTCTGCTCGTCGGAACCATCGTTACCGGCCTGTTCGTGGCAATTTCAATGACCACTGGCGGTGGTGCCTGGGACAATGCCAAGAAATACATCGAAGATGGTAATTTCGGCGGCAAGGGAACCGAGGCTCATGCAGCAGCGGTTACCGGTGATACTGTAGGCGATCCGTACAAAGATACGGCCGGGCCTGCGATCAACCCGCTGATCAAGATCATCAACATTGTGGCGCTGCTGATTGTTACGCTTCTGTAATCCGTCACACAGCGTGTGAACATTCCGTCGGATACCCGGTCTGTAGTTCGACGCGGGAGTGAAAGTGGATGAAAGCGCTGATCAAAAACTTTAGTCGCCTGGTACTGGCGGGGCTTTTGGCCCTGCCAGTGGCCGGTGCGGCGATCGAACCGGAAGACATTCTCGATTACGGGGACGTCTTTATCATTTCCGGCCATGCTCCAGATCGCAGCAATATCGTTGTGAACTGGAAAATCGCCAGTGACTACTACCTTTACAACAACCAGTTCCTGGAGTTTTCTTCAGGTACGCCCGGTGTTGAGATCGGTGAGCCAATCATTCCCCGCGGCAAAATCGAGTTCGACGAGTTGCTTGGCCAGGATGTTGAGAAATATGAGGGCCAGGTACGTGTGGACGTGCCCATCCTTTCAATCGACCCTGACATCTATGCCATGCAGCTCCGCGTCAGGTCCCAGGGTTGTCTGGACCAGGTTCTGTGTTATCCGCCAACCACCCAGGTGGTGCTGGTCGGGTTTCCGGCAGAAGAAGCCCCGAGCCAACCTGCGCCCTCGCAACCGGCCGCTGAGCCAGTTCAGGATGACCATCCGTTAACCAGTGCGCTTTCCGGCCTCGTTGACGATCCGCTTTCAGGGCTGGTCGATTCCAGTGGTTCGCAACCGGCATTGCAGCCCGAACAGGCGTTTCAATACGAGGTGATTGGTCTGAGTGCGGAAACAGCCCTGGTTCGGTTCACCGCTGAGCCGGGTTACTACCTCTACCAGGACAAATTTGAATTCAGGGTGTTGTCGCCGGAAGGAGTCACTGTACGAGAGGCTTCGTTCCCCGAGGGTGTTGTGAAGGACGATCCTGAATTCGGTCTGGTTCCGGTTTACTACGACCAGATCGAAGTTCCCGTTCGGTTTAACCGACCAGCCGGTCCGGCACAGGAAGTATTGCTCGAGGCTGATTTTCAGGGTTGTCGGGACGGGGACATCTGCTATCCCCCGATGACGCGCGAAGTTGTGTTCGAAATCGATGCGGTGGCCACCGCAATCGACGCGAAGCCAATCGTGCCCGCAGAACCCGACAATGAATCAGAAACAGCCTCAGCCCCCCAAAACGTCCCGCCGGTTTCCGAGCAGGACCGACTGGCCAGTGTACTGACAGATCACCCGGCCCGCGCATTGCTGGTGTTTTTTGCTGCCGGCTTGCTGCTTGCGTTTACACCGTGCGTGTTCCCCATGGTTCCGATTCTCTCCGGAATCATTGCCGGGGAAGGTTCCAGCATGACCACCATGAGGGGATTCTGGCTATCCCTGGTCTATGTGTTGGCCATGGCCGTCACTTACACCATCGCGGGTGTGCTGGCCGGATTGTTTGGACAAAACCTTCAGGCCGTATTCCAGAATCCCTGGATCATTTCGAGTTTTGTGCTGGTCTTCATCCTGCTGGCGCTGTCGATGTTCGGCTTCTATGAATTACAACTTCCCGGCAAACTGCAGAGCAAGATTGCTGATGCCAGCTCATCCCAGGGCGGTGGTCGATTCACCGGCGTTGCGGTCATGGGCTTTCTGTCTGCCCTGATCGTTGGTCCCTGTGTTGCCCCGCCGTTGATGGCTGCTTTGATCGTCATCGGTGCTTCCGGTGACGCGGTGCTGGGGGGTGCTGCCCTGTTTGCCCTCTCGCTTGGCATGGGAGTTCCATTGATTGTCTTTGGCGCAACCGCCGGAAAGCTTTTGCCCAGGGCAGGATCCTGGATGAAAACAATCCAGGCCGTATTCGGTGTTGGCTTACTGGCACTCAGCATCTGGATGCTGGAGCGTATCCTGCCTGGCGGGCTGATCATGTTGCTCTGGGGCGTGCTTGCACTGGCCTGCGGTGTTTACCTTGGCGCGATGGAGCGTATACCTGAAAGTGCTTCGGGATGGCGTAAGCTCTGGAAAGCACTTGGGGTCACCCTGATGTTATTCGGTGCCATGCAATTGGTGGGCGCAGCGAGTGGCGGTGACAACTGGCTCAGCCCGCTTGAAAAGCTTGGTGGCCAGGGCGTGCAAGCCGTTGCTGTTCCCGGGTCCGAGTTCAGAAAAATCAAGTCAACCGATGATCTGGACATGGCATTGCAGCAGGCGTCGGCTTCCGGCAAGGGCGCCATGCTTGATTTTTACGCTGACTGGTGCGTTGAGTGCATCCGGATGGAGCGCAACACGTTTCCGGACCAGGGGGTTCAGTCCCTGATGGCGCAGATGCAGCCTCTCAAAGCAGATGTAACACCACATGATGAAGTTGACCAGGCGCTAATGAAAAAGTACGGCATCATCGGGCCGCCGGCCATCCTGTTCTTTGACCGGTCAGGACAGGAAATGAAGGCTTATCGACTGGTCGGCTACTTCACTCCTGAAGAATTCTCTGATCACCTGCGTGTGGTCCTGGCAGCGCAATGATGGTCGTTAAATACACCCCGCCAAATTTTGAGTTGAAATGAAAATACCCTTTTCCCTGATTATCGTCTTTGTTGCAATCGCTGCTGGTTCGGCAGGTGCAGCCGGTTATTACTTCATGGATTCGACCAATGACGAAACGTCGTTGGTGCAAAAAGCACAAGAAGCAAGGGTGGTCGTTGAACAAGAGGTTTCAACGGGTGGCCTGGTGGGTCAGCGACGCCCTGACTACACTCACGGAAGCGTTGACGGGTCATTTATCTCTGCCTCGGACTTCGATGGCCAGGTCGTGCTGGTAAATTTCTGGGCCACCTGGTGCGCGCCATGTCGCGAAGAAATGCCAATGTTGATGGATATTCGTGATCGCTATAGCGCGCAGGGCTTCGAGGTTGTGGGTGTGGCCATTGATGACGTGGCGGCCGCTCGCGAATTCCTGGAAGAAGTAGGTGTGCAGTATCCCAACGTTGTAGGTTCAATGGACGTTATGGAAACGCTTGGCCTCTATGGCAACGCTTCAGGAACGCTTCCATATACGGTGCTGATTGACAGGGACGGAGTCATTCGCTGGAGACTCATGGGTGCATTGAAAGAACCAGCGCTGGTCAGTGAAATTGAGGGTTTGCTGGGCAAAATTTAACGATTCTTTAATGAATCTGCTTCGATCTTCTCCTAAATACACTCGATATTGAGGCTAAATGTAGACAAAATGCCTCAATTGGTGCAGACTTGGCCACCCCTGAAATCCATTCATGCACACGGCCCGAACCAAGAAGCTGGTTCGACCGATTACCGGTGCATGACTGCCACAGGAGTAATGTGGTTTGGCCAATATTCTCGTTATCAATGGACCCAACCTGAACCTTCTAGGGAATCGTGAACCGGCTCAGTACGGGCATCGGACCCTACAGGAAATTATGGATGAGCTGGTGCACTTTGCTGGCACCTGCGGTCATGAATTAAGCCACGTCCAGAGTAATGGCGAAGGTGCGCTGGTCGACATAGTGCAGGGCGCGGCAACTCGCGAAGTTGATTACATCATCATCAATCCCGCGGCTTACACACACACAAGTGTTGCCCTGCGCGATGCACTGATTGCGGTTGATATTCCCTTTGTGGAAGTCCACTTATCCGCGGTGCAAGCCAGGGAGCCCTTCCGGCACAGGTCCTACTTTGCGGATATTGCCATGGGTGTGATTTCAGGATTTCGCGGTGAGAGTTATCTTCTGGCCCTTCAGGCCATAGTGAACAGGATAGAGCCATAGGGCCAGGGCCCTGGGAGCGATCAAGATGGACATTAGAAAAATAAAGAAACTGATCGAATTGCTGGAGGATTCCAGCCTCAACGAGATCGAAATCGTCGAAGGCGAGGAGTCTGTCCGACTCAGCCGTGGTGGCTCGACCATGGTTCAGGCACCTCAATACGCCTTTGCAGCTCCTCCCCAGGCTCCTGCGCCACAGCAGGCACAGGAGCCTTCCCCGGATGCTTCTTCTGCACTGCCATCAAATCCCAGCCAGGAAGAATCTGTTCCGGATGGTGAGCTGGTGCGAGCCCCGATGGTCGGCACTTTTTATGCTTCGTCCAGTCCGGAGGCCGATCCTTTCGTCACCAAGGGTCAGCCGGTGACTGAGGGCGAAACACTATGCATCATCGAGGCCATGAAGATGTTCAACCAGATTGAATCGGACTATTCCGGAACGGTGGTGGCCATATTGGTTGAGAACGGTCAACCGGTGGAATTCGACCAACCCCTGTTCGTCATCCGATAGGCGAACCCAAAAATGGCTGTAATGGACAAAATTGTCATCGCGAATCGCGGTGAAATCGCGCTCAGAATTTTGCGGGCAGCACATGCAATGGGTATCAAGACGGTTGCCTTGCACTCAACGGTTGATCGCAACCTGAAACATGTCGGGATGGCAGATGAATCGGTTTGCATCGGGCCAGCATCAGCGACCGAGAGCTATTTGAACATTCCTGCAATCATCGCGGGTACCGAGGTGACCGACGCCATCGGCGTGCACCCTGGGTACGGATTCCTGGCTGAAAATGCCGATTTTGCCGAGCGGGTCGAGGAGAGCGGGTTTGTATTCATCGGCCCCAGGCCCGAAACCATCCGTCTGATGGGCGACAAGGTATCAGCAATCAAGGCAATGCAGGAGGCCGGCGTACCCTGTGTCCCCGGATCGGGCGGGCCGCTTGGTGATGACGTTGAAGAGTCACATCGCATCGCCAGGGAGGTGGGTTATCCGGTCATCATCAAGGCAGCTGCCGGGGGTGGTGGACGTGGAATGCGTGTTGTTCACACTGAAGCGCACCTGAATAACGCTCTGCAATTGACTCGCCAGGAAGCCAAAACAGCGTTTGGCGACGCAACCGTTTACCTTGAGAAGTACCTTCAAAATCCCAGGCACATCGAGATCCAGGTTCTCTCAGACCAGCACGGAAACGCCATTCACCTTGGCGAGCGCGACTGCTCCACCCAGCGTCGGCACCAGAAGGTCATCGAGGAAGCGCCCGCACCCGGTATCACCGATAAACAGCGTGAAGAGATTGGTGGTATCTGCGTTGAGGCCTGCAAACGAATCAGTTACCGAGGCGCAGGAACCTTTGAGTTCCTGTATGACGACGGCAGTTTCTACTTCATCGAAATGAACACCCGCATCCAGGTTGAGCATCCTGTTACCGAAATGGTAACGGGGGTGGATATTGTGCGCGAGCAGATTCTGATTGCTGCCGGTGAACCCCTTTCCTATAGCCAGGAAGACATTTCAATCGACGGCCATTCCATTGAATGCCGGATCAATGCTGAACATCCGGAGACATTTATGCCTTCACCGGGTGTGGTTGAGGGTTTTCATGCGCCTGGTGGCCCCGGAATCAGGGTTGATTCCCACATCTATGACGGCTACCGCGTTCCGCCCAATTATGATTCAATGATCGGCAAGCTGCTCGCGCACGGCCAGGATCGCAGCCAGGCGATCGCCCGCATGCAGGTGGCGCTTGATGAAATGGTTTTGAACGGCATCACAACAAATATTCCGCTTCACAAGTGGTTGTTGCGGGATGCCGGGATGATCAGGGGCGGATTCAATATTCACTACCTCGAAAAACGTCTGCAGGAACGCGAGGCCTGACAGACAGGCCAAGGGAAAAGCTTCAATGGCCTGGCTCGAAGTTAGCGTCCGTACCACCAAAGAACTGGCAGAACAGGTTTCCGCAGCCATGGAGTTGCAGGAAGCACTGGCAGTGACTACTCAGGCCGCGCATGCCGACACGACAGATACCCCCTGCGCTGATAAAGATATATTCGAACCGGCACCTGGTACAACGCCATTGTGGGCTGAGGTACAGGTGCGTGGGCTGTTTGACGACGATATATCGCAAACCGGGCTGATTGAGGCCCTGATGGAGGCGCCCGGAATCGATTCGGCTGACCAGCTCCATTGGCAACGGGTGGAAGACCAGGTCTGGGAAAGGGCATGGATGGATCGCTTTGAACCCATGCGTTTCGGGAAAAATCTCTGGATCGTCCCCACAGGCATGCCGGCTCCGCAAACGCGAGGCGCAAAAATCATCCGACTGGATCCTGGTGTTGCGTTTGGCACCGGAGCTCATGCCACCACGGCATTGTGCCTGGATTGGTTGGATTCGGCCCGGCTCAAAGGCAAGATCGTGGTCGACTATGGTTGTGGTTCAGGTGTGCTGGCGATCGCTGCGGCACTTAATGGTGCGGGACGCGTGATTGCCGTCGACAATGATCCACAGGCGCTGGAAGCCTGCGAGCTGAATGTCCGGCGCAATCACGTACACGGCCAGATCATTTCCTGTTTGCCGGAGCACTACGATGCATTACTGTCAGATACACTCAGGGGCCTGGAGGGTGTGGACGTCATGATCGCCAATATTCTTGCCCGACCGCTGATCAAACTGGCTCCGGTTTTGACCGACAGCCTGAGCGCGGGGGGTGAGCTGGTTCTGTCCGGCCTGCTTGATACCCAGGCAGATTCGGTTCGTCGCGCCTACCTTCGGGCTTTTGGAAAGCTCTCCAGCACCCGGCGGGATGGCTGGGTTCGTCTTAATGGAAAGAAAAAACAGAACAGAAACGGATGAGTGACCAGGCGAAAATCAACATCAACCTGGGTTCCGGACACTGGAAGTTCGATGGTTGGGTGAACGTCGATATCGATATTGACAGCCAGCCGGATGTTCTTGCTGATCTTTCTACAGGGTTGCCTTTCCAGGATGGCGTCGCCGATTTCATGCACACCGAGGACTTCATTGACCAACTGGAATTGGAAGGCGCTCAGGCATTCCTCCGAGAGTGCCATCGCATTCTGAAACCGGGTGGTGTCATTCGGGTTTTGACTCCCGATGTCGATCAGTTGTGCCGGATGTACATCAACGAGCCCGAAGCATTGAAAACGCTGTGGCGGGATCATGTGGGTGTGCCATTGCAGTTCGGTACGGCGGCGGAAATCGTCAATGTCGGCATGCGTTTTGCCGGGCACACTTTCCTGTACGACCACGAGACTTTCTCTGCACTCGCCGCTTCCTGTGGCTTCGAGGCCAGGCAGGTGACATTCAACGATAGCGAAAAGCCCGAATTACAAGGCCTGGACCTGCGCAGTCCTGAAACCGCGATTTCGCTCTATTTCGATTGTTACAAGGTTTAGAAGTCTTTGAAGGGTTCATCAGAGGGCCCCCACCAGTCAGCATTCCCTTTAAAAACACACGCGCAGCGGCAATTTTCGGGCACTTCTTTCCAAGAGATGAAAGCCGTGCCCAAAAATTAGCCTGCGCTATAAATACATCCCTGTAGGCTCGGATGATTCCGCGACGGCGTCGGCTCCTAATTACGACACTTCGTGTCTTTCATCACGTCGCCTTTGGCCTGCTTCCCTGAATCATACGGTTTTTAAAGGGAATGCTGACGGCCGGGAGCTGTAGGCAGGAAGTGAACTGCAACTGACAGAAACACATCAAAGCGGGCACAAACGAGGCTCCAATCTGGCACTCACGTAGAAACCGCGCTGCGGGCATGTCTTTTAAAAACCGTATGCGGCAGGGAAGCCGCATCCGAGTCTACAGGGATGTATTTACGACGGGTTTTTGAAAGACATGCCCGCAGCGTGGTTTATCCCGCTCACTGAGTGCGAACCTGTATCTACCCGCCTAAAGCCGATCAGTTTCCCTCACGAAGTTTGCCAGGTCCTCGCGGTATTTCTCCAGCGAAGGCTGGTGCAGGTACATCATGTGGCCGGCCTCATAGTATTCCATGGTGATGCGTTCACGCGCCTCAGCCGAGATATCGAGGTGGCTGATGTCATGCCTGGTTGCACCAATCGGGGTGGCAAGATCGTAGTAACCCTGCTGGACCAGCAGATGCAGCCCGGGGTTCATGGTCATTGCCATCGAAAGATCAGG
>Ga0102946_1000238_pt1 | contig 19304 bp, 18 predicted proteins | sample SalPon2A_A_D1_MG_FD_78209 | JGI IMG/M metagenome (GOLD analysis project Ga0102946, IMG submission 78209) | Soil microbial communities from South San Francisco under conditions of wetland restoration - Salt Pond MetaG R2A_A_D1_MG | ecosystem: Environmental > Terrestrial > Soil > Wetlands | place... | reverse complement strand
TGAGAGAATTTGAACCGGGCGATGCAAGACCCCTGTTTGCTCTGAATTCAAACCCGGACGTCATTCGATATACAGGTGATACTTCATTCCTGAATCTGTCCGCCGCAGAAAATTTCCTGAGAGACTACGACCACTACCAGAATTACGGTTTTGGTCGCTGGGCCGTGGTTCACAAGCGTGAAAATCGTTTCATTGGCTATTGTGGATTGAGAATGGATGAAAAAACCAGCGATGTGGACCTTGGATTCAGGTTCTTCACCGACAGCTGGTCCCAGGGTTATGCAACTGAAGCAGGGCGGGCTGCGCTTGAGGTCGGGTTTGAAAAATTCAGCCTGGAGCGCATCATCGGCAGAAGCATGCGCGAAAACAGGCCATCAATCTCGGTACTTCAGAAGCTCGGAATGGAATTCAGTGAGGTTCGTGAGGAATCGGATCTGTTGTGGCTGATTTACAGCATTGAGCGCAGTGACTGGCAGTCACTTACATCCAGTCCGAATGCCACGGACCGGTGATCGCAACGGTTATTCCGGGATTAAAAATATTGGCAAACATCCACTTGCCGTCTTTCGAAAAGCAAACCCCTGCCCATTCACTGTTGCGCGCACCTGAAGCCAGGTCAAAACCGTTCCACTTTCCGGTCAGAGCAGGGTCAATCAGGCAGAACTTGTGCAACTCTCCTTTCTTACTGACGCCGGCGATCGCCTGACCTGCCGTTTCACTGGTGACACGGTCCTCACAAACAACAAGATTCCCACGCGGACTGACATTAATGTTGTCCGGTCCGGAGAACTGGCGATGACCTTTTGATTCGAAGATCAGCCTGATCTTTTCAGTTCGGGGAAAATACTCGAAGATATATCCTGCAGCAGCACCGCCGCCTCGCTTGGACGTGAAATAGACTGCATTTTCATGCCAGATCGCGCCCTCCAGGCCCACAAAAGCTGAACCATTTCTTTCCAACCCCTGGGTCACAACACCCTTGCCTGTTCGCTCGCCCTCATTAAATCCTTTTTCCGGATCATCGATGTCCACCCAACTGGTGGACCACTCAACGTGATGCGGCAGTCCGCTGCGCATATCCATGCCGTCTTCGACAGACAACATCTGTAACTTGCCGCCCCTGGCCAGTTCACCTCTTACATTCGGCCGAAACCGGTAGAAACCGGCCTTGGGATTGGTGTCTTCGGTCATGTAAACGTCACCGGTTTCCCGATCCACAATCGCAGCTTCATGAAAGAACTGCCCCATTTCCTTGATCGGCCGGGCTTCCGCCACGCCATCGGCCGGCACCTCGAAGACATAGCCGTGTGGCTTCTGCGCACGGTCATGGTCCCAGTGTGACTGGTAGCTGGGTAACGGCAGATGCCTGAGATCAGGAGAGAATGGCGCTTCTTCACAGCTTAGCCATGTACCCCACGGGGTCACACCTCCGGCACAATTATTGAGTGTGCCGCCGAGACTGACCCATGATTCGGAAACCATGTTGCGTGTCTTGTCGAACACCATGGTTGAGGTGCCACCACCGGTAATGTCATATGCATTTTCCGGCCTTCCGATGGGCGCTGTACTGCCGCGTAATTCGTGATTTCGTACCAGTCGAATTTCAGTATCAGATTCAGAAACAATTCCCATGCCGTCTGCCCTGGTGGGACAAACAAAACCGTCACTCATCTGTTCACCGGCCCAGGAAATGGTGTGGTACCGAAAACCTTCAGGCAGCAAAAGCAGTGGCAGCCCTGTGGTTTCGTCAGGCCGCACGCGAAGTGGCCCGAAAGGGGAGTTTTCAGACTCGTGGCGGCTGCGACAGCCATACTGTGAAAGCGCAAGCAGCCCGAAAGAAACGGCTCCGGCACCGAGAATACCCGACCTGAGAAAATCCCGACGAGTCTCCTTTGCCACTCAACCGCTCCGGTAATTGATGTGAAAATCGGCAGCGACCGATGGCACTATAAACGCCCCGGCGGCATGCCACCCGGTCCTCCCTGCAGACCACCCAGGCGGCGCATCATGCCTTTCATGCCACCTTTTCCGAATTTCTTCATCATTTTTTTCATCTGGTTATGCTGTTTGAGCAGCCGGTTCACTGCCTGAATCTCCGTCCCGGAACCCGCTGCAATCCTGCGCTTGCGCGAGCCGCGAATGATGTCAGGAAAACGCCGCTCCTGGGGTGTCATGGAATTGATCATGGCAATCATCTGAACCGTATGCTTGTCATCCACGCGGGATTTGAGCTGGTCCGGAACCTGCGACATTCCCGGAAGCTTGTCCATCAGGCTTCCCATGCCACCCAGGTTTTGCATCTGCTCCAGTTGGGAACGAAAATCTTCAAGATCAAATCCTTTTCCCTTCTGAATTTTTTTCGCCAGTTTCTGGGCTTTGTCCTGGTCAACTTTCTGCTGTACTTCTTCAACCAGGGATACAACATCTCCCATACCGAGGATTCGGGATGCCACCCGCTCGGGATGAAAAGGATCCAATGCATCGGTTTTCTCACCGGAACCCACGAACTTGATCGGCTTGCCGGTGATCTGGCGAACAGAGAGTGCTGCACCGCCACGAGCATCGCCATCGACCTTGGTCAGGATCACACCGGTCAATTCCAGCGCCTGGTTGAACGCCTGGGCCGTATTGGCAGCGTCCTGCCCAGTCATGCTGTCAACCACGAACAGGGTTTCGTGTGGAGAGAGTACGCCGTGAATGTTACGGACTTCTGACATCATGGCTTCGTCGATGTGCAGTCGACCTGCGGTATCGACCAGCAGCACGTCAATCATTTGTTTACGTGCCGCAGATGCTGCCTTCCCGGCAATTTTTACTGGGTCATCCCCGCTGCCGGAAGGAAAAAATTCAGCGCCCACCTGGTTGGCCAGGGTCTCGAGCTGTTGAATGGCTGCCGGACGGTAGACGTCGCAACTGACCACCATGACTTTCTTGCGTTCCTGCTCAATCAGTCGCCTGGCAAGCTTGGCCGTTGTCGTCGTTTTACCGGAACCCTGAAGGCCTGCGATCAAAACGATAACGGGTGGCTGGGCCTGCAGATCAAGAGCCTCGTTGTGCTCGCCCATGATCTGGACCAGCTCATCGTGGACCAGCTTGACCAGTGACTGGCCCGGACTGACGTTTTGCAGTTTTTCCAGGCCCACCGCCCTGGCACGAACATCCTTGACGAAGGTCTGGACGACCGGAAGCGCCACATCCGCCTCCAGCAGTGCAATACGAATTTGTCTCAACGCATTGGAGACATCTTCTTCCGTCAACCGCGCCTTGCCGCGCAGGCCCTGTATCGCGCCTGAAAGACGCTCACTTAAATTTTGAAACATGGGTTATCCATTGAGAATCTGGCTTCGGGTATTATAGCCTCTGCTGTTTCCACCTGACTGCATAAATGAGCCCTTTGTTCCTTAACACCATTTTCCCTTTAATCGTCGGCGTACTCTATGTCGCCGCGACGTGGACATTGAACCGAGCCACCAATACCGACTCGGTCAAAGAGCGCAATGCGGCATTGGGAATCATGGCAGTCGCCGTGCTGGTTCATACACTCTTGCAATACCAGGCCTGGATTGGCCAGCCCTTCGATCACGTTAAGGTCGCGGCAGTTTTGTCCCTTTGCTCGCTGGTGCTGGTTTTGCTGTGGATTACTACCCTGCCACGTAAAGATGCAGTACTGGAATCAGGATTGATCGCCATGCCGATTGCGGCACTTGCCAATTTCCTGGTGGCGATATTCCCCCCTGGTATGCCTGCAGAAGGTTCAACCCTGGGACAGGCACCAGCCGGAACCATCGTTCACGTTGCAAGCTCCGTCATTTCTTTCGGGCTTTTAAGTCTTGCGGGTGTTTATGCGATCCTGGTTCTGGCAATTGACCATTCGCTGAAGAAACGCAAGCTGTCCCGCCTTGTACAAAGCCTGCCCCCGCTTGATAAACTGGAAACACTGCTTTTCCAGGTCATCCAGACCGGGTTTATACTACTGACCATTGCCCTGGTTTCCGGCCTGATTTACGTCGATAACCTGATGGCACAACACCTGGTGCACAAGACAGTGTTGTCAATACTGGCATGGGTGGTCTTTGGCGCGTTGATCCTTGGCCGTTGGCTCAAGGGCTGGCGTGGTGCGATTGCTGTACGACTGACCCTCGCGGGCATCGGACTATTACTGTTATCCTACTTCGGTACCCGGCTGGTACTTGAATTGATTCTTGGCCGAAGCTGGTATTCCTGAAGACTCATACAGGACACAACTGTCTTGCAAGACATTCCGTTAAGCGACTCGCAGCTATACATTATATTTTTAGTCCTGATTGTACTTTCCGGCTGTTTCTCCAGCTCGGAGACGGGCCTGATGGCGCTCAATCGCTACCGCTTGCGTCACCTGGCCAACAACGGGTTGCGTGGCGCAAAAATGGCCCAGAACCTGCTGCGCAAGCCGGATAAGCTAATCGGCCTGATTCTGCTCGGCAACAACCTGGTTAATTTCATTGCGGCATCCGTCGCCGGGGTCATCGGTTTCCGGCTGCTGGGAGATGCCAGCATCTGGGCCACCCCCATAATCCTCACGGTCGTTGTGCTGATTTTCGCTGAGGTCGGGCCCAAGACCGTCGCTGCAATGCATCCGGAACGAGTGGCCTTTCCCGCATCCTTTGTGCTGACTGGGTTGCTCAAGGTGTTTTATCCGGCAGTCTGGCTTGTCAACGGATTTACTAACCTGATCCTCAAGCCATTTGGCGTCAAGACCGACGTTGAAGCCCTGGAGCGACTGAACCTCGAGGAATTGCGTACGCTGGTCCAGGAAGGCGGCCAGATTTCCTACGATCATCAGCGCATGCTGGTCAATATCCTGGACCTTGAGCAAGGCACCGTTGACGATGTCATGATCCCGCGCCAGGACATTGTTGGCATCGATCTGGATGAATCCTGGGAAGAGGTTCTTACCCAATTGATGCAGACCGTTTATACCCGTCTGCCTGTCTATCACGAGTCCATTGACAACGTTGAAGGCTTTCTCCACATCCGCGCCATCATTGCCAAGCTCACTCTTGGCCGGCTTGACCCGGAAGAATTGAAACGTTCCATGCGGACGTCCTACTACATCCCGGAAGGCACTCCGTTGACGCGCCAGCTTCTCGAGTTCCAGGCGAGAGAAAGACGCATGGCGCTGGTTGTCGATGAATATGGCGATATCCAGGGCATGGTGACACTGGATGACATACTCGAGGAAATCGTCGGCGCATATACATCTGAAGGCCGGGAAAGATCACGCCTGATCCGTCGTCTTGAGGATGGCAACTTCCTGATCGACGGCACCGCCAGCGTGCGCATGCTTAACAAGCAGATGAACTGGGATCTGCCTGAAGGAGAAGCCACGACCCTGAATGGCCTGATTCTTGAACAATTGGAGGAACTGCCTGATGGCAAGGCCAGCGTGCACATCGGCGACCATATCCTCACCATTGTGCAAATGAAAGACAATGTGATCGAAAGGGTATTGGTCAAGCCCTTCCGGGTTACTGAATAACTATTCAAAGATCCAGTTGGCAACCGGAATCATGCTGACCAACATTCAGTTCCTGCGTTTTGTCGCCGCGATGCTGGTCGTGATGTACCACTCAAGCTCACATGTGCGCAGCACAGGAATGGACCAGGGGGTTCTGTTTTCACTGAGTGAAGGGATTGGCTTTGCCGGTGTGGACGTATTTTTTGTCATCAGCGGCTTCATCATGGCCTGGACCACCCGTAAAACTTCCGGCACAAGCGAGGCTTTTTCGTTTTTCAGGCGACGACTGGCGCGGATCTATTCCGGATACTGGCCTTTTTTTATCATTGCGCTGTTGATATTTGCCTGGGCCAACCCCGAATATTTTGAACGCGCTGACCTGTGGAAATCTGCCTTTCTATGGCCCACCAATCATCTGCTCCTGGCGGTTTCCTGGACTTTGATTTTTGAGCTGTTCTTTTATTGCTGTTACACCATCCTCGTGACATTTCCGCTGCGGTCCAGACACGTGACATTGCTGGTGTTGTTTGTCGCGGTCTGCATTTGGTCGGCTTACAGTCACTTTGTGCGTGAGGCTTATGCACCGGGAAATCTTGAGTACATGAGCCTGGCCGAGTACTACATGGCAAGCCCATATCTTGCAGAGTTTCTTGCAGGCGCTCTACTCGCAATCTGGCTGATGAAAAAACCGCAGGGCGCGGGCTGGAGCTGGTTGATTGGGGGCAGCCTGCTTTTCATCTCCGGTGCCTGGTGGAATCAACACTTTTTTGACGGACACATTGAGCAGGGTTACTGGGTGTTTTACCGGGTGCTGGTATTTGGCATTCCTTCCTGCATGATCCTTCTGGGGCTTGTACGATTGGAAAAACGCGAAATTTCCGCGCCGGTTCGCTTCAGCCTGTTGGCAGGCGGGGCTTCATACGCGATTTACCTGAGCCACACGCTAATTCTGACATTTACCCAGAAACTTGGATTCAATGAATGGGCCGGGACACTCTCTCAAACCGGCGCGCGGCTTGTTTTCATCATTCTCGCCGGCGTCATCCTCGCCTACAGCATCATGCACTACCGCATGGTGGAAAGACCGCTGCATAAATTTTTTCAACGACTGGTGGGAATCAGGCCAAAGACGGCCAGAATCAAAGCCTCGGAAAGTTGATTTACCAGAGCTCCTGAATCTTCTCCAGCGCATCAGCTGCTGAATCCACCGGATGAACCTGCAGGCCTTCAAATGGTTTACGGGGCTGATTGGCAGATGGCAGGACCACATGCCTGAAACCATGGCTGGCAGCTTCCCTGATTCGTTGCTCTCCATCAGGAACGGGCCGCACTTCACCGGTTAAACCCAATTCTCCGAAACACAATGTCTTTAGCGGCAAAGCCTTGTCGCGAAAACTGGAATAAAGAGCAAGCATCATTGCCAGGTCTGCCCCGGTTTCAGATATACGAACGCCGCCCACAACGTTGATAAAAATATCATGGTCGCCCATTGCGATGCCGCCCTTGCGGTGCAGCACAGCAAGGATCATGGCCAGGCGATTGACATCCAGCCCCAGGGCAACTCGCCTGGGCTGGTGAAGACTGCTCAGATCGACCAGTGCCTGGACTTCGAGCAACAAGGGCCTGGTTCCCTCGCGAACGGCGGTAATGACACTGCCGGCAACAGGGGAGGATTGTCCTGACAGGAAAATTGCCGATGGGTTTTTGACCTCTTTCAACCCGGTGCCGGTCATCGCAAACATGCCGATTTCATTCGCCGCTCCATGGCGGTTCTTGACTGCCCGCAAAATTCGATAGCGCGAGCTGCCATCGCTCTCGAAATAAAGAACCACATCAACCATGTGTTCGAGAATGCGCGGGCCGGCCAGGTTTCCGTCCTTGGTCACATGTCCGACAACGATGACCGTGCAGTCATTGCGCTTGCCCCACTGTACCAATGCTGAAGCCGATTCCCGAACCTGGGTGACCGAGCCGGGTGCAGAGCTGACGCTTTCTGAATACAGGGTTTGTATGGAATCCACGATCAGCACGCCGGGTTTCTCTTTTTCTGCCAGCGCAATCACCGTTTCAACATTGGTCTCAGCCAGGCAACGAATGTCACTGCTTGAGACGCCAAGGCGCTTGGCGCGCATCCCGAGTTGCTCAATCGACTCTTCGCCAGTGACATAAAGGCAGGCGCTTTGTTCAGGTACAGACGCCGCCAGTTGCAGCAAAACTGTGGACTTGCCAATCCCCGGCTCACCACCAATCAAAATGGCAGCACCTTTGACCAGCCCCCCACCCATGACACGGTCCAGTTCAGAAATGCCGGTGAGAATTCTTCGGTCTTCGAGTTCTGTTGTGTCAGACAATGATGAAACCCGGGCGTGGGTCTTTCCTGAAAAACCTGAGAATTTATCTCCACGACGAACGCCCACGGGTTTAAACTCGACCACGCAGTTCCATTGTTGACACTCAGGGCACTGACCTGCCCATTTGCGCAGTTCAGCTCCACACTTTTCACAAACGAATGCAATCCTGGATTTTGCTGAGCTCATATTCTTATTGTCGTTGCCATGGGGTTTCTTTTTAATTGTTCTTCTTCGAAACAGTGCTTCTTTGTAACAGAACCCATCTGTTACGACCAGCCCAAGACATCATGGGCAGGCATTTCTTACAATGTCCGGCTATGAATCGGGAAAAAGATTAATGGACCCACAAAAAGAACAACAATTGATCGGTGAATCACCTTCATTCCTGGAAGTGATCGAACACGTGTCACGCGTGGCATCGCTCAACCGACCAGTACTGGTGATCGGAGAACGCGGCACTGGCAAGGAACTCATCGGCGCTCGCCTGCACTACCTGTCGGGCCGATGGGATGGGCCATTCGTAAAGCTTAATTGTGCAGCATTGACTGAATCTTTATTGGAAACGGAGCTGTTTGGACATGAGGCTGGTTCTTTCACTGGCGCCACAGGCAAGCGTCTGGGTCGCTTTGAGCTGGCCGACCAGGGCAGCCTGTTTCTGGATGAACTCTCCAGCACTTCCAACCGGGTACAGGAAAAGATCTTGCGAGTCATCGAGTATGGGGAATTCAATCGCGTGGGCGGAAGCGATACGGTCAGAACCGATGTAAGAATCATTGGTGCGACCAATGAAGACCTGCCATCCCTCGCTGAACAGGGGAGGTTTCGTGCTGATTTACTGGATCGGCTGGCATTCGACGTGATTACCATTCCTCCGCTTCGCGTCAGAGCTGAAGACATACTTCCGCTGGCTGAGCATTTTGCAGTCAAAATGACCGGTGAGCTTGGCAAAGAATTGTTCGAGGGTTTCTCCGAGCAGGCAAAGGAACTTCTACTCGATTATCGCTGGCCCGGTAACGTCAGGGAACTGAAGAACGTGGTTGAACGTGCGATTTACACTGCTCTGGGAACGGAAGGGCCAATTGAAGACATCGTCTTTGATCCGTTTGATTCCCCCTGGCGGCCTACATCTCAACACGAAGATGAGAAGCAGGAGTCCGTAACCCAGGCCATTGAGGGACCGTACGAATTCAAGCAACACATCCAGGATTACGAAATCAGGCTGATCAACGAGGCGCTGGAGACCTGCAAGTTCAACCAGAAGAAAACGGCTGAATACCTGGGAATGACCTATCACCAGTTGCGCGGATACCTGCGCAAATACGAAATAACCGAAAATGAAGACTGACAGGAGCGCTCAGGCCCGGGATTCAACAACCGTGTTGACCCGTGCTGCCACACCGCACAGAAGCTCGTAAGGAATAACACCGGCACAGGCAGCGACTTTTTCCAGTGGTAACCCCCTGCCCCACAACGTGACGGTATCTCCAACCTGGGCCTGCGGCTGATCACTCAGGTCGATGGTGATCATGTCCATCGATACGCGACCGATCAATGACGCCAACCGATCATTGACCAGGACCGGCGACCCGCTTTTGAGACTTCTCGGATAACCATCACCGTAACCGATCGCAGCAACGCCGACATTCATGTCCTTCGGGCAGGAATATTCACTACCGTAACCAATCGATTCACCCTTTTTGACCCGGTTAATGGCAATCAGCTCGCACTGCAGGGTCATGGCGGGTTTCAGGCCGATGTCCTGAGCCGGTTGTTGCTCCAGGGGAGATACACCATAGAGCAGGATACCGGGCCTGACGATGTCACGATGACTCTCGGGAAAATTAAGAATGGCAGCTGAATTGGCCAGGGAGACGTTACCGGCAAGTCCTTTTGTGCTGTTTTCAAAAACCGAAATCTGTGCCTGGGTCATTGGATTATGCGGATCATCTGCACAGGCAAAGTGACTCATCAGAACGGCCGGTTCATTACCTGATAGTTCTGTGATTTGACCATGAACGTCCTTTGCCCTCGAGGAAGGGAAACCAAGACGATGCATGCCACTGTCCAGTTTGAGCCAGAGTGGCTGCCTGGCTGCCTTCGAACTCTGCCGCAACAGGGCCAGCTGGGAATCGTGATGAATGACCATTTCGAAAGCCAGTGCCAGTGCAGCCTGGCAGTCATCAGCTCTTGTCGGGCCTTCCAACACCAGGACCCGGCCCTGCCAGCCAAAATCCCGGCAACGCTGCGCGCCATCAAAAGTAGCCACAGCCAGTATTTCTGCCTTATCCAGTGCCGGCAAAACCTGGCTCAGACCGTGGCCATAGGCATCCGCCTTTACTACCGCAGCAATTTTGCTGCCTGGCGCCAGTGATTTCACAACATCAAGGTTTTGCCTGATTGCATCCAGGTCAATTCGGGCAACAGTTTTACGACTCAATGGGCGCATCGATTTCGCGTGATTATTTCGGGAAAAATTATTGTGCCAGTCTGGCCGGTAAATCCGGCAACAATATGGCGCTAATGTGGAATATCAGATGGCATATCGCCATGGGAATGATAAGTATAGTCCGGTGCAAAGTTTGCAAATCTGAGCCAGCGCCCCTGGAACGAAAGATTGACCGTGCCGGTTTCCCCATTACGGTGTTTGCCGATAATGATTTCAGCTTTGCCCTTTTCAGGGGTTTCAGGGTTGTAGACCTCGTCCCTGTAAATGAAAACGATCAGGTCGGCATCCTGCTCAATAGAACCGGATTCCCTGAGATCAGCCATTACAGGTCGTTTGTTGGGCCGCTGTTCCAGTGCTCGATTAAGCTGTGATAACGCCATCACGGGCACATTCAGCTCTTTGGCCAGTGCTTTGAGAGAGCGGGAAATTTCTGCAATTTCAGTTGCCCGATTCTCACGGGTTCCCGGCACAGCCATCAACTGCAGGTAATCAATCACGATCAGGCCGATGTCGTGTTCGCGTTTCAGCCTGCGGGCGCGAGCCCGCAAATCCGCCGGCGACAATGCCGGAGTTTCGTCGATAAAAATCTTGCTCTTGCCCAGCAGGTTCATGGCTGATGTCAGCTTTGGCCAATCGGTGTCTTCCAAAGTACCGGTGCGCAGCTTGCCCTGCTCGAGCGAACCCAGTGATGAAAAGAGTCGCATCACCAGCTGCAATGCTGACATTTCCATGCTGAAAACGGCGACCGGCGCCCCATTCTTGATGGCAGCATGCTCTGCAATATTCATTGCGAAAGTGGTTTTACCCATTGCGGGCCGGCCGGCGACAATGATCAGGTCGGAGTCTTGCAGCCCGGCGGTTTTCCGATCCAGATCTTTAAAGCCAGTGGGCAATCCGGTGATATCACCTTCGTGCTCGGCCAGTTCCTGCAGTCGTTCCAATGCTTCCTTGATGACTTCCTGAACGGCAATGAAACCTGACCCGGCTCGCGCGCCCTGGTCAGCAATTGCAAATACAAGCTGCTCAGCTTCTTCGAGCAATTCCTTGCTGTTTCTGCCTTCGGTGCTGAAAGCCGATGAGCTGATCCTGGAACCTACATCGATCAACTGACGCTGAATTGATTTTTCCCGAACGATTTCGGCGTAGGCTTTGACATTGGCAGCGCTGGGGGTACCTGAAACCAGCTGGCTGACATAACTGCCGCCATCAATGGCCTCGACCTGGCCATGTGCTTCGAACCATTCAGTCACCGTGACGGCATCGCAGGGTTTACTTGATTCGGAAAGCTCATTGATTGCCCGGAAGATCAGGCGGTGGTCTTCGCGATAGAAATCGGCCTCAGTGACCACATCAGCCACTTCCTCCCAGGCGGTTGCAGACAGCAATAAGCCGCCTAACACGGCCTGTTCACCCTCAACTGAATGTGGAGGAACCTTGAGATTTTCGACAGTTGCCAGCTTGGGAGAAGCCATATTTCGCTTTGTTAAAAAAGAAAACTGCAATCAGGCGAGGCCCGATTGCAGTTTTGAGAATAGTGCCTGACCGGATGCTGTGCAAGCTGCAATTTCAGCCCGGACTCCGGCAGGTATGTCACTCGGCTTCGATGATAAGTTTTATGTGTTGTTCAACGTCCGCATGAAGCTGCAGGTGTACGTCATATTCGCCAACAACACCGATTGGGCCTTCACCCATAATCACTTCACTCTTCTCGACCTGGTGGCCTTCTGCTTCCAGCGCATTGGAAATTTCGCGGGGTCCGATTGACCCGTAAAGATTTCCTTCCTCAGTCGCGTTGGCAGTAATGGTCACAGTCAGATCAGCAAGTGATGCTGCGCGCTGTTCCGATTCGGAAAGTTTCGATTGGGCTACTTTCTCCAGCTCAGCCCGCTTCGCTTCAAACTGCTCTACATTTTCTTTGGTGGCAGGTACAGCTTTGCCCTGCGGCAAAAGGTAATTGCGACCAAACCCCGGCTTGACGGAAACGGTGTCTCCCAGATCGCCGAGATTCTGTACTTTTTCAAGCAATATCAAATCCATTGTGTTTCTCCTTGTTCCGGTAAATACCAGTCAACCACCCATTCAACCACTAGTGATTGTCGGTATAAGGCAACAAAGCCAGGAACCGCGCGCGCTTGACTGCGGTTGCAAGCTGGCGCTGGTAATTCGCCTTGGTGCCGGTGATACGACTCGGAACAATTTTTCCTGACTCACCAACATACTGTTTCAACAAATTGACGTCTTTGTAGTCAATCTCCGAGATGCCTTCGGCTGTGAACCGGCAATATTTTCTGCGTCTAAAGTGCCTTGCCATGATGTTTCTCCTATATCCTGATCAGGCCTCAGCGCCCGGTTTTTTATCGTCGGCTGATTCCGAAGCAGCTTCAGCGACCACTTCTTCGCTTGCGACTTCTTTCTCTTCAGCTTCACCTTTATCAGCCCCATCTGCAGCACTGGCTTCAGCCTTGGCTTCGGCGGTTTCTTCTATGGCCTCAACGGGTTTCTCAGATGCTTCTGCGGCCTCAACGGGTTTCTCAGATGCTTCTTCAGCCTTCTCTTCAGAAGCTTCCGGAGCGTCTGCTTTTTCTTCACCAGAATCCTCGGATTCACTGGCTGCAGGTTTGGCTTCGGACTTGGCTTCTGGTTTGGCGTCAGGCTTGTCATCGGACCCACGGTCTTTGTCGCGATGAGGGCGATCTTTTTCTTCTTTACCCTTGAGCATCAGTGATTGCTCAACAACAGCTTCCTGACGGCGAATGGTCAGGTGGCGCAAAACGGCATCGTTGAATTTGAACATCCCTTCAAGCTCTTCGAGTGTTTCGCCGTCGCACTCGATGTTCATCAGGATGTAGTGAGCCTTATGCAACTTGACGATCGGAAATGCCAGCTGACGCCGGCCCCAGTCTTCAAGACGATGGATTTGACCACCACGCCCTTCAATTGCGGAGCGGTAGCGATCAAGCATAGCGGGAACCTGCTCACTCTGGTCCGGGTGGACCAGGAAGCATATTTCATAGTGTCTCATTTTGTCTCCTTTCGGTTTTGTGGCGGCAAAAATCATTCAACTTCAAATGACACCTGCTGCCTACAAAGCTTCCCCGCCAGGCAAAGTCACCTGCGAGTGAAGCAAGAAAATAGCTGAGTAATCAGATTACCGAGCAATTTAGCCGGCGGATTATAGCGTGAGGTTACTCGGTGGTAAAGCTCTCTCCGCAGCCGCACTCATCTTTTACATTTGGATTCTTGAACTTGAACGTGCGATTCAGCCCTGTTGTCACGAAGTCAATCTCTGATCCATCCACGTATGAGAGGCTGTCTGGCGAGACCACCACCCGAACGCCGTTGTCTTCAAAAACGATGTCGTCCTCGGATATGTCCTCTGCCAGCTGAACAGAATAGGCCCAGCCGGAACAGCCCGTGCGCCTGACACCAACACGCAATGCCTTCCCGCCGTCCGTGTCCATGAAGCGCTTAACCCGATCTGCTGCTGTCTGTGTAAGTGTGATCGCCATTTATGGTTTGCCTGTCTCGTCGAGAGAGTTGATTTCAGGGGTGTTGGAACTGGTTACAGTGCATTATTATTTGGGGTCCGCCCTGTAAAGATCAATAAAATAATGACTACAACCCCGATTGACAAAGCCCTCAAGGGCGAAGTTCCTCTCGATTCCGTGATCACCATCAATGGCTGGGTCCGAACACGACGTGATTCAAAAGCAGGTTTTTCTTTTGTACAAGTCAATGACGGCTCCGGTTTTGATTCCATTCAGGTGGTTGTCCCGGGAGAATTGGAAAACTACTCGGATGAAATTCTGAAACTGACATCCGGCTGCGCCGTCACCTGCATGGGAAAACTCGTTGAATCCGGCGGCCGCGGTCAGAAATATGAAATTCAGGCCGAGTCGGTTGATGTGATTGGTTGGGTCAGTGACCCGGACACCTACCCCATCCAGCCCAAACAACACAGCTTTGAGTTCCTGCGTGAAGTCGCACATCTCAGGGCCCGTACCAATACTTTTGGTGCCATCACCCGAATTCGACATGCCGCCTCGCAAGCCATTCATCGGTTTTTTGATGAGAATGGCTATTACTGGATAGCAACCCCCATCATCACCGCTTCGGACACGGAAGGTGCAGGCGATCTGTTCCGGGTCACAACGCTGGACATGGAAAACCCGCCAAAAAATGACTCGGGCAAAGTTGACTACAGCAAGGATTTCTTCGGACGCGAAACCTACCTGACCGTTTCCGGACAACTCAACGTTGAAGGTTATTGCCAGGCATTGGGCAAGGTTTATACCTTTGGCCCGACATTCAGGGCAGAAAACTCAAACACCTCACGTCATCTTGCGGAGTTCTGGATGGTTGAGCCCGAGATCGCCTTTGCAGACCTGGACGACCTGGCTGACCTTTCGGAAAACTTTCTCAAGTACATATTCAGGTATGTTCTTGAGCATTGCCGCGAGGACATGGCGTTTTTCGAAAAACGAATAGAACCCGAGGCCATCAGCCGCCTGGAATCACTGGTCGGTGCTGAATTCGCCCGTATTGACTATGAACAAGCCATAGAAATTCTAAAGAATTCCGGCAAGAAATTTGAATTCCCCGCTGAATGGGGCCTGGACCTTCAAACAGAGCATGAACGCTACCTGACTGAAAAGCATTTCAACTCACCAGTGATCGTCAAGAACTATCCAAAAGAGATCAAAGCGTTCTACATGAGACTCAATGATGACGACAGAACCGTTGCAGCCATGGATGTTCTGGCGCCTGGCATTGGCGAAATCATTGGCGGCTCTCAGCGCGAAGAACGATTTGATGTGCTATCAGAACGAATCGGTGAAACCGGCCTGGATACCTCTGAATATGACTGGTACCTGGACCTTCGCCGTTATGGGACCGTCCCTCACGCTGGTTTCGGGCTGGGACTTGAAAGGCTCATTACATACATAACAGGAATGGCCAATATTCGTGACGTCATCCCCTACCCCCGTGTTCCGGGGCGGGCGGATTTTTAGATCGATGAGCGACCATTTCAGCAACAACGCTCCGGACCCCGTTGGGCCCTACCCTCACGCAAAACGCGTTGGCCAATGGCTTTATCTTTCAGGTGTCGGTCCTCGAACACCAGACGGCAATGACATTCCAGGAAATGTTTTAACGGATGAGGGTGAACTGCAAAGCTACGATTTTGAAGCCCAGGCCCATTCGGTATTTAAGAATATCGAATCCATTCTCAAAGATTCCGGCGCTGGTTTGAGCGACCTGGTGGACGTCACCGTGTTTCTCACCAATATGAAAGATGACTTTCAGACCATGAATAAGGTCTACGCACAATACCTGGGTGAACATCAGCCCTGCCGGACCACGGTTGAAGTCACGGCTCTGCCAACTGAAATAGCGATTGAGCTCAAATGCATTGCCCGGTTGAAGAAGGCGGACACAGCATGAGCACCGGATCAATCACTCCACCAATTAATTTTTTGAAGTGGATAGAGGAACACCGTCACGAACTGAAGCCTCCCGTGGGAAACCGGGTCATATGGAGAGAAGGTGACTTCATCTGCATGGTGGTTGGCGGGCCCAACCAGAGAACGGACTATCACTATGACGAGGGCCCCGAGTTCTTCTACCAGGTTGAGGGTGACATGCTCCTCAAGATCATGGATGAAGGTAAACCATCAGATATCTGGATACGCGAGGGTGAAATCTTTTTACTTCCGCCACGCGTCCCTCACTCCCCGCAACGTTTCGAAAACACTGTCGGACTGGTGATCGAGCGCAGTCGGCTTGAAGATGAACAAGATGGATTGATGTGGTTTTGCCAGGAATGCGACCACAAACTTTATGAAGAATATTTCACCCTGGTTGATATCGAAACGCAGTTCGGTGCGATATTCGATCGATTCTATGGGGATATTTCCAAAAGAACCTGCAGCAACTGCGGGCATCTGAACCCCACGCCAACCGGCAGCTAGAAAAAACACCCACCCATAAAAAAACAGCCAGGAACAACATCCGTGCTGCTCCTGGCCGTCCTGCGGACGTCTCGCCACCCGCAAAAGTGCATCCATGCCTTCCCAAGGTATGCAAATCCTTTTGCTAAGGAAGCAGCGATCCTTGCTGTTTCCACCCTTGTTGCAATCAAGTATAGCCACTTTTGTCTATAGACGCAAGTGTCTAAATACAAAAACGTCTAAATACATAATTGGCTATAGACATTAAAGGCTATCTTTGGTACATTTCGTTTCAGTGGGACAAGGAATGTCTCCTGACGAAAGCCGGAACAAGACGATTTGATCCGACCCAGTCAAAAGGAAAAGGAAAAGCCTTAACGGCAAGGAAGCCTGAATGAGAGCCTTAATAAACACTATGAATGACAGGTTGGTAGAGAAATCAGGAACAGGTTAATAGGACACCGGGATCGCCAAGGATGGCGTGTATGCAAAGGATTGCAGCCCGGGCACTTAAGAACCCTACCCGATCAAAGGAATGACTCTACCAATCGCGTTATTAAGGCTTAGAATCTGTCGATACCAGGACACGGAAGTCTTGTAAATATCGGGGGCAATGTCACTGACAAGGAAGATCAGGAGGTGGGCCCGATACAGTTTTCGACAGGTCACATGGCGGCGCCCACAGGGAACGTGGGCGTCAGCCGACTTTAATTAATTGATCTTGTGCAATTTCCTGTCCTTTGGCGCCTACCAGCCCGAAGTCGACAAAAGCATTAAATAAATTTGCCAAGTCATTGATAAAAAGGCTATCCTATTGTTAGTTTGGCGCAATATCGCACTCCCGTTCGTCCAGGGCAAGGATGAGCGTAGAAAACGAAAAGGATTTCAACTAGATAGCAAGGGGATTTTCAGGAGACTGAAAAATGCCGGGTTTGGCTATGAGAGATAAAGTTGGTCTGCCTGATGACGCGACGTCGATTACACATATTCTGAGCCGAGTGTTCAGAAAGGTGGTTCGACTGGTTATCGGCACCGTTTCTCTCCCTGCCCTGGTAGATATTCTCAAGGCAATTTATGTTGAAGAGGCAGAAAAAAAGTTGATACGGGAAGGCTCAAAACCTACCAAAAGCGCTTTGGCGCTGATCACCGGGCTAGACACGCGGGTGGTTTCTGCTGTGCTGTCGCAAAATCTTGAGTCCACAATACAGGCTCAAAATGTAAACCCTGAGAATGCGTTGATCGATACATGGCAGCTTGACCCATATTTCTGTGATTCAGAAACCGGCAAAGCTGCTTCCTTACCCATACTTGGTAGAGGACGGACATTCCAAACACTAGTTCTTCGAACTGTTGGAAGAAATGTCACGGTTAAAACTGTTATGGATCGACTATTAGCTTCGGGAAATATTCGAATACTTAATGAAGACATTGAAAAAGTTGAGTTAATTTCTAGGGTATTTCAGCCAATATCAGACGATAGTGCGAAGCAAATAGAAGTCGGACTTTTAGAGGCGTCTCGAGTGCTAACCGCGGTTGTACACAACATGAATTCTGATCCTGAGCTGAGAGTTCCTCAGCAGGGCCGGTGGACCTACCGCGTTTCGCCAGACAGATACAAACAGTTTCGCGCGAAAGCTCGATTGCTTTTGGAAAAGCAAATTCAAGAAGGGGAATCACTTCTCGAGGAATTCGAGGAGTCTAGTAAAGAACCTGGTCAATACACCGTCGGTGTCGGTTGGTACCAATGGAGTGACCATGAACCAGAAGAGGAGGATGAGTAGAAGGGGGATTTAGTTGCTCAAAATTCTCACTCTGGGTTTTATTACCAGGCGCAGGCACCACAAAATCAAGGGCCTGACGCTAAAACTTGAGAGAGAGGAGAAATACTATGTCTCGTTGGATGATAGAAAAGAGTGGCACAGGGATTGAGAAGTCTGGCACAGGTATCGAAAAGTCAGGCACAGGGATAGAAAAATCAGGCACCGGAATCGAAAAATCCGGAACCGGAATTGAAAAATCAGGCACTGGCATTAGCCGGATTGCCATGTGCGTCGCTATGACTGCGTTGGTATTTGCCAGCGGAATACAAGCAAACGACGACCGTAGTCAAATAGTTAGTCCGGCGGGCTCGCTTCAGCTTGTTGTCGAAAACAATTCTGTTGCGGCCTCATGGATCGTTGACGGCAGTATTTTTTCTGGCGTATCAACAATGAATGGTGCATTTGCGAATTTATTACTTACGGAAGTCTCACTTGGAATTAGTTCAAGTAATTCAATAGATGTCACAGGCGCAGGTACGGGAGGCCAACTTGACGTTACCGGCGCAGGTACGGGTGGCCAACTTGACGTTACCGGTGCAGGTACAGGCGGGCAGCTTGATGTCACAGGAGCAGGTACGGGCGGACAATTAGACGTCACGGGAGCAGGCACAGGTGGTCAACTTGACGTTACGGGAGCGGGTACCGGCGGACAGCTAGACGTCACGGGCGCTGGCACAGGTGGTCAATTAGACGTGACAGGAGCCGGCACAGGTGGACAGCTTGACGTAACTGGAGCAGGAACTGGATCAACAATTGAGGTGACGGGTGCTGGTACTGGGAGCGAGGCTATTACAATTACCCTCCCTGAAGGAACAGGTCTGGCGATGGAAGTAACATTGTCTTGCGGCTCAGCAACAGTATCGGTGCTAGATTCAGATTCAGTAGAAGTGGTTTCATTTTATGACGTTCCAGTTATAGGTGGAGCTGATCTCTGCAGATACTGATATTTAGAATAGTCAGTTTGGCAATGCGTATTTAGTTACCCATGACAAACGTATAAATTGCACTGCAATTTGAGTATTTAATCGCTACATCCAACGAGCGACTTGAGCCCCTGCGTATATGGCAGGGGCTTTTTTTTGCCCTCAAATTGACGAGATCCTGAGTCAAGCTAAACTATAACTTCGAACCCAGACAATAAGGCCCATTCTTTGTTTACACTGCGACACTCTCTGCATGCAGACCTTGCCGCAAGAACAACCCCAAAACCCACCCCAAATTTGACCCAGATCAGGTTCT
>Ga0102946_1000237_pt1 | contig 19331 bp, 18 predicted proteins | sample SalPon2A_A_D1_MG_FD_78209 | JGI IMG/M metagenome (GOLD analysis project Ga0102946, IMG submission 78209) | Soil microbial communities from South San Francisco under conditions of wetland restoration - Salt Pond MetaG R2A_A_D1_MG | ecosystem: Environmental > Terrestrial > Soil > Wetlands | place... | reverse complement strand
CCTGGTGATAAATGCGGATCTACACCGCCAATGGCGCCGAAAAAGATAAAACCTTCATCGTCGACGTACTGCACCATGAATCCGATTTCGTCGCAGTGTCCGGCCAGCATAACCTTCGGCCCGCCACGGCCATCCAGACGGGCAATCAGGTTACCCATGACATCACCTTTAATGTCAGTGGCGATCGATTCTAACTGCTTGCGGATCACGCGCTGGGCTGGTTGTTCATAGCCGGAAGGGCTTGGAGTTTCGACCAGCTCTTTAAGAAACCTGAAATCTTTGCTATTCATCTTTTCCCCTTTAAAAATTGAACGGGGACAGAATCAGATTCTGTCCCCGTTAGTTTACAGGTCGACTGGTCGGTTCAACCAGCAGCGCGTGCGACAAGCGCGGCGGAATTCTGCCGCGCCTGAACAACCTCATCATTGCTCATCCCTGCTCCTTGAGCAACCTTGCAGGCCATCTCCAGGGACATGAGATCCCCCGGGGCATGAGCATCATTGTTGATGACCAGCTTCGCCCCATACTTACGCGCTAATTGCGCCACATGGCCGTTGGTCAAACAATGTCCTTTGCGGGTCGTGATCTCAAGATGAACTCCATTTTTTGCTGCCAGCTGCACATCGACATCGCTGATCAACCCAGGGTGGGAAAGGATATCGACCTTTGCTTCGATCGCTGCGCGATTGGTACCACCGACGACCGGTTCGACGATCGTTTCGCCATGCACAACAACGATCTGCGCTCCAAGCTGGCGAGCTTTTTTGACACAATCATCAATCATGCGTGGTGGCACATGCGTCAGCTCAACACCACTGAGGACCTGAAGGTTGTTGGCCTGCCCAAGCTCACCGATAACACCGACCATATTTGAGAGCAGCATTTCGAGGTTACTCTGATCCGCGTGGTCGGTGATTGCCAGAGCCCGATAGCCTGCGACAGCAGCGCGACGGATCAACTCGGCTGGAATAACTTCACCATCACTGAAGACGGTATGGGTATGCAGATCAATCATCGGATCTCCTCTTTAGGTTGAAAATTTATGCGACCAATTCACCCAGGTTAGAATTACGAAAGACTCTGGTGATACGCACCTTGACCAATTGGCCTACCAGATCCGGTGTGCCAGCAAAATTAACGATCCGGTTCCAGGTGGAGCGGCCAAACATCTGTCCGGCCCCCTGCTTACTCTCCCCTTCGACCAGAACTTCCAGTTCGCTTCCGAGGTCACTCATCCATATATCATCGCTGGTTTTCTGCTGTAATTCAAGCAAGCGGTCAAAGCGCTGTTGTTTTATAGCGGCAGTCAGGTCATCCTGCAAATCCGCAGCAGCCGTTCCGGTCCGCCTGGAATAGAGAAAAGTAAAAGCATCGGCGTAACCGACCCGGTGCACCAGGTCGAGAGTCTCGGCAAAGTCTTCTTCCGTTTCTCCGGGGAAGCCGACGATCACGTCGGTGGTCACCCTGATATCAGGGCAGGCCTTTTTTAAACGGGCCACCTTCTGCAAATATTCGTCCCGATGGTAACCACGGTTCATCGCGTCGAGTATCCGGTCCGAGCCACATTGGACTGGCAGGTGGATGTGATGGCAGAGTTTTTTCAGCATTCCGAAACAATCGATCAGTTCGTCTGACATATCCTTGGGGTGCGAAGTGGCAAAACGAAGACGCTCCAGTCCGTCGACTTTATCAATCTGGTGGAGCAGTTCGGCGAAGGAGATTTCATCTTCCTTAAGACCGTAGGAGTTGACATTCTGTCCGAGAAGGGTGATTTCACGGACACCCTGCGTCACCAGGTTACGGATTTCATCCAGCAACTCCGCACTGGGGCGACTGATTTCGCGGCCACGCACGTAAGGAACGATACAGTAAGAGCAAAAGTTATCGCACCCCTGCATCACAGTCACAAAGCGGGTGACACTGTCAGCGACCGTACGTTGTGGGAACAGGTTGAGACGGGTCTCCCGATCGAGAAAATCGGTGGCATTGCCACGCCCGGCTTTCTGCTCTGCCTGCTGCACCAACTCGGGCAGACGGTGGATATTATGCGTTCCGAAAACCAGGTCGAGATAAGGGATTTTTTCCAGCATCCGCTCCCCTTCCTGTTGTGCAACGCAACCACCGACACCGATAATCAGTTCAGGTCGAGCATCTTTGATCGGCTTGAACCGCCCCAGGTGACCATAGACCCGACGCTCGGCTTTGTCTCGCACCGAGCAGGTATTAAGCAGAACCAAATCGGCCATTTCAGGTTGGTCAACCTGGACATAGCCAATCTGGCCCAGCAGATCGACAATCCTCTCGGAATCGACCACGTTCATCTGGCAACCGAAGGTTTCCAGGAATATTTTTTTTTGCATCAGTTTTAGAGCCTCGTTTCTAAAAAATTCCGCGCATCTTAACCGCCGCAGGAAAACAAATCAAACGGTTTCCTCAGCAGTTGGCAACGGCCTGAGCACCCTGTTATGACATTCGAGAAGATCGAGAAAGATCTGCGGTTGTTCGAGGCAGTGAAGAAAGACGGCGTGTTTTCCCGTCTGAAGTTCTATCCGGATGCTGGCCAACTGTTGACCATATCTCTTTTGTTGCCACGCCGCGATCTCAGTGCGGGAGATTGCCCGTACCTGATTTCGTAAGACTCCGGACTGGATCAGAAGTTTTTGATCGGTCAGGCAGTAGTAAAGATGTTCCCATTCGATCCGGGCCAACAAGACCTGACCCGGCCCCAGCATAAATGAAACAACGACCAGCGGCAGGGGGATCAAAGTCAGTGCTGGCGAAAACCCGTCTTTCATCAGTTGCAAACCGAGCATCAGCCAGAAACTGCTGGCCAGAAACAGTACCAGCCCAAAAACTGCCGGTTTCCAGTTCCGAAAAGTATAGCACCGCGGGGCCGGACGGCCCTGCCAGAGGATCCGCTCGTTCTTTTGGAGATATTGCTGCCAGTCCATCACTCCCCTGTCAACTGTTCCAGGCGGGATCCAGCAAGCCGACCAAGTTTTCCGTCCGGGGCAAGGCTGGTGACAATCAGGTACAGATCGCGGGCCTTGATTTTCTCCTCGATTTTCAACTGGGCATCGGCCAACAGAAAGACGGCCTCGACGGATGGCGACAATTGCAGACTTTTTTCCAGGTGTTCTATGGCCTGGACATATTCCCCTTTTTGCAGGTAGAGATAACCGAGCCCGAGTCGGGACTGAGCATAATTTTTCTGCAGGTTCACTGCTTTGGTCAGATACCTGAACGCCGGTATTGGGTCTTCCCTGCGCAGGTAGGCCAACCCTAACCCGGCGAGGATCAGAGCTTCGTCAGGAGCAACCTGCAACGCCTGATGGTAGGAGTCAATCGCCTTGCCAACCTGCCCCTGACGTTCTAATTGAAGGCTTTGGTCGAATAAAGCATAGCCTTTTTCGACCTGACGCAACCCTTCGACAGCCTCAGCGTATTCGAGATAACCGGAGCGACCGCCAACCTGACTGTAGCGAGATGCGCCGAAGTCACGTGCGGCTTGTCGTCGTTCCGGAGATAATGGGTGCCTCAGCCCTGCATGGTCCGATTCTCCTGTGTCGGTTTTCGAATCAAAACGATCAAACAGTATCATCTGAACCTCTACTTCCGCTGTCGGAAGATATCCTGCTGAGACCAGCAGATCAATAGCGATGCGGTCCGCCTCTTTTTCCTGCTCATCGTTGAACTTTTGTTCGACCAAACCTGATTCGCCCTGAGGAAGGCTGGCGGCCAGCTTAACATAATCGCTCTCGGGAGACAGCGCATTGCGAAGCTCAACAGACGGGCCAGGTAATGCCATGAGGTTTGTCCATTGCATGTGATGTCGCATCGTCAAATGCCCGATTTCATGACTCAGAACTGCGGCAAGCTGCGCCTCTGTCTGCAGAGCGAGCAGCAACCCGCGTGAAACGGCAACAGAACCGGCCGGGGATGAATATGTTGTCGGGACCGAGTCGTTCACAACCTGAAAGCTGTACTCTGACTCAGGGACGAACTGTCCTGAAATCAACTGCTGCCCGACATGATTGACGTAGGCATTCAATTCCCGGTCCGGGTAAATTCCACCATTGCGCTGAATGATCTGCTGATAAACCTGCTGCCAGATCGACATCTCCTCCCCGGCAGTCAATTGCGGTGCTCTGACTTTCTTTTGCGACACTGGTGCAGCACAGCCGGCAGATATCAGCAGAACAGCAATCAGACCAATCTGCAAACCTGCCATCAGCCTCTCACGACACATCTCTCACTCCTCCAGAGTTCGGATCATTCATGATAAATAGACGTCAGTAAAAAAATCGCTGGTGTAAAAAAGTAACCTGGCCTTTTTCAAGCTCCACTTGCTTTTTGATCGACTTACCGCCAACAGCGATTTCAACCTGGTGCTCTCCGGCATGCAACGGAACCATAACCATGTCAATCCGACTCGGCAACAATCGCCAGGAGCGCAGATCAGCGTTTGCGGTCAGGATTGAAACAATCCGAAATGCGATTCCAGCCGCAGCACCATATTGATCTTCGGTTTTACGTGCCAGGGATTCTTTCGTGACTGCGCGAGCCGTCTCTTTCAAAAGAATTCGACCCTTTTTATCTTCCAGACTACGTCGGGCGATGGCGTCCAGGTTCCCCACCGATTCGACTACACCGATTTTGTCTGCATTAACCCGAACATCGGCCTGGTGACTCAGTTTGGTCTCCTGATCCAGAACCGGAATCGACACCTTGATCCATTGACCTCGACTGGTCGGTACCGGCAACGCAGCTTCACGCTTAGGGGGAATGTGGCCCCGATCGACCAACAGAACCAGCAGAGCATCCTGCTGCTGTTGCCAGTTCAAGTCAGCCGGGGCTTGACCGAGATATCTGGCGTGTTCGTCACGATAGCCGAGCTGGTCCGACAGATAGAGCAAGCGCTTCCAGAGCAGACGCGGTGTCGCCACCTTGTAGAGTTCCTGTTGATTTTCATAGGCGTTGAGGCTGCGACGATAGGCAACCTGGGCATTGCCGGGATCACCGTAGGCTTCATAGAGCAGACCGGTTAGCAGCCGTAGGAAGGCATCTTCACGATAACTGTTTTTGCCATCATAGAGGTCGAAATACCAGTTCAGCTTCTCGTCGACACGACGGGCCTCTACCGCTGCTGCCTCAAAGTCACCCAGGGCAAGAAAGTTGAGGGCTTTATAATAGTTGAGATAGGCCGATTCGTAATCTTCACCACGATAGGGGACAGTGCTGTCGTTTACAACGAAACTGAGTGCTTCGCCACTGAGGCTCCGGGTCACCAGTTCTTCCGTCAGGTCATCCGCCGCCTGCAGTGTCCGGTTACTTTCCTTGTACTCTCCAGCCAAGTTGAGCAACAGCCCACGCTCCATCAGGTAGAGCAGCCGGTCTTTTGAACTGGAAGCCAGTTTCGACTCATCCAACGCCTGTACTGCCTGCATGTACTGACCACCAAGAGCCAGGCGATCAACCTGTTCCAGCGTTTTGCGGTAACCGATGCAGCCATTCAGTATCAGCGTGAACAGCACCAGCGTTAATCCAAATCGGAATGCGCGGTGATGGTGAAAAAAAACCATGTAAAATCCGTCTGAGCCTAATAACCGAACTTGGAACGCTCAACGAACTTCTTGATCTTCTTGTTACCGATCCAGACCTTACGGTTATCGGCCATATCGATCAGTTCCAAATCGACTTGATAAAAAACCACCTGTCTTTTCTTTTCACGATCAATGATCGAGTTGATAGAGCCAATCAGCATGAAATCAGCACCTGCCTCCTGCCTGGGCGCATTGGCAGAGTCTGCCGTTGCGTTTATTGCCTGGTCTTCGCGCTCGCTTCGAATCCCCTGTCGTTCACCAGCAGAAGCAACAAAACGGACCTTACCCGAGTTCAGCAACGACCTTTCCAGATCCTTGATAAAGGTCTCGGTGGAGATGTGTTCTGCGGAACGGTTAGCGATATTGCCGACGATAACGTCAGGAACCTTGCCCGTCTTCATGTTGTACTGGTTGAGCCAGGGCCGCTCCAGACAATCCTTGATCATCTCTTCCGCAACCAGGCGACTGTCCGTATCATTCCAACGACCAGACAGATCTTTTCCCTCCTCAACATCCATACGGGTCACTTTGGTCCCACATCCCGCAAAGAGAGTAACCAGACAAAGAATTAACAAAAACTGCCAGTTCATTTTTTTTAACATCAAAATCCTCCAATGATAAATAGCGTTTGATGAAGTGGGTTATCACCCTATCATATATCATAAAAGTTGCGATGCCCATGATCAACACCTATCATTAAAGAAAGGTCGGCATCTGAACAGTCTGTCTATTCTGGTTATCCGGCGAACAGGAGATCTAATGATGGCACCCCTCTCTGCCTCTGAAACAGCAACCCTGCTGCGTATTGCCCGACAATCGATCATTGCTCAGGTGACCAGCGGTTACCATGGTTGCGCCCCCCAAACAGGTGAGGCTCTCAATGAGTGTTGCGGGTGTTTTGTAACCATCACCCGAAACGGGCAGCTTAGAGGCTGCATAGGGAATTTCAGCACAGACCGGCCCCTCTATCTCGAAGTCGCTGAGATGGCGGCTTCTGCAGCGACCAAAGATCCCCGTTTTCATCCCATGGAGAAAAATGAACTGGATAAATTTTCAGTGGAGATTTCTGTCCTCTCCCCATTGCAAAAAGTAACCGGCATCGAAGAAATTCATGTCGGAACGCACGGCATTTACCTGGAAAAAGACTTTCAACGTGGAGTTCTGTTACCGCAGGTTGCGACAGAACACCGATGGGACACTGACACATTCCTGCAGCAGACATGTCGCAAGGCAGGCCTGCCTGGCAATGCCTGGCAGGCGATCGAAACAGACATCTATATTTTCAGCGCAACGATCCTGAAAGAGTCGGATTAAGCCTGAGCAATCTCAATCGAGGGGATCGAAAGAAGCCTGATCGGCATAGCAAAGAGGACAGACCCAAGCAGACGGCAACTCTTCAAATGGAACCCCGGGGGCAACCTCATTCAACGGATCGCCCTTCTCCGGGTCATAGATATAGCCACAACAGGTACAGATATAACGCACGAAACCCTCCTGATCAGATTGCAAAATATTTTGCCTGGGGATGATGGACAACAATTGCCGAGGTGCTCATTTCCGGAACCATTTCAAGATTTTCTGTCAAGCTGACACCGATCTCTTCCGGTTTCAATAATTCAAACAGATCACGATGAGCATCCAGATCCGGGCAAGCGGGATAACCAAACCCATAACGAGAACCTCGATACTCCTGAGTCACATAATCGATATTCTCTTCGTGCGCCGGTTCGGCGAACCCCATTTCCTCACGCATCCACTGGTGCCAGTATTCAGCCAAGGCATCAGTCAATTCAACACCAATTCCGTGCATCATCAGATAGTCGTGGTAGCTGTCATTCTGAAACAATTCGGCTGTAATTTCGGCGAGCCTCTCTCCGATAGTCACCACGAAAAATCCGACCAGATCTTCTCCCGGGTCCTGACCCTTGAAATAATCAGCGATACACAGATTAGGCGCAACACTCTGTCGGGGAAAATCAAAGGTGAAGGTACGGGCTTCATCGCTGACAATCAGATTGTCGCCCTCGCTACGACAGGGGAAGTAGCCGTAAACCACCTGAGGTTGCAACAGATCCTCATCAATCAGTTGTTGCTTCAATCGGGCGTAAAGCGGCTCGACCGTGTTGGCAATCAGTTGCTCATAGTCCTCTTTGCCCAGCTTGCCCCGGCGATACCCCCATCGACCGCGAAACAGGGCTTGAAGGTTGAGATATGAGAATAACTTATCCACATCGACATCCCTGACGGTTTTTCGACCAAGAAACGGAACCTGCGGAACGTCATGGTTCGTGAGAATCTCTTCTTTAGGTCCGGGTTTGTTCTTGACCTGGGGATTCTTATGGAAAGTGGTGCTGACAAGTTGCCCGGCCTCAAAATCCCGAATCGCCTTCAATCCCGCAAAAGCATCGGCACAATATACCACTGGTGCCTGATAGCCAGGAACGCAGGATTCCGCAACAAACTTCGGGGTGAGGGCCGCCCCGCCCAGAAGGATCGGCATGCTCAGCCCTGCCGCCTGATACTGCGGCATTGACTGTTGCATGACAATGGCCGATTTGACCAGCAGACCACTGAGACCGATCACATCGACATTCAGCTCACGAGCCCTGGCGATAATCGTTTCAGAAGGAACCTTGATGCCGATATTGTGAACCTTGTAGCCGTTATTACTGAGGATAATATCGACCAGGTTTTTTCCGATATCATGGACATCACCCTGAACCGTCGCCAGAAGAATGGACGTCTGCTGACTGGCGTCGGTCTCTTTTTCGAGATAATCCTCCAGAAAATTGACACTCCGCTTCATCACCTCTGCCGACTGAAGAACAAATGGCAGCAATAACTCGCCGCGGCCGAACAGTTCGCCGACCTCGCGCATGGCAGGCACCAGCAGTCGATTGATGATTTCCAGTCCCGAATGACGCTGCAAGAGGATGCAGAGCAGATCATCCAGCCCTTCCTTATCCCCGCCAATCAGTTTCTGTCGTATCTCCTCTTCGGTGGAGACAGCGCCGTTTTTCTGTTCCTGCTCTGCTGAAAGATCCTGATCGGAAAAATGCTCAATCAGGCTCATCAACGGGGAATGCTCTTCGTTGCGACCACGATCATAGATCAAATCCAGACAAAAGCGGCGGTCCTCTTCAGAGATCTGCGCCAGGGGCACAACTTTGGCAGCATCAACGATAGCCGCATCAAGACCGGCTTCAACAGCCTCATGCAGAAAAACGGAGTTAATCAGTTTGCGCACCGCAGGGTGCAGACCGAAGGAGATATTGCTCACCCCAAGCACAGTAGAAACGTTGGGCCACTGCTGCTTGATTTTACGGATGCCGTTCAGAGTCTGAACCCCGGCATCAAACAGGGTCGTATCGCCTGAACCGATAGTAAAAGTTAAAGGATCAAAGAGCAGATCCTGCGGACTCAGTCCGTGTTGATCAATGGCAAGATGATAGATTTTTGCTGCGACCTTAAACTTTTCATCCGCCGTCATCGCCATACCGGTTTCATCTATCGTCAAAGCCACCACGGCAGCACCATAACGACGAGCCAGCCGACAGACCCGATCAAGGTTTACTCCACCATCCTCCAGATTGATTGAATTGATGATGCAGCGCCCCGGATAAAGTTTCAGGCTCGCTTCGATACAATCAGGATCGGTCGAATCGATCATCAACCCGGCCTTCAGGGAAGCGGAAAACTTCTGTACCAGTTCCGGCAGGTCAGATTTTTCATCCCGTCCGGCATACGCGGCACACAGGTCGATCACTTGAGCACCCTGCGATTCCTGTTCAAGCCCGATCTGCAGACACCCGTCTAAATCATCCGCCAGCAAGAATTCTCGAAACTTTCTCGAACCATTCGGGTTGGCCCGTTCGCCGATGATCAATGGCGGGATTTCCTGCTTCAGTTCGATCGCCTGATACAGACTGGAAAGGTCACCCTTCATCTATCTTACCTCCCGCTGTTTTGGTATAACACCGTCCAGGGCCATCACCAGCGCCTGGATATGTGCCGGCGAACTCCCGCAACATCCACCGACCACACTGACGCCCTGTTCTTCAACAAATCGCTTCATAAGTTCCGCAAACTCTTCGGCCTGAAGGGGATAACGGGTCTGACCATCGACAATCTCAGGTAAGCCCTGATTCGGTACGCATGAAATTCGTTGCGGCCAGTTTTTGCTTAGATAACGGATATGAGATTCCATATCGGTCGGTCCGGTCGCACAGTTCAGACCAAGGGAAAAGATCGGGAACGGCTCCAGCGTTGCAACCACGGCGGCGATATCGCTCCCGACGAGCATCGTCCCCTGCTGTTCAATCGTGACCGAAACCATGACCGGCACTTCACGCCCGGCTTCTTCCATCAGATCAAAACAGGCCACCAGAGCCGTCTTGACCTGCAACAGATCCTGGCAGGTTTCGATGATCAAGACATCTACCCCCGCACACAACAAAGCACTCATCTGCTCGCAGAGTGATTCATAGAGTTCGTCGACAGAGACATGTCCCAGGCTCGGGAGCTTGGTTGTCGGGCCCACAGAACCAGCGACGTAACAGTTACTGCGGCTACCAATAGCGGTTCGCGCGTGGGCAACGGCGGCGACATTAATCTGCTCGACCTGATCCTCCAGTCCATACTCCGCAAGCACCAGGCTCGACGCGCCAAAAGTATTGGTTTCCAGCACCATTGCACCGGCCTGCAGAAAATTGTCATGTAAACGAACAATCGTCTCGGGAGACGTCAGGTTGAGATATTCATTGCACCCCTCTTTCCCTTTCCAGAGAGATTCCGAAAGCTCCATGCTCTGCAGGGTGGTTCCGCAGGCACCATCAAAAATCAAAATTGGTTCATCAGCAAAAGACATGAACTTCTCCGTGTGAAGAAAGGGCTCGACATGGTATCAAACCGGCATTGTTGTTTCTGCAGATGAGAGATTTTCAGAATTTAATCTTTCAGATCAGAAAACAACCACTCCAGTATTATATCAATGAAAAACTTGATATCTTATCTTATAGAAACGTTCACTCACCGCTGGCTCGCTGCGCTTGACAGGGACCGCAGAGAACCAGGAGAAAATCTTGCTACCTGAAGATCACTCTAACACTTGAAACGGGTTACTGTCTTCTCAGCACTCTTCGCGGTGAAAGCGCTTGATCTGCAGAACTCTATTCAGCACATCAATAAAAGCACCCAACAACGGCACCGGTCATACAGGTCGCCATCACCCCGGCAAGGATTGATTTCATTCCGAGAGAGACAATCTCATCCCTGCGCTCCGGCACCATGCTTCCCATCCCTCCGAGCATAATACCCAGGCTGCCGAAATTGGCAAAGCCGCACATGGCATAGGTCATAATCAGACGACTACGAGGAGAAAGGGATTCCGGTGAAAGTGCAGCCAGTTCCAGGTAGGCAACAAATTCATTGAGGACTGTTTTGGTTCCCAACAGGCTGCCTGCTACCAGAGATTCATTCCAGGGGATACCAATCAACCAGACCAGGGGCGCAGCCAGATAGCCGAACAAGCGTTGCAAGGATACCTGGTCCCCCCCGATTTCAGGAAGGAAACCGAGAAATTGATTGCACAGTGCCACCAATGCGACCAATACAATCAGCATGGCGATGATATTCAGTAGCAGTTTGATTCCATCCATCGTCCCTCGGGCAATCGCATCCATGCTGCTGGTCGCTTCATTCAACTGAATCATTCCGGCAGCTGTCGGCTCACCGATCTGCGGCACCATCAGATGAGCAATGGCAATCGCTGCAGGGGCACTCATCAAAGAGGCGGTCAAGATATGGCCCAGGGCATCAGGAATAGTCTGTTGCAGGAGGCTGGCGTATAAAACCAGCACCGTACCAGCAATGGTACTCATCCCGCAGACCATCAGGGTAAACAGTTCGCTGCGCGACATCCGCTGCAGATAGGGTCGCACACAGAGTGGCGCCTCAACCATGCCGACGAAGATATTCGCGGCCGCAGCGACGCCGACGGCCCCGCCAACTCTCATACTGTTGGTCAGCAGTATGGAGAAAAACTTCACCACGACTGGCAAGACCCGCCAGTAAAAGAGCAAAGAAGAGAGCGCACTGATGACCAATATCAATGGCAACGCTCTGCTGGCCAGAACAAATGAAGCTCCAGGTGCAGTCTCCGCGTAAGGGAGAGGTCCTCCTCCCAGAAAACCGAATACCACACTGGTCCCGGCCGCGGTCGCCTGCTCCAAAGCCAGGGCCAGATTATTCAAAAGCAGAAAAAATGATTTTAAAAGAGGGACTTTCAAAAGCAGCAGGCCCAGGAAAAACTGCAGGAAGAGTCCGACAATAACGGGCCGCCAGGAGATTGTTCGACGATTTTCACTCATAAGCCAGCTGAGCAGCACAAGGGCCACAATTCCCAACAAACCACGCAATTCCATAAATGTCATCCTTAAAGCTACAAGAAAGGGTTGAAAAGTGTTAATTATAAAGACCTTTAATTTCAACATTGTGAAGGCTTCTTTTATACAGAGTCGTGATAGAACATGTCCAGAGTTATGGACTCCTGGTGTTTTGTGGCAGACCACAGCGACATCTGGTGAAAGTGCATCAAAGTCAACCCACTTAGGGTCAGATTCAGCTGACAAATGATCAATCTTTTATTATTATTTGCTTAACCTTCAGAATATAGCGGGAGTCAACATGGCAAAAAAACTAGGAGAGATTCTTTTAGAGCGCGAGCTGATAACAACTGAGCAGTTGGAAGAAGCAACTGAAATTCAGTGCCTTTACGGGGGAAAGCTCGGAACCGGTCTGATTGAACTCGGAGCGATAGATGAGGATACGCTGGGCCTCGTTCTAAGCAAATCATTTCATCTGCCCTATTTCAAACCAGTGCTATTGATGGAAATCCCTCCTGATATTCTTGCGCTTGTTCCGAGACAACTAGCGCTGAAGCATATGGTTCTCCCCTGCAAACTGCAGGGAAAACGCTTGTTTCTCGCCATGTCCGATCCGAATGACCTGAGTGCTATTGACGACCTCTCCTTTCATCTTGGCTACAGTATCGCACCCGTGGTTGTTCCTGAATTACGCTTGGCTCTGGCTCTGAACAAATATCACAAAAGAAAACTGTCTCCACGGTTCATCAACCTTGGCAAGCAGCTCATGAGCGGAGCTGCCCAGGCAAGGACTGACGCCGAGGCACGTAAGACTGAAGGGGATGAGCCGATTTCTGGTCTACAGGAATTTAGAGAGAACGTTCTCGAAAAAGACGCGGTTCAAAACATTGAAGACCTTGATGAGGTTCTGGATGTCGAAGACATTCTGGAAGTTGAGGAAGAAGAGACCGCAGAGAACGAATTCTGGCCGTCCTTGGGAGATGAGAATAATAGCGCCGAGTCACCGTCAGACTCGGAGTATCACGAATTAACCACACTCGGTGAGACAAGTGCCCCTGTGCCTGAAGAGGATGCCGCGCCTGAATCTGAACCGGAATCAGAGCAGGAGACCGGCCCACGTGCCGTGCAAAGTTTCTGCGAGCAGTTGATCAAAGCTGACGACCGTGATGACATTGCAACCTGCCTGATCGCATATCTGGCTCAAGAGTTCAGTGCTGGTGGTATCCTGATGGTCAAGGGAGATCAGGTCATGGGCTGGCAAGCCACAATCGGCGCGCAGCGAGTTCAGGACTTTGACCGATTCCACGTCTCTCTTGACCAACCCTCGGTACTGCTGACTGTTGCTCAGAGTAAAACCTATTATCTCGGACCCATCCCTGAAACGGTTCAGAATATCATGCTGCTGGACAATTTTGGATCGGACTTGCCGGAAACGGTTCTACTGGTCCCCCTGCTGCTCAGGGGAAGACTGGTCAGCATTCTCTATGTGCAGGATGACATTGCTGCCATCTCGGACAAGTTGGCTGAGCTGCAGCGACTGGTCGATAAGTCTTCCATGGCATTTGAAATGCTGGTTCTGAAGAATAAAATTCTTATGAGTTGAAACAAGCATGGCGAACGGCGAGCGTAAATTGCTGAACCCGGAACAGGTTGCAAATCTGAAGCAAGCACTGACAGCGAATCAGGAGGAGTTATTTCAGCTCCTCCTGTCGACCGACCTGGAGATGGTCGGCGTCCTGCTTAAAAATCCACACCTGACTGAAGATCATATCCTTACCCTCCTTAAGCGCCGCGATCTGTCCGACACCCTGCTAAAAAGAATTTACCAACGCTACTCGAAGAATCTCAGCCATCGCCTGATTCTGGCGCTGGTCAAAAATCCCAACACTCCCGGCGCAATTATGCGCAACCTGTTGCCTCATCTGCGGCTGTTTGAACTGGTCGACCTCTGCTTTTTGCCTGGAATTACCCCGGACCAGAAAATGGCTGCGGAAAGAGGTATTCTGCTGCGCTTACCGGTCACCCCCTTGGGCAGTAAAATGACACTCGCTCGCAGAGCTACAGCTGCTGTCGTTGGTGAACTTCTTAAAGAGGGGCATTCGACACTGGTGGAAATCTGCCTCAACAGCCCGCGCATTACCGAAGCTTCTGTCTTTCAGTTTATCAATAGTCCAAAAGCCAACGCGGCCACCTTGTCATTGATTGCTCGTAACAGTCGCTGGAAAAGCCGGCCAAACCTGCAACTTGCCATATTAAAAAATCGAAAGACACCGCCAGTATGGTTTACCCTCTGGGTTCCACGACTCGCCGTTCACACAGCCAATCAACTTCTGGCCAACCGGCGACTCACTGCGACACAAAAAAGAGCTATTCAAGACGCAATGTCGCGACGTAAAAAATTCTGATTCCCGCAAGAAGACGGTTTTAATTTACTCACTATCCGTATTCAGCTATCATCAAGATTCGATTGTCACTATTGTTTTCAGTATGTTAGGCATTTGAATACAAGTTTCATTGCCGACCCTAAGGAGGATCCATTGACTGCTGCATCAGATGACAACCTGCATGATAAAGTATTAGCAGAACTGGACCAGACCCAAAAACAGGTAAATCAGCTGACCCAGGAACTTAAAGAAGTAAAAACCAAGCTGCACCAACTTGTCTATCGAGATGGCCTGAGCGGTCTCTACAATCACCGCTACTTTCATGAGATGATCAACAAAGAACTGGAGCGCTCCATTCGTTACGCCGCTCCCTTTTCTCTGATCATTTTTGATATCGATATATTGGAGGAACTGAACAAAACTTGCAGCCCTGAAAATGGCGAGTTAATTCTAATGAATGTTGCCAGAATCGTTGAAAGCGAAGTTCGCCCTACCGATATCGCAGCCCGTTATAGTGGAGAGAATTTTGCGCTCATCCTGCCGGAAACCAACCTTAATGGAGTCAGGACCTTTGCCAGGCGTCTATGCCAGAGCGTTCATGAGATGGCAACCATTATTGACGGGAAAGAAGTAAAAACCACCATTAGCATCGGTGGAGCAACCTTTGTTCCGGGCGCCACCAAGGCCACCAAAGACGATCTCCTTCAAGCCGTGGAAAAAGCTCTATCCGACGCCAGGAAGAACGGACCCAATCAGATTGAGGTTGTTCAGTTGACCTAGCAGCGATAATGAAGAGAGCCTGTTCCAATACCAGAAAGAGCCCCTGAGTCGATGACTTTGGGGCTCTTCAGCTTGTGAACAGACAAAAAAAATCGCCGCCCTGGTGAGGACTATACAGACTAGAAAGAAGACCCTGGCCGGGTCAGAAACTCCTCCTCTTCCGGAGTTGAGGGACGATTGAGAATCTCATTGCGATGGGGAAAACGTCCAAAACGAACTATAATATCCCTGTGACGTACGGCGTAATCCAAAAAACCGGCAAATACCTTGCGCTGACTTTCCGGGACATCATCCACCAGCTTGGAGAACAGGGCAACAGAGCGGTCCTGCATCTCCAAGTCCTCTGAATGTTCAAGCGGGAGATAAAAAAAGACGCGCTCTATCGGTCGTAAAGACTGGTCCTCTCCTTTCGTCAGACCCTCCAGCGCAAGGTGAAGTGCAATGGGATCGCTGGCGAAGCATTCCGGCTGGCCACGATATATATTTCGGGTGAACTGATCGAGCAGGAGAATGACCGCCAACCGGGTCTGGGGCGAATCAATCTGAGCGTTTAAAGCTCCGGAAGCTGCCTCTGCGACCAGGGAGCCGAATTGCTGTTCAATCTGCCGATCCGTTTCACTCTCTTTGCCAAACCACAAAGATTCTTTGTCGGCAGAGACTGCGGCATCATTTTCGGCAGAACCAAACCAGAAATGGAGAACCTGATGTAAGTGTTCCATCTTCCTGATTCCTCACTTGAAGTGCTGCCAGGATCGAACGGCCGCCCCTTTAATCATCGGGCGCACAAAGGGCGGAGCTCCCTTCATCTCAACCTGCTCCAAACGGGTTTCAAAACCAATCTGAGCCAATAATTGACCTGTCGGTCTGGTCAAGTGGCAATTGCAGGCGCACCATCTCCAGATCGGTTCCAGACCCTTCTGTAAGCGTAGCAAGCCAGCATTGTCATCGGCTCGTACATGTTCAAGCAAAATAAGTGAACCACCCGGTTTCAGCAGTCGTTTAAGCTCCTTTAACGTGGCATTAACATCTGAGACGGAACAAAGCACCAGCGTTGAAACAATATGATCAAAACTGGCGTCAGGATGATTGACCTGCTCCGCCCGGCACTGAGTGACAGTCACCTGTTTAAGGGGCAGTTTATTGACACGTGCCTGCAACTGTCCTCGCATATACGGATCAGGCTCACTCAAAACCAGGCGCTTCAGTTGCTGGGGGTAATACTGGAGATTCGCTCCTGTCCCTGTCCCAATTTCCAGTACATCTCCTCGTAATGGGGCCAATAATTCAGACCGCCACTCTCCCAGGCAGCATCTTTCGGCACTACGCATTGCACGATCATAAAAAGTGGCGATTAGAAACGCGCGCAAATTTATCATGGAAGTAATAGCTATCTTCGGCGATCAACCGAGGACAAAGTCCTCACCGGCCTGCATCAAACGCTCAAGCGCCTCAGCGCTCCCGGCTTCACCATACAGCCTGACCACCGGTTCGGTCCCGGATTTGCGGAACAGCATCCAGGAACCATCGTCAAACAGAAATTTGTTACCATCGATACGGATAATTTCGGCGATCTTGCGTTCGCCGATTTGCTCAGGAGGATTTTGCAATTTTTGTGGCAGAGTCTCTTCCAGGCCGGAGGAAAGTTTCAGATTGACGCGACGGGTATGAAATTCACCTACCCGTTGATAGAGATCAGCCAACAGTTCAGTCAGTTTTCGACCGTCAACAGCCACCATCTCAGCAACCAACAGGCAGGCCAGAATGCCATCTTTCTCCGGCACATGTCCCCGAATCGTCAATCCAGCGCTCTCCTCACCACCGATCAGAATTCGATTTTCACTGATATATTCTCCAATGTATTTAAACCCGACCGGTGTCTCAAGAACCTTGACTCCGTGGTACGACGCGACGGCATCGATCAGGTGCGATGTGGCCACGCTGCGGGCAGCATCACCTTTCATCCCCTTGTGCCGAATCATATAATCGAACAACAGGGCCAGAATGTAATTGGGCTCTATATAGGTTCCATCACTATCAACAATACCGAAACGATCAGCGTCACCATCTGTTGCCAGACCGAGACCGATCTGCGGGTCTGACTGAACCAGCTTGATAAAGTCAGGGATATGTTCGGCGGCAGGCTCCGGTGGTTCTCCTCCGAAATATGGATCGACATGGTCGTTGATCTTAATAGTATTGACACCGGCCTCCTCCAGAAGCAGATCGAGATAACCACGCCCCGAACCATAGAGAGGATTAACAGCAATTTTCATCCCGGAACTTGCGATCGCTTCGAAGTCGACCAGCTTTTTAATTGTCTCAAAATAAGCGGGACGTGGGTCGATCACATCATAAAGCCCTGTCTTCGCAGCCTGATCGAGGAATATTTCCTTGTAGCAGATTTCGCCCATCATGGCGTTGGCCCGTTTTTCAATATCGCCCGTGGTTTCAGGGAGCGCCGGGCCACCCCAGGCTGGAGAAAACTTGATTCCGTTATAATCATAGGGATTATGGCTGGCTGTAAAATTGATCGCCCCTGATGCCTTACGCCGCAATAGTTCATGCGCAATAACCGGGGTGGGCGTGTCACGCTCGCAGAGGTATGATTTGATCTGAGCTCCGGCCAGGATACGAACCGTCTCACGGGCAAAATCACGCCCCATAAAGCGGGCATCATAACCAATCACCAATCCACCTTCGGCAAGCTCTTCAGCCTTCAAGTGATCGGCTATCGCCTGAGTAACAACCCGGACATTCTCCAGCGTGAAATCATCCCCTAAAATGCCTCTCCACCCCGATGTTCCGAACTTGATTCTGTTCATTTCAATCCCCGTAAATGTTTATAAAGTTGATAATTTCACAATGCCGTGAAATCCGAAATAACCCCCAAACGCAAGCAGGAACAGTGCGCATCCGCCAATCAGGCATCGATAAGGTTGATCAGCCAGAAGATTACGGCCTCGGCTGACGGCAAAGGAGATTAAAGCATACCACGCCAGATCAGCAAGTATATGAAAACAGTAGAAAGTGATCCCGCCGGGCCATCCCCGATCACTCGTCACGGTCAAATAACCGATACCAACGGTAGCCCACCAGAGGATAAAATAGGGATTAGCCAGACTGACCAGACCGCCCGCGACGACAGGAGACAGGCCCCTGGGTTGACTCTGCTGCTGAAGATTCAACGACAAGGCAGGTAAACTTCTTAACATCCCCGCCCCCATCCAGAGCAGCATAACGCCTCCGGCCAAAGCAATGCCTCCGAACACCTCGGAGCGTTGAACCAGATCGGCCAGGCCAACAAACAGCAGAACAACCAGGACAGCTTCGACCAATGCGTGCCCCAAAACCAATTGCGGCCCGGCGCGCATACCACGTCGCGCAGATTCGCTGATCGTCAGAGTCAGCAGAGGGCCTGGCATCATTGCTCCCGATAGCCCGAGCATAAACGACGTCGCAGCAATTACTGGCAGGGTCATGAACTGTTACCGCTCTTTAACTCTGGAGCCTTATAATTCACAATCCCAATGACATAAGGACAATCAGCAGGTAAAAATCCTGCAGCGACAACTTCAGGGGACAATGGCAGACAATCGGGCCTCTTTACATGCCTGTCCTCATATACGGTACAGAGACGGGTGTCTGGATCGAATCGATCACATGGCGTGCAGGTGTAAATAATTTCACCGCAGTCATCCAATTTTTCATAACAGCACCGTCCGCAACGCTGACAGATTGCTTCCCATTCATCATGACTCAATTTTGTCAGTTTTTTCAGATGATTATCTTTCATACTCTTCAGACTATCCAATCCAGCTCAAACGGTCAATCTCAACCTATTTCATCAAGATCATTTTTTTGTCGTCGGATCACCAATTAACCATTGACTCAAAAACTGTTATTCGCTATTAGTACGTGTTCTAAAACACGAGACAAGCACACGCAAGGAGGATTACTAAGATGCAGTGCCAAACCGTACTTCCCGGTACCGAGTGTACCTTCTGGAAAAAAGCTGGCTGCGCCGCCGAAACCGGTAGCTGTCAAACTGTTGTTGAAGATTGCCAAGGTTGCGAGCGTATCGCCAAAGGTACCATCGGCGATGTCTGCACCGCCTACCCTAGCCCAACGGCCAAATGGGCTAACGGTCTCTGTAACTTCGCAACCCACCGTAAAGTAGACAT
>Ga0102946_1000236_pt1 | contig 19408 bp, 18 predicted proteins | sample SalPon2A_A_D1_MG_FD_78209 | JGI IMG/M metagenome (GOLD analysis project Ga0102946, IMG submission 78209) | Soil microbial communities from South San Francisco under conditions of wetland restoration - Salt Pond MetaG R2A_A_D1_MG | ecosystem: Environmental > Terrestrial > Soil > Wetlands | place... | reverse complement strand
GTCCGGCGACGCTGGTGTTGACGATGGCCCCGAACGCCGCGACCCCGACCGCGCTGCCCACCGACCGGGCGAACACGGTCGCGCTGGTGGCCACGCCCCGGTCGTGCCAGGTCACTGCGGACTGCGCGGCCACGATGGCGGGGCTGGCCACCCAGCCGAACCCGAGCCCCATGACGTAGCACGGTGCCGCCAGACGCAGCACCGAGCTCGACTCGTCGACACCGAGCAGGAGCGCGGCTCCGGCGGCGGCGAGCACCGACCCGATGAGCATGGTGCGGCGGAAGCCGATGGACAGGTAGAGACGCCCGGCGGTGGTCGCCGCGACGGGCCACCCGATCGTCATCGCCGCCAGGGCGAACCCCGCGGTCACCGCGCCCGTGCCCAGCACCCCCTGGGCGAACAGCGGCACGTAGGAGGTCAGCCCCAGCAGCAGGACACCGACCAGCAGCGAGATCAGCATGGCGGTGCCCACCACGCGGTGCCCGAACAGCCACATCGGCAGGATCGGCTGGGCAGCTCGTCGCTCGACGAGGACGAAGGCCACCAGGAGCAGCCCGGCGGCGGCGAACATCGAGATGCTCGTGACCGAGAGCCAGGGCCACAGGATGCCGCCCTCGAGCAGGGCCAGGAGGAGCAGGACGCTGCCCAGCGCCAGCAGCACTGCTCCCAGGTAGTCGACGTCCGTGCGGGACCGGTCGGTGGTCGCTTTCTGCTCGTGCAGCTTGCGGGCCACCATCCAGGCGGCGGCGGCGCCCAGGGGAAGGTTGACGAAGAAGATCCACCGCCACGAGGCGTAGTCCGCGAACAGCCCGCCCAGGGTGGGACCCACGAGGGAGGCGACCGCCCACACGCCCGCGATGTAGCCCTGGACGGTCGCGCGTTCGGCGACGGAGTAGATGTCGCCGATGATGGTCATGCCGATGGGCTGGACGGCGCCGGCGCCCAGACCCTGCAACGCCCGGAACGCGATGAGCGACCCCATCGACCACGCGAGCCCGCACAGCAGCGACCCCAGCACGAACATGCCGATGCCCCACATCATCACCGGCTTGCGGCCGAACAGGTCGGCCAGCTTGCCGTAGATCGGCACCGACACGGCCTGGGCCAGCAGGTAGACCGAGAACAGCCACGGGAACTGCGTCAACCCGCCCAGGTCACCCACGACGGCAGGCACCGCCGCCGCGAGGATGGTGGCGTCGATGGCGACCAGGCCGGTGCCGAGCATCACGGCCAGCAGGACCGGCCCGCGCTCACTGCGCAGCCCGACACTGGCCCGGCTCACGGGCACACGGGCGGCGCTCACCTGGTGTCGAACCGTTCAGCCTGATGCGGCATTCCATGGCCTCGCCCGCTCGGCGTGCACCTCTGCGCGACGCTGGAGCCGCCGAGTTTCCGCAGTGTTCATCTCGGAGGTTCGACTGGGGTCGTCTCTGCGGTCAGGATGATCGTGTGACGACCGGCTCGCCCCCACCCCTGCCTCGAAGGATGCTCGCTGAGATGCTCGGCACCGGGCTTCTGGTCACGGTGGTCGTCGGCTCCGGCATCGCGGCTCAACGGCTCTCCTCCGGCGACGTCGGGCTGCAGCTGCTGCAGAACAGCCTCGCGACGACGCTCGGCCTGGCGGTGCTCATCCTCATGTTCGGCCCGGTCTCCGGGGCCCATCTCAACCCCGTCGTCTCGCTGGCGGACTGGTTCCTCGGCCGTCGCGCCGGGACGGGCCTGACCCTCGCGGCCCTGGGTGCCTACATCGCCTCCCAGATCGTGGGTGGTGTGGCCGGCGCCGTGCTGGCCAACGCCATGTTCGGCGTGCCGACGTCGCTGGCTACCACCGACCGGCTCAGTGGAGGGCACTTCCTCGCCGAGGTGGTGGCCACGACGTTCCTCGTCGCGCTGATCTTCTCGCTCGCTCGCTCCCACCGGGGGGCGCTCGCGGGGCCGGCGGTCGGCGCCTACATCGGCGCGGCCTACTGGTTCACCTCGTCCACGTCCTTCGCCAACCCGGCGGTGACCGTGGGCCGGGTCTTCTCCGACACCTTCACCGGCATCGCGCCCGGGTCGGCGCCCGGCTTCGTGGCCGCCCAGCTGGTCGGGCTGGTGCTCGGTGTCGCCGTCACCCTCGCGCTCTACCCGGACGTCGGCGAGCATGCCGACGACGTCGTGATGCCCCATTCCGAGGAGCCGGCGGCCCAGTCGTCGACGGCGACCGATGACCGTCCCCTTGCCGCGCCCGCCGCCCCGTCCACGAAGGAGCCTGATGTCTGACCAGCCTCACGACCGCCCCTCGGTGCTTTACGTCTGCGTCCACAACGCCGGCCGGTCCCAGATGGCCGCCGCCTACACCCGGCACCTGTCCGGGGGTGCCGTCGAGGTCCGCTCCGCCGGCTCCGAACCCGCCGACCAGGTCAACCCGGCGGCCGTCGCCGCCATGGCCGAGGAAGGCATCGACATCGCGGCGGAGCAGCCGAAGATCCTCACCACCCAGGCCGTGGCGCTCTCCGACGCCGTCATCACCATGGGATGTGGCGACACCTGCCCGATCTATCCGGGCAAGCGGTACGAGGACTGGGAGCTCGATGACCCCGCCGGTCAGGGTGTGGAGGCGGTGCGGCCGATCCGGGACGAGATCAGGGCCCGGGTGGTGGAGCTGCTCGACAGCCTCGGTGCCACCCCGTCGAGTCGCTGAGAAGCGCTAGCGCGGGATCTCGAGGATGGCGGCCATCGAGGTCAACGCCGCCGGCGCGATGCTGTAGTAGACCCAGGTGCCTTGCTTTCGGGAGGTCAGCAGGCCGGCTTCTCGGAGCTTCTTGAGGTGGTGCGAGACCGTCGGCTGCGAGACCCCGACGTCCAGCAGGTCGCAGACGCAGGCCTCGCCACCTTCGGCCGCGGCCACCTTGGACATCAGACGCAGCCGCACGGGGTCACCGAGCGCGCGGAACATCGACGCCGCCTGGACGGCCTCCTCCGCCGTGAGCTCGGCGCTGGTCAGCGGGGGACAGCAGGGGACGTCGAGCGCGGGGTCGACGGGAGCGGGCGGCACGGGCATCCCCCTATGTTGACACGCGTCGATATGGGCTGGGCCCTGGCCGCAGGTGTCGACACGAGCCCCTGGCGCCTCTACCTTCATGCCATGAGCAGTAAGCACGCCCCGGCATGACGCTCCTGCTGGTAGTGGCGCACCCGGACGACGAGACGTTCGGCTGCGGCTCCGTTCTCGCCCGCGCTGCGGCAGCCGGCGTGCGGTCGGTCGTGGTCTGCGTCAGCCGGGGAGAGGCCGGGCTCGTCCGGCCGGGGGTCCCGGTGCCCGCGGAGGGCCTGGGGGCGCTGCGAGAGGCAGAGCTACGCTCAGCGGCGCAGGTGCTGGGGGTCGCGGAGGTGGAGGTGCACGACTTCGGCGACTCCGGGATGGAGGGCGACCCCCCGCCCGGCTCCATCTGTGCCACCTCGCAGGAGGTGCTCACCGCACTCGTGACCCAGGCGGTGCAGCGTCATCAGCCCACCCTGGTGCTCGCCCTCTCCGGCGACGACGGGCACCGCGACCACGCCCACATCCGCGACGCGGTCCTCGCGGCGACATCGGGCTCACAGATCCCCGTCTACCTGCACTGCCAGGCGCGATCGGTCATGCATGCGTGGCTGCGGGAAAGGGACGGCGATGCCAGGATGCTCGAGTACCACGCGCTACCGGCCATCGGCACCCCGGACGAGGAGCTGACGACCATCCTCGACGCCCACGCTCTGCTGCCGGTGCGGCTCGAGGCCATCGCCGCGCACGCCTCGCAACGCAGCCCCTTCGAGGGCCTGTCCGGCGAGCTGCGGGAGCGCTTCCTGGCGACGGACAGGTTGGTGCGCGTTGTCCCGCCGTGGGGCGGCGGGCCGGTCGAGACCGAGCTGCACGGCTGGGGTCCGCCGAGCTCCCAGTCGACGGAGCGCTGACCTAGGGCCGCCAGTCCGGGTCGCGCCCGATGAGGCCGAGCAGCCGGTCCTGAGCCGACGCGTCGTCGGGCACTGGCACCTGTGGTCCGTACTGACCCGAGGCCAGCAGCAGGTCGGCCATGGGCTCCATCCCGGCGAACATCCGCGCGCACTCGGCAGCGTCCAGGCTGTCGTCCGCTCCGGTGGCCCGCGCCAGGTCCCAGGTATGCATGAAGACATCGGAGGTGTAGAAGCGGTCGATGGCCTCGTCGAGGCGATGGTCCCCGGTATGGGGGTTCGAGAAGGTTCGGCCGGTCGTCTCGGGGTCGTCGAGCAGTCGTTGGACGGCGACAGCCTGAAGCTCCCACGCGCCTCGGGGGTCGTCCTCGACCGCCGGCCCGGTGGGCAGCCGCACGTCGGCTCCGGAGGCGAGGAAGCCGGGGAACCATCCGACGAGGTGAGCGACCACATCGCGCGCGAGCCAACCGGGCACAGGCGTAGCGCAGTCCCAGCTGTCGGTCGCGCGGACGATCGCGGTGAACCGCTCGGTGACGGCTCGATGCCGTGCCGCGGGCTCCGAAGGCAGGCCGCTCACAGCTCTCCTGCCTCGAGCATCCGGTCGATCGCGTCGTAGCCGTCGTTGACGCCGGTCTCCATGGCGCTGGCCAACAAGCCGTCCCGGGCCTCGAAGGACCCGCACAGGCTCGTGGCGTGCAGCCGGGTGCGGCCGGCGCCGATCTCATCGAGAGTCAGCGTCTCCAGGGCGACAGCGTCGGGCATCTCCTCCCAGCTGAACGTCTGCACGACGCGCTCCTCGCTCACGGTGTGGAAGCAGCCGCGGAACGCCGTCGACTCCTCGCCGTGGCCGGCGGTGTACCGCCACGACCCGCCGTCGCGGGCGTCCCAGTAGCCGATGTCGACGCCCATGCCGGCGGGGCCGATCCACCGGGCGAACAGGTCGGGGTCCGTATGCGCCCGGAACAGCTGCGCCGGGGTGGCGGCGAAGTCGCGGTAGATGTGGATCATGGGGACGCGTTCGTCCGCCTCGATCCGGGCTCGGGTGATGTCTGTGCCTGGCGTGGTCACGATGCCTGTCCCTTCTGGGCTGTTCGAGGGTGGGTGAGCGGGGTGCCGTCCTCGTCGAGGTCGTCGAGGAGGGTGTCGAGACGCTGGAAGCGCTCCTCGGCCCGGCGCTGGTAGCGCTCGAGCCACATGCTGGCCAGGTCGAACACCTCGGCCTCGAGGTGGACCGGGCGCCGCTGGGCCTGCCGGCTGCGGGTGACCAGACCGGCATCCTCGAGCACCTTGACATGCTTCGACACCGCCTGGATGGAGACGTCGTACGGCGCGGCGATGGCGGTGACCGTCGCGTCGCCGCTACTCAGGCGGTCGATGATGTCCCGCCGGGTGGGGTCGGCGAGCGCTGCGAAAACCCGGGACAGCTGGTCGGCCATGCGACCTCCTTTTCAACCAAACGGTTGGATACAACCTAGGCGAGGTGTTCGGTGGTCGTCAACCAAAGAGTTGAGAACGGGAGGACGGCTCCGGTGGGTCGAGTGCGCCCTGAGCTTTCACCGGCGGACGGGCACGATCGACGGCAGACTGACCGCATGGACCCCCTGCCCGTGCCGCCGCTGACCCAGACCCTGCAGAAGTATCTGGTCGCGGTGCAGCCCCTGCTGAGCCGGCAGGAGCAGGACGAAGCGCGCGACGCGGTGCAGCGCACCCTGGACGGGGTCGGCCCCGTCTGCCAGTCCGCCCTCGAGGAGTTCGCCGCCTCGGAGCGGACGGCCGGACGCAGCTGGCTTTCCACCGCCTGGTTGCGTGGCTACCTGGACGTGCGCACCCCCCTTCCTCTGACCAGCAGCGTGGGCTTCCAGATTCGCCCGCCTGTCCCCCGCAGCTCGGAGCCGGGTGCAGCGGCGGCGTCTCAGGTGTCCGCGCAGACCCACACCGCCCACGCCGCCCACGCGGCCGGTGTCATCCAGCGCTTGGCCGGGGTGCACCTCGCCTGGCTGCGAGGCGAGCTCCCCGTCGAGCAGACGCCCCGCGGTGAACGCGTCTGCGGACTGCAGCGAGAGGTGCTCGCAGGAGGGCTGCGCCACCCGGGGACGAGTACGGACGAGTTCCGCCCGGCCGACGACAGCCCCCAGCGGCGAGAGGTGGGGCTGCTGGTGGACGACCGGTTCGTCGTGGCGCAGGTCAGCGACTCGGCTGGTCATCCGTTGGCACGCGAGACGCTTGCCCAGTCCATCCAGGAAGCGCTCCACCGTGCCGATCTCGCCGGGCCCGCCCCCGACCCGGGTTTCACCGCCGTCTCCTACCTCGGCAGCGCCCGGGCGTCGGCGTACCTGGACCGGCTCCTGGACGACCCGGCCAACCAGCGCGTCTACGAGCGGCTCGCGGAGGTGCTGTTCGTGGTCCACCTCGACCGCGCCGCGGGGAGCACGCAGGAGCACCTGTGGCGTGCTGCCTTCTCGCCGGGGCAGGCCTGGGCCTACACGCCGATCACCTACCAGGTCAGTCTCGTCGACGACTTCGTGGGCATGCACCTCGAGCACAGCCAGGTCGACGCGGCCACGCTCAAGGCTGTGCTTCGGCATGCCCAGTCCGATGTCTGGACTGCCCGGGCCGACCCCGCGTACGCGTCCGCACCCGTCGAGAGCGTGGAATGGACCTATCCGGACGACCTCGCCACCGAGCTGAGGGTGGAGCTCGATGCCTACCAGCAGGAGGCGGGGCAGCTGCGACTGGACACGGTGCGGGTCGCCCGCCCGGTGCCGGCCGACCTACCGTTCCGCGTCAGCGACGACGCGCTGTGCCAGTGGATGATGCTGTATGCGCAGCTCTCCACCTACGAACGGGTGCGCAGCACCTACGAGGCCGTCGACACGCGCCACTACAGCGCCGGGCGGACGGAGTGCCTGCGCTCGGTAACTCCCGAGGCGGTGGACCTCGTGCGAGCGCTCAGGGACGGCACCGCGCAGGCGCGGCATCTGAACGCGGCCCTGGTGGCCCACAAAGAGTGGATCAAGGCATGCAAGACGGGTCAGGGGATCGACCGGCACCTGACCGGGCTGGCCTCGATCGCTGCGGCACGCGGCGTGCGCCTCCCGGTGCTCGATGACGTGAGCTACGGGCGTCTGAAGACGGACTTCCTGTCCACCTCCAGCATCGGGGACCACGACCAGATCGTCGGCATGTGCTTCGCCCCGACCAGCGAGGGAGGCCTGGGGGTCAACTACACGGCGCTGCCGGACGTCTACGAGTTCCTGGTGACCTCGCACCGCACGCAGGCCCGTGACGTCGGGACCTTCGTGGCTCGCCTCGATGAGGCGGCCGCCGCTTTGGCGACCCTGCTGGACAGCCTCGCCGGCGAGCGGACCGCGGATCAGTAGCGTGCGGCTGGTGCGCTGCGCCTCCGCCGCGCCACACTGACCAGATGGAGGACTTCGCGGCGGCACTGGACGCTGCCCGCCGGCATACCGACGCGTGGCTGGCGAGCCTGCCGGAGCGGCCTGTGCCCCCGCAGGCTACGACGGAGCAGGTCATGGCGGCGCTGGGTACGACCCTGCCCCCGAGCCCCCGCCCCCCGGAAGACACCGTCGAGCTGCTCGGGCAGGAGGGAGCGCGAGGTCTCAACGCCATGGCGGCCGGGCGCTTCTTCGGTTTCGTGATCGGTGGCTCGCACCCGGCGGCCCTGGCCGCCGACTGGCTGAGCACCGCCTGGGACCAGAACTCCGGGCTGCGCGACCTGACGCCCACCCACACCGCGGTGGAGGACCTGGCTTCCTCGTGGCTGCTGGAGCTGCTCGGTCTGCCGGCCGAAAGCGCCGTCGGCTTCACCACCGGAGCGACCATGGCCAACTTCACCGGGCTGGTCACCGGTCGCGACGAGGTGCTGCGGCGCTCGGGGTGGGATGCGGCGCGCCGTGGCCTCGCGGGAGGTCCGCCGGTGCGGGTGCTGGTGGGCGAGGAGCGACACGTGTCCGTCGACGTCGCGCTCCGGTATGCGGGGCTGGGCGAGCCGCAGACGGTGGCCGTCGATGTGCAGGGGCTGATGCGCCCCGACGCCCTCGCGCAGGCCTTGGCCGACGGCGGCCCGGGCTCCACGCTCGTCGTGCTGCAGGCGGGCAACATCCACTCCGGCGGGTCGGACCCGTTCCCGGCCCTGTGCTCGATGGCGCACGACCACGGCGCCTGGGTGCACGTGGACGGGGCCTTCGGGCTCTGGGCCGCGGCGTCGCCGACCCATGCTCACCTGGTCGACGGAGTCCACGGTGCGGACTCCTGGGCGACGGATGCCCACAAGACTCTGAACGTGCCCTACGACTGCGGCCTCGTGGTGGTGCGCGACGAGGCGGCCCTGCAGGCGTCAATGGGGGTGACCGGCGCCTACCTGATCCGCGACGAGAGCTGTCAGCCCGTCGACAAGGTGCCCGAGCTGTCCCGTCGGGGCCGGGCGTTCTCGGTGTGGGCGACCCTGCACAGCCTCGGGCGCTCAGGGGTGGTGGAGCTGGTGGACCGGCTCTGTGCCCATGCGCGGTCCTTCGCTGCCGCCGTCGCGGACATTCCGGGTGCCGAGGTGGTCAACGAGGTGGTGTTCACCCAGGTGTGCGTGCGGTTCGGGTCCGACGCACGAACCCGCCAGGTCGTGGCGGCCGTGCTCGAGGACGGGACCACCTGGATGTCGGGCTCCACCTGGCAGGGACGCGCGGTGCTGCGCATCTCGGTCAGCAACTGGGCCACGAGCCAGGAGGACGTGCGGCTCAGCCTGGCGGCAGTCCGGCGAGCGGTCGAGGAGCTCGATGACGTGCCGTAACGCCACGAGGTGGCATCAATGGCGGCACCGGCGCCGGCGCCGCGACCTCTAAGGTTGAGGTGAACGCACGGTGCCTGAGTCCGGACCCGAAGGGCCGGAGAGCAACAGTTCGACCCGTGTGCGTCCAGGAGGAGTGGAGCAGATCGAGCAGAGCCGGACCGCTGGCAGTGGCGTAGGGGACTCCGCCACTGCGCCCGCGCGCGTCGGGCGGCGGCTGGCGTGGACCCTCGCCGTTGCCGCCACCGTGGTCGCGCTGGTGGCCGGCGGCACCTGGCTTGCCGCGATGAGTGGGGAGACCGAGTCGCCGGACTCCTCGTGCGCCGCCGAGATCGTCTTTGACGGGCGGACCTACGCCGGTTACGGCGACCCGCTCCGGGTGCCGCGACGAGGGGAGCCTCTGGGGGTGGCGACCACGCCGGCCTGTGCCGACGGCCAGTACGCCGGGGGCGAGGAGCTGGAGGTATGGACGGTGCCCGGGGTCGAGCCCCATGTCGCCCTGATGGCCGACGGGGTGGTCTGGATCGAGGGGCGCGAGTCCGCGCTACCGGAGCAGCTGCAGGAGCTCACCGAGCCGGTCGGCTGCACGGCGGCCGGCGAGTCGACCGTGACCGGCCGGCTGGTCGGCGTCGAGGCACCGATCGGTGAGGAGGAGTTCGAGCCGCGCCCCCCCTACCTGGCCACCCTCGTCGCCGACGAGGGTGCGTCGCTGCCCCTGGCCAGGTACTCCAGCGTCACCATCGAGGTGCAGGTGACTGCCACCACCGACGGGGGTGACGACGCCGAGCTCGTGGCGGCGGCGTTGCGCGACGGTGCCCACCTGGACATCGCCGTCGTGTGCACCGCGGGACGGTTCCGCGCCACGTCGTGGCGGCTGGCGGAGTAGAGGGCAATGAGCCGGGTGAGCACGGCTGCCCGTCGGCGCCGGATGTCGGCGTCGTTGGTCGATGGTCACCGGCCGACACGGCTTCGGCCTCAACAATGTGTGCATTCTCAGATGACATTCTGGTGCAATGGCGGGGGAAAGAGGGAATAGAAGGGCCCAACGCGCCGCGATGCTCACCATTGCCGGTCTTGTGGCCGCCCTGTGCACGGTAATGGCGGTTCGAATGCTCACGGCCGAGAAGCCTCCCGAGGCGACATCGTCGGCTTCGCCCGAGAACACGCAGGCCATCGTCAATGTCGGTGCATTCTTGGAGACGATGCAGCTGACCGAGGTGAAAGAGGCCGACAAGCGTGGCCCGATCGAGCCAGCGGAAACCAACATTCCGATGGAAAAGCTGAAGAAGGGGCAGAAGCCGCCACAGTTCGTGATCTTCTCCTTTGACGGCGGTGCCGGCCACACGAACTGGCAACGTTTCCTGGACGCCGCCGAGGTGCACGACGCGCGCTTCACCACGTTCTTGACGGGGCTGTACCTCCTCGGCGACCGTGCCGAGGAGAAGGCTGTCTACGACGGGCCCGGGCACGCGCCGGGGGTGGCCTCGATCGGCTACGGGGGCCCTCGGCCGCAGATCCTGACCCAGGTCGACGATCTCAACGAGGCCTACTCGCGAGGTCACGAGATCGGCACGCACTACAACGGCCATTTCTGCGCCGGTCACGAGCCCAGTGGAGACGACTGGACGACGGCCGACTGGGACAGCGAGCTCGAACAGTTCTTCGCCATGATGCGCGGCTGGAAGCAGATGAACGGCTATCCCGACGACGTCGACGACCTGCGGGTGCCCCCCGAGGCCGTGCGCGGCGGCCGTACTCCCTGTCTGGAGGGACAGTGGGATGAGCTCGTACCGGCCTGGAAGGCGCATGGGCTGACCTACGACTCCTCGATCCCGAGCCCTTCGCCGGGGATCTCCTGGCCCGAGCGCAAGGACGGCATCTGGGAGTTCGCTATGCCGTTCGCCTACTCGCCGGCCTTCGGCATGACGACGGTGATGGACTACAACTTCTGGGTCTCCTACAACGGAGGTGTCTCGCAGCCCGAGACCGCACCGGAGGTGCGCGCGAAGGTACGCGAGACGTATGACTATCTCTTCGAGCAGACCTACGACGGCAACCGTGCTCCGCTTCTCGTCGCCGGGCACTTCAACCGATGGAACGGTGACTCGTTCAACCCGCCCACCGCCGACTTCATGAAAGAGGTGTGCGGCGAGCCTGACACCTACTGCGCGACATACCAGGACGTCATCGCGTGGATGGAGCTGCAGGACCCGGCGGTGCTGGAGGAGATTCTCGCCCAGCCCCCGGTGGCCGACCAAAGGCCGAGCCGCTGAGCACTCACCTCTGGCGCTCGCGCTGGCGGCGCCCGAGCCGGCCCCGGAGCAGCGCCAAGCTCGTCAGTCCAGGGAGCTGAGGTCTTCGGGCACATCGACCGCGTGCTCGGCCAGGACCTCCCGCGGCACGATCTGCAACGCGAGCCGGTTCGTGCTGGCCAGCACCACCGGCGCCGCCCGGCCGTCGGCGTAGGCGCGGGCCCAGTTCATCGCGGTGACGCACCAGCGGTCCCCTGGGGTCAGGCCAGGGAAGCGGTACTCCGGCCGGGGCGTGGTCAGGTCGTTGCCGAGCTCGCGCTGGTGGTCCAGGAAATCCGCGGTGACCACGGCGCAGATCGTGTGGCTGCCCTGGTCCTCGGGCCCGCTGGAGCAACACCCGTCCCGAAAGAACCCGGTCATCGGATCGGTGCTGCATTCCTGCAGCTCCTCGCCCAGCACGTTGCGCTCGTCCACCGACCCATCATGGCCCACGGGGCACCTGCGTGCCCCCGCACCGTCAGCGCCCGCCACGCGAGTCACACTGAAGCGTGAGCACCATGCACCGGATCGTCGCGATCTGTGTCATCGCGCTCGCCGTCGTGGCCGCGGTGGCGATCGGTGTCACGCCGGATCGATCCTCCTCGGGGCTGCAGAGCCGTGAGGCTCCCGTGGCCAAGCCGCCCGCCGGTCCGGGCCGGTTGCTCAGCGCCGAGACCTTCACGCGTGGGATGCCGCCCTCGTCCCGGGCATGGCGTATCCGCTACACGACGACCCGCGAGGACGGGGTGCCGGCGGAGTCCACCGGGCTGGTCATCGCCGACACCGAGGCAACCGACCAGCCCTCACCGGTCGTCGCCTGGGCGCACGGCACCAGCGGGTACGCGCGAGCCTGCGCGCCCTCGCTGGCCGAGGAGCCTCTGCAGACCGGGGGAGCCGTGGCGGTGCAGAGGGTGCTCGACCGGGGATGGGTGTTCGTCGCGACGGACTACATCGGGCTGGGCACCCCGGGGCCGCATCCCTACCTCATCGGCCAGGGTGAAGGTCGGTCAGTGCTGGACGCGGTGCGCGCCGCCCGCTCGATCCCGGATCTCTCGCTCGCGCAGGAGACCACCGTGTGGGGTCATTCGCAGGGCGGCCACGCCGCCCTGTGGGCTGCCCAGCTGCAACCGGACTACGCACCGGAGGTGCCGTTGCGGGGCGTGGCCGCCATGGCGCCGGCGAGTGACCTACCCGAGCTCATCGACGGGGTGACCGCAGCTCCTGGCGGCACCATCTTCGCCGCCTACGTGCTGCGCGCCTACGAAACGGTGTACGACGATGTCGACGCCAGCGACTACGTCGACGAGGAGACGCAGCGCGCTCTGGAGAGCCTGGCTCAGCGGTGCCTGATCGGTGGTGACGCGGTGCTGGCCGTGGCCGAGTCGGCCTTGCTCGGCGACTCGGTCTTCGAGCGCGCCGCGGACACCGGAACGCTGGGGCAGCGGCTGACCGCGAACGTGCCCAGCGGCTCGGTGGACGTTCCGCTCTTGGTGGCGCAGGGCGAGCGTGACCGGGTCGTCTCCCCGTCGGTGCAGGCCGACTACGTGCGCACGCGCTGCGCGGAAGGGACCGACGTGGACTACCGGACCTACCCGGGCCGGGGTCACCTCAACCTGGTCGCCGAGGACTCGGCCTTGGCCCCTGACCTACTCGACTGGACCGCCCGACGGTTCACCGGCCAGCCTGCCGCCTCGTCGTGCGGACGCCTCTAGCGCTGCGGCTCGGCGTCTCGCACCGGGCCCGTGGATGGTCTGCGTGGGCTGCCGCCGAAGCCGCGCGGCCCGCTGTCGTCCAAGCGGTGCAGGCGTTCCAGGCCGCGGGCCTGACGAGTGGGGTCGGCCGAGCGCAGCTCGCGCTCGGCGACCCGAATCTGCGCCGTGCTGACCCCCGCTGCGCGGGCCTGGCGCAGGTTGCTGGGACTCGTGAGGTCCATGTCGAGCACTGCCTGCGCCGCCGACCCAGTGCGCAGCGGCCCTGACTCCGCCTTGTGCGGGCCCCGCTGTGCCTCCAGACGGTTCAGCCCAGTGGTCCCGGCTCCCGGCCAGAACACGTTGGCGTAGGCCTCGTGACCCGCCCGGTTGGGATGGAAGGACTCCCCGACGGGGAAGGTGAAGCCGTTGATCCACTCCTCGTCGTCACACACCGCATGGTCATCGAACGCGGGCCGGGGGTCGACGTAGTCGAGGCCGTTCGCGGTGGAACGCTGCTGGATCAGTGCGTCCAGGTCGTCGGTGGCCGCGTTGAGTGCTCGCATCTCTCGGCGGGAGAAGAAGGTCGCCCAGCTGCAGTCCTGTCCGTTGAACAGCCTGGGATAGCCACCGACGACGACGGCGGCATTCGGCGCCTTGCTCGCGACGGCGCTGAACACCGAGTCGAAGCGCCCCGGCAGGGCGCCGGTGAGGATGCTCCGGGACTGCCCGATCGCTCCGTAGCAGTCGCTGATCCACCACGGCAGCGCGCACTCGGTGACCACGGGGGAGAAGCCGACGTCGTTGCCGCCCACCGTCATGGTCACGTACGTCGTGTCCTCTCCCAGTGCCCCGACCTGGTTGGCCAGCACGTCGAAGGTGTCCGCGCCGGAGCAGGCCTGGTAGTCCAGCTCCAGCGCGCGGGCCTCAGCGATCAGGGCCGGGTATCCGTAGGGGGAGCGGTAGCACCCGTCCGTCGGCGCCCGGGTGCCCGTTCCGGCGCTGAAGGAGTCGCCCAGGGCGACGTAGGCCGAGCCCGCCGCCTGGGTCTGCAGCGGGGCGAGGAGAGCGAGGGCGACTGCCCCCGCGAGTGCGATGAGAGGCCGTCGTGAAGACATGGCAGGAGTGTGGACCAGCGCGGACCTGGTGACAACGATGTTGACCAGGCTGTGGACCAACCCGAACCTGCTCCTGGTCGTGCACTGGCGATCCAGCGCCGAGGTGGCAGCCGCATGCTGCGGGAGCCTCGCCGACCCTTGAGGCGGTCGGTGATCGCGGTCCGGACTTCGCGCCCCCGCGCGTCCAGCAGCACGCCGGACAGGTCGGCCCGCAGGGGGAGTCACGCATCAGACGTTGCTCCACGGGCGAGAGGGCCTCGTGCAGCGTCGACGCGGGAGCAGGGTGTGGGTCAGGCCGATCCCGGGGGAGTGCCCTCGTTCCACGGTCATCTCCCTGTCGCAGAGCCCTGTTGCTCTAGGCTCACACCTGAGCACCGTAGGTGTGCCGACGTTCAAGTCGTGCACACGTGGGGGTCATCAAGCTCGGCCGAAGGAGCGGTATCTGTGGAGACGATGCGGGTCAGCGTGTTGCGCGGGGAGCGTGACGTCGCGGTCGAGGAGCGACCCCGGCCTACCCCGGCCCCGGACGAGGTGCTCGTGCGCGTGGGCTCGGTCGGCGTCTGTGGTTCCGACGTGCACTACTACGAGCACGGCAGGATCGGGCCGCACGTGGTCGACTCACCGTTGGTGCTCGGGCACGAGGCGGGGGGCGTGGTGGCCGAGGTGGGCTCCGAGGTCACCTCGCTCGGGGAGGGCCAGCGGGTCTCTATCGAGCCAGGGGTGCCCTGCCGGCAGTGCCGCCAGTGTCTGCTCGGACGCTACAACCTCTGCCCGGGCGTGCGGTTCTTCGCCACCCCGCCCTACGACGGCGCCTTCGCGGAGTATGTCGCGATGCCTGCCGGCTTCGTCTATCCGGTGCCGGACCATGTCAGCGACGACGCCGCCGGCCTGATCGAGCCGCTGTCGGTGGGGGTATGGGCGGTCCGGCGCACCCGCGTCGCGCCGGAGGACAGCGTGCTCGTCAACGGAGCCGGCCCGATCGGTCTCGCGAGCGCGATGGCGGCCCGCGCCTACGGCGCCCGGTCGGTGACGGTGGCCGATGTCAACGCCCACCGGCTCGAGCTCGCCCAGTCCGCCGGCGTGGGGGTGCTCGACGTGAGCCAGACGTCGCTGGAGGAGGCCGGGCTGTCGGCCGATGTGCTCATCGAATGCTCCGGCAACGGCCGCGCGACCTGGGACGCCGTGCACGTCGTCGGTCGCGCCGGGCGGGTCGCGCTCGTGGGGATGGGCGGCGACGAAGTGACCCTCCCCCTGCCGCACATCCAGGAGCATGAGCTGACGTTGACCGGCGCGTTCCGCTACGCCAACACGTGGCCGACGGCGATCGAACTGGTCGCCTCCGGCCGGGTGGACCTCGACCTCATGGTGACCGGGCACTTCGGCCTCTCCGAGGTCGAGGCTGCGTTGACCGCCGCCAGCCGCGACCCGAAGGCAGTGAAGGCCATCGTCAGACCGGGCCAGGAGTAGCCCCGGAGGGCTAGCGTGGCGGGAGCCGCAACGCGCCGTCGAGGCGGATGACCTCGCCGTTGAGCAGCGGGTTCGCTACCAGGTGGGCCACGAGCGCGGCATACTCGCTGGGCCGGCCGAGCCGAGAGGGATGCGGCACCATCGCCTCGAGGCCTTGTTTCACGTCCTCGCCCAGCCCCTCCATCATCGGGGTCTCCATCACCCCCGGCGCGATGGTCATCACCCGGATCCCCTTGCTGGCCAGGTCGCGGGCGGCGGTGATGGTCAGGCCGACGATCCCACCCTTCGACGAGGCGTAGGCGGCCTGCCCGATCTGACCGTCGTAGGCCGCCACGGAGGCCGTCATCACGACCAGACCGCGGTCGCCGTCCACCGGCTCGTTGCCCGCCATCGCCTCCGCGGCCAGCCGCAGCACGTTGAAGGTGCCGATCAGGTTGGTCTCGACCACCGTCCGGTAGTCCTCGAGGCCCAGCGTGCCGCGCTTGGACAGGATCCGGCCGGGTGTGGCCACCCCGGCGCAGTTCACCACGACTCGCAGCGTGCCCAGCTCGCCTGCTGTCGCGATGGCGTCGCGCACCTGCCGCTCGTCCCGTACGTCGGCGGGGGCGAAGCGAACGCGCTCGCCCAGCTCGGCGGCGAGGTCCTCACCGCGGCCGCCGGGCAGGTCGACCAGCAGGACCGACCCTCCTTCGTCGAGGATGCGGCGCGCGGTGGCCTCGCCGAGGCCGCTGGCGCCGCCGGTGACCAGGGCGACGACGTCTGAGGTGATCTGCACGGTGACTCCTGAGCGGTCGGGGTTACTTGCGTTGCAGCTGGCGGGAGATGACCAGCCGCTGGATCTGGTTGGTGCCCTCGAAGATCTGGGTCACCTTGGCCTCGCGCATGAATCGCTCCACCGGGAAGTCGCGCGTGTAGCCGTACCCTCCCAGGACCTGGACGGCGTCGGTGGTGACCTTCATCGCGGCGTCCGTTGCCGTGAGCTTGGCGACCGAGGCTTCCAGGGAGTGCGGGTGGCCGGCGTCGCGCAGGCGAGCCGCGTGCAGATACGACGCGCGGGCTGCCCCGACCGCCGCCGCCATATCGGCCAGGAGGAAGGCCAGGCCCTGGTGCTCGATGATGGGACGGCCGAACTGTCCACGCTCACGGGCGTAGGCAACTGCCTCGTCCAGTGCGCGCTGAGCGAGCCCGGTGGCGGTGGCGGCGATCCCCATCCGGCCCGAGTCCAGCGCGGCCAGGGCGATGCTCATGCCCTGGCCGGGCTGGCCGACCATGCGGTCGGCCTCGACGACGACGTCGTCGAAGATGACCTCGGCGACCGGGTCGCAGGCCAGGCCCATCTTCTGTTCACGCGCGCCGAAGGACAGGCCCGGCGCGTCACCGGGCACCAGCAGGCAGGACAGGCCGCGCCCACCCTCGTCGCTGGTCCTGGCGAAGGTGGAGTAGAAGTCGGCATCGCCGGCGTGGCTGATCCACGCCTTGGTCCCGGAGACGGCGTACCCGTCTTCGCGCGGGACCGCCCGGGTGCGCATGCTGGCGATGTCGGAGCCCGACTGCTGCTCGGACAGGCAGTAGGCCCCGAGCGTCTCGCCCGAGAGCATGGCGGGCAGGTACCGATGCTGCTGCTCTGCGGTCCCGAACTGGGCGAGCGGGAAGCAGGTGAGCGAGTGCACCGAGACCCCGACCCCGATGGACATCCAGGCGTAGGCGATCTCCTCGACGACCTGGAGGTACACCTCGTACGGCTGCCCCCCGCCGCCGAGCTCTTCGGGGTAGGGCAGGGACAGCAGCCCCGCTTGACCCAGCATGGTGTAGATCTCGCGCGGAAACCGCCCCTCCGCCTCGGCGGCGTCCGCCGCGGGCAGCAGCTCCTCGGCGGCGATCTCGCGCACCAGGGCCAGCAGGTCCTCCGCCTCCTCGGTGGGAAGCACCCGCTGCACGGCCATGGCCGAACTGTAGCGACTGACGTGGCGGCAACCGGCGGTCCCCGGTCGCATCCGTTGTGCTGGACTCGTGTACCCCGCGCATCTGCTCCAGGGCCCCACGCGTGGTCGTACCCGTTCTCGTCCAGGGCGGGCTTCACCCGGCCCAGGGCCCGCAGCACCTGAGCTGCCCGGCGCACGTTTGCACTTTCAGGTTGCTAGTGCAAGATGCACTCTGTGTTCAAGAGTGCACGGTGCAGCAACAAGCGGGAGCGTGAGCGTCACGTCACCCTGCAGCGCATCAACGGCTGCGCGCGCGGGCTCACAGAAGAGCGCGGTCTCGACGGGTTCACGATGGAAGACCTCGCCGCCGCCGCCGGTGTCTCGCGTCGAACCCTGTTCAACTACTTCCCCGGCAAGCTCGATGCAGTGCTGGGCCCGTGGCCGGAGCTGGACCCCGACGCGGTCGCGACCTTCCGAGCCGGGGGCCCCGAGCACGACCTCGTGTCCGACCTGCGCACCCTCGTCGTCCCGCTGCTGGAGTCGGACCTTGCCGCACGTGACCGCCTGGCGGAGGGGCACCGGGTGCTGCGCAGCGAGCCCCGCCTTCTGGCCGCCCTCCAGGGCCGGTACGAGCAGCTGAGCGCAGAGGTCGTCAGGCATATCGCCGCGCGAGAGGGGCCGGCCTTCCAGGCGCAGCGTGCCCGGGTGGCGGTCAACCTGCTCGCTGCGATCTTCGACTCCGCGTGGCAGGACGCGATCGAGGACCCTCACGAGCGTCCGGTCCTCATCCACTTCGACCGCGCCCTCACCACCGCACGCTCGCTGCTCGGCAGCTAGACAGCGCGAACCCCACGTCCCAGGAGTCCCCCATGGCTACGTTCCTCTACCGCCTCGGCAGTACCGCCTTCCGGCGGTGGCCGGTCACCCTCGTCGTCTGGCTGACCCTCCTGGTGGCCCTGCTCGGCTCGGCCGCCGCCTTCTCCAAGCCTTTGGTGGACTCGTTCTCCATCCCCGGCATCCCGTCGGAGGAGGCCTCGGACCTGCAGGCGGAGATCTTCGGCGACAGTGGTGACGCGTTCGACTCGGCCACGGTGAACGTCGTGGTCGCCGCGCCCGAGGGTCGGAGCCTGGCCGAGGACCCCTATGCGGGCCAGGTCGAGAGCCTCATCGACAACATCGCCGACGGGCCGCAGGTGCCCGGCGCCCTGTCCACCGAGGAGGGGCAGGCGGCGGTCAACCCGGTCACCGCGCTGCAGGCCCAACAACAGGGCGCGGGCGAACAGAGCGCAGCCGGCACCGAAGGCAGCGGCGAAGGCGGGGACCAGGGCGCCGCCGGCGCTCCACAGCTCTCCGAGCAGCAGCAGGCCGCTGCGGCAGCGCTGTCGAACGTGAGCCCCGACGGTCGCATCGGCGTCATCACCTTCGACTTCGACGTCGAGACCGTGGGCGATGTCGAGCCGGCCAGCCAGGATGCCGTGCTCGAAGCGATGGGCGAGACCGCGCGCGACGACGGACTGCGGGTCGAGGCCAACGGCCCCGGTATGCAGTCCTTCGCCCCTCCGGGCGGCTCCACCGAGCTCATCGGCATCGGCCTGGCCCTCGTGGTGCTGTTGCTCACCTTCGGCTCGCTCGTCGCGGCGGGCCTGCCCATCCTGACCGCCGTCGTGGGCCTGGCCATCGGTCTCGGTGGCGTGTACACGTCGACCGCCTTCCTCGACCTCGGCTCGACGACCCCGGTGCTGGCCACCATGATCGGCCTCGCCGTGGGCATCGACTACTGCCTCTTCATCCTGGCGCGGTACCGCACCGAGCTGGAGCACACCGACGACCGCGCCAAGGCGATCGGCGTCGCGGTCGGTACCGGCGGGTCTGCCGTGGTGTTCGCCGGTCTCACCGTCCTCATCGCCCTCTCCGCTCTGTCGGTCGTGCGCATCCCGTTCCTGACCACCATGGGTCTGGCCGCGGCGGCGACCGTCTTCGTTGCCGTGCTCGTTGCCCTCACGCTGCTTCCGGGGGTGCTGGGGATGCTCGGGTCCCGGGCGTTCGGCGGCCGAGTGCGTCGCTACCGCCCCGCCCGCGACGACCACGGTCGGACCCTCAACAACGGGGTGCGCTGGGCCCGCCTCGTCGGGCGGGCTCCCGTGCTGGCCGTAACCGTCGTCATCGTCGGCCTCGGTGCGCTGGCCATACC
>Ga0102946_1000235_pt1 | contig 19473 bp, 18 predicted proteins | sample SalPon2A_A_D1_MG_FD_78209 | JGI IMG/M metagenome (GOLD analysis project Ga0102946, IMG submission 78209) | Soil microbial communities from South San Francisco under conditions of wetland restoration - Salt Pond MetaG R2A_A_D1_MG | ecosystem: Environmental > Terrestrial > Soil > Wetlands | place... | reverse complement strand
GGCTCCTTCTACGCGATCGACTACGCGGCGCGGATGGCGATGGAGATGGGCGCCGACGTGGTCAAGCTCAACATGCCGAAGATCGATCCCGCCAAGGACAAGGACGCGCCGGCCCCCTACAACGAGATGGAGATCGACGAGGCCGGGGCGATCCAGCACTGCGTCGAGTCGGCCGGGCGCGCGCTCGTCGTCCTCTCCGGCGGCTCCAGGGTCGACGACGACACCGTCCTCAACCACTGCCGCGAGATCATGCAGGCGGGCGGCAGCGGCGTGATCTTCGGCCGCAACGTCTGGCAGCGCGAGTGGAGCGAGGCGCTGGAGATCATCGCCCAGATCAAGGAGACGCTGCTGTCGAACGTCCGGCGCACGCCATAGGAAGCCCCGTCCGACAGGGGCTTCACTTAACTTTTTCCGAAGACCCTCTGCGGCCGTCCGAGGTTCTCGCCGCGGAAAAAGTACAAGACGTTTCGCCCCTGCCGGACGGGGCTTCTGACGCGTGAGAAGGGACGTTCTTGGGAGCGTAGTGCTGTTGGTAGTTGTTGCCTTGATCGTTCTGCGCCCTTGGGAGGGGGAGCTTGAGGAGGGGCCGGCCGCGGCGACGGCCACGGTTTCGCGCGTCGTCGACGGCGACACGATCGAGGCGCGGATCGGGGGCGTGCTCGAGGACGTGCGGCTGATCGGGGTGGACACGCCGGAGACGGTCAAGCCCGGCGAGCCCGTGCAGTGCTTCGGGCCGCAGGCCTCCCACTTCACCAAGCAGCGGCTGGAAGGCGAGCGCGTGCGGCTCGTCTTCGGCGCCGAGCGCCGCGACGTGTACGGGCGCCTGCTCGCCTACGTCTTCAGTCGCGGACGCCTCTTCAACGCGGGGCTGGTCCGACGAGGCCTTGCCCGCACGCTGACGATCCCGCCGAACGACCGCTTCGCCCCCCGCCTGCGCCGCATCGAGCTCGCCGCGGCGCGCGCCGGGCGCGGCCTCTGGGGCGCCTGCGGGCTGTGACCGTGATCACATTTCACGCCTGGGCGGCGGGCTTTAGGCGTGCAAGCGGTCATGCGGCTTGGTACGGTCCCCCCTCGGCCCTGCGGGGCCGCTTCTATGAGAATGCGGCAAAGCATCAACCAGTTCGAGGACGCCTTCGAGCAGGAGACGAGCCTCGAGCGGCGGCGGCGCGAGCAGCTGCGGCGACGTGCGGCCAACCGCTCGCGCCAGCGACGCATCGTCCGCAACGAGCACCACGGCAAAGTGCGCTTCAGCGTGCTCGCCGTCTGTCTGAGCGCGACCGTGGCGGTCGTCGTGATCTCGATGTTCGAGGCGCTCTCGTTCCTGATGGCCTAACCGGGGCCGCTCGCCGAGGGGCGACGCCGCGAACCGCCCCCAAGGTTGAATAGACTCGCGCGCCGATGGCACGACGCTCACTGAAGCCACAGCTGAATCAGATCCGCGCCTGGGTGCAGCAGGGTCGCACCGACGCCTGGATCGCCCACCAACTCGAGGTCTCCGCCTCGGAGCTGCGCGAGTTCCGCAAGCAGCACGACCTCAACCCCGATGCCGAGCAGAGCAGCGGTGGAGGCGAAGTCGACCTGCGCGACGAGATCGAGGCCGAGGTCGAAGCGGCGACCGCCGAGGAGGCCGAAGCCGAAGCAGAGGAGCCCGAGGAAGAGGCGGACGAGGACGCAGACGACGGTGACGGTGACGGCGACAATGCCGACGACGAGACGCCGGCCCGCAAACCGCGCGCCCGCAAAAAAGCGGATGGTGGTCGTGGCGGTGGCGACGGCGAGGCAGGCGACGGCGACCGGCCACGGCGCCGCCGACGGCGAGGCAGGCGCGGCGGGCGCGGCCGCCGCAAAGAGATCGAGGCGACCTTCGACCACGGCGAGCGCGACGGCTACGGCCTCTGGCTCGACGCGGCGGTCAAGGACAACCCCGTGTACAGCGAGCACTGGGCCGGAAAGAGCGCCGTCACGGTCCGCATCGACGCGGACCAGATCGTCATCCGCCGCGCCGGCGAGTCCGGCGACGACGGCGACTCAGACGATTAGCTGGCGTCCGCCGGCGAAGTCGGTCGCGTTCCTCAAGTAGAGCCAGAAGGCGGCGTCGGCGATCGTCTGCGGATCGACCGCCAGGCCCGGGGCGGTTTCGGTCGCGACCTGCAGGCACCAGTCGGACCCCCGCCCGTAGAGGTCGGCGAGCTCGGCGGCGGAGAAGGTCGATCCGATCCGGCGCCGCAGCTCGACATCGACGGCGGCGACCACCGCGTCGGCCTGCCGCCGCTCGCGCGGGTCGTCGATCGCGCGCAGCGTCCTCAGCCCCTCCTCCCACTGGAAGAGCGCGTTCTCAAGCGGATAGTGCATAGGTCGTCAGGTTAGTGGGCCTATCCCGGTAGGGGTTCCACTTAACTTTTTCCGAAGACAGGTGGCGGCTGTCCGAGGTTGTCGGCGCGGAAAAAGTACAAGACGTTTCACCCCTACCGGGATAGGCCCTCAATCCGGTTGTTGTGGCACTACTCGCTCTTCGTCGCGACAGCTATTGGGGTCCAGGCGGCCGTTGACGCGCCAGACGGTGACGGGGCCGCTGCGCTCGATCGGGGTGACGGCGGGCTCGCCGCGCAGCCAGCGGGCCTCGGGCGAGGTCACGGGCTCGCCGGGCTCGATGAAGTTGAGCAGGGGCGAGGTGACGAGGTAGTCGAGCTCGACGGCGTTGACCGCGGTGCGGAAGCCGGCGCAGGTGGGGATCGCGTTGAAGGCGCCGTGTGGGGCCTTTTCGCCGAGGTAGCGCACCTGGTTCGAGAGACCGGTGCCGTAGAAGCCGTACTGGAGGAAGCCGGCGGTGGTCCCGGCGAGGCCGATGCGCGCTTCCTCGACCCCGCGCGCCCAGCGGTAGGCGGAGTCGAGATGCATGCCCGGAATCGCCGTCGCCGCGTTCGCGTTGGCGTAGCGGTCGTCCAAGTAGCTGCGCTGGGCCGGGTAGCCGATCGCGGCGACGAGCAGCGCCAGGGCGGCGAAGCCGCCAGCGACGAGGCCGCGTGGGAGGCCGCGGCTGCGCGCGTAGAGCAGCGCTGCCGGGATCAGGACGAAGAGCAGCGCGATCAGCCAGGCGGCGAGCCGGTCGGGGTCGCGAACCACGGCGTCGGCGCGGTTGGTGGCGACCAGGAGCACCAACAGCCCGAGGAGCAGAGCCCACGTGCCTCTAGTTGAGTACCCATAGTGGCCTCTAAAAAGAGGCACGTCAGCGATGGGCAGCAGGGTCAGGCCTGCAAGAAGGGCCGGGATCGCGTAGCGGATGTTGATGCCGAAACCCTCTGGCATGCCCTCGGCGCCGGCGGCGCTGAGGGGGGTGAAGAGGTAGGCGAGGAGGCCGAAAAGGGCTACGCCGCCCATCCAGCGGAAGACGCGGGGGCGGCCCCAAACGAGGGCGAGTAGAGCACCGGAGATCGCGGCCAGGACGACGATGGGCCAGAAGGCGCCGAAGGCGTTGTCGAGGCCCGGACCGAAGTAGTCGCGCCAGACGCCGGTGTCGGTCGCGTAGTGGGCGATCGAGAAGTCGGGGCGGCCGCCCTGCAACCGCTCCGGCTGCGGCAGCGATATCGGCCCGATGCTCTCCAGCTGCGGCAGCGGGTTGCCCACGACGATCAGGTTGCGGAGGTACCAGTACCCCCCACCCGCGAGCCCCGCACCGAACCACCAGCCGGCCGCCGCCCAGCGGCGGCCTGCGGGCGCCAGCACGATCACGGCCACCGTCAGCGCCGCCGCCATCGCCAGCGCCGTCGACTTGGTCCCGACAGCCATGCCGACGGCCAGCCCCGCCACCGCCAGCGGGAGGGGTCGGCCCGCGGGTCCTGTCGCGGTCGGCTCCCCCATGTGCTCGGACGCTGCCGCGTCCTCCGCTATGGGGGACCCCCCCGACCGCGCCACCCGCGGGACGGATGCTCTCCAGTTGACGAGAATCGCGATTGCTGCGAGGAGTAGCGCAGCTGCCATCAGGTCGTTCTTTGCGGCACCGGGCTCACGTACGACAAGCGTGTGGCACTCGAGGATCACTCCAGCTGCGACAACCGTCAGCGGCCCCCTCCCATACGGCCTCCCGATGCACCAGGCGGCAAGGAAGGCAACCGCCAGCCAGCCGAAGTTCAAGAACAAGCTCAGCGTGTCCCGATCCGTCAGCAGGATCCCCACCCCGTGCAGCAACTCCGAGTTCTGCGGGTAGAACCAGTTCGTAAACACGGTCTCCGTGTAGTGGATCCCGGTCACCGAATGGCTCTTGGCCATCTCCACCGCAAACGGCTGGTGGTACCAGAGGGAATCGAAGTTGAAAATCCCCCTGCTGAGCGCATCCGCGGCCGTCAACCCCCAGTGAGCAAACACCAGCGCCACGACCCCAACGGCGATAACCGTGAGCGCCCCTCCCGCGGGTGGCGGAGGGAGGGGGTGCCGGGGAGACGCGGCGTCCTCTTTTTCGCCCCGAGCGCGATCTCGGACGGCCGGCGAGGCTTCTGGCGCAAAACCCAGCGGCTCCCCGGCACCCCCTCCCTCCGACAGGACCCGCGGGCCAAGGGCGACCGCAGCGGCAACCAAAACGGCTGCCCCAACGAGAGCCCCCGCGTAGAGCAGGTTGAGGACGCCGAGGATCTCCGACAACCCGATCAGCAGAAAGACGCCGACGATCGACTCGACCAGCCGCGCCGGCGCCCCCTTCCAAGCGGGCATCAGCCACCGCCGCAGCCACACCGCCGAGAGTCCCAGCGAGAGGATCAGGACGCCCAGTAGGGCGACGCTGAGGACGTAGGAGCCGGGGCTAACCATGCCGGCCTCGGAGGAGTTGCGTCAGCCGCCGAGGCCGCGGACGACAAGCGGCGTCTCGCCCTCGGCGACCATCCCCTGCGTGCGTGCCTTGCGGCTGATCGCGAGCGGCTCGTCGGCCGCCTGTATGCGCTTGTGCAGGCGCTTGTTCTCGTCCAGCTTCTCGTGGAATTCGGCCTTCGCCGCGCTCGTCGCCGTGTAGGTCTTGACCAGGTCGATCGCCGGGTTCAGGTACGAGTAGAGCACGGCGGCGAGAACCAGCGTCAGCGCGATCCGCCCGACCCGGTCCCAGCGGATGCGGCTGCCGCCACGGCGGGCGGCGGGCTTGCGGCGCGCCGCGGGACGTCGTTTCTGCCGGGAGGCCGGGCGTCGTGCCGGCCGCGTGCGGGTCGCCATACCCGCTGCTACGCGGCCGAGCGCCGCATTCCTGCATCTAGCCCGCGTGCTGGACGAATGCCTGCAGGCCGGGGAAGCGTGCCGCGTCGCCCAGCTCCTCCTCGATCCTGAGGAGGCGGTTGTACTTGGCCACCCGGTCCGAGCGCGAAGGGGCGCCGGTCTTGATCTGGCCGGCGCCGGTGGCGACGGCGAGGTCGGCGATCGTCGTGTCTTCGGTCTCGCCGGAGCGGTGTGAGATCACGGCCGTGTAGCCGGCCTCGCGGGCGATCCGGATCGCCTCGAGGGTCTCGCTCAGGGTGCCGATCTGGTTGACCTTGACCAGGATCGAGTTGCCGACGCCGAGCTCGATCCCGCGCCGCAGGCGCTCGGGGTTGGTGACGAAGAGGTCGTCGCCGACCAGCTGCACCCGCCGGCCGAGCTTCTCGGTGAGCAACTTCCAGCCCTCCCAGTCCTCCTCGTCCATGCCGTCCTCGATCGAGACGATCGGGTAGCGCGAGCAGGCGTCCTCCCAGTAGGCGGCCATCTCCGCGGGGGCGAGCGTGCGGCCCTCGTGCTCGAGCGCGTAGGAGCCGTCGGCAAAGACCTCGCTGGTCGCCGGGTCGAGCGCGATGAAGACATCGGCGCCGGGCTCGTAGCCGGCCGCCTCGACGCCGGCCAGGACAGCCTGCAGCGCTGCCTCGTTGGAGTCGAGGTCGGGGGCGAAGCCGCCCTCGTCCCCACCGGCGGTGGAGAGACCCTTCGAAGAGAGGCTCTTCTTCAGCGCGTGGAAGACCTCGGTTCCGACCCGCAGGCACTCGGAGAAGCTCTCAGCGCCGGCGGGCACGACCATGAACTCCTGGAAGTCGACCGAGTTGTCGGCGTGGGCGCCGCCGTTGAGCACATTCATCATCGGCACCGGCAGCAGCTCCGGCTCGCCGCCGCCGTAGAGCTCGGCCAGGTAGCGGTAGAGCGGCTGGCCGGAGTCGGTCGCCGCCGCCTTCGCCGCCGCCAGCGAGACACCGAGGATCGCGTTGGCGCCGAGCCTGCCTTTGTTCGGCGTGCCGTCGAGCTCGAGCATCGTCTCGTCGAGCGCGCCCTGCTCGGCGGCGCGGGCGCCGGTCAGCGCCGCGGCGATCTCGCCGTTGACGTTCTCGACCGCGCGCGCCACTCCCTTGCCCGCCCAGCGCTCGCCGCCGTCGCGCAGCTCGACCGCCTCGAACTCACCCGTCGAGGCGCCGGAGGGGACCGCGGCACGGCCGCTGGCGCCCGAGCCCAGGACCACCTCGACCTCGACGGTCGGATTGCCGCGCGAGTCGAGAATCTGGCGCGCGTGGATGGAGGAGATCTGGCTCACGAGCGCGCGAGTCTAACGATGGCGCGCGCCTATTCGGCCGGCGGGGGCGCTTCTTGCGGCGGCGGGGCGCCTTCGGTCGGCGGCACGGCGCCCGGTGGCAGGCCTTCGAGGCCCGCGGCGGCTTCTTCGCCTTCTTCTTCCTTCGGCCGGGGGCGCTGCGGCAGCGGTTTGCCCTTCGGTTCGAGCGGGTTGACGCTACCCGGAAGGGCGGGTTCGAGCTGTTTGACCGGCGCCGGGCAGGCTTCCGGCAGGCCACCCTGCGGATTGGCTTCGTAGCAGCCTTCCGGCGCTCCAGCCGGACGCCCGTTGCCACTGAAGTTGGCGCAGCGTTCGGTCACGTAGTCGTCGGCGCAGAAGGTGCGCCCAGTCCACGTGTAGGTGAAGGTGCTGATGAAGCCGGCGAAGTAGTCCTGTTCGGTCTGCTGCGCGAGCGTGGCCTGGATCTGGCTTTCGACCGCTTTCAGTTCCTGCGTTTCTTCCGGCGTGCTGCCCTCGACCTCGAAAACCGTGTAGCCGGCTTTGGTCTTGACCGGGCCGATGATCTGGCCCTCGTCGGTGCCGAAGATGTCGGCGTCCAGCGGTTCTTCTTCGACGCCTTTCTGGACGCCTTCTTTGAGGCCGCCGTTTTCTTTCGACGTCGGGTCTTCGGAGAACTTCTGCGCGACCTTTTCCCAGTTCTCGTCCGAGTCGTCTTTTTCCAGCGCCTTCCGCGCTTCTTCGACCTTCTTCTTGCTCTTGTTGACGACCACGCGAATGGCCCGGCTCGGCTGCTGCGTGAACTGGGTGTCCTTGGCCGCCTCATAGTAGTTCTCGATTTCGCCCTGGCTCGGTTTCGGCGCTTGTTCCTGCAGCTGCTGTTGCAGCTGTTCGCTGAGGATCTGCAGCTCGACCCGTTCGTCGACGTCAGCGGGGGTGAAACCGGATTCTTTGAGGAAATCTCTGAATTCTTTCGGCGACTGGAAGCTTTCTTTTTTGACTTTTTTCAGTTCTTTGGCGACTTCCGCCTCGCTGACCTCGATGTCCCATTCGGCCGCCTGGCCTTCCAGCCAGGCCGCTTCGAAGAGCGAGTTGAGTGCCGATTCCTTCAGTTCCTCGTATTTCGCGTCACCCGGTTTCGGCGCTTTTTTTTCGCCGCCCGCTTTGGCGGCAAGCTCAAGCGCGTGATCGAAATCCTCCTGGGTGATGTCGCCGCCGTCGCCGGGCACGTCCTCGACGATCGCGACATTGCCCGAAGGCACGCTCGGATCGCCGAGCCCCTCGGCGATCGCGACCACGATGAAGAGAATGAGGAAGGTGCCACCGAAGACGAGCAGGCCGAGACGGCGTGCGGCGACCGGGCCGGAAGCGCCAACGCCCCCGCCCTTGCCAGGCGTCCCTTTCCTCCCCTGGTCCGAACTCACGAAGCAGGGAGCATATCTTTTTCGACCATTGGCGAGCGGCCCGCCTCGCGCAGGCCCTCGGCCAGCGCCAGCACAGCGGCCAGGCGCGGCTCCGGCTCCTCGGGGACGCGCACCGACGCCGTCTTCTCGCGCCACTCGTAGAGCGCCCCCTCGACCAGCTCGCCGAGCTTGCCCGCCCCCTCGGAGTCGAGCTCGACCCCGACCACGCTGAGCCGCCCGCCGCGCAACTCGACGCTGCGCGCCCCCGCCAGGCGCAGCTCGATCCGCGCCCGCTGCAGCGCCAGCAGGTTCTCGCCCTCCGGCGGCGGCGGCCCGAAGCGGTCGCTGAGCTCGTCGCGGATCGCCCGCAGGTCACCGGGCGCGCGGGCGGCGACGATGCGGCGGTGGATGTCGATCTTCGCCGCCTCGAAGGGGATGTAGGAGGCGGGCAGGTAGGCGTCGACCGGGACGTCGAAGCGCAGCGGCTCGGGCGCCTCCTCCCCGTCGTCGGCGGCGCCCGCCTCGGCCACGGCCTCGTCGATCATCTGGCAGTAGAGCTCGAACCCGACCGCGGCGACGTGGCCCGACTGCTCGTCGCCGAGCAGGTCGCCGGCGCCGCGGATGTCGAGGTCGCGCATCGCGATCTTGAAGCCCGAGCCGAGCTCGGTGTGGTCGGCCAGCGTCGTCAGCCGCGCCGCCGCCTCCTCGGTCAGCGCCTCGGCCGAGGGATAGAGCAGGTAGGCGAAGGCGCGCTCGCGCGAACGCCCGACGCGGCCGCGGATCTGGTAGGCCTGCGCCAGCCCGAGCCGGTCGGCGCGCTCGACGATCAGCGTGTTCGCGGTCGGGATGTCGAGCCCGGACTCGATGATCGTCGTCGTCGCCAGCACGTCGGCCTCGCCGCGCAGGAAGTCGAGCATCGTCTTCTCCAGCGCCCCCTCGTCCATCTGCCCGTGGGCTTCGAGCACGCGCGCCTTCGGCACCAGGCCGCGGATCTGCTCGGCGACCTCGGGCAGGGTCTCGATCCGGTTGTGCAGGAAGAACGCTTGGCCGCCGCGCTCGAGCTCGCGCGCGATCGCCTTCTGCACCAGGCCCTCGTCGTAGGGGCCGACGTAGGTGCGCACCGGGCGGCGGCCCTCGGGCGGCGTCTCGATCGTCGAGATGTCGCGCAGGCCGGCGAGGCTCATCTGCAGCGTGCGCGGGATCGGCGTCGCCGAGAGCGCCAGCACATCGACTTTCAGCTTCAGCTGGCGCAGCAGCTCCTTCTGCTTGACCCCGAAGCGCTGCTCCTCGTCGACGATCAGCAGGCCGATGTCCTTCGCCCGCACGTCGCGCGAGAGCAGCCGGTGGGTGCCGACGAGGATGTCGACCTCGCCCGCCTCGAAGCGCTTCAGCACCTCCTTCACCTCGGCCGGCTTGCGCAGGCGCGAGACCCAGTCGAGCGTGAAGGGCAGCTCGGCGAGGCGCTCGCGGAAGGTGCCGAAGTGCTGCTGGGCGAGAATCGTCGTCGGCGCCAGCATCATCACCTGCTTGCCGTCGGAAGCCGCCTTGACCGCGGCCCGCAGCGCCACCTCGGTCTTGCCGAAACCGACGTCGCCGCAGACCAGCCGATCCATCGGCTGCTCCGATTCCATGTCGCCCTTGACCGCCTCGATCGCCTCGACCTGGTCGGCGGTCTCGCGGTAGGGGAAGGCCGCCTCCATCGTCATCTGCCACTCGCCGTCGGGCGGGAAGCCGTGGCCCTTGCGCGTGCGTCGCTCCGCGTAGAGGTTGAGCAGCTCGCCGGCCAGCGCGCCGGCGGCTTTGCGCGCCCGCGCCCTCATGTTCTGCCAGCGCTTGCCGCCGAGCGCCGAGAGCGCCGGCTCGGCGCCGGCGCCGACGTAGCGGCTCAGCTTCGCGAGCTGGTCGGTGGGGACGTAGACGCGGTCCTCGCCCTTGTATTCGAGGTAGAGGTAGTCCCGGGCGATGCCACCGACCTCCCTGGTCTCGAAGCCGGCGAAGCGGGCGACGCCATGGTCCTCGTGGACGACGTGGTCGCCGACCCGCAGTTCGCTGAAGGCGAGCCGGCCGCGCCCGCCGGCGCGCTCGCGCTCGTCGGCGCGGCGACGGCGGTGGACGAGGCGGCGGAAGGGGTAGACGGCGAGGCGCAGCTCGGGGCTGACGAAGCCCTCGCGCAGGCGCGCCTCGGCGAAGGCGAGGCCCGGCTCGGGTGAGAGGTTGCCGCCTTCGAGCAGCTTCGCGTCGAGGCGGTCGAGCCCGTAGCGCGAGCGCTCGGCCTCGCCGCGGCTGTCGAAGGCGACGACCGTGCGGTAGCCGGAGCGGACCAGCTTCTCCAGCTCGCCCTCGGCCTCCTCGACGCTGCGCGCCGGCGACTCGGCGCGCGAGGCGCGGAACGGGTCTTGCGTGTGAGGTTTGGGCTGCATGGCAGTCCCAACCTCACTCTCAACGTCGCCGGGGCCGCGCACCGTGAGCACGGCGCGCCCGGCGAGCGGCGCCTCGACGTCGACGTAGAGGCGGCGGGCGTCGTCGGCGTGCATCGCTGCGGTCGCGTCCTCCCAGTGGTCGTGCAGGGCCGGCCCGATCTCCTCGGCGGCGGTGAGGATCACCGCGGCCTCGGCGGGGACGAGGTCGAGCGGGGCGCCGAAGTGCTCGAGCGGCAGCGCCTCGGCGGCGCTGGGCGCCTCCTCCCCCCTTTCCTCGGCCTCCATTGCCGCCAGCTCGGCCAGTTCGCGGTGCTCGGCGTCGAGCTCGGCCGCGGGCGCCAGCTCGACCCGCTCGGCCTCGCCGAGCGAGCGCTGGGTGAAGGTCGAGAACCAGCGCATCGACTCGACCTCGTCGCCGAAGAGCTCGATCCGCACCGCCCGCTCCTCGGTCGCCGGGAAGACGTCGAGGATGCCGCCGCGGACGGCGAACTGGCCGCGCTCCTCGACCTGCTCGACCCGCTGGTAGCCCGCCCCGGCGAGGTCGCCGACGGCGCGGTCGAGGTCGATCTCGCCGCCGCGCTGCAGCGCGAAGCCGGCCGGGCGCAGCGAGGCGTCGGGCACGGCCTCGGCCAGCGCGGTGGCGGAGGCGACGACGACCGCGTCCTCGGCCTCGCGCAAGGAGTCGAGCGCGTCGATCCGCAGCCCGACCAGGTGCGGCGGCGGCGTCACGTGCGAGGCGTAGCCGGTGCCGCGCGATGGGTAGAAGCGGACGCGGCGCGGTGCCAGGTAGGCGCGCAGGTCTGCGGCGAGGTCGCGGGCGGAACGGTCGTCGGCGCTGACCAGCAGCGCCGGGCGGCCGGCCAGCCCGCGGTCGTCGTCGAGCAGCGTCGCCAGCAGCAGCGGCCGCAGGGCCGCGGAAGCGCCGATCTCGACCGGCTTGCCGCCGGACGCCGCCCGCACGTCGCCCGCCAGCGCGTGCAGGCGCTCGTTCTCGGCGGCAAGTTCTAGTAACGGTCGCAGGCTCATGGGGATTCCAGTGCTTCCGGTGTGCTTTACGCCCGTATAGGGAGCAAAAGGCACACCGGAAGGGGAGACGACCGATTCTAGTTGTGCGGTTACGCTCCCTCGATGCGACTGCGCCGCCCCTTCGCCGCTCTCTCGACGCTGGGACTGGCCGCCCACAACGCCTTCGAGACGCGGGCCGGGGTCGGACTGGTCTTCGAGCCGGAGCTGGGGCGGCGCGGCGCCTACGCGCTCTGGGCGGGGCTGATCCCGCTCGGGCTGCTCGCCGCGGCGCGCGGCGGCAGGTGGGACGAGCGCCTCTCGGCCTTCAACGCCGGGATCGGGGCGGCCGGCGTCGCCGTCCACTTCAAGGCCTGGCCCTGGTCGCTGCACGGCGGCCTGCCGATGCTCGACGAAGCCGAGGGCCTGAGCGAGGCGCAGCTGCCCGCTTACAACGCGGTGCTCTGGGCCTGGGGCATCGCCAGCGCGCTCAGCCTGCTGCGCGAGACCAAGCCCGGGTCGCGGCGCTACGCGCTCGCCGGGATCTCGACCTTCCCGATCCTGCTCGCCTCCGCCGGCCACCACTTCCGCTGGGCGCGCGAGCAGGCGCGGCGCGAACCCGAGCGCTGGAGCCCGGCGCTGCTCGAGGACTGAGCCGTGGCGCAGTGGCCCGGCGGCGCCCGCGGCGCGCTCTGCCTCAGCTTCGACAACCTCGGCGTCGACGAGGCATCGAGCGCGACGGCGGCCCTGCCGGGGCTGCTTGAGCGCCTGGCCGAGCGCGAGCTGAGCGCGACCTTCTTCGCCGAGGGCGTCAACGCCGAGCTCGACGCAGATGCCCTGCGGGCGATCGGCGCCGCCGGCCACGAGGTCGGCTACCACGCCTGGCTGCACGAGCAGTGGGGGGATCTGAGCGCCGCCGAGCAGGCCGAGAACCTGGCGCGCGGGGTCTATGCCTTCGCGGGCCTGGGAATCGAGCTCGGCGGCCTGCGCCCGCCCGGCGGCCAGCTCGGCGCGGGCGGCGTCGAAGTCCTGCGCGAGGCGGGCCTGAGCTACGCATCCCCTGCCGGCGCCGGCGCCGGCATCGAGGACGGCATCGCCCTCCTCCCTTTCCAGTGGCGCCACGTAGACGCCACCGCGATGCTCCCCGGCCTCGACCCTGTGCGCGAGCAGATGACCGGCTCCCCCGACCAGATCGACCCGGACACGCTCATCAAATACCTCAGCAAGGAGATCGAGGAACTCGAGCGAGACGAAGGCTTCATCTCGATAGTCCTCCACCTCCCACTCCTGGCCTGGCTCGGCGAGAGCAACCTCGCCACCATCCTGAACAAGCTCTCGTCAACCCAGTCGTGGGTGGGGCGTTGCGACGAACTGGCCGCACACCTCCTCGCCAACCCGGAGGACTTCGGTGCCGGCGCGACGCTCGACCCGAGCAGCTGGGGCTAGTCGGGCTGCGGCAGGCCGGGGCCCTCGCGCGCCCACTCGACCTGGCCGACGCCCTCCGCCTTCGAGCGGCCCTCGACGTCGTCCCACCCGTGCAGCATGCGCTTCAGGCGGGCCACCGCCTCGGGCGGGTGGGCGGCGACCGCCGCGGCCAGCTCCAGCGCCGCCTCCTCGGTCTTCGCCGCCGGGGCGACGCGGTTGACAAGGCCGATCCGCAGCGCCTCGTCGGGGCCGACGGTGCGCGAGCTGAACAGCAGGTACTTGGCGGCAGCGAGGCCGCAGAGGGTGACGAGGCGGGCCGGGCCGACCGGCACGCCGAGCGCGGCGGCGGGGAAGCGCATGCGCAGGTTGGCGCCGCCGACCCGCATGTCGCAGGCGACCGCGACCTCGGCGCCGCCGCCGACGACGTCGCCGTGGCAGGCGGCGACGGTCGGCCTGGGGAAGGCGACGATCGCGTCGTAGAGGTCGGCGAAGAGCTGCATGCGACGCAGCTGCCCGTCGTCGTCGAGCTTCTCGCGCACGTCGGCGCCGGCCGAGAGCCCCATCTGGTCGGAGGAGCTGAGCACCAGCACCCGCACGGCATCGTCCTCGCGCGCCGACGCCAGGTGGGCGAGCAGCTCCTCGAGCATCTGCGTATCCATCGCGTTGCGCGCCTCGGGACGCTCGAGCCGCAGCAGGGCGACGCCGTCGGGGTCGACGGCGTAGCTGGTCCGCGCGGCGTTCGAGTCAACGCTCATCGGCGCCGGAGCCTAGTCGCTCGACGAGCCGCTCGGTCTCATCCGCGGCTGCCGCGATCAGCGCTTCGACCGCGGCCCTGGGCTCGCGGAAGCGGCCGAGCACATAGCGCGAGACGATCTCGGGGTCGGTCGAGTCGGGCCGCCCGACGCCGACCCTGACCCGCCAGAACTCGCGACTGCCAAGCCCGCGATCGAGGCTCTTGAGCCCGTTGTGGCCGGCGAGGCCGCCGCCGATCCGGCTCTGCACCTCGCCGAACGGGAGGTCGATCTCGTCGTGGACGACGACGACCCGATCCAGCGGCGCCTTGAGCGAGCCGCGCGCCGGGCCGACCGAGTCGCCGGAGGCGTTCATGTAGGTCTGCGGCAGCAGGATCGCAGCCCGCGGCCCGCCCGGCCGGATCCGCCCCTCGGCGATCAGACCGCCGAACTTCTGCTTTGCCCGCGGCAGCGCCCAGCGGCGCGAGAGCTCGGCGCCGACCTCGAAGCCGACGTTGTGGCGGCTGCCGGCGTGCTCGCGGCCGGGGTTGCCCAGGCCGACGATGAGAAACAGGGCTACTCCCCGGACTCGTCCGAGTCGCCGCCCTCGGCCTCGCCGCCGTCCTCGGCGGGGGCCTCGCCCTCCTCGCCGACGAGCTCGGTCTCCTCCTCGACGTCGGGCTCGGGCTCCTCCTCGACCCGCGGCGGCGAGAGCGTCGCGATCGTGATCTCGTCGAGATCGTCGGCGACGAAGGTCACGCCCTCGGGCGCGGTCAGGGTCGAGAGCTGCACGGTGTCGTTGATCTCCATCGCGGAGACGTCGGCGACCAGTCGCTCGGGGATCTCGGTCGGCAGCGCTTCGACGGTGATCTCGCGGGTGACGTGCTCGAGCACGCCGCCCTCTTTGACGCCGGGTGCGACCTCGATGCCCTCGAGCTCGATCGCGACCTCGGCCTGGATCGCCTCGTCGAGCTTCACTTCCTGCAGGTCGATGTGCTGGAGCACGCCCTTGACCGGATGCCGTTGTTCTTCCTTGACCACGACCGGCACGGCTTTGGCGCCCTCGACCTCGAGGTCGAAGAGGGCCTGGCCGCCGCCGAGCACGCTGCGCACGTCACGCTCGACCGCCTGGAACGGGCGCGCCTCCTCGCCGCCGGCGTAGACGACGCCGGGCACGAGTTTCTCGCCGCGCAGGCGGCGGGCGCTGCGCGAGCCGAAATCGGTGCGCGGCGCGACCTTGAGCTTTTCGCGAGTCCGGGCCATCGAATGCGGGAGGATACTGAGAACGTGGCCGACGACGCCAACAGGATCCCGAAGGGGCGGTTCCGCCGCTCCGCCAAGCTGGGCTCGATCGTGGGCGTGCAGGGCGCCCGCTACGCCGGCACCAAGGCGACCAACGTCGCCCGCTCCGACGAAGGAAGCAAGGAGAAACTCGAGCAGCGCCACCTGGAGACGGCGATCAAGATGGTCGGCGCGCTCGGCCAGATGAAGGGCGCGGCGATGAAGCTGGGGCAGTTCGCCTCCTTCATCGACACCGAGTTCATCCCCGACGAGTACCGCGAGATCTACCAGGAGCAGCTCGCCAAGCTGCGCACCTCGGCGCCGCCGATGCCCTGGGAGAAGGCCGAGAAGGTGCTGCTCGAGGAGTACGACGGCGAGCCGGTGTCCGAGCTCTTCGCCTCCTTCGAGCAGGAGGCCTTCGCCGCCGCATCGATCGGCCAGGTGCACCGGGCCGAGCTGCTCGACGGCCGCCGCGTCGCGGTCAAGGTCCAGTACCCGGGGATCGCCGAGGCGCTCGACGCCGACCTGCGCAACGCCGGCACGATCGTCCGCCTCGCCCGCGCCCTCGCCCCCGGGCTCGACGCGAAGGCGATCGCGCACGAGATCCGCGAGCGCGTGATGGAGGAGCTCGACTACGAGTACGAGGCGCAGAACCAGCGCTCCTTCGCCCGCGCCTACCGCGATCACCCGTTCGTCTACGTGCCGGAAGTGGTGACGCGGCTCTCACGTCGCCGCGTGCTCGTCACCGAGTTCGTCGAGGGAATGGACTTCGAGCAGATCAAGGAGTTGCCGCACGAGGAGCGCAGCCGCTTCGGTGAGATCGTCTTCCGCGGCAACCTCGGCTCGATGTTCAACCTGCAGCACTTCAACGCCGACCCCCACCCCGGCAACTACCTGCTGATGGCGGACGGGCGCGTCGCCTTCCTCGACTTCGGCATGACCAAGAAGCTCGACCGCGAGCAGATCGTGCTCGAGCAGCGCGCCTTCGACGCCGCCTCGCGCGACGACCCGGAAGGCTTCCGCGAGGCGCTGCACGAGCTCGGCTTCATCAAGAATCCCTCGAAGCTCGACGCCGAGCGGCTGATGGACCACATGGGCGCGGTCGGCGGCTGGTACATCGAGGACCGCGAGATCGAGATCACGCCGAAACGGGTGATGAAGATCATCGAGTCGACCAACGACCCGCGCTCGGAGTACTTCGACCTGATGCGGCGCGAGTCGATCCCGGCCGACGAGCTGATGGGACGGCGGATGGAAATCGGCGTCGTCGCCGTGCTCGGCCAGCTGCGGGCGAAGCGCAACTGGCACCGGATCATGCGCGAGTGGGTCTATGGCGACATGCCCTCGACCGAGCTGGGCGAGCAGGAGTGGGAGTACTTCGAGGGAAGAGGGCTTGAGAGAACGCCGGGACTTGCCGAAAGGCTCTGAAACCAAGCCGAGACGAACGGGGACGCGATGAAGAAGATCAAACGCGGTTGGGCGCTGACCAAGAAGAGCTGGGGGCTGCTGAACGAGAACCGCGAGCTGATCCGCTTTCCGCTCTACGGCGCCGTGGCGACGATCCCGCTGGCGTTCATCTTCCTCGGCCCGGGGCTCTACTTCCTCGACGACGGCAGCCTCGGCGGCGCGATCCCGCTGCTGGTGATCGGCGTCTACGTGCTCAGCCTGGTCAGCTTCTACTTCAGCGTCGGCCTCGCGGCCGCGGCCGACAAGATCTTCCGCGGCGAGCAGGCGACCGTCGGCGACGGGCTCGCGGTCGCGCGCAGCCGCTTCAGCCAGATCGCCGGCTGGGCCGCGGTCTCGACCGCGATCAGCGTGATCATGGGCGCGCTCGAAAACCAGGGCGGCATCGCCGGCACGATCGCAGCGCGCTTCGTCGGTATGGCCTGGTCGCTCGTCACCTTCCTCGCCGTGCCCGTGATCGCGATCGAGGGCACCGGCCCGTTCGAGACGCTGAAGCGCTCCGCGCACCTGTTCAAATCGCGCTGGGGCGCCCAGATCACCGGCAACATCGCAATCGGCGGCGCGGTCTTCCTCTTCGGCATCCTGCCCAGCCTGCTGCTGATCGGCGGCGGTGTCCTGGTCTGGGCCAGCACCAGCTTCGTCGGCGCCCTGCTCGTCGTGGTCGGCGCGATCGGCGTCGCGATCTCGATCCTGATCAGCAACGCCCTCAACGGCATCTTCGGCGTCGCCCTCTACCGCTACACGCTCGACGGCGAGGCGGTCGGCGGCTTCACCGCCGAGGAGCTCGAGTCCGCGGTCAAGGCCAAGGACGGCGGCCGCAACGCCCCGCCGACCGCGACGCCCGGCACGGTCTGAACCCTCCCTAACGCCGCAATTAGCGGCCAGCCCCCCAGCCCAGGGGGGGTGAATCCAGGCTCCGGTGTGCCTTTAGCCCGTATGAAGGGCGAAAAGCACACCGGAAGCATCGACCACGCAATTGCCGCGGTTGCGGACCGACAGCACGGCGTCGTTTCGGGATGTCAGCTGCGGGCGCTCGGCCTCAGCGAGTCCGGCATCTCCGCACGCGTTGCCTCCGGCCGCCTACATTCGCTCTTTCGGGGGACGTTCGCGGTGGGGCATCGAGTCATCGGTCGACGCGGCCGCATGCTGGCCGCCGTCCTCGCGTCGGGAGAGGGTGCGGTGCTGTCGCACGGCAGCGCCGCGGAGCTGCTCGGACTCTGGGACAAACGGCCGATTCCCGTCGATGTCATCGTCCCGTCCCAGTCCGGTCGCAAGATCCAGGACATCCGCTGGCACAACGTCCGCCGGCCCGAGTCCGACGAGGTCGAGGCCCGCGATGGCATCCCCTGCACGACGCTGTCGCGCACGCTGGTCGATATGGCCGGGCGGACCAGCTATGCGTCGCTGCGTCGCCTGGTCGAGCAAGCGGCGGTGCTGCGGCAGCTCGAGGTCCGCGAGATCGATCGGGTGCTGGCGCGCGGACGCAGGCGCGGCGCCCCGAACCTGCGCGCCATCCTCGAGATCTGGCGCACCGACGACGAACGGCAGCCGCGCCTGCGCAGCCCGCTCGAGGCGAAGCTCCTGCCGGCGCTGCTCGAACGCGGCGTGCCCCGCCCCGAGTGCAACGTCAAGCTGCGCATCGACAGCGGCAAGCCGGTCGAGGTGGACATGCTCTGGCGGGACCGGCGCCTCGTGATCGAAGCCGACGGCGAGGAAACACACGGCACGCTCGGCGCCTTCCAGACCGACCGGCACCGCGGCCAGCGGCTCGTTGCCGCCGGCTACCGCGTCGCCGGGGTCACCTGGCGCCAGGCCGAAGACGAAACCGCCGCGGTCGTCGCGCGGATCAAGCGAATGCTGGACTCGGGGTAGACCGCTCCGGTGTGCTTTTTGCCCGTATGGGTGGCAAAAAGCACACCGGAAGCGGCTCAGAGTTGTGCGAAGAGGCGCGGGTCGTTGGAGCAGATGCCGGTGACGCCGGCGGCGACGAGCTTGCGCATGCGGGCGGGGTCGTCGACGGTCCAGGCGATCAGCTCGACCCGGGCGAGCTTGGCGATGCGGGCGAGCTGCGGGCTGACGAGCGGGTGGTAGACCCACATCGCCTCGACCCCGAGCCTGGGCAGCTCGCGCGCGGCGAGGCCGGGCAGGCGGCGGCGCATCCAGACCAGGGCGGCGAGCATCGGCGCCTTCGCCCAGCGCTTCGAGGCCCAGTCCTTGGTCACTTTCGGATAGGTCCAGCCGCGCCGCAGGGCGGGCTCGAGCTCGCCGATCCGGGCGATCGTCGAGAGCTCCATGGTCGAGATCATCGAGCGCTCGAGCAGGCCGTGGCGGCGCACCGCGTCGACGATCTCCTCCTCCCTGCCCGGCAGCTTGATGTCGAGGTCGATCTCGACGCCGTCCAGCGGCGGCTCGGCGAAGGCGTGCAGCACCTCGTCCAGGGTCAGCGGCGCGCGCCGCTCGGCGTCGTGCCAGTCGTGCGCGACCCAGAGCGGTGTGCGCTCGGCGGCGGCGATCCGCGGGTGGCCGTCGCGGGTCCAGAGCACGTCGAGCTCGATCGTGTCGACGCCGGCCTCGACCGCGGCGGCGAAGCTCTCCAGCGTGTTGCCGGGCGCGATCAGGTCGGCGCCCTTGTGGCCGACCAGGCGCAGCCCGTTGCCCCCCCGCGCGGCCAGGACGCTAGAAGAGCTGGTTCTCGCCGGCGAAGATCTCCGAGACCGAGTCGTCGGTGAAGATCCGGCGGATCGAGTCGGCGAAGGTGCCGGCGGTAGAGAGCACGGTGATGTTGTCGGGCGCTCCGGGGCGCAGCGGGATCGTGTCGGTGACGACGATCCGCTCGATCTTCGAGCTCTCGTAGGCGAGCCGCTCGAAGGCCGGGCCGGAGAAGACGCCGTGCGTGGCGCAGGCGATCACCCGCGCGGCGCCCTCGTCGAGCACCGTCTGGGCGGCGGCGCAGAGCGTGCCGGCGGTATCGATCATGTCGTCGACGAGGACCGCGGTCTTGCCCTTGACGTCGCCGACGACGTAGCCGATCTCGGCTACCTGCTGGGCCGGGCGCTCCTTCTCCATCACCGCCCAGTGGGTGCCGATGCGGCGGGCGAAGTTGCGCGCCGTCTTGACCCGGCCGGCGTCGGGCGAGACGATCACCAGCTCCTCGCTCAGTTCCTGGTCGGCGAACCACTGAGTCAGCATCGGCATCGCCGTCATGTGGTCGACCGGGACGTGGAAGAAGCCCTGCACCTGGCCGG
>Ga0102946_1000234_pt1 | contig 19538 bp, 10 predicted proteins | sample SalPon2A_A_D1_MG_FD_78209 | JGI IMG/M metagenome (GOLD analysis project Ga0102946, IMG submission 78209) | Soil microbial communities from South San Francisco under conditions of wetland restoration - Salt Pond MetaG R2A_A_D1_MG | ecosystem: Environmental > Terrestrial > Soil > Wetlands | place... | reverse complement strand
TGACACCATCAAAGCGAACCAATTGGCGAAACAGTCCGAAGTCGAGGTCATGCGGGCGCAGGTTATCAGAGCCGAATCGGCGCTGGAATCTGCCAGGATAAGGCTCGGTTACACCCGCATCACCGCCGGTTGGAGTGGTGGTGACGATACGCGCGTGGTTGCAGAGCGTTATGTCGACGAGGGTGAAATGGTTTCTGCAAACACACCCCTGTTGCGCATTGTCGAGCTCGATCCGATGACCGGAGTTGTTTATGTCTCCGAGCGTGACTATGCTCGTCTGCAGCCGGGTCAGCAGGTCCAGATGGTGACTGATGCGTACCCGGGAGAAGACTTCTCGGGTCAGATAGAACGGATCGCACCGGTTTTCCGTCAGTCAACGCGGCAGGCTAGAGTTGAACTACGTATCGTCAACACCGACAAGCGTCTGAAACCCGGAATGTTCATTCGCGTCACTGTGGTCCTGGAACGACAGGTTGAAGCAACAGTCGTCCCGGAGAAAGCACTGACCCGGCGTGACGATAAAGAGGGAGTTTTCCTGGTCGATGATGATGGTCGATCGGTCCTCTGGCGCGAAGTTAAGGTCGGCATTCGCAATGCGGATCGGGTTCAGATTGAGGATCCTAATCTTAGCGGTCTCGTGGTGACACTGGGACAGCAACTGCTGGATGACGGCTCCGCGATTACCATCCCGGAAGAAGACCCGCACAAAAGCCCCGAAAAGGAGCTTGATCGCTGATGAACCTGCCACAGTTCAGTGTCAAACGTCCGGTCTTTACCACCATGATCGTGCTTATCGTGGTGCTGCTTGGTGCTTTTTCCCTGACCCGCCTGCAGATAGATCTGCTCCCCAGTATTGAGCTGCCGACACTGACCATCCGTACCCAGTACGAAGGCGCCAGCCCGGAGGTGATGGAGCGCCTGGTGACTCAGATCATCGAAGAGATTGTCGCGACAGTTCCAGGCGTTGAGGAGATGACCTCTCAGTCCTCCGAAGGGAACAGCAACGTGCGTGTCACTTTCTCGTGGGGAACGGATATCGATACGGCTGCGCTTGACGTCCAGGCTCAACTTGAAGACGAAATCAACGAGTTGCCTGATGATATCGTCAGGCCACGGGTCAGTAAGTTTGATATTGCCAGCTTTCCAGTGGTTATCCTCGGTATCTCAAGCAATCTCGACCCGGTGGAACTGACCCAGCTTGTCGAAGATCAGATCCGCTATCGCTTCGGTCGTATCCCGGGTGTTGCCCAAGTCGACCTCTGGGGTGGTTACAATCGCGAAGTACGCATCGAGCTTGATCCTGACCGCGTTAAAGCGCTCGGGATCCCTATCGACCGGATTCTGCAGGCGATCCGCAATGCCAACCTTGATCTGCCTGCTGGCAGGATTGAACAAGGTCGTTACGAGGTTTCATTGCGTGCGCCGGCGGAGTTTGCCTCTCTCGACCAGGTACGAAATACGGTCATCTATCAGCAGGGCGGTGCTGCCGTAACCCTCGGCCAGGTGGCCCAGGTGCGTGACACCTACGAGAAGCTGCGCCGGATCATTCGCGTCAACGGTGAGCGCGGCCTGCGGGTAGGAATCCGCAAACAGGCAGATGCCAACACGGTCGAAGTGTCCAAGGCGATACTGACGGAGATTGAAGAGGTCAACCGGGCCTTTCCACAGATCAACATTGTTCCGGTCATTAACCAGGGCAACTTCATAGAACGTTCTATTGCCAATGTTGCCCAATCAGTCCTCTATGGCGGTGGGCTTGCGGTCATTGTATTGCTCTTTTTTCTGCGAAATATACGTTCGACGCTGATCATCTCCCTGGCAATACCGATCTCGGTAGTCGCCACCTTCGCCCTGATTTTTTTCAGTGGTTTCACCATCAACCTGATGACCCTGGGAGGCCTGGCGTTAGGTATCGGAATGATGGTCGACAGTTCCGTTGTGGTGCTCGAAAATATCTTCCGCCGCCGCGCCGAGGAAGGTGAAGACGCTATCGCCGCGGCGGTCGAGGGTGCGCGCGAGGTGGGGACGGCAATCGTTGCCAGCACCATCACCACGCTGGTTATTTTCCTCCCGTTGGTATTCGTGCGCGGGGTCGCCGGCCTGCTGTTCAAGGAGCTTGCTTTTGTTATCATCTTCGCACTCGTCTGTTCGTTGCTGGTCTCCCTCAGCCTGTTGCCGATGCTCGCCTCGAAGCTTCTGGAGACGTCCGAGCAACTGAGCGCCCGTCGTGCACCCTGGGTCGAGCGGTTGGTGGACCGGGCCGATGCGCTTTTCAAACGTCTGGAACTTTTTTATCGTGACCTGCTGCAGCATGTTCTTCGACATCGTCTGCGCACCGTCTGCCTGGCCTTCACCCTTTTGGGCGCCAGTCTTTTCTTGCTGCCGTTTATCGGCAGTGAGTTCCTGCCACCAAGTGATGAGGGGGAAGTCCGTGTCTCAGGTGAGATGGAGATCGGAACCCGTCTCGATCTGCTCGAGGCACAGGCGAACCAGATGGATGCGATTGTTACCGCAGCGGTCCCCGAGGCGATCTCTTCGGTCATCACCATCGGTTCCAGCGGTTGGCGGCCGAGCGATGCCGCCAAAGCCGAGATTCGCATGTCGTTGCTGCCCGCGTCACAGCGCAAGCGTTCGAACGTCGAGATCGCAGACGACCTGCGGCAGCTCTTGAGTGGCAAGATTCCCGGCATGCAGATTCGCACCCGCGCCCCTCAGGGGCAGTTCCTGCTGCAGCGCATCCTCGGCGGTGACGACGGACTCAACATCGAGATTCGTGGCTTTGACCTGCAGACGCTCGATTCGCTCGCCGCGCGGGTGGCGGAGCTGATTTCAGGCGTGGCCGGTATCACCGATATTGATGTCAGTCAGAAGGCCGGTATCCCGCAACAGGAGATTCAGATCGACCGGGATAAGATTGCCGATCTCGGTCTGAGTATTCGTGACGTGACCGAAGTCCTTGAGACCGCTGTCGCCGGATCGAAGACTGGAGAGTTCAGGACCAGGGGGAACTCCTACCGAATCTTCGTCCAGCTCAAGGACGCAGAAAAAAGCAGTATTGACGAAATCCTTGATCTGACTCTGGCCACGCCGGACGGTGAGCAGGTGGCGCTGCGCAATCTTGTCGTCAGCGAAGCGAGTCGCGGACCGATTCTTATTGAACGTAAGGATCAGCAGCGGATCGTCACAGTCCAGGCCAACGTTGCAGGGAGAGACCTGGGCTCCGTGGCCGGCGATGTGCAGCTGTTGCTCGACAGCATTCCACGTCCTCTTGAATATGATCTCAGCGTCGGTGGTAACTTTGAGGAGCAGCAGAAGGCCTTCGCCGAGCTGGTGGTCTCACTAATCCTGGCCCTGCTTCTGGTTTACATGGTCCTTGCCTGTCAGTATGAATCGCTGCGCGACCCCGTGGTGGTCATGGCGTCGGTCCCTATTGCAGCCGTGGGCGTGCTGGTCATGCTGTTTTTGACTGAGACCACATTGAACCTGCAGTCCTATATTGGTTGTATCATGCTTGGCGGAATCGTCGTCAATAATGCGATCCTGCTGGTGGATCAGGCGGGGAAGCTGGTGAACAGCGGTCTGGCGGTGCGCGACGCGGTGGCCGAAGCAGGGCGCCGTCGTCTGCGACCGATCCTGATGACCTCGTTGACAACAATTCTGGCCCTATCGCCCCTGGCGATCGGCATCGGTGAGGGTGCGGACGCTCAAGCGCCCCTGGCCCGCGCCGTGGTGGGCGGTTTGATGGCGTCAACCCTGATCACCCTGGTTCTGATCCCTGCGGTTTATTCACTCATGCACCCGAACCCGAAAAGGAGTGACTCGTGAGCCTCTTCGTATCGCGCCTCCTGTTCAGGGGAGAGCTGGTTTTATGGTCGAGCCTATTGTTGCTCTGCGCCTGCGCTCCTGTAGACCGCTGGCAGGTCTTCGACGCTTCAAATACCGGATCGGAACTGCCCGCTGCACCGGCAGTCATAGATTCTCGCCCAGAGCTCCCTAAGCCGATTTTACCAGCGACGATCGATGACGTGGATGTTCCGCAACAGCTATCGCTGGAACAGGCGGTTCTGCTGGCTCTGCACAATAACCGTGATCTGCGGGTCAGGCAGTTCGAACCAGTGATCAGCGGAACCTTTGAGAAGATCGAGCGGGGCCGCTTCGACCCTGAACTCTTTGCCGAGATGGAATACTTCAAGGAGGAGTCGAGCGAAACATCCCGTTCCACCGGAGAACAGTTTGGTGTGCTCGCAAAGGAGAACACCGAGCTTGCTGGTATCCGCCAATATCTGCCGACCGGAACAGCCCTTGAGGCATTTGTCGAGCATCAACGAAATAATTCCAACCGGGCACCGGAGCAACAGGAAGCGCGACTGGGCCTGACGGTGACCCAATCGTTGCTGCGCGGTTTCGGTCCGACCGTCAACCTTGCCAGTGTTCGCCGTGCCGAACTCGACTCGTTGGCCAGTGCCGATGAGTTGCGCGGGTTTACAGAGTCGTTGCTTGCTGAGACCGAGATCGCCTACTGGAGATATGTCCTGGCCGGGAGAGAAATAGAAATTTTCGAAGAATCCCTCGATGTTGCGAGGAAGCAACTGGAAGAGGTTGAGGTGCGGATTGAGGTCGGTATCCTTCCTGATATCGAGGCTGCCGCGGCACGTACCGAAAGGGCGTTAACGGAGCAGGCGCTGATTAATGCCCGCAGTCTGCTTGAAGAACGGCGCTTGCGCCTGTTATGGCTGATCAGCCCAGACCCGTCTGCAGGATTTGACCGTCCATTTATTGCCGACAGCGAGCTGATGATCGGAGCAGAGCCGATCACCGACCTTGAGAAGAGATTGCTCTTGGCAGAGAAGTCCCGTGCTGATCTCAGCGAAGCCCGGAGACGACTTCAGCAGAACCGGCTTGAGACGGTCGTGACGCGAAACGGTGTCCTGCCGCGTCTGGAGCTGTTCATTGCCCTCGGTAAAACCGGTTATGCCGAGAGCTTTTCCAAGGCGTTTCGTGAACTGGATGGCAATACCTATGATTATTCCGTTGGTCTCCGCCTCAGCCATTATCTCGGAAATCGTTCCGCTGAAGCGCGTCGGCTGGCAGCTTCTGCACAGAGGTCACAGGCGTCCGAAGCTGTCATCAACTTAAGTCATCTGATCCAACTCGATGTGCGCCTGGCCGTCAACGAGGTAGAGCGAACCCGGCAACAGATTGCCGCCAGTCGCGCGACCCGTACTTTCCAGGAGCAGACCCTGGCCGCCGAACGGGAGCGTTTTGATGTCGGTGCCAGTACGGCACTTGAAGTCGCACTCGCTCAGCGGGATCTGCTTAAAAGCCGTATCGTCGAGATCGAGTCGATCGTTAACTTTAGAACGGCCCTGATCGAACTTTACCTTGCGGAAGGGAGCCTGCTGGCACGCCGTGGAATCAGCCTTGCCGAAACATTATAGGGCTGGATCGACCCTGTTGTTGTCGTAATTTTTTTAATCACTCCTGTTCGTTTTCCCTTTGGCACGGACCAGAAAAATATCACGAGATATTTTCATGGAACAGCCATCGAATAACTCATTCGGCCGACTTGTCGGTCGTCCCGGTCCCTGATTCATGTCCGGTCTTGTGTTCCATGAAATTGTCGACCTGCTTACTGAAATCGCTGAATCCGGTCAGATCTGCTTTGTCCTTCATAAAGGTCGGTTCCGTCTGCAGGTAAAGGGCTGTGAGTTCCGCTATTGAACGCAGGGCGTTCAGGTGGGTCCGTTCATAACCATGGGAGGCATCAATACCGAAGCAGATCAGTGCGGTGCGCGTATCATTTCCCGCCTCCACCGCTGAGGCACTGTCGCACCGGTAGTAGCGGAAAATATCGCGCTGGTGCTGAATATCGAATTTCAGGCAGAGATTGATCAATTTGCGCGTCAGGTGAAAATCGAAAGGACCGCTTGAATCCATCATCGCCAGCGTGACCCCCGACTCCCGGGAACACTGACCGGGTGCCACGGTGCCGTTATCGATGGTGACCAGTTCGCTGGCTCCGCGGTGCAGGATTGATGACGCCCCTGAGCCGGTCTCTTCCGAAATGGTGAACAGCAGATGGGTGTTGACCGGCAACTCCAGGCCAGCTTCACGGATCGCCTTTGCCGCAGTCAAAAGGGCTGCAACACCGGCCTTGTTGTCGAGATGCCGGGAGACAATGAATCCGTTATCTAGGAATTCGGGTTGCGGGTCGATCGCGACATAGTCACCGACATTGATCCCGAGACGAGCCAGATCTTTCTCCGTATGGAGGATTTCATCAATCCGAAATTCAACCTGCTGCCAGTTGACCGGTTGCTGGTCGACTTCTTCATGATAGGTATGCCCCGAAGCTTTGAGCGGGAGAACGGTTCCTCGAAAACTTGAATTATCGGTATAAACGGTTGCTCGAGCACCTTCGGCAAAGCGGCTTGACCAGTGGCCGATGGGGACCAGTTCCAGGCGGGCGTTTGACTTCAACTGTTTGACCATGGCCCCGATGGTGTCCAGGTGAACAACTATGGCCCGGTCGGGATGCTGCAATTTTCCTGGTAGATGAGCGCGGATGGCTCCGCGTCGGGTCAGTTCAAAACCGATTCCAAGCCGTTCCAGTTCCTGACCAGTGACCTGAACAATTTCATCGGTAAAGCCCGTGGGACTCGGAGTGTTGAGCAATCTATCCAGGATAGAAGCCAGGTAATCGAGGTCGATTTTAAGCTGTTGCATGACAGTCTTGCTCCTGAAATGTATTATCTGTTCGTCGCTTTAACAACCGTCTGGGGAAACAGTAGATCGATAAATTTCTCCGCAGTCGGTTGGGGCTCATGGTTCGCCAGGCCGGGCCGTTCATTGGCTTCGATAATAACGTAGTTGGAAACATCGGCACTGCTGACGATAAGATCCAGCCCGACGACAGGTATTTGAAGGATTTCGGCCGCCTGTTCGGCGGCAGTAACCAATTCGGGAAGCAACTCCGCCGTGACATCATGAATCGTTCCGCCGGTATGCAGGTTGGCGGTGCCTCGGACCTGCAATCTGATCTCTGCAGGCAGGACATCCTCAAGGGAGTAGTTGGCGTCAGTTACGCAGCGCACGGTTTCCTCATCGATCGGAATACTACTCTCGCCGTGGGTTGCGGCGCTACGCCTGCGGCTCTGTTTTTCGATCAGGGTGCGGATGTTCTGCCGTCCATTGCCGATGACAAAGGGTGGCTTCCTGACCGCTGCCGCCACAACCTTCTTGTCGATGACGATAATCCGCATGTCCTTCCCCTGGTAGAATTTTTCCAGCAGCACCTTGTCGCAGAGCTCTCTGGCCGAGGCAATCGATTTTTCGACATCTTCGCTGTTTTTCAAAGAAACGAAAACCCCTTTGCCCTGTTCCCCACGAGCGGGTTTGACAACAACAGTGCCACATTCTTCAAGGAATTGTCGGTTCTCTTCCGGCGTGCCGGCCAGTCGCTGGCGGGGCGTCTTGATTCCTGCGTTCTGCAAAAGCCTCGTAGTCACCTGTTTGTCGTCACAGCGACTCAAGGCGACGGCCGAGGTCAGATCGCTTAAAGCTTCACGACAGTTGATGACCCGGCCACCATAAGAGAGGGTGAAAAAACCGTTTTCGGCATCTTCGACCGCGACGATGATGCCCCGCCGGCGGGCTTCGTTTACAATAATCCGGGCATAAGGGTTAAGCTGTCTGGTGACGTCCGGCCCCGTGAACAGAGGTTCGTTGACTTTGTTTTTGTGTTTGACACAGAAGGTCGGAATTCTCTGGAAACCGAGCTTTTTATAGAGGGCGATCGCTTGTTCATTTTCATGGAGAACGGAAAGGTCCATAAAATTGCGACCACGGGCCTGAAAATGGCCAGCCAGGTAGTCGGTCAAGGCAAGGCCAACGCCCGGATGCTGGCATTGTGGCAGAACGGCAAGGCACCACAGGCTTGATCCATTTTCCGGATCATCAAATGCGTTGCTATGGTCGATGCCGGTTGCCGTGCCAATAATTTCGCCCGTTTTACTGTCCTCTGCCACCAGATAGCTGATGATCCGGCTGCTGCGATTCTCCCAGATGAACTCTGGCGGCGCGATCACCATGTCGCGGGACGAGTAGATATGATTGATCGCATCAGCATCGTCACGGGTCCGCAGTCTGCGGACCCGATAGCCACGGTTCTGTTCGGAAGCCGGGCGATAAAAACTCAGCCAGAGGCGAAAGGTATCGGAAGGATCGAGAAACAGCTCCTGCGGCGCCAGCGACAGAAGGACGTGGGGGTTGTGCGCATAAAAAGCGATATTGCGCCGTCCCTGTTGTTCCTTGCACAGGGTTTCTGCCAGCGGACCGAGCTCCTTAAAGGTGTGCGCGAAAATCAATTGTCCCCAACCGCAATCGATTTCGACATTGTCCGGCATGTCTTTTTGGCTTGGAACGGGTTCGCCCCAGCTTCCGGCTGTCGGTGATTTGATTCGTTCCAGACGGTGATCTTTAGGATGCTTTTCACTCATGATCAGCTTTCCTCATTAACGAATATTATGTGACTGTAGCCAGTACTCAATCAAGGCCAGTTGCCAGAGTTTCGATCCCCTTAAAGGAGTAATATGTGCTTTGGGATTTTTGAACAGCTTTTCGACATAGTCCGGTTGGAAAAGCCCCCTCTTCCGGGCTTCAGGGGCATGGAGAATGGCTCTTACCTTTTCCAGATAGTCTCCGCACAGATATTTCAATGCCGGTACGGGGAAATAACCTTTGGGCCGGTCGATGACAGCCGCTGGAATGACTTTTCGAGCGGCCTCTTTCAGAACATATTTGCCGCCATCAGCGACCTTATAGCGACCGGGGATGCGGGCCGCCAGTTCGACCAGTTCATGATCCAGAAAAGGAACCCGGGCCTCCAGGCTCCAGGCCATCGTCATATTATCAACCCGCTTGACCGGGTCATCAACCAGCATGATCGTGCTATCCAGTCGTAGCGCCTGATCGATTGGCTCCGAGGCTCCAGACTGCAGAAAATGTTGTTCCACAAATGCAGTGCTGACATCATCAACATGGAAATCAGGGTGGACCGCTTCCAGAAATTCCTGATGGTCACGATCAAAAAAGGCTTTTTTATACTCAGCAACGGCATCGCCGGTATCGAGCATTGGCGGATACCAGTGATAGCCGGCAAACACTTCATCCGCACCCTGACCGCTTTGAACCACTTTGACATCTTTAGCCACTTCTTCGGAAAGCAGAAAGAATCCGACGGCATCGTGGCTGACCATCGGTTCGTTCATCGCCTTGACGGCATCATCCAGGGAAGGCAGAAGACGCCGGCTGTCAACAAAGATCTGATGATGATCGGTCGCATACTCCCGGGCGATGATATCCGAGTATTTGAACTCGTCTCCCTGTTCCTGGTCAACGCTCTCAAAACCGACGGAGTAGGTCTTCAGGTCTTTCTGGCCGGCTTCAGCCAGCAGTCCGACGATCAAACTGGAATCCAGCCCTCCGGAAAGCAGGGCACCGACCGGAACATCGGCGATCAGCCGGCGCTTAACGGCTTTCCTCAAGGATTCCAGAACGAGGTCTTGCCAGTCTTGAAACGAACGTTTTTCATCGTCCTCATTGCGGATAAATTGGGGGCGCCAGTAACAGCTTTGTCGACTCTGACCCTCTGGCTCAATTTCCATAATCGTTGCCGGGGGGAGTTTTTTTATTCCTGCCAGGATCGTATGCTCAGGTGGAACGACGGAATGAAAACTCATATAGTGATGCAGAGCCGTCGGATTGACGCTGGTATCGACTTCGCCCGCAGCAAGTAATGCGGGAAGGCTGGAGGCAAAACGTAAGAAAGATTGATTTCTGGAATAATAGAGGGGTTTGATGCCGAGCCTGTCGCGCGCCAGGGTCACTTTTCCCGAATCCCGCTCCCAGATGGCAAATGCGAACATGCCGTTGAACCTGTCAACGCATGCGGCCCCCCAGGCATGAAAAGCCTTGAGAATGACTTCGGTATCCCCATTGGAAAAGAAGCGATACCCTTTGGCTTCCAGTCTTCGACGCAGTTCCGGATAGTTGTAGATGGCGCCGTTATAAACGATGGCCAGACCCAGTTCGGAATCGACCATCGGTTGCTGGGCCTTGACAGAAAGATCGATGATTTTCAGGCGACGATGACCAAAGCCGATCCGTTCCTGAGCGTAATATCCACCCGCATCAGGCCCTCGCGCTATCATCTGCGTCGCCATCATCTGTAGCGATTTTCCGGTTACGCTCTGGCTGTCGAAACGAATTTCCCCACAAATTCCACACATGTCGGATCAACCCTTCTCAACGTCGCATGAATTCGGCTGGATCAAAACCGGCAACTATGAACTCACAATGGCTACCATAGCCTGTCAGCTCATGATGGATATCCTCCAGCGGTAACGTCGGATCAAATGAAATAAAATGATGTGAAGTTATGATGAACGATACGGACGTGGCCGGACCGAAAAAAAACGGAACTCAACCCTGTCAGATATTTGATATTATATTTTAACAGAAAGAATACCCCGCAGCCGACTTGCCGGCGATTTGCCAACATGCCAACGCTATTCCGATAAACAGATCACTCACCCAAAAACAACAGATCCCCTGATTTCGGGAACCGGTTACGGCGGAGCAGGGCGTTTCAGCCTGGCTGGGAAATGCTTGCATAAGGGGTATGTCAAAAGCTTAACAAGCGGGCGTGTCTGCCGTAAATCATCCTGAAAGTAATAGAATGAAGGTGCCTGTTTAAGGTCCGAATCGACGATAGCGACGTAACGCGCTGTCGGTTTTATTCGCTTCAATTATCATCTTTGCTCTCTCCGGTTAAAATCAATCTGGAGGGGGCTGCGATCTGTTTACAAAAGCCAGACATTATGAAATGGTTTACGCCCGGTTGGGATGATAGGTAATCCCCTTGAAATATGACTTGTCCTGCAAGCTGAACAGAGGCAACAGTTCCTCGCATTCACGGGAGGTTTAGCCATCAGCACGAACTTGATTCTTGATCTTCAGGGAACCCGCCTTGTCTATCCGTCTCAGGAGGGTGATATCGAAGTTCTTTGCGGTATCGATCTGACACTGGAGGCCGGTGAAATTGTCGCGGTTACGGGCCCGTCCGGGTCCGGAAAGTCCTCGCTGATTGCCGTCGTTGGTGGACTGGAGATGCCGACCGGCGGGAAGACAAAGGTTCTTGGCCTGGATTTGGCGAATGCCGGCGAAAAAGAACGGACGCGTTTGCGGCGTCAGCAGATCGGTGTGATTTTTCAGGCCTACCATTTAGTTCCGGCCATGACCGCTTTACAGAATGTTGCCCTGCCGCTGCTGTTGGCGGGAGTTGCCAGTGCAAACCAGCAGGCGGAACAACTGCTGAAAGATGTTGGTTTGGCGCATCGCCTGACTCATCGCCCGAGTGCCCTGTCTGGCGGAGAGCAGCAGCGGGTTGCTATTGCCCGCGCTTTCGTCGCCAGGCCGAAATTGGTATTGGCCGATGAACCGACCGGCAATCTCGATCAGGCAACCGGAACGGCCATCACCGAAACCATGTTTTCGATGACCCGTGAAAGTGGCGCCTCAATGCTGTTGGTCACCCATGACGCCGATCTCGCCCGCAGGTGTGACCGGGTGATCACCATAGATGGCGGCCGGATCAAGGTTTGATATGTCGCAATCCTTCGAGCGCCAAATCTCGCTGCGCATCCTTGCGGAGCTCCTTAAGACGGAACTGGTCGCCGGAGTGCTGGGACTGCGTTTATTTCTTGCCTGTGTCGTCGTCGCCACTGTCATGCTGGGAACCGTGTGGCTGCTTGGCCAGGGGTTGACCCGTGCGTTGGAGGACAGCGGCCCCCAGATTCTCGGCGGTGATCTGGCGATTTCCGTCGTCAATGTCTCTCTTGATCAACAGTTTCAGCAAAGTCTGAAGGAACTTGGAACCCTCTCCCGAGTCGCCGAGCTGCGCACCTCCGCAACCGCTGACGACAAACGTCTGACCATCGAACTCAAAGCCGTTGATGCAAACTATCCTCTCTTCGGCAACGTCGAGCTGCAAAGTGAAGTGTCGCTCAACAAGGTCTTGCGCGAGAAAAACGGGGTTGCTTCGGCCATCGTCGATCGGAGTCTGCTCGCGCATCTGGGCATTGAGGTTGGCGAAACAATCAAGTTGGGCAATACGCACTTCCTTGTCCGTGATCTCCTTGCGAGAGAACCTGACCGTCTCTCCTCTGGTCGTTTCATGGTCGGTCCCAGGGTATTAATCTCTTTGGACCAGCTTGCAGAAACAGGATTAACCGGGTCCGGTTCGCTGGTTGACTATCGCTATCGACTGCGTCTTGACGAAGGGATTGACCTTGATGCCGCCTTGACCAGGTTGAGGCAATTGAAGCCGGAGCATGGCTGGGAGCTGGAAACGCCCGGGGATGCCGCCGAACGGGTGCGCCGAACGGTCAGTCGCACCACAACCTTTCTTGGCATGGCCGGTATTGTTGCGTTGATAATCGGCTTGAGCGGAGCCTGGGCGGCGGCTCAAGTCTGGGTCAGTCGTCGATCCAGGACCATTGCGCTCTATCGTCTGTCAGGAGCGACACCAAACATCGTGGCCTGGTTACATGGCGCCATTATAGCCCTGAGTGGCGGGCTGGGATTGGGAATCGGGTTGCTGCTGGCGGTTGCGGCGGTCTATGTTCTGATGAATCAGGCTGTGGGTCAGCTGCATTTAAGCTGGGATCCGGTTTCGATGTTCGGCCCTGCGCTGCAGGTGGCTACGATCATGGCGATCGGATTGTTCGGGGCGAGTTGCGCGGCGCTGTCCAGTGCGGCGAAAATCTCCCCCGGGGCGGCCATGCGCAGTGGCGAGGTTCAATTGACGGCCCATCCGCGACATGTCTCGGCCGGTGCAATCATCGTCACGCTGGCTGTGCTGATTGCCGTGATATGCCTGCCGGATCCGAAACTCGCCGGCATCGCCGCTGCAGGCCTTATCTGCGCGGTCGGTCTGCTTGGGCTTGGTGGCTGGGTGCTGGCGCGGCAATCGACAAGGATTGTTGCGGAACGATTTATCTCTCTGGTCATATTGCAGGGGTTGTCTCTTTCAGGAGCAGTGGCCATCAAGGTCATTTCGATTGGCATCGGCATTGTCGGGATCACGGCAATTGTTGCTGCACAAAGCTCGCTTGAGAGCGCCCTGCGATCGGAATTGCCGGATAAAATTCCCGATCTGGTGCTGCTCGATGTTCAACAAAGCCAGGTCGCCACATTGGCAAATCGAATCGAGCAGGATGCTGATCTGGGCGGGCTGCAATCCTCTCCCTTCATGCGGACCCACATCCTGGCGGTTAACGGTGTTCCCGCCACGGAGGCTCTGATTCTTGAACGGAAATCCTGGGTCATCGAAGGGGACAGGAGTTTTGCCTGGACGGCTGAATCGACCGGTGCCGAACTTCTTTCCGGCGAGTGGTGGGCACCCGACTATGCAGGCCCACCCCTGGTTTCCGCCGAGGAAGACCTGGCCGAAGCCTTCGATTTGCGACCGGGCGATCAATTGACCTACAGTGTTCTGGGCAGGACGTTCAGCTCAGAAGTTGTCAATATCCGAAAAGAATATCACCGGACTTTTCGGCCGGAGTTTCTCCTTGTCGCCTCACCTGAGCCGTTTCGCAGCGCCCCGCATTCCTGGGTCATGTCACTAGAAGCGAAGAACGGTCCGGCCGTCGATGAATTTATAAGGAATCTTCGAAAGTCTTATCCCAACATCACCACGATCGATGTTCGACCCTTTGTCTCAGCAGTTCGCGATATTCTTGACGGCGCCATCCTTGCGTCACTGATCGTCGCTTTGACATTGCTGGTAGCAGGAGCTTTATCGCTTACAGCGGTGGTCGCTGCCGATGTCGACGGACGCAGACGCGAGGCCCTGGCCTTTACCTTGATCGGCGCCTCGCGCCGGGAGGTCGGCCTGGCACGTCTGGGTGAAGCTGCCAGTATCGGAGTTTTGGCAGCACTTATCGGCGGTCTGGGGGGTGTTCTGGGAGGTTACTGGCTGGTAAAAGAAGCACTTCATGTCGACTGGCAGCCGGGATTGTTGGTCTGGATGATTCCTCTGCTGTTGGGACTCGTTGCGGCTCTGGTTGCCGGTACTGCAGGGGGACTTGGTGCTTTGCCCAGGGGGCGTGGCGAAGTGGCCCGCCACCTGGCCAACTAATTTATTAACCGAATGGGTCTTGTGGCCTGATCGGCTGAGCTGAAGAGAAAGGATGAGGGTGGAGAGGGCCTTTCTGTATTGTTCCCAATGTTCTTCTTCCAAAGAGCTAATCTTCACATGCAAGCAAAAAGAGATTGTTCAAGTCAGGGCGGTGATTTGCTATCTTGCAGATCGTCGCAAGCGTCTGCCCGGAACCGAGATCACCACAAAGCCAGGATATACTGCATCTGCCAGCCATGCGACAAAACGCGGTCGGTTGATTGTTGAAAGGGAGAGGGTGTTGTTGCGAATGAATTGCCGTAATGTGGATATAAGAAGAACGTCCTACTATGCTTTCAAGGAATTTTCGGCGTCTATGGTAAAGTAAAAGTAAATCCAAATGAGCACTGCATAAGGATTTTCAGATGAAAAAAATATTTACGTCACTGACCCTGCTGGGAGTGTTTTGCTTGATGTTTTCATCAGGCTGCCAGCAACAGCAGGACGAGTCGCCGAAACCGGGCGTCGTCGAGGCTAATCCGACCTATATCCACTACTTCGGTGAGCCTCCCTATGAAACAGAGGGCCGTGCCTTTGCGCGCGTCGGATTTCTGCCGCGGAAGGGCAATCCCGGGAAAATCAGGGCTATTCCGCTTTTCCTGTTCAGTGAGCAGGATCAGTTGCGACAGATTCTTGACCGGCTGACCAGCGACAAGTTGTTTCTGCCGCAAAACGGCGAACTGTATTCCCCATTTCCACCAGAGCTGAAGGTGGCCGTCACCACGCGGGAAGATAGGACAGTCCGCCTGTCATTAACGGCGCAGAAAGACTGGTCCGCCGCCGATCTGCAGGCTGCTGTCAACGTGATGATTGAAACTGCTGTCCAATTCCCCGAGATTACAAAGGTCCGCATCCTGCTGAACGGCCAACCCTTGGCGCAGATGCCAGAGAACGGGTTTGCTCATAACCCGCAGCGGTTGACCGCGGTTGGCGATCCGGCTTTGGTGATGCTGCTGGGAAACTGGGAGAAAGGAGCCGAGAGTCCGAAGGAGATTTTTGTCGAATTTGACCGGCCGGTGACAGTGAAGAGCTTTCAACTCTTTGACAAAAAGGGAAAAAAGATCGAAGGAGAATACTTCACCTCGGCATTCCAGATGGCTGTTGTCGTTCATCCCGCTGATCCTGGCCGCTTTCAAGAAGGGACAATGCTGCGTGCCGAATGGGATGTTGTCGATACCCTGGGGCGGGCCAACAAGGGTGAGAGTACCTTGCCGTTAAATCGGGTCGAGCATTGAAGTCGGAGAAAAAATTTGAGGGTTCAGTCTGTCGACAAGGACATTGTTCCCGTAAATAAACTTATTCCAGCAAAGTCAATTCTCGTCATTCCCGCTCAGGCGGGAATCCGGAACTCGGCAGGCTCAATAACCAGACCCCTCGTTTTCACTGAGATAACAATTGTTACAATTGTCTTTTGGATATTTCAACATCGTCCACTAATTGTTCCAGTCAGTTTTCTGACTTTTGCCGCGGCTTGATCTTCTCTTCCTGCATCTCGACCCAGAAGGTCGCTCCTCCGCCAGGAGTGTCTTCGACCATGGCTCTGCCACCGTAGAGCCGGGCGATCTTCTGCACGGTCGCCAGGCCGACTCCGGTGCCGGTGAATTTCATTCCGGAAGATCCCCGGTAGAACGCATCGAAAACTCGTTCGCGTTCCGTGTCCGGGATGCCGGGGCCATGGTCGCGGACGCAAAACCTGATAGTGCCGGATTGAAACTCCCCCCCGATCTCTATGGGACTTCCCTGCTTGCCGGCGTAATGGATGGCATTGCCGACCAGGTTACTGAAAATTTGATACAGGAAGGTGCGCGGCACCCTGATCTTCGGCAGCGTTTCGACTTTCACTTTCGCCTCTGTCTGGTCAATCTGGCGCGACAGGTTTGCCAGGACCTCTTGCACTACCTCTCTGGTATCGACAGGTACCTCTGGTGGGTCCAAATGTCCGACCTTGGCCAGATCAAGGAGGTCTTCCATGAACCCAAGCATCCTGATCCCTGCATTGCTGATTTCCGATAAACAATTAAGTGCCAGATCATCGAGCTGGGTCTGGTAATTATCACTCACAAATTCGGCGAAGCCTATGATCGGCGTCAAGGGGCTGCGCAGATCGTGACTGACCGTGTAGACGAACGCCTCCATCTCGCGGTAGGAGGCTTCCAGTTTCTCTTGCGCCTCTTTTCGATCGCTGATGTCGCGGATCGATTCGATCGCACCGGTAAACTTCCCATCGCGATCGTACAAAGGTGATGCCTTGGCCCAGACATAGGCGCCCTTGCCACCGTACAGGGCAGGGAGATATAACTCGGCAAACAGCGCATTGTGGTCCCACTGCAAGTCCTGGTAGTTCTCCTTCCTGCCGGAGCCGGGGTCAAGGATAAGGTCGATCAGAGAAGGTCTTCGTTCTCCATAAAAAGGTACAGAGTAGGCATGCTCCCCAAGTCCCAGCATCTGTTGTTTTGGAACATCGGTCAGCTTTTCGATGGCCCGGTTCCAGGCGACGACTGTTCCCTGCTTGTCGATGACGAAGGTGGCATCGGGAAGGAAATCGATGATGTCCTGCAGTCTCTGGTGGGCGGCGCGCAATTTATATTCGACCCGCCGTCTTTCCAGCGCGTTGGCAAAACTCTCTCCGACCAGCCTGAGCAGGAAAAGAATCTCACGTGAACAGCTTTGCGCTCTTTTCACCGAATCGAAACCGGTGAAGCCAACCATTTCTCCCTTCAAATGCATGCTGACAATGATCAGCGACTGAATGCCTTCTTGTTGCCATTCCTGCTTTTCCGCTTGCGCTTCCGGCCCTAGCTCGTCGACTGATGGACAATAAAAAAAACCATCCTCGGAAAGCTCCTGCAAAAACCAGGGGAACCGATCTTTGGGGATGTTCTGTAGTCGTGACAGGTGAGGTTCGATATTTTCAGCGCACCACTCATGGGTATTACTCATGGTCTTATTGTCAGTGTTGAACTCAAAGACATAACTGCGATCAACTCCGATCTCCAGTCCGATCTGCTTCAGCGCCCGATTGATTTCCTCGTCCAGCTCTAACGGGGAAAGGTTGATGAAGCGCGCCGATAGGGACGAAATCATCGCTTCAATTCGAATACGCTCTTCCAGCGCCTTTTCAGCCTGCTTGCGTTTGGTGATGTCGTTAAAGACCAGAACATGATGTTCATCTATCGCAGCATGACGACATACGACATGGCGTATCGACCCGTCCCGGCAGGTAATATCGACTTCAAAAGGCTCGCCGTCCGACGGAGACGGTTGGTCTGAAATCATGCGCTCATTCAAGGTTTCGAGGACCGCCTGGCACTGGTGCTGATCCGGACACGCGAGAGCCCACCAGTTCTCGCTATCGCTGAGCTCCTCAAGTGTGTAGCCGAACAGCTCGCTGAACTTGTTATTGACATAGAGCAGGAGTCGGTCGTTACCGATGGTCACCATCGGCACCGGAGACGCCTCGATCAACTGTCGGAACCTTCGTTCCGATTCCAGATGAGCCTCTGCCTGTTGCCGCTTCTCAAGCTGTTCACCGAGCTCGCGGGTTTTAAGAGCGATCTTTCTTTTCAGGGTCCAGGACCAGAGCATGCTCGAGAACAGCAATAACAGGAACGGGCCCAGCACCCAGATCGCATAGCGGTACAGGTCCCTGTTGAAGTTCTTTTGTTCATAAAGGCCGAACCAGCGCCGATAAATATCATCATAGCGGTCGGTGGCCTTGAGAATTCGCAGCCCCTCGTTCAGTTGAGCTAGTAATTCCTGATTGCCGTCAGTGACCGCAAAACCGTAGGGACCACCGGCCAACTCTTGTCCGACGATGGTGATATTTTCGAGTTCGAGCTGGTTGACGAGGTACAGACCGAGCAGTCGCGAACAGAGCGCGGCATCGTGTTTTCCCGAAGCCAAAAGTTTCAGAGCTTCCGTTTGATTACTGACAAAGACTATGCTGGCCGCCAGGTTTATGGACTGGATGTAATCGTCCATGATGTCGCCTCGCTGAATGATTACTTCCTTGCCTTTCAGATCTTCCAGGGTGTGGATCGAAGAATCCAAACGTGCGAAAATGGCGCTGGTGTTAATCAGATAGGGCGCGGAAAAGTCCAGAGTCAGGTCCCTGTCCTCCGAATAGCGCATGCCCGCCAAAACATCGATCCGCCCCAGTTCAAGTTCAGTACGCACCTCGTCCCACGGACCGAGACTCAAGTCGATATTCAGGTTCATGACATCGGCGACCGCCTTCAGGATGTCGATATCGAACCCGGCGGGAACGCCATTTTCGTCAAGGTACTCGAAAGGGGCAAAGTCCTTGTCACCACGAACCTGGATTTCTTGCGAATTGTTGTCGGCAATGCCGTCAGCAGGGGTGAGTAGTTGGAAAATGAAGAAGAGCAGAAGAAGCAGTTTATTCATGGCCCCCACCTTTGCGAATCTGGATCGATTCTCAACCATGCACATATCCGGTTCCTGGATGACTAGGAAATAAGGTTATCGATGATCAGGGAATATTGAAACTGCCACAACAGCAGAGAATTTGAGAAGTTGATCGAACGACTTGATCTGTGAAGGATGTTTTCTATAGTGCCTTTATACATGAATTATAAATTGAAAGACATGTTTTACAAGTTCAGAGGATTTTCTTCCTTGGCCACTTTAAGCCTTTGAACGAATCCGGATTCTCAAACCTCAATATTAAGCAGGGGAGGACGGGAGAGAGTCCTGACGCAAGATGTGTGCTGATTTTATGAGCAAGATCCCTGGGATTGACATGTCGTGCTCCTGGTTGACTTTATGTGCACTGTGACAATGTGAAAGGAGGCTGGTGGTCATTATGTGAGGATATTTAGATGAAAAAACGATTCGCGATCTTTATCCTGCCGGGACTGTTCGTTCTGCTACTTTGGCCTGGCTGCAAGCAACAAGATGTCGAGACTTCCATGCCAGGAGTCGTCGAGGCAAATGCGGCCTATACTAAGAACTTCGGTCAACCGCCCTCTGAGACAGTGACCATGTCGTTGTCGCTGCAGGGTACTTTTTCTGCCATTGACCTGATGGCAGCAGCCAACGTATTGACCGAAACTGCAGTCCAGTTCCCCGCTATAAAAAGGTCCGGATTTTCCTGAATCAAGACCCTATGGTCGGGATGCCGAAAGACGGTTATAAGCACAACCCGCAACGCTTGTTCGAGGTCGGAAAACCGAATCTGGTTACGGTGCTGGGAACCTGGGATAAGGGAGCCGAATCCCCTCACGAGATATTCGTCGAATTCGACCGGCCGGTTACGGTCAACAGCTTTCAGCTCTAT
>Ga0102946_1000233_pt1 | contig 19543 bp, 24 predicted proteins | sample SalPon2A_A_D1_MG_FD_78209 | JGI IMG/M metagenome (GOLD analysis project Ga0102946, IMG submission 78209) | Soil microbial communities from South San Francisco under conditions of wetland restoration - Salt Pond MetaG R2A_A_D1_MG | ecosystem: Environmental > Terrestrial > Soil > Wetlands | place... | reverse complement strand
CGGCAGGCCTACGACGGCACGTGGACACGCTGGCCGCCAAGGAGTACTGGACAGCATTCGAGAACAGCCCGGAGCTGGTCGTCTGTTTCGTCCCGAGCGACGCTGTGCTCGCCGCCGCGCTGATCAACCAACCGGGGTTGTACGACCACGCCCAGAGTCGCAAGGTCGTGCTGGCCTCGCCGGCCACCTTGCTGGCCGTGCTCCGGGCCACTGCCTACGCCTGGCAGCAGGATGCGCTCAGCAGCAACGCCCGCGAGGTGCTTCGTCTCGGTCAGGAGCTGCATGCGCGGCTTGGCACGATGGGCAAGCACGTCGGCGCCATGGGCGCCGCTCTGCGCCGGTCCGTCGAGAGCTACAACCAGTTCGTCGGCGCCCTGGAGTCCCGCGTGATGGTGACCAGCCGCAAGATGAGCGAGCTCGGCGTGGTCTCCGAGGACGTCCCGCCGGTCACGGCGGTGGACTCGGCCGTTCGCCCGATGACTCAGGCAGACCTCCTGGCCGACGAGCTGGTCGAGGGGACACCGACCCGAGAGCTCGTGGCGGACGACCCTGCGGCCGGCCAGCGCTCACGCCCGCGCAGCGCCTAGCTGATCGCGCCGGGGTCGTGCTTGACCTTCGCCGCCTCGACCCCGTCGCGCGCCTTCAGGTCGCGCCGGATCTCACGAGGCAGCGAGAACATCAGCGACTCCTCCGCCGCGGTGACCAGCGCCACGTCGCCATAGCCACGCGCATCGAGCCACTCCAGCACCTCGCGGACCAAGAGCTCGGGCACGCTGGCGCCGCTGGTCACGCCGACGGTGCTCACCCCGTCCAGCCACGCCTCGTCGATCTCGTCCGCGTAGTCCACCAGGTGCCCGTCGCGGGCGCCGTGCTCCACCGCGACCTCGACCAGACGGACCGAGTTCGAGGAGTTGGTGGAGCCCACCACGATGACCAGGTCACACTCCGCGGCCATCTGCTTCACCGCCACCTGGCGGTTCTGGGTGGCGTAGCAGATGTCGTCGCTCGGCGGGTCCTGGAGCGCAGGGAACTTCTCGCGCAGGCGCCGCACCGTCTCCATCGTCTCGTCCACGGACAGCGTTGTCTGGGACAGCCACACCACTCTCTCCGGGTCCCGTACCTGCACCGCGTCGACCTCCTCCGGGCTCTGCACCAAGGTGATGTGCGAGGGGGCCTCCCCGGCCGTGCCCTCGACCTCCTCGTGTCCGTCGTGGCCGATCAGCAGGATGTCGACATCGTCGTTCGCGAAGCGCACCGCCTCACGGTGCACCTTCGTGACCAGCGGGCACGTCGCATCGATGGTCTTCAGCTGCAACGCCCTGGCCTCCTCGTGCACGGCCGGCGAAACGCCGTGCGCCGAGAAGATCACCGTCTCGCCCTCAGGCACGTCCTCGGTGGAGTCGACGAACACGGCACCGCGCTTCTCCAGCGTGGCCACCACGTGCTTGTTGTGCACGATCTGCTTGCGCACGTAGATGGGGGGGCCGTAGAGGTCCAGCGCCTTCTCCACCGTGATGACTGCCCGGTCCACCCCGGCGCAGTAGCCGCGGGGCGCCGCGAGCAGCACCCTTCGCTCGGGCGCCCCAGAAGGTTCGTCCGGCATTGCGGGCACGGTCGGGTGGACGGGCTGAGCGGGGGAGATCACCCATCCATGGTAGGCGCCCCGCCTTGGTGGTCCCTGGACAACGGGCTGAGCCATCATGGGGCGGTGACCTCATCCCCCTCCTCGGCACCGTCCACCCCGCGGCAGGTCGCCGACGCCTACGTCTACGCTCTGGCCGAGCTGGACCCCACCGTGTCGACCAGCCTCGGCCTGCGCGAGCACGACGACCGAATGCCGGACTTCTCCGTCGCCGGCCACCAGGCCCGGGCCGACCTCGCGTTGCGCACCCTCGGCGACCTGGAGGACCTGGAGGAGCCCGACGGCGGATGGGAGGAGGCAGACCGTCGTTGCGAGGCGCTGCTGCGTGACCGCCTCGGGTCCCTTGTCGAGACGCACGAGGGCAAGGAGCACCTGCGCGAGATCCGCAACATCTTCGGCCCGCCGCAGCAGGCCCGCCAGCTCTTCTCGTTGATGCCCACCGAGACCGAGGACGACTGGTCCTGTGTCGCCCGGCGCATGAGCCGGATCCCGGAGTCGTTCGAGTCCTACGTGGACTCGTTGGAGGCAGGCCGCGCCGAGGATCTGCTCGCGGCCCCCCTGCAGGCCCAGACCGTGGCCGACCAGCTGACGCAGTGGGTCGAGTCCGGCTGGTTCGACGAGTTCGTCGCTCCCGGCGTCTCCGCCCACCCCGAGCTCGCCGACGACCTGCACCAGGCTGCGGCGGCGGCCACCGAGGGCACCAGCACGCTGCGTGACTACCTCGCGCAGACCTACCGCCCGGCGGCCGACGGCACCCCGGACGCCGTCGGGCCGGAGCGCTACCGCCTGAACGCGCGCCGCTGGATGGGCGCCACCCCCGACCTGGAGGAGGTGTACGCGTGGGGCTGGCAGGAGTTCACCGACCTGCGGGCCCAGATGGAGGAGCTGGCCGAGGAGATCCTGCCGGGCTCCAGCCCCGTCGAGGCCATGCGACACCTCGACGAGCACGGTGAGGCGGTCGAGGGAGTCGACCGGATCCAGGCCCGGCTGCAGCAGATGATGGACGAGGCGATCGCGGACCTGGATGGCGAACACTTCGACATCGCCGAGCCCCTCCGAACGGTGCGTGCCAGGATCGCTCCGTCCGGCAGCGCAGCGGCTCCCTACTACAGCCTCCCCTCGCTCGACTTCTCGCGCCCCGGCCAGACCTGGCTGCCCACGTTGGGACAGACCCGCTTCCCCCTCTACGACCTCGTCTCCACCTGGTACCACGAGGGCGTTCCCGGTCATCACCTTCAGCTGGCGCAGTGGGTCCTGCTGGCTCCCCAGCTGTCGATCTACCAGACCAGCATCGGCTCCTCCAGCGGGGTGACCGAGGGATGGGCCCTCTACGCCGAGCGCCTGATGGACGAGCTCGGCTACCTCAACACCGAGGCGCGCCTGGGCTATCTCGACTGTCAGATCATGCGGGCCATCCGCGTCGTCATCGACATCGGCATGCACCTGCGGCTCCCGATCCCCGACGACTCCGACGTGGGCCCGGGTCAACCCTGGACGCCGGCCCTGGCCCAGGAGTTCTTCGCCGCGCACTGCGGACGGCCGGGGGACTTCATCGCCAGCGAGATCGTGCGCTACCTGGGCTGGCCCGGTCAGGCGATCAGCTACAAGCTCGGGGAGCGAGCCTGGCTAGCGGGCCGCGACGCTGCCCGCCGGGCCGCTGCGGACAGAGGTGAGGAGTTCGACCTCAAGGCCTGGCACATGGCAGCCCTGTCCCTGGGCGCGCTGGGCCTGGACGATCTCGAGCAGGAGCTGGCCCGGCTATGAGCAGCCAGGACGCGCCGTGACCTCGCCGTCTCAGCTGGCGGCGACCGCCCGCGAGACGACCGCGGAGAGCCCATGGCCGGTGCGGGTGCTGACCCTGAAGATCGCCGACTACGTCGAGAAGATGTCGCCGCTGTGGGTCGAGGGTCAGGTCGTCCAGCTCAACCGGCGCCCGGGGATGAACACCGCCTTCCTCACGCTGCGCGACACCGACGTCGACATGTCGCTGTCCGTGTCCATCCCGGTGCCGGCGTTGGAAGCCATGCCCTCCCCACCGCAACCGGGAGCACGGGTCGTCATCCACGCCAAGCCGAGCTTCTGGACCCGGCGCGGCACGCTGCAGCTCGAAGCGCGTCAGATGCGCCACCTTGGCGTCGGCGAGCTGCTGGCCCGGATCGAACACCTCAAGCAGCTGCTACGAGCCGAAGGCCTCTTCGACTCCGACCGCAAGACCGCTCTGCCGTTCCTCCCCGCTTCGATCGGGCTGGTCACCGGGCGCAACACGGCCGCGGAACGAGACGTGGTCGCCGGCACGCGCCGCCGCTGGCCGGCTGCCCGGTTCGCGATCCGACAGGTCCCGGTGCAGGGGAACGACACGGTGCTGGCGGTGAATGCGGCCGTGGCCGAGCTCGACGCGGACCCCGACGTAGAGGTCATCATCATCGCTCGCGGTGGAGGGTCCTTCGAGGACCTGCTGCCGTTCAGCAACGAGTCGATGGTTCGCGCCGTCGCGGCGTGCCGCACCCCCGTGGTCAGCGCGATCGGACACGAGAGCGACACCCCCCTGCTCGACCTCGTCGCCGACCTGCGCGCCTCGACGCCGACGCACGCGGCCGGTGCCGTGGTCCCCGACCGGGAAGCGGAGCAGAAGGCGCTGGGCGCTCTGCGAGCGCGCAGTCGCGAGCGTCTTGGCGAACGAGTGACACGAGAGCGCTCCCACCTCGCCGCCCTGATGGGCCGTCCCGTCATGGCTGACCGGGCGGCAATCGTCTCGGCGCACCGCGAGCGCGTCGTGGCCGTGGTGACCTCCGGGCGCCGGACGCTGCACAACCGGCTGCGCGCCGAGCACGATCGGACCCGCCAGCACCGCGCGCACCTGCGCGCAGTGTCTCCCCAACACACCCTGGAACGCGGCTACGCCGTCGTCCGTCAGGTCGACGGACGAATCATTCGCGACCCCCGCAACGTCGACCCGGAAGCGCTGCTGCGGGTCACGGTGGCCGCCGGTGACTTCGGCGTGCGACCGGTCACCGCCCCACCCCCCGGCTAAGTCTGGCTAGGCTGCGGTCATGTCGCAGGAGCAGCCATCGCCGCCCGAGACGAGCACCGCGCCCCCTGCTGTGGACGGCACCGAGGTGTCGGAGCTGTCCTACGAACAGGCGCGCGACGAGCTCATCGCCATAGTCGCGCGAATCGAGTCGGGAAGCGTGCCACTGGAGGAGTCCATGCTGCTGTGGGAGCGCGGCGAGGCGCTCGCGGCGCACTGCCAGTCCAAGCTCGACGCCGCCCAGAGCCAGCTGGATGCCTCCACCGAGGAGCCGGACGCCGGGGTCTAGCTCGACGAGCCCCCGGCAGCCGGGACCTCCTCGAGGGAGTCGATGAACTCGGCCACCTCCGCCACCTCAGCCGTCCCGTCCACGATCGTGGTCGCGGGCTGCTCCGGGGTGGGTGGAAGGACGACGGCCACCAGGGGCTCGTCGTTCTCGCTGGTACCTGTCCAGATCTGCCACTCCCGGGCACCGACGGGGGTGTCGAAGGAGATCGAGCTCCGGCGCTGCAGGCCCTCCAGTGACTCTGCCCGCCACTCTTCCCCGGGGTCGCGCGCCTGCCGGAGCTCGAGAGACTCGGTGCGAGGGGTGACCATGAGCAGGCGCCAGGTCGCCACCCCGTCCATCGCCTCGTACTGCACGAGGGTGCCGGACCAGTCCTCACTCAGAGACTGCGGTGACCACACCGGCCAGTCCGCCTGGCTGGCCGCGAACTGGGCCGTCGTGTCGATCTCGGCCGGCCGACGCTGAGGACCCTGCGGGTTGGGCGTGATGGCCCAGACGGCGACGGCGGCCACCAGAACCGCCGCCAGCGAGTAGATCATGTTCTTGGTGGTGTACGAGAGCAACCGTGCCCGGCGCTTGGCGTCAGGATCCTCACCCTGAGGAGATGGGTCTGCGGTCACCGGTCCATCGTTTCATTCCCTCCCCACGGGCGACCCATCAGGGATAGAGTCGCAGTGAAATCGACCCCCGGCAGCGAAGCAGGAGGCCTCCACATGGCCGAAGACGACCCCAAACATCGGGATGCGGTGCTTCCGGATCGCAACCTGGCTCTGGAGCTGGTCCGCGTGACCGAGGCAGCGGCCCTGGCCGCGGGGCGCTGGGTGGGTCTGGGCGAGAAGAACCTAGCCGACAACGCCGCCGTGGAGTCGATGCGCAAGGTCATCTCCTCGGTCAGCATGGACGGGGTCGTGGTGATCGGCGAGGGCGAGAAGGACGAGGCCCCGATGCTCTACAACGGAGAGCAGGTCGGCGACGGCACCGGCCCGGAGGTCGATGTGGCCGTCGACCCCATCGACGGGACGACACTGACCGCGAAGGGGATGGACAACGCCATCGCAGTGATGGCCGTCTCCGAGCGTGGCACGATGTTCGACCCCAGTGCCGTCTTCTACATGGACAAGCTCGTGGTGGGCCCGGAGTGCGCCGACCGGGTCGACATCCGACTGCCGATCGCTGAGAACGTCCGCCGGGTCGCCCGGGCCAAACACCGTCATCCGGAGGATGTGACCGTCATCATGCTCGACCGGCCGCGCCACGAGAAGATCGCCGAGGAGGTGCGTGACGCCGGAGCCCGGCTGCGGTTCATCACCGACGGGGACGTTGCCGGCGGGATCGCCGCCTGCCAACCGGACAGCGGGGTGGACATGCTGCTCGGCATCGGCGGCACACCCGAGGGCATCATCACCGCGTGCGCGGTCAAGGCGATGGATGGCGTCATCCAAGGCAAGCTCTGGCCCAAGGACGACGAGGAGAAACAGAAGGCCCTCGACGCCGGGCACGACCTGGACCAGGTGCTCACCAACGACGAGCTCGTGACCGGAGACAACTGCTTCTTCGTCGCCACCGGTATCACCAGCGGCGAGCTGTTGAAGGGGGTGCGTTTCGGGTCGGGCACCGCCACCACCAACTCCCTGGTGATGCGCAGCAAGTCGGGCACGATCCGCATCATCGAGTCGCACCACCGCGTGGCGAAGGTCGCCGCGTACGCCGACGCGTTCGCCCCGAGCCATGTCTGAGCGCCTCAGAGTCCTCGCCGTCGGCGAGGCCCTCGTCGACATCGTCAAGCCGGCCGACTCCGAGGCGACGGAGCACGTCGGAGGCAGCCCGGCCAACGTCGCGGTCGGGGTGGCCGCGCTGGGCCACCCGACCATGCTGGCCACCTTCATCGGGCGCGACGAACGCGGGGAGATGATCGCGAACTACCTCGCCGAACGCGAGGTCGGCTTGGTCGAGGGGAGCCAAGACGCCCCCCGTACCTCGACCGCCACCGCGAAGCTGGACGACGAGGGTGGGGCGACCTACGACTTCGACCTGGAGTGGCAGGTCCCGTCGATCGACCTGGCTTCCTTCGCTCATGTGCACACCGGATCCATCGCCGCCACCCTCCAGCCCGGGGCCAGCGACGTCTTCACGGTGATGTCGGAGGCCCGGGAGCACGCCACGGTCTCCTACGACCCGAACGCGCGGCCGACGATCATGGGCAGCGCCCACGACGCGCGCAACACCATCGAGGAGCGCATCGGGCGCTGCGACGTGGTCAAGGCCAGCGCCGAGGACATCGAGTGGCTGTACGAGGGCGCCGAGGCCAGCCAGGTGGCGCGCCTGTGGGGACGTCTCGGTCCTCCACTGGTGATCATCACGGACGGTCGCAGTGGCGCACTGGTGTACCACACCCCCACCGACAGCCAGACGTGGGTGGACGCCCCCTCCATCAACGTTGTGGATACGGTCGGCGCCGGTGACTCGTTCATGGGCGGCCTGATCTCCGGCCTGCTCGACGCCGGCCTGCTGGGGTCGCCAGCGGCGCGGGAGCGACTGACCGAAGCCTCGTCCGAAGCACTGACGGCAGCCGTGCAGCGAGGCATCGCCTCGGCCGCCTACACCGTGGCCCGCGCGGGAGCCGCCTCGCCGACCCGGGAGGACCTCGACATTCCCGTCACGGCAGAAGCGGGCGACGATGGCTGAGCCCGGTGCGTTCGATGCGCTCATAGAAGGCAACCGCGAGTACGCGCGGTCGTTCGACCGGGGTCACATGGCCGCGCCGGCTCGGGCCGGCGTCGCCGTGGTGACGTGCATGGACTCCCGGATCGACCCCCTGCCCATGCTCGGGCTCGATCTGAACGACGCGAAGGTGATCCGCAACCCCGGCGCGCGGGTGACCGACGCCGTGCTCGAGGCCCTCGTGCTCGCCGTGCACCTGCTCGAGGTCAAGCGCATCGCTATCGTGCCGCACACTCGCTGCGCCATGGCCTCAGCGAGCGAAGAGGAGCTGCGCGAGCGCGTGGCCACGTCGGCCGGCCGAAGCGCTGACTGGCAGCGGTTCCATGTGGTTCCCGACCAGGAGCAGGCGCTGACCGAGGACGTCGGCCGTGTCGGCACCCACCCCTTGATCGGTGAGCACGTCGCCGTCGGCGGGTTCCTCTACGACGTCGACACAGGCGCGTTGCAACAGCTCGTCTGAGCCTAGAAGGCGCCACACGGCGCCGCACGGCGCCACAGTGTCCCGGGCGCTTCCCTCAGGAAAGCGACAGCCGTTCGGTCACCACCGCAGCCAGGTGTTCGGCGCAGCGCTGCGCCTCTTCTGCGGTGGGGGCCTCCACCATCACGCGCACCAGGGGCTCCGTCCCGGAACGACGCAGCAGCACTCGGCCACCGTCGCCGAGCTGGCTCTCGACGTCGGCCACCGCCTCGCGCACGCCCGCGTCAGTGTCCAGCGCGTGCTTGTCGACGTCCTTGACGTTGATGAGCACCTGAGGCAGCCGTTGCATGATCGCCGCGAGCTCCGCCAGCGGCTTCTCCGCGTTGACCACACCCGCCGCCAGGGACAGCGCGGTCAGCACACCGTCACCGGTCGTGCCGTGGTCCAGCATGATCACGTGTCCGGACTGCTCGCCGCCCAGGCTCAGTCCGCGCCGGCGCAGCTCCTCCAGCACGTAGCGGTCCCCGACCGCCGTCTGCACCACCGTGATCCCGCGCTGCTCCATCGCTTGGAGCAGCCCGAGGTTGCTCATCACGGTGGCCACGAGAGTGCTGTCGGTCAGGGTGCCACGACCCTGCCGGTCCACGGCCAGCACGGCCATGATCTGGTCCCCGTCCACGACCTGGCCCTCAGCGTCCACGGCCAGGCACCGGTCGGCGTCACCGTCCAGGGCTACCCCCATGTCCGCGCCGCGGTCCAGGACAGCGCGCTGCAGGGGCTCGAGGTGGGTGGAGCCGTGGCCGTCGTTGATGTTCAGCCCGCTCGGGTCGCCGCCGATCACGTCGACCCGGGCGCCGGCCCGCTGGAACACTTCCGGGGCGACATGGCTGGCGGCGCCGTGCGCGCCGTCGATGACCACGTGCAGCCCGTCCAGCCGCTCAGGCACCGCCGAGCGTAGGTGCTCCATGTAGAACTCTGCTCCCTGTGGGAACGGCCTGATACGGCCCACGGCCGCGCCGGTGGGCCGCTCCCATTCCGCCCCCATCCGCTCGGCGATGCGGTCCTCGAGATCGTCAGCCAGCTTGTTGCCCCCGGTCGAGAAGTACTTGATGCCGTTGTCGGGCATCGCGTTGTGCGACGCCGACAGCATCGCTCCCATCTCAGCGGTGAGCCGCATCGTCAGGTAGGCGATGGCCGGGGTCGGCAGCACACCAGCGTCCAGCACGTCGACACCGGCCGAGGCGAACCCCGCCATGACCGCTGAGCCGAGGAACTCCCCCGAGGCCCTGGGGTCCCGGCCGACCACGGCCGTGGCTCTCCGACCACCGAACGCACCCCGCCCACCGAGCTCGTGGGCCACCGCGACCGACAGGTCGAGAGCCAGCTCGGCGGTCAGGTCTTTGTTGGCCATCCCCCGGACGCCGTCCGTACCGAAGAGTCGTCCCATCTCATCGCCCTCTCTCCTGCTGCTGCCCGCGTGGCCCGGCCCCTTTGCGAGCCGGGCCACGCCCGCACCGGGCAGATCAGCGCTTGCTGTACTGCGGAGCCTTGCGGGCCTTCTTCAGCCCGGCCTTCTTGCGTTCCGGCACGCGGGCGTCACGGGTCAGCAGGCCGGCCTTCTTCAGGGCAGGGCGGTTGAGCTCTTCGTCCACGGTGTTGAGGGAACGAGCCACGCCCAGGCGCACCGCTCCGGCCTGGCCGGAGGGGCCGCCACCGTGCACGCGCACGAGCACGTCGTAGGCGCCGATGAGGTCCAGCGCGGCGAGAGGCTCGTTCACGATCTGCTGGTGCACCTTGTTCGGGAAGTACTCGGCCAGCGCGCGGCCGTTGATCCTCCACTCCCCGGTGCCAGGAACGATCCGGACTCGGGCGATGGCCTGCTTGCGCCGACCGGTGGCGGCGCCGGGCGCAGAGGCCGAGGGCCGCTCGCCCGTCGCGGCGGGAGCGGCGCTGGACTCGCTGGTGTACTGGGTGAGCTCGACGTCGTCGGCGTCGATCGGGGTGTCGTTGACGGTCATCAAGAGTTCCTTACTGCGCGACCTGGGAGATCTCGTACGGGACGGGCTGCTGGGCCGCGTGCGGGTGGGTGTCCCCGGCGTACACCTTGAGCTTGCTCAGCTGCTGGCGGCCGAGGGAGTTCTTCGGCACCATGCCGCGGATGGCCTTCTCCACCGCGCGGGTGGGGTGCTTGGCCAACATCTCCTCATACCCCGTCTCGCGCAGGCCACCTGGGTATCCGGAGTGGCGATAGGCCTTCTTGGTCGCCAGCTTCGAACCGGTCAGGGCGACCTTCTCGGCGTTGACGATGATCACGAAGTCACCCATGTCCATGTGCGGGGCGTAGGTGGGCTTGTGCTTGCCGCGGAGCAAGATGGCGGTCTGAGACGCCAGTCGCCCCAGCACGACGTCGGTGGCGTCGATGATGTGCCAGGCGCGAGTGACCTCGCCAGCCTTCGGGGAGTAGGTACGCACGGTGCAACCGTTGTGAGACGAGCAGTGGACAACAGCACTCCATACTACGGACCCGTGCCCACCTGCCCAAACGAGACATCACTGCAGGTCAACACGCCATTCGCAGCCAGGAGGCCCCCGTTTCCCGGCGTGGTGTGCACAACTATTGTGCACACCACGGCCCGCTGGCTACCCTGACCTCGTGAGCGAGGGCCGTGCCACCCGGACGACGTACAGCCCTGCCCTGCGAGTCCTGGCGCATCCTCTGCGGTCGCGTCTGGTCGCTCATCTGCGGGTGCACGGACCGTCCACGGCCTCTGAGCTGGCTCGCGCGCTGGCGAGCAACAGCGGCGCGACCAGCTACCACCTGCGACGCCTGGCTGAGATCGGTCTGATCGAGGACGTCGAGGGCGGGACCGGCCGGCGCCGGGTGTGGCGGGCCGTCCCCGACCCCCTCGCCGACGCCGAGCCCGGGCTCGGTGAGGCCGAGGTGCTCGATGAGGACGAGCGCTCGGTCTCGCGGTGGCTCGCCTGGGACTACGTGGAGCACTTCTCCCAGCGGGCCCGCGGCTGGGTGGGCGAGCGCGAGGCCTGGCCCGCCGCCTGGTCGGTAGCTGGGCTCGAGGACCACCTGGTGCAGGTCAGCGCCGAGCAGCTGACCGCGCTGAGGGCCGAGCTGGTCGAGGTGCTGCAGCGATACCGGCGCGTCGGACAGGGCAACCCCCAGGCCAAGCGCGTCGTCGTCTACACCTGCGCCCTGCCGGTCGACCCGCCGCCGAGTCAGCCGTGACGCACGCAGTGCGTTGACCACGGCCGGGCCTCCAGCCGGCCCGCCCCGATGTCCGAAGAACAGGCGTCGCAGCGCCCGTAGGAACCCTCGTCGAGCTTGACGATGGCCCGGTGGACCTCCCCCAGGGCTGCCCCGAGGGCGTCGTGGGCAGTGACGGCGCTGAGCCGGTCGACCGCCATCGCGGTGCCGTCCCCCACGCGCTTGCCGAAGCTGATCGTGCCCTGGTCGGCATACGGACGGGTCAGCGTCTCTCGCTGGCGCACGAGCTCGGCCTCCTTGGCCACCAGCTCGGCCCGCACCTCGCCCTGCTTCTGCTCATCCATCCGGCCAGCATGGCACGGCGATAACCAGTGGGGTCCGTCGGTGGCCTTGCCTATGCTGAGGCGGTCGCCGCGCCCATACCGACGACGCCGCGCGCTGGCACGACACGCGCCGACCCCTCGTTTCGTGCAGCAACGAAAGGACTCTCGTGGCCATCATCGAGGCGCACGGACTGACCAAGACCTATGCCTCCAGGTCCACCACCGTGCATGCCCTGGCCGGGTTGGACCTGCTCGTGCCTGAGGGCCGGGTCAAAGCCCTGCTCGGCCCGAACGGCGCCGGAAAGACGACGACGGTCAAGGTGTTGAACACCCTGATCCGCCCGGACTCGGGCACGGCGGTGATCGACGGGGTCGACGTGCTGGCCCGACCCCAGGAGGTGCGTCGCATGATCGGCGCCTCCGGCCAGTACGCGGCCGTCGACGAGAACCTCACCGGCCTGGAGAACCTGGAGATGGTGGGGCGGCTCTACCAACTCGGCACCCGGCGGGCCCGTATCCGGGCGCAGGAGCTCATCGACGCCTTCGGCCTCAGCGAGGCAGGCGACCGCCCGGTCAAGGGCTTCTCTGGAGGGATGCGGCGACGCATCGACCTCGCCGGCGCCCTGGTCAACAATCCGCGGATCCTCTTCCTGGACGAGCCCACGACCGGGCTCGACCCCCGAAGCCGACTGGGCCTCTGGGAGACGATCGGCGATCTGGTCAAGAGCGGCACCACGGTGCTGCTGACGACGCAGTACCTCGAGGAGGCCGACTACCTCGCCGACCACATCTCGGTGATCGACTCCGGCACCGTCATCGCCGAGGGCACCTCGGACGAGCTCAAGGCTCAGGTCGGAGGCCATCGAGTGGTGATCTCCCTGGTCAACGCCCGCGACGCGCGGGCGGCGGGTGAGATCCTCGCTCGTCACGGTGGCACACAGCCGGGCGTCAGCGACGACGGTCGCACCCTGGACGTGCCGGTGGATCGCGGACCCGTGGTGCTCCAGGAGGTCCTCGGCGACCTGGAGCGCTCGGGCATCCCGCTGCACGACGCCGGCATGCGCCGACCGACCTTGGACGACGTCTTCCTGACTCTGACCGGACGCCACGCCGAGGCCGAGAGCGGCAACGGTCAGAAGGATTCGGCACCACAGGACGAAGAGGGCGCAGCATGAGCCTTGACACACGGTCACGACCGAGCGACCAGCGGCTGTCCCCGCAGGTGACCGGCGCACTGAACACCTGGCTGGCCGACGGATGGACCGTCACCTGGCGCAACCTGAGCAAGATCAAGCGCAGCCCGGACGTGCTCGTCTTCGCGGTGCTGCAGCCCATCATGTTCGTGCTGTTGTTCAGCCAGGTCTACGGCGGGATCATCGACATCCCCGGCACCGACTACACGAACTACCTCATGGCGGGGATCTTCGCCCAGACCGTGGTGTTCGGCTCGACCTTCTCGGGGTCGGCGATGGCACAGGACCTCCAGGACGGTCTGGTCGACCGGTTCCGCACCCTGCCGATGAACCCCTCGGCCGTCCTGGTCGGACGCACGAACTCCGACCTGATGCTCAACAGCATCTCCATGGTCATCATGATCGGTACGGGCTTCGTCGTCGGCTGGCGCTTCACCAACGGGGTGCCGTCGTTCCTGGCCGGGATCGCGTTGATCTTGTTGTTCTCCTACGCGTTCAGCTGGGTCATGGCACTGCTGGGCATGGTGGTGCGCACTCCCGAGACGATCAACAACGCCTCGTTCATGGTGCTCTTCCCGATCACCTTCATCAGCAACGCCTTCGTGCCCGCGGAGTCCCTCCCCCGGCCGCTCGAGATCTTCGCCGACTGGAACCCCGTCTCGGCTCTGGTCCAGGCGGCGCGCGACCTCTTCGGCAACACGCAGGAAAGCATCGTCCGAGACACCTTCGGCATCCAGTACCCGGTGATCACGGTGTTGATCGGAGTTTTCCTGCTGCTGCTGGTGTTCGTGCCCCTGTGCATCCGCCAGTTCGCCCGGACGAGCTCGCGGTGACGACTTGGGGCTGAGGGTCCCGAGTCAGATGCTCCGGCCCTCCAAGCCGTCGCGCCGGGACCGGGTGGTCTGGGCCCGGGCTGCCAGCTCACTCTCGGGTGGGTACACGATCTGCTCCAGGCAGAGACCATGTGCGGGCATCACGGTGACACCGGGGTTGCGGGCACCTGCCCGCATGACCTCCGCGGGCCATGCAGGCTCTCGGCGGCCTTCCCCGACCGGGACCACAGCCCCTACGAGACTGCGCACCATGCTGTGACAGAAGGCGTCCGCCTCCAGGTGCGCCACGACCACGCCGTCCGGATCTCGAACGACCTCGAAGCGCAGCAGGGTACGGGTCGTGGTGGCCCCTGCCCGTTTGCGACAGAACGCCGCGAAGTCGCGCAACCCGAGGAGCGCACGGGCGGCCTCGTTCATCCGCAGCTCGTCGACCGGCCGCTTGAGATGCACGGTGTCGTGACGTCGCAGCGGGTCGGCGCTCTCGGGGCGGTCGTTGAGGCGGTAGCTGTACCGACGATGGAGCGCCGAGAAGCGCGCGTCGAAGCCGGCGGGCGCCACCCGGACCGAGCGCACGACGATGTCCTCCGGCAGCACGCCGGCCAGGCGGCGAAGCGCGGCCTGTTCCGGCGAGCGGGTGCTGCGCCCAGGCAACGCCTGCCACTGCCGCAGAGGAATGTCCAGGTGCACCACCGAAGCTCTGGCGTGAACCCCGGCGTCGGTACGCCCGCCCACCGTCGTCGTCGGCGCCAGGTCACGCAGCAGCACCCCCCACGCCTGCTCCACCGTCTGCTGCACCGTCCGGCGACCCGGCTGGGACGCCCAGCCAGAGAAGTGCGTGCCGTCGTAGGCGAGGTCCATCCGCAGTCGGACCAGAGAGGAAGAGTCGGGCACGGCTCACACCCTAGATCTTGACCGGGCCGAACCCCCGCGTTAGTTTACAAACTAGTTAATATACCGATAAGTAAAGTGAGGCCCAACGTGGTCACCATCGCGGACGACCAGCAGCTCGACGCCACCTTCGCAGCGCTGGCGAACTCGACCCGCCGGGCCATCCTGGCTCGGCTCGCGCAGGGCCAGGCCAGCGTCAACGAGCTGGCCGAGCCCTTCGCAATGACCCTGCCGGCGGTCTCCAAGCACATCAAGGTGCTGGAGCACGCCGGCTTGGTCGAGCGGACTCACCGCGCCCAGTCCCGGCCCTGCGCACTCGCCCCGGCCAGACTGGCCGCGGTCTCCACCTGGGCCGAGCAGTACCGCTCGATCTGGGAGGACCGGTTCGACCGGCTCGAGACATACGTCACCAGCGTCGACCGAGAGCACAGCTTCCCCGCCTCGCCCGCGTCCGAAACCGAGAGGACACACCCATGACCGAGCAGCCAGCCGTCGACACCACCGACTCCCTGGTGGTCGAGCGCACGCTCGACGCTCCGATCGACGTGGTCTGGTCGATGTGGACCGATGCCCGACACTTCGCCGCCTGGTACGGCCCTGGCGGCGCCGACATCCCGCATCTCGACTTCGAGGTGCGGGTCGGCGGGACACGGCGGCTGTGCATGCGCGTGCCGACCCCCCAGGGGCCGACCGAGATGTGGTTCACCGGTGAGTTCCTCACCGTCGACCCGCCGCACCGGCTGGTCTACTCCGAGGCGATCGCCGATGCCGAAGGCAACGTGAAGTCCGCCGTCGAGCTGGGTATGCCGGAGAGCCACCCGACCGTGACGGAGGTCCGAGTCGAGCTGCAGACCGTCGACTCCGGGACCCACATGGTGATGACGCACGTCGGAGTGCCGCCGGACTCCCCCGGGGCAGCGGGGTGGACGACCGCGGTCGACGCGCTTGAGCACCATCTGGCCCGGAACTGACGATGCTGCCCCGCCGCAGTCGGGCGGGGCAGCATCATCCGAAGCTCGAGGCTGCGGTCAGGACGTGGTCTCGGCCGAGCCGGTGGAGCCGTCCGACTCCTGCTGCGACTCGACATCCTCGGCCTTGGTGTTCGCAGCCTCGGTGGTGTCGTCCGTGGCTTCCTCGTTGACCTGGACCGTCTCGGCGGGGGCGGCTACCTCGACACCCTGCTCCTCGGCGACCTCGGCCTCAGCGATCTCGCGCTCGGCTTCGTCGGCCTCGTTCGGCGCGGTGGCCACCTCCTGCTCCTTGACCGCGTCGCGGTCGCGAGCAGATCGCTGCGTGGCACCCTCCGCCTGCTGCACGACCTGGCGCTTGGCCACCGGTTCGCGCACCAGCTCGATCACGGCCATGGCCGCGTTGTCCCCCTTGCGGGGGGCGATCTTGGTGATGCGGGTGTAACCGCCGGGTCGGTCGGCCATGTCCGGTGCGATCTCGGTGAACAGCCGGTGCACCACACCCTTGTCGCCGATCGTCGTCATGACGCGACGGCGGGCGTGCAGGTCACCGCGCTTGGCGAAGGTGACCAGGCGCTCGGCCAGGGGACGCATCCGCTTCGCCTTCGCCTCCGTGGTGGTGATGCGGTCGTGCTCGAAGAGGGCGGTAGCGAGATTGGCCAGCATCAGGCGCTCGTGCGCCGGACCACCACCTAGGCGCGGACCCTTCTTGGGGGTAGGCATGTACGTGTCTCCTTGCTCGAAATCTCAGTACTGCTCGTCCTCGGCGAAGCTGGCGTCGGCTTCGTCCTCGAACGAGTCGTCCTCGGAGTAGTCGGCGGTGCTGGGGTCGAACCCGGGAGGGCTGTCCTTCAGCGACAGGCCCATCTCGCCCAGCTTGTCCTTGACCTCGTCGATCGACTTGGCGCCGAAGTTGCGGATGTCGAGCAGGTCGGCCTCGCTGCGGCTGACCAGCTCGCCGACGCTGTGGATTCCCTCCCGCTTGAGGCAGTTGTAGGACCGCACGGTCAGGTCCAGGTCCTCGATCGGCAGGGCGAGGTCCGAGGCCAGCGCCGCGTCTCCCGCGGAGGGCCCGATCTCGATGCCCTCGGCCTCGACGTTGAGCTCGCGGGCCAGGCCGAACAGCTCCACCAGGGTGCGCCCGGCAGAAGCCATGGCGTCGCGGGGAGCGATGGAGCGCTTGGTCTCCACGTCCAGGACGAGCCGGTCGAAGTCGGTGCGCTGCTCGACGCGAGTGGCCTCGACCTTGTAGGTCACGGCCAGCACCGGAGAGTAGATGGAGTCGACCGGGATCCGCCCGATCTCCTGCTCCATCGACTTGTTGAGCTGCGCCGAGACGTACCCGCGACCGCGCTCGACGGTCAGCTCCATCTCGATCTTGCCGGAGTCGTTGAGGGTGGCGATGTGCAGCTCGGGGTTGTGCACCTCGACCCCGGCCGGCGGAGCGATGTCGGCCGCGGTGACGGCTCCCGCGCCCTGCTTGCGCAGGTACATCACGACCGGCTCGTCGAACTCGCTGGAGACGACGAGGGCCTTGAGGTTGAGGATGATCTCGGTGACGTCCTCCTTGATCCCCGGGATCGTGGAGAACTCGTGCAGCACGCCGTCGATGCGGATGCTGGTCAGCGACGCGCCCGGGATGCTGGACAGCAGGGTGCGGCGCAGGGAGTTGCCGAGCGTGTAGCCGAAGCCAGGCTCGAGGGGCTCGATGGTGAAACGGGATCGGGCGTCGGAGACGACGTCCTCGGTCAAGGTGGGTCGCTGAGCGATCAGCACTGGTGTTCTTCCTTTCCTCGGGCAACCGCTATTTGATGCCCGGTGGGTACCGACCTCTCGGCCGGCTCAGGGCGAGACGACTCGGTCCTCGCTCACCCGGTGTGCGGCCACTCCCCCTCGACCCCCAGCCGCGAGTTCGACATCTTGCGCCGAGTTCGGCGCGGCATGTCGAACGATGTGGCTGGGGGTGCGGGAGAGAGGGGCGTGGCTAGTTCTTGGAGTAGAGCTCGACGATGAGCTGCTCGGTGAGCACGGTGTCGATCTGGGCGCGCGTCGGCACCTGGTGGACCAGGATCTGCAGCGAGCCGGGCACGACCTTCATCCACGCCGGGACCGGGCGGTCACCGAAGGTCTGGCGAGCCAGCTCGAAGGGGAATGCCTCCACCGAGGACGGCCGGATGTCGATGATGTCGTACTGCGAGACCTGGTACGACGGCACGTCCACGCGCTCGCCGTTGACCAGGAAGTGACCGTGGCTCACCAGCTGGCGGGCAGCGCGTCGGGTGCGCGCCAGGCCGGCGCGGTACACGACGTTGTCCAGCCGCGACTCCAGGATGCTGAGCAGGTTGTCACCGGTCTTGCCGGGACGGCGAGCCGCCTCCTCGTAGTAGCGACGGAACTGCTTCTCCATGACGCCGTAGGTGAAGCGGGCCTTCTGCTTCTCCTGCAGCTGGGTGAGGTACTCCTTCTCCTGGATCCGGCGACGGCCGTGCTGTCCCGGCGGGAAGGGGCGTAGGTCGAAGTTCTTGTCGCCGCCGACGAGGTCGACCTTGAGTCGGCGCGACTTCTTGGTGATGGGGCCGGTATAGCGGGCCATGTGTTCCTACCTCTTCCTTCCGGCGCTCAGACGCGACGCTTTTTGGGCGGGCGTACGCCGTTGTGGGCCTGGGGGGTGACGTCGCTGATGGCACCGACCTCCAGGCCGGCCGCGGTCAGCGAGCGGATCGCGGTCTCCCGACCCGAACCCGGGCCTTTGACGAAGACGTCGACCTTGCGCATCCCGTGCTCCATGGCCCGGCGGGCAGCGGCCTCGGCGGCCATCTGCGCGGCGTAGGGGGTGGACTTGCGCGAGCCCTTGAAGCCGACCTGGCCCGAGGAGGCCCACGCGATGACCGCGCCGGTCGGGTCGGTGATCGTCACGATCGTGTTGCTGAAGGTGCTCTTGATGTGCGCCTGGCCGAAGGCGACGTTCTTCTTCTCCTTGCGGCGCACCTTGCGCGCACCGGCGGTACTACGACTCTTGGGGGGCATTCGTCTCTCCTGACGGTGACCAAGTGCGGCCGGGGCCTACTTGGTGACCTTCTTCTTGCCGGCGACGGTCCGCTTGGGACCCTTGCGGGTGCGCGCATTGGTCTTGGTGCGCTGACCATGCACGGGCAGACCCCGGCGATGCCGGATGCCCTGGTAGCTGCCGATCTCCACCTTGCGGCGGATGTCGGCCGCGACCTCGCGCCGCAGGTCACCTTCGAGGCGGAAGTGCTCTTCCAGGTGGTCGCGCAGCAGGACGAGCTGCTCGTCGCTGAGGTCCTTGACGCGCACCGACGGGTCGACCCCGGTGGCTGCCAGCGTTGAGTCGGCGCGGGTGCGCCCCACTCCGTAGATATAGGTCAGAGCGACCTCGACGCGCTTCTCGCGCGGCAGGTCGACTCCAATCAGTCGTGCCATGTGTCGTGCTCCTGTGTTCTCGTCGGAGGTCTGGTGCAACACCGTTCCGCGTCTCGTGGTGCTCTGCGGTTCTCGGCCTCCGAGCCGAGAGTGACGTCCCGCATATCGGGGGTCGGGTGCTGCGTATTCATCGTTGGTGCCGGGTAGAGGACCCGCGAGGTGCGATGTTCTGGCTATCCCTGCCGCTGCTTGTGCCGCAGGTTGTCGCAGATCACCATGACCCGTCCGTTGCGACGGATCACCTTGCACTTGTCGCAGATCTTCTTGACGCTGGGCTGGACCTTCATCGCCTGCTTGTCATCTCTCGATCTGGGTGTGATGGCTGGTTCTTCTGAATGTGGTGCTGGTGTGTCTCAGCGGTAGCGGAAGACGATACGGCCGCGGGTCAGGTCGTACGGGCTGAGCTCCACCACGACCCGGTCCTCAGGAAGGATCCGGATGTAGTGCTGACGCATCTTCCCCGAGATGTGGGCGAGCACGATGTGTCCGTTGCTCAGCTCGACTCGGAAGTTCGCGTTCGGGAGGGACTCCACTACGGTGCCCTCGATCTCGATGACGCCGTCCTTCTTCGCCATAGGCTTG
>Ga0102946_1000232_pt1 | contig 19603 bp, 13 predicted proteins | sample SalPon2A_A_D1_MG_FD_78209 | JGI IMG/M metagenome (GOLD analysis project Ga0102946, IMG submission 78209) | Soil microbial communities from South San Francisco under conditions of wetland restoration - Salt Pond MetaG R2A_A_D1_MG | ecosystem: Environmental > Terrestrial > Soil > Wetlands | place... | reverse complement strand
GAGCCCATTGACAACCTGCCGGAAAAGTTGTAAAAACGGCCTTCCGGTAGGTTTCTGCGCAACCTGCTGACAGCAGAAATCGCCGACCGAGAAAACCCTTGCGGGTGGGGCGGCGTTTTCTTTTTATCCATTCATGTTTTCTGGAGCCCGTGATGAACAAGGTTCGTACCTACAACAAGATTTCCGTCAAAGGTCTGAAGAAGTTTTCTCTCGACAAATACGAAATTGCCAGTGAAATTGGCACCCCCGATGCGATTATGCTGCGCAGCCATGTGCTGCAGCCGGAAGATATCGAAACCTCCGTCAAGGCGATCGGCCGCGCCGGCGCCGGGGTTAACAATATCCCGGTCGAAAACTGCACTGAGCGCGGTATTGTGGTGTTCAATGCGCCGGGCGCCAATGCCAATGCGGTCAAGGAACTCACGTTAGCCGCGATGCTGCTCTCGACGCGTGACATTGTCGGTGCAATTGACTTCGTGCGGAATGAGGGCCCAGGCAAAACGGCCGAAGAGCTTCACAAGCTTGTCGAAGGCGGCAAGAAGACTTATGGCGGGACCGAACTGAAAGACAAGACCCTCGGGGTCGTCGGCCTCGGTGCCATCGGCTCCCTGGTTGCCGAAACCGGTCTGATGCTCGGCATGAAAGTGCTGGGCTACGATCCGGCTCTCTCGGTCGAGGCGGCCTGGCGGCTGTCGCGCGAGGTTGAACGCATGGAAAACATGCAGTCGCTTCTGGCCAAGTCGGATATCGTCACTCTGCATCTGCCGGTCCTTGAAGCCACCAGGAATCTGATCAACAAGGACCTGATCGACAGCTTCAGGCCAGGGGCGACCCTGATCAACCTTTCCCGCGAGAAGGTTGTTGATACGGCGGCAATTCTGATGGGTCTTGAAAATGGCAGGATCGACAAGTACATTACAGACTTCCCGGTTATGGAGATGATGGGACATGAAAAAGTGGTCTCGATTCCGCATCTTGGCGCCAGCACCGAAGAGGCTGAGGAAAACTGCGCTATCATGGTTGCAGACCAGCTGATTGATTTCCTGGAGAATGGCAACATCAAGAATTCGGTTAATTTCCCCAGCATCGCCCTTGAACGCAATGGCGGGTTCCGCCTGGCATTCTCCAACCGCAACGTACCGAAGATGCTCAACCAGGTTCTGTCGGTTCTGGCCGATCGCAACATAAACGTGATCGACATGATCAACAAGAGCCGTAATGACGCTGCTTACAACATTATCGATATAGAGCAGGAACCGACCCCTGAGCTGATTCAGGCTCTGGAAGATATTGATGGAGTCATCAAGGTGCGGACCCTTTAAGCGGGTAACCAGTATTCAGGGCTCGGAATCCAGGATGAGACAAAACAAAAGACAAAAGGGTTCCCACTCCGGGGACTGAATTCCTGATTCTGGATTCTATTTAATATCAAGCAGCATAGTGTCGGATGATTTCCACATATTCATTAGAGGATAACAGGAGGATACAATGTCCCAGGTTTATAATTTCGGTGCCGGACCGGCCATGTTGCCGGTCTCTGTCATGGAGCGGATTCGCGACGAGTTTCTTGATTTCAAATCGATGGGAATTTCCATTATCGAGATCAGCCATCGGGCCAAGCAGTTTGAGCAGGTCTTGCTCGACGCCCAGGAGCGTTTTCGCCAGCTGACCAACCTGCCGGACAACTACAAGATCCTGTTTGTCCATGGCGGCGCCCGCATGCAGTTCTCGGCCCTACCGATGAACCTTGCAGGCCGTTCACCGTCGAAGAAGTGCCTCTACGTGGAGACCGGCAACTTTGCCAAGCTGGCCAACAAGGATGCCAAGCCCTTTGGCGATATCCGGGTGATCGCCAACAGCGCAGATACCAATTACAGTTATCTGCCGGAAATTACTGCGGAGATGATTGACCAGGATGCCGCGTACCTGCATATGACCACCAACAATACGATTTATGGCTCCCGTTACAACAAGTTTCCCGAAACCGGCAAGGTCCCTTTGATTGCCGACCAGACCTCGGAGATTCTCTCCCGCGTCATTGACTACAGCAAGTTTGGTTGCATCTATGCCGGTTTACAGAAAAACCTCGGGCCATCCGGGACTGCGATCGTGGTCATCCGTGAGGACCTGCTGGGTCATGCTTCACCTGAGACGCCGGTGCTGCTCAACTACGAGCAATGTGCCAAGGACAACTCGCTGACCAACACTGCCAACACCTTTGCCATCTACGTCACCGGCCTGGTGCTCGATTGGCTGCAGGAGCAGGGCGGGGTTGCTGCGATTGAGAAAATCAATGAGCAGAAGGCAAAGACCCTCTACGGGGTCATAGACGCCGGAGATTATTATCGTGGCGTGATTCAGCCTGAATTCCGCGGCACTATGAATGTCAGCTTCAACCTGCCGAGTGAAGAGCTTGAGGCGAAATTCCTCAAGGAAGCCGGGGCCCAGGGGCTTTATGCCCTCAAGGGTCATCGCAGCGTCGGCGGCATCCGCGCCTCGATCTACAATGCCATGCCGCTGGCCGGCGTTGAAGCTCTGGCCGGGTTCATGAAGGACTTCGAGAGTAATAACGGATGATGATCAGGGGGCCATATTAGGAGTAAAGTGCCCCTAGCTGCTGATAAAGTTAAGTCCGACTTCATGATAGAGAGGGCAATAGATGAACCTCTATTGTCTTTTTCTATTGTGCTCTGGAATTCAAAGATATAAGCAAAACCGTCGGGGTTGCCCGACAGCAACGTCATTTTCTTTGTGACGACAAAGAAAACGAAGCAAAAGAAAGCTTGGCGCTGCGCTGGGCATGTCTGGCTCGTTCAGGCGGCAACCTCAACTCAGGAGGTTCTAACTGATCAATTGCCTACATTTCCCCCGCAGGATCCGAGGCTCTTCTGAGACTCTCCTGCTGTGGAGGGTTGCATCGTTGGTCATGTTTTGTGGCTTTGCCTTGTAGGTCACACGGAAAGGTCAGGACCTTTGACACAGGGCCGGATTCCCATCACAGCAGTTTTTTGAAGTCACAGAAACCTGGCAAAAGAGATGCCCTCCGCAAGGAGAAGGCACTTTTGCATACTTTTGTTGCCGGACAAAAGTATGGCGTCTGGCGGGACGCGACCCGCCGGTTTTCCTCTTACAGAATAAAGAATCCGGACAACCAAGTTAACCATTTGTTGCCCGGGGTTTCATAGAGTTTCCTCCTGCCAGGTAAAAAACAAAACCCGCATCAAGTGTGGGGTTTGTCAAGAATCTTGGACACTTCCAGAGGGAGTGTCCCTTATTAATTGGGAGAATAATGTGACTGACCAGGAACTTAATGGTGAACCCGGATGGGAGTACTTCGACGCGCCTGCCCTCGTCGGAGAAACCCTGCGTTTTGTTTCGGGAGACCAAACCGGCAACCGGTTCCGGATGAAATATTTCCGTGACCGGGAGAGCCATCTGGTTGCGCGGGTCTGGTTCGGCCCGGTTACGGAGGGCCCTCCCGGACATGCCCACGGCGGCAGTATCGCGGCGGTTATGGATGAAGTTCTCGGCCTCGCGGCCTGGGCGTCAGGGCATCAGGTCGTGGTCGGCAATCTGAATGTCAGTTTTCGCAACCTGATGCCGATCGAGACCGTGGTGCAGGTGAACACCCGGGTGGTTTCCGTGCAGGGACGCAAGGTAATGGTGCAAGGTGAGATATCCAGCCTGGATGGCAAAGTTTACGCGACCGGAGAATGCCTGTGCATCACGATTACGGCAAAACATATCGAGCCGCAGCAATAGCAATAAACCAGCCTGTCAGCGAGACATTTTGTTCCTTGTTTCTCACGGCTTTGCGTTACTATAGGTCTTATTTTCAAGAAGGGTTTCTCAATCTATGAAAGTTATCGTAACCGACGAAATTTCTGAAAAAGGGCTGGAACTACTGCAAAAGGATCCAAGGGTGCAGCTGGATGTACGTTTGGGGCTGAACAAGGCAGAGCTGCACCATGTCATCGGTGACTACGATGCCATCATCACCCGCTCGGGAACCCAGGTTGATGCGGAGTTGCTGGAACATGCCAAAAAACTGAAGATGGTTGCCCGGGCCGGTGTCGGTATCGACAATGTCGACGTCCAGGCGGCCAGTGAGCGCGGGATCATCGTCGTCAATGCCCCGTTTGGCAACACCAACTCGGCCGCGGAGCACTCCATGGCCATCCTGCTGGCCATGTGCCGAAATGTTCCGCTGGCCAACGCCAGTCTCAAGAGCGGCAAGTGGCAGAGGGCCCCCTTTACCGGTTTCGAGCTTCGACACCGGACGATGGGGATCATCGGCCTCGGTAAGGTTGGCGGTCGCGTGGCGCTCCGGGCCAGGTCTTTCGAGATGGACGTTGTCGTCTACGATCCATACATCAGCGAAAAGCGGGCCACCGATTTCGGTGCCCGTCTGGTATCGCTTGAAGAACTCGTCGCTTCAGCGGATGTCATCTCTGTACATACCCCCCTGAATGACGAAACCCGTGGCATGGTGAGCGCAGAACATTTCACCAGCATGAAAGACGGTGTCCTGATCGTCAACTGTGCCCGTGGTGGAATTATCAGTGAACCGGCAATGCTTGCGGCTCTAGAGAGCGGCAAAGTTGCCGGGGCGGCCTTTGATGTCTGGAGCGAGGAACCGCCCAACGATGAGATGCTGAAAAAGCTGATTGCCCACCCACGCATGGTGGTCACGCCTCACCTCGGCGCGAACACCTTCGAAGCGCAAACCAACGTTGCGGTTGATGTCAGCCGGGAAATTCTCAACCTCCTGGATGGCAAGCCGGTGGAGAACGCAGTGAATATCGCCCGTTTCGATCCGGACCTGATGGCCCAGATGCGCCCTTTCATGACCCTCGCTGCAGTTATGGGTGATTTCATCTCGCAGCTGGCACCGGAGAATCCGGGCAAGGTGTCTTTCAACTATACCGGCAAGCTGGCTGCCTACGACTGCATGCCGATCACGGTCACCGGTCTCGCCGCGCTGCTCAATCGCTGCACGGACCAGGAGGTCAACATGGTCAACGCCAACCTGGTGGCGGAGCGCCGTGGCCTGGTTGTCGAGCAGAGCCGGTCTACCGAATCAGAGTTTTTCTCCAACCTGATCACGTTGAGCCTGGAGACGCCGCAGGGGACACGCACGATCGCCGGAACCCTGTTCGAAGGGACACCGAAGATTGTCAGAATGCGTGATTTCGACACCGACTTCACCCCTGAAGAGCATATGCTTGTGATGACTTATGAAGATCGTCCCGGGCTGATCGGCAAGATCGGCACGATCCTGGGCGAGGCCGAAGTCAATATCGGCGCCATGAACCTCGGCCGTCGAGGCAAGGGCGGGGAGGCGATGGTGGTGTTTTCCGTCGACTCGCCGATCGATGAGGCGATTGTGACAAGGTTGAATGAGGCGATCGGTGCACGATTTGTCAAGGCCGTGCATTTAAACCTTTAGTCGCGGGCTCGTTGCGTGTGCTTCCAATAAATCAGCGCCAGCTGCAAAAGGCCATAGCCTGATGTGCCGTCAGGACCAGCGGTCACCGGGGAAATAGCCCTACCGTGAGATTAAATCCCGGTACTTCGGCAACCCCCGGAGGTTTTGCAGGTCGGGGTCTGTTCGAATCAGTTCCCAGTTGTCGTAGCCGTGCGAAACGGCCTTTTCCAACCATTCCATTCCCCGGGTCAATTCTCCTTCTACTGAGTAGTAGCAGGCAATGTTGTAATACAACGACGGATTATAGTCTGGTTCGTTTCTGACAACTTCCCTGTATTGTTCAATCGCTTCGGCTTTTCGCCCCATCTGCGACAGGACGATCCCCAGGTTTATCCTTGCATTCCAGTTATCCGGCTTGGTCTTCACCGCTTCACTGAAGTGAATGATCGCTTGCTCCGGTTGGCCCTGCTTCATCGCCACCATGCCGAGGTTATTGTATGCCAGGGTATTGCTCTCGATCGACACAGACATAAGGTAGGCCTCTTTTGCGGCCTCCAGTTGATTGCGCCGCTCCATTTCGTAGCCAATGTTAAAATGCGTGGGTGCCTCCATCTTGGCTCTGGACATGAGCGGCCAGTTGGCGCAGACGGCGAAAGGCAGGGCGGTCAAAATACCGAGGGCAAGGGGCCTGAAACGTTTTTCAGCGATTTGACGATAGGCATAGGTCAAGCCGGCCGCTGCAAAAAGCAGCATGATCGCGGTCATCGGATGCCTGTAGCGGGCAAAGACGAAAAACAGCGCCACGCTGCCGGCGAAGCACAGCCAGATCCAGACCAGGCCCCAAACTTGCTTGCGGTTCGGCCAGCTCAAGCAGATACCGAGAATCGCGACCGGCAGCAGAATGCCAAATTGAAAAACCTGCCCGAGGAGGCTGAGAAGGCTTGAAAAACGGTAGTGTGCATAAATGCTTTCCGAGTCGCTGGTTTCGGTCGAATTCCAGACCATCAACCACTTCCTGCCCATCAGCCTGAGCCAGCCGAAAGGGTTGTCCCGAATGTCGTTGATAGTTTTGTCTAGCCAGTAATCTGAAACCTGGTTCGGTGTCAGCCCCTGGCCAAGCGCTGCCTCTGCAAGCTCTTTTGCATCCGAGCGCTCAAATTTCCAATCGCTGTGGCCCTCGACCAGAGGCTCGTAAAAGCCTGTGGCAGCCCTGTTGTTACCAATGTAAAAGTTGGGTCCAAGCTGTGAAGTTGTCAGAATGAATTCTCCACCAACGACATAGTTACGCAGAGTTACCGGGAAGAAGATCAAGCATAGCCCGATGCCCATGAAGAGGCCTTTGACCAGGATCCGCTGCCAGCCTTCGCTGCGGAAGTGAATGATCATCCAGATTACGGTCGCCGGTATGAGGATGAGGGCGTTTTCACGGACCAGTGCAAAACAGGCAAGGCTGACACCGATCAAAGCCCATGTGCCTGGCTGGCGTTGATTGTCGGGACCGGTCGTCCTGCTGACGAGAAACAGCAGCAGACACATAAAGAACATGCCCAGGACGGCCTTCTGTACCAAGAGGTCGAAAAAGACGGCAGGGGCATAAAGTGCCAGCAGACATCCGGCGACCAGACCGGCTTTTTTGTTGAAATACCTCGTCCCAGCGGAGGCCAGAAGTACACAGGAGGCGGATCCGATCAAGATTTGGGCCAGGCGTACCAGGATAAAGTCCCTGGCGCCGATAGTGTAAACCAGTGCCAGGAAATAGGGGTAGAAAGGGGCTTGGTAGAAAGTACGGTCGCCGATCCAGCCTTTCAGGACTATTTCCTGGGCCCAGGCATCATAGCTCTCGGCATCACCGAGCAGGATCGAAACGATCGGTTGGTCGATGATCTCATAGAGGTATACGAGACGGATTGCCAGGGCGAACAGGAAGATGGCGACATAAGGCCATGCTCCATTGAGGCGGGTCGCGGAGACAGAAGAGCTTTCAAGTCGGGACGGGTTTTTAGCCATAGCCATTAAACGTCAAGGTTGCAGAGGGAAGAACTTACGGGCTTCGCGGCGCTTTTCCCGCCGATCATAGAGGGATCCGACAGATTCATGCAACGTATTATCGATAAAATTAATGAGTGATTACGATTAATAATTAACCCAAAGGACTCGCCTTGGCCACAAAATTATAAGATGTTCTCAAAAGCCCATACTTTTGTTACAGTGATTCTCCGATATGCAGGCCGTGATCTCCGGTTGGCACCGGGCCTGTTTCTCTGTGTTTCTGATCGCTAACGATGCCCCTGATAATGTTATGAAGCGAGTTCTGCTAAATCTTCTCACTGTGTTAATAAGCCTGGTAGTCGCCATGGCGGCCTGTGAAATAATCCTGGTCTCGATGGATTGGTCCCCGCAACGGTCAACCAGTGATTATTTGCAATTCGGTTATTCCACCGGGGTCCCGGTCTGGGATGAGGACGGTATCCTGGAAGAAGCCCGACCGGTCAAGGTCAAATTGTTCCAGCCTGACGACAATCTGTTTTGGAAACCGATTCCGAACACCGAGTTTACCAATGCCCAGGGCTTTCGCGGGTCACAGGACATTGCCGTTGCCAACGGCAAACAGGCGATCCGAATTCTGATCCTGGGCGATTCGTGCTCTTTTCTCGGCAGGAGGTTGTACGCGGACGTCCTGCACGACAAGCTCTCCAGCGACTTTCCGGAGACCCCGTTTGAGATCATCAATGCCTCGGTGCCCGGTTATACCAGCTTCCAGGGCAGGAAAATCCTGGAACGAATGCTGGAGTACCAGCCTCATTACGCCTGTATCTATTTTGGCTGGAACGACCACTGGATATTGCCGTCCGGATACAGCGACCAGTTCCATTATGATCTGATTCACAGTATGAAGTTGGTTCAACTTGCCAAAATCCTCTGGGCGCGGGTGATGGATGTCCGTGATTATCGTGTCCCTTTGGACGACTATCAGGACAACCTGGCGGCGATGGTCGAACAGCTTCGCGCCAATGGGGTGGTGCCGATTCTGATTGCCGCGCCAGCCGGCTATGCCGGCAAGGGTATGCCCGGTTGGGCGTTTCAATTTTACCAGGAATATTATCGCATGACGGTCGAAGAAATTAAGGATATACCGGAGACTCACAAGGCTTACGCAGAGGTCGCCGCCCGGGTAGCAAGTGACCACAAAGCGGTTCTGGTGGATATGCAGGGATATCTCGCGCGGTTAAACCCCTCCCTGAAGACTTTTTTCAGGAATGATCTTATTCACCTGAAAGAGCGGGGCCACGAAGCCGTAGCCAATGAGATCTACAATCAGATTCAGAGTTATAACTCTGCAAACCGCTTGACCTGGGACTCGCTGAGAGCGAGGTCAGGCCGCTTGTAAGCCCCTGAAAAAGTTCACTGGCAGCCGTTTGATTGTGCAACGGTTTTAATCAGTCAAAAAAAGCGGTTCGACGCTTTTCGGTATCAAACCACGAGCTTCCGCCCTAGCCATCAACGTCTCCACCGCAGCACCACCCTCCTCGTCAAGGTCCAGCGAGAAATTGTTCACATAGAGGTCGATGTGTGCGTCGATCACCCGATCATCAAGTTCCTGGGCGTGTTCTCTGATGTAGGCGCGTGGCTCCCCTGGGTTCAGGCGTGCATATTCAAGGCTGGATCGTACGGCCCGATCGACGGCCTTGATCGTTTCGCTTCCGAGGTCCCTGCGGGCGAGGATGCCGCCGAGTGGAATCGGCAGGCCGGTGTCTTTTTCCCACCAGGCTCCCAGGTCGAGAACCTCGTGAAATCCGGAGTTTTTGTAAGTAAAGCGGGATTCGTGGATAATCACCCCGGCCGCGGCCTCGCCGCGTTTGAGTATCGGCATGATCTGATCGAACGGGGCCACCAGCAGGTCGTCGTATCCGGCTCCGTAGAGCTGCAGCAGCAGGTTTGCCGTCGTCAGCCTGCCGGGGATCGCAATGCGCCTGCCGCGCAGGGCATGCATGCCGGTTGCTTCCGACGCAATGACCAGCGGACCGCACCCGCGACCGAGGGCGCCGCCGCTGCGCAACAGTGCATATCGGTCGCGCAGGTGGCCGAGGGCATGATAGGAGATTTTCGTCAGGTCGAGTTGCCCGCCCAGGGCCAGTTGATTAAGGGTCTCGACATCTTCAAGGCGCTCGACGATGGAAAAACCGGGTATATCGACCTTGCCATGAGTGAGGGCGTAAAAGATATAGGTGTCGTTCGGACAGGGAGAGTAGCCGAGGCTCAAAGTTTTCATGCTATTGCCCAGGCCATTTTTCGAGCAGACCAATGACCGCTTGCTGTGCCACCGTCATCCCGGTCGCCAGGTTCCAGCGGCTGGGGTCACGATCCTCCACCAGATTGGAAATGCCGCGTATTTCAAGGAGGGGGGTGGAGAGTTGTCTGCAGGCAAGAGCGACAGCGGCTCCTTCCATGTTTTCACAGATGCCACCGGTCCGCCGTTCGATCTCAATGGCTTTGGCCATGGTCCCGGTGCAGGTTGAGACCGTGACGAAATGTCCCGTCCTCAGCTTTATCCCCAGTTTTCCTGCCAGGTCGAGAAGAATCGGTCGTGACCGTTTCTGAAGCGGCCCATCCGTTGGCCAACTGTTGAAAAAAGATTTATCACCCTGGCGCATCGGTAGTCTCATGGTGGCAAGATCATCAAAGCCATTGGGCGTGGCAACACCCTCGTCGCCGAAAAGCTCAGTGTCGGCAAGCGCAAGGTCGCCGATCTCCAGGCCGGAGCCAGGGTAGGCCCCGCCGCAACCGAACAGCAGGAGCGTCTCAGGCTGGCAATGGTGCAGCAGGGTGATTGTCGCCGCGGCCGCAGCCGCTTTGCCGATGCCTCCATGGGTCAGACAGACGTCTTGACCATGGATACGCCCGCTCAGCATGACCATGCCGCTGACAGGTTCCCGGGCGGCATCCTCCATGCCTTGTCTGATCAGAACGGTTTCTTCGGGAATCGCAGCTAGAAGGGCAATCATAGGGTCGGCGGCTGGAAGCTGGAGGTTGGGGACTAGAAATACCAGTCCCCAGCCTCCAGCCCCCTCTTCTAAGGTTTATACCATCCGTGGCGGATCAGATCCCGGCGCAGTTCGTAGCCGGCGTTGCCGATCACGCCGTCGTACCAGAAATGTTCTTCCGCAGAGGTTTTGCACGGGCTGTCCAGCCGTTTCCTCCCGTCAATCAAAAGCTGGCGGAATTTTTCATCAGGGTCCTTGAGGACATCCATGATCCGGCCCTTAAGCGGTTCTTCGCAGGACGATGTGACCTGGTGCAGGACATCCCGCAACTGAAGTCCCATGCGGTATTCCCACAGGTCACCCTCGAAACCGCTGCAGCACTCCTGGACAAAATCATTCCAGTCAAGGAGCAGACTACCAAAATCATCACCGGCTATTTCATCGTAACCAGGGTGTTGGCTGAGAATCTCATCGATCTGCTTCTGTTCGTTCCGGGAAAAGAAGAAGGACAGGCTCTCTTCGACCGGGTACATGCCGAGCTCGTCGACCATTTCCTGACAGAAGTAGGCATAGTCCAGGTCACGGTCGCTGTAACCCTGCAGGCAGAGGGGTAGATTCTCACGCTCCAGGCAGAGCAGGGACAGGTGGTCATGTCCCAGTTCCGTATGCAAAAGGAGGTCGGGTTTATGATGAATCCCGGCTTTGCTGAGCAAGTGAGTCAATTTAAGATGGTTGTCGGAAAAGAAAGTCAGGATCTTCTCTTCCGAGAAGAACATCTCCTGGCTGGAACGGTTGTTGGCCAGGCCGAAGCCGACGAAGCCATCATGCATCAGGCGGTCCCAATATGGAGCGATGGCGGCGATGATTTCGTTAATCGGCATGTAGGGTGAATAGTGAATTGTCGGCGCCGGAGGCTCCTGGTCGTTGGCGTTCGGTTCCGTGGTGTAAAACTCGAGGATGAAGAAAGCTTCATCGGGAATGCTGGAGGCAAAATCCTTGAAAGCGGCCTGTACTTTCTCCGGACGGGCAAGGATAGAGAAGTGATAAGTGTCGCTGGAGTTTTCCAGCAGGCAAAAGCTGTAGCCCTCCTGCAGGTGTCGTGAGCGCCGCTTGGCCTGCGGCCATAACTGAACACCCACAGGAAAATTTGAAAAGATGTCTGACAAGGAGACCCTCACTCTTTCAAAGCAATCAGGTAGTAACTGATCATACTTTATTTATCATGATGCGACAATCATCTTTGCGAAGTCAACTATAACGCACTACGGGATTTTTCTTGGCGTGATAACGGTAAATTAGGGCAGGTCTCCTTCTTAAAGGGGCGGAGCAGAAAGTAGTTATGAAAAACCTAAAAGGTTCTCTAAATTGGCGTTTAATATAAGTAAACAGGTTTTATCTAAAATAAATTTTTGATTGACTTCACCGGTAACATGGGCTATACCCATGCGGTGGATAAAACCCTATTTTATAGTGGGTGGCTCCGAGGCATTCTCGCTTCTTTAAGTAAATCAGTAATTGCGGATTTTTATATAGCTGTCAACCGGCAGGGTTCCGGCCCGGCCAGTTGAAAAACTCTAGCGAACAGAGGAATCAAAGATGGCCAAAAAAGCGATTAAACCGTCACTGAAAAATCCATTTGCTCCACCGGAAAAAGTCGAATTCACCATCCCGGGTGAAGTTGCCGGGGTACGCGGCGGCTACGAAGAGGTTATGCAGGAAGGTTACGACCTGATCCAGCGTCCGATCAAATCCGTTGCCGTCGGCCAGATTGAAAAACAGCACTTCAAGAAGCGGATGACCGTCTGGGAGCGGATCAAGGTCCTGACCCAGGAAGAGCCGAACGTGCTCTACCAGAACTGGGGCAAGAACCTCGATGGTGCCTCACTGGTGACCGGAATTCTTAATATCAATGGCCGTGATGTAGGCATCTATGGCCATGATTTCACAGTCCGCGCCGGTTCCATAGATGCAACCAACGGCAACAAGCTGGCGCGCATGTTCTATATGTGTGGTGAGAAAGGCCTGCCGTTGATCGGCATGAACGACTCGGCCGGCGCTTTTGTCCCTGCCGGGGTAGGTGGTCTAGACGGTTACGCAGAGGCTTTTACCGCCCTGCGCAAAATCAGCGGCGTGGTGCCGACCGTCATGTGCATGTTCGGTTTCAATGCCGGCGGCGGCTCTTACCTGCCACGCCAGGGCAGCTTCGTTATTCAGCCGAACGATACTTTTTTTGGCCTGACCGGCCCGGGTGTCGTCAAATCCGTGCTTGGTGAAGACATCACCCCGGAAGAACTGGGTGGCCCCAAGGTGCATGGTGCCTCCGGTGTCGCCGACCTGACAGTTGCTGATGAGACAGCCGCCTTGCGGACCGCGTCGCGGTTGGTCAGCTATCTTCCTGACAATAATTTCAGCATGGCGCCTTTCCAGGAAACCAGCGATCCGCTTGATCGCAAGACCTGGGAGATCAACACCCTGCTGAAAAAAGCGTTCAACTCCCCGACCGGTTTCAACACACCGTTCGATGTTTCGATCATCATCCAGCAGATCTGCGATCACGGCGACTATTTTGAAATTCAGCCAGAGCGCTCCAGGGAAGCAATCACCGCTTTCGGTCGTCTCGGCGGCAATGTGGTCGGCTTCGTAGCCAACAACAGCGCTGTGGCCTCGGGCCAGATCGATTGTGACTCGGCGGTCAAGATTGCCCGCTTTGTTCGTTTCTGCAATATCTACAACATTCCGCTGATCTTCATGGAAGATACCACCGGATTCCTCCCCGGACGCGAGCAGGAAGCTCGCGGCATCGTCCAGGCCGGGCGCTCGATGCTCGATTCGATCATCGACGTGCGCACCCCGCGGATTCTGCTGATCCTGCGCAACGCCTACGGCGGCGCTTACGCTTCCTACAACAACTACCCGACCGGTGCGGACCTGGTCCTCGCTTTGCCGACCACCCGCCTGGCGGTTATGGGGCCGGCCGGCAAGGAGTTCGTCTACAAGAGCGAATTGCGCAAAATCCGCGGCGCCATCAAGCAGATGGTGGCCGAGGGGACCCAGACGCGCATCAAGGCTGGCGTGGATGGAGCTGAAGCAAAAAGGGATGCCGAAGCCGAAGCGGCGGAATGGCTGAAGAACCAGGAAGCAGAACTCAACCTGCGCTACGAAAAAGAGCTGATGAACCCGAAAGAGGGTCTGGCCCTTGGTTCGATCTCCTCGCTGGTAATGCCGACCGACCTGCGCAAGGTCCTCGGTGAAAACATGAACTTCCTGCTGCGGCACTATCAGCCGTCAAGCTGGCAGGATGTCCAGCGCGAGTTCCATTAACAGAACGAATTTAATTGATCATTAAGCGAATCAAGGTTTCGATTTGGAGATAACCAATGCCACAAAACGATAATTACAAGAACAATCCACTGATTCATCGCGATCGTCGCTTGAGCAAGTCCGACTCCGAATGGGTCCGTTCCTTCTCGTGTGAAGACCTCAAGCCGCTGATCGTCTGCCGCGGCCCGATCCGCCTCGAGGCGATGACCGTCTACGAAGAGATGGGGATCACCCATTACGGCATCCTGCTCTCCGAGAAAGATACGATTGTCTATCCGAATGCGCTTTCTCCAGAGTTGCGCATGTTGACTGACAACAGTCGCGTCCACCGCGTGCCCGATTACACCGGGGCCTCCAAGGAAGAGCGCATCGAGCGGATCGGCCAGATCATCCAGATTGCCAAGGATAATGGCTACGACTCGATCTTTGCCGGTTATGGATTCATGGCCGAAGACGATGAGTTTGTCCAGGCTATCGAGGATGCCGACCTCAAGTTCATCGGACCCTGCGCGGCCACCCAACGCGGTGCCGGCAAGAAGGACGAAGCCAAGCGCACTGCGCTGAGCGTCAACGTCTCGGTCACGCCTGGTATCGACAACGTGACGTCCCGCACCCTGATTACCAAACACCCGAGCCGCGAAGCTCTGCTGGCTGTTGTCAAGGCAGAGGGGCTCAAATGCGACAAGAAGCTGCTCGACGATAAAAACCTCGCGCTGGAAGATTTGGCCGACCATATCCTGATGATGTCCTACGACAAGGGGATCGACCTCTTCTCCATGGACGAGCTCGGTGCGCAGGTTGAAAAAGAGTGCTTCGACATGTTCAAGAACTATCCCGGGGCCCGGATTCGCCTCAAGGCGATCGGCGGTGGCGGTGGCAAGGGGCAACGTATCCTTGGCGCCTCGCTCTTGACCAAAAAGAACCCGACGGATGCCGACATCAAGAAGGCAGCATCCACGGCACCGGAACTGGTCCGCGAAGTCCTGCTCGAAGTCAAGGCGAACGGTGTCGGTGACAACAAGAACGTTCTAGTCGAACTGAACATCGAACAGACTCGCCATAACGAGATCCAGTTGCTGGGCAACGGCGATTGGGCGATCGCCCTCGGCGGCCGCGACTGTTCGCTGCAGATGCACGAGCAGAAGCTGCTGGAAATCTCCGTGACCCAGGAGGCTCTCGCCGAAGAGATAAAGAAAGCCAAGAAAGCCGGGCTCAAGGCCCAGGCCGCGGCGCTGGAGACCGATCTCAAGGTGCTCAAGCGCATGGAAGAGGAGTCCGAGCGCTTCGGTATCGCCGTCGGCCTTGACTCGGCCTCCACCTTCGAATGTATTGTCGACCGTGACCGCCACTACTTCATGGAAGTTAATACCCGCATCCAGGTCGAACATCGCGTCACCGAGCTGGTCTACAATCTGAAGTTCACCAATCCGAACAACAAGAAGGACTTCTTTATCGTCGAATCGCTGGTCGAGGCGATGGCGCTGTTGGCGATGCACAAGGAACGTCTGCCGCGGCCCGAGCGCCAGCCACGCTTCGGCGCCGGCGCCGAGGCCCGTCTCAATGCGACTGACAGCTCCCTGTCACCGAGTGCCGGCGGCTATATCCGTTACTGGTCGGCACCGATCGACGGCGAAATCCGCGACGACCAGGGAATCTGCATCAAGAACCCCGACACCAACCAGTTTATGCGCTATCACCTGGCCGGTGCCTATGATTCCAATATCGCCCTGCTGTTGACCAAAGGTGACGACCGTCTCGATAGCTACGAGCATCTCTCCAGGGTTTTGCGCAGCACGGTTTTGCGCGGGAGCAACCTGGCGACCAACCTTGACTTCCATTACGGCCTGGTCAACTGGTTCCTTGGCCAGAACGTCATGGCCAAGCCGACCACCCGTTTCGTGGTCCCCTATCTGACCCTGGTCGGCAAGCTCAAGGAAGAGGCCAGCAAACTCGACGTGGTTTTCGCGTTCCTGGCGATGAAGAAGCATTTCGGTTCTGTCTACGGTGATGACCCGGAGATCAAAGCTGCGATTTCCGAGACCCTCGACCGCAAGGGAACGCTGTTGACCCGTCCGATGGAGTTCCTGCTTGCCGACCCGCATTTGCTCTCCGGTTGGCTCAGCATCAATCGCAAGAACTTCAGGTTCGAGAACGGCAAGCTGATCTGGCTGCGCAACCCGCTGGTTATCCTCGAGGAAACCTACGAGTATCTCAATATGACCTGGGTCGAGACTGCCCCGGCCGCCGAGGTGATCTGGACCCATGACCGCGATCTGCTGCAGAATGCCCTGGATTTCTATGCCGAGTTGCGAGGCAGGTTCGGCCTTGAGAAGGACGAGTACCTGAAACTGAATGATATCCTCGGTAAAGAGAAGCCGCAGGGCGGTTTTGATAAGGATACCTGGGCCAACATCCAGGCCGCCCATCTCGGCTACGAGGTCGGCAATGAGCTGTTCGGCATGTTGTTCCTGATTGCTGACCGGACCGATTTCTTCGATTTCAAGGTCGAAGACGATCTTGAAGTCACCATTCCGGACTACCTCAACGATCCAGACCTGCAGGCGGCCATGAAGAAGATCCTGGTGCCGCCGCCGGCAACCAAGGCCGACGAGATCGTCACCCCGGGTGGCGGCATGTACTATGCCCAGGAAGCTCCGGGAATGCCGAAATTCGTCAATGAGGGCGACCATTTCGAAAAGGGTCAGCCAATGTTCATCCTCGAAGTCATGAAGATGTTCAACAAGGTCCCGGCACCCTTCTCCGGAACGGTCGACAAGATCCTGATCGAAGGCGGTGACGGGGTTATCGTCCAGAAGGGTCAGCCGATTTTCAAGGTGACTCCCGACGAGAAATTCGTTGAAGTCGATCCGAAAGAGATCGAAGCCCGGAAGCGGTCAACCACAGCTGCCTACCTGAAGGATGTACTTTAGGGGCAGTAATTGGAGACTGGGGACTGGTAAAGACAGCTCTCGGAGGCTGGGGGCTGGAGACTGGTTAAGTCTAAACCCTTGATTTAAACCAAAGCCAAGGCCGACAGGTTACCCTGTCGGCCTTGCTTTTTTTCGTTAATCACATTCGTCAGAAATCAATGTTTACGGTTTGTCCAACCCCCGACCCCCAGTCTCCAACCCCCGCTTCTAGCTGTAGTCAGCACCATCCACTGATTCCGCGTTCGATTCCAGGAAAGACTCCTTCTGTGTGTCCTTGACGATTTCCACCAGGCCGTGGTTTACGGACCAGCTTGAGCCGCAGACATCACACTGGTAGAGCTCCTCGTCAAAGCCGTTGGCATGCACCTGTATCTCGGAATGCGCTTGATGTTTTTTACACACTGGGCATTTCATCGCGTCACCTCCATACGTAAGCATTAAAGGCTTCACATCTTCTTATATTGTAACGAAAGCCGGCATAAAATCAAACAGAAAAACCAGATAAAACAAGATGTTGCGTGTTTTTTCCTGTTTTATCCTTTAGATCGTAAGTTTAAAACCGATTGCGAATGCCTTCTCGGCCTGGAACTTTTCGCGCTGTGAGGCAAGGGATACGACTTTTGCCAGAGGACTTTGAGCCGAAGCTAGATTAAGGTTCCAGAATATCCGAACGGCACAATCTCTCGCATGGGTTGATGCCGGTTATAACGAAACTGACGGTTTCCAAGAGGTTTTTCTCGCTCCATGATTGGAAGGTCAGCGGCTGCAGAAAAGTCGCGCTCAATTGAGCGTTTAATATAGGTAAACGGCTTTTTATCATGGTTAAATATTTATTGACATTTGCCCCCTGTTTCGATTATATCCTACAGGTTCTAAAACCTTATTCTATTTTTCTGCATCACTCACCCGAAACACTTGGGAAGGTCAATCGTGGAATACAATATTGGTTCGAAAATCAAGGAGTTGCGCAAGGCGCGCAAGCTGACTTTGCAAGATGTGGCCCGCGAGACAGGTTTCTCTCCCGCACTGATCTCCCAGATCGAGAACAATAATGTTTCTCCGCCGATTGCAACCCTGTCAAAGATTGCACGCTTTTTTGATGTCAAGATAGGTCTGTTCTTCGAAGAAGAGGAAGTTGATTGCAAGTATGAAGTCGTCAGAAAGGCCGAACGCCGTGAGGTCAGTCGGGTTATCTCGGTAGCCGGAACAGGCCATGGCTACACCTATGAGGCCCTTTCCTTCCGCAAGCGCAACAAGAAGATGGAACCGTTTGTTGTCACAGTGGCGAAGCGCCCGGAAGAAGAAACCCTGTATAATCATGACGGTGAAGAATTCCTGCTGATTCTCAAGGGGCGAGCCGAAATTCTCCTTGAAGAAGAACGTATCCTGCTTGAAGAAGGGGATGCCGTTTACTTCGATGCAACCCTCAGGCATCGCCTGCTGGCCTGTGGTGACGGTGGAACCCAGGTTTTGGCAATTGTCACGCGTTAGGTGCGGAGGCTGGGGACTAGTGGCTCGGGGCTGGCAAACGAACAACCAGGCTCCAGTCCCTAGTCCCCAGCCCCCAAATCCTGAAAGGATTTCAATATGAGCTGTTTCGATAAGAAGACTCTGGCCGACTGGGAAACTCTGGCCAAAAAGGAAAAAAAGACCGACGACCTCTCCGGTTTCAAGTGGGAAACCCCGGAAGGGATTACGGTCAAGCCGCTTTATACCGCAGAGGACCTTGAAAAACTCGAGACGACCGATTCATTGCCGGGGCTGGCACCCTTTACCCGCGGGCCGATGGCGACCATGTATGCCGGTCGTCCCTGGACGGTCCGACAGTATGCCGGTTTCTCTACGGCCGAAGAATCGAATGCCTTCTACAAGCGCAACCTCGCGGCCGGTCAGCAGGGTCTTTCCGTTGCATTCGACCTTGCCACTCATCGTGGCTACGATTCGGACCATCCACGAGTTGTAGGCGACGTCGGCAAAGCCGGTGTGGCGATCGACTCGGTCGAGGACATGAAGATCCTGTTCGACAGCATCCCGCTCGACAAGGTGTCCGTGTCGATGACAATGAACGGGGCCGTGCTGCCGATCATGGCCAACTACATCGTCGCCGCCGAAGAGCAGGGCGTCTCCCAGGAGCAGCTGGCCGGGACCATCCAGAATGATATCCTCAAGGAATTCATGGTCCGCAACACCTACATCTACCCGCCGGCACCCTCGATGCGGATTATAGCTGACATTATAGAGTACACCAGTCAGAAGATGCCGCGCTTCAATTCAATTTCGATCTCCGGTTATCACATCCAGGAGGCCGGGGCCAACAACGCCCTGGAACTGGCCTTCACCCTGGCTGACGGGGTCGAGTATGTAAAAACCGCTATCGCCAAAGGCCTCGACGTCGACTCCTTCGCGCCGCGGCTCTCGTTTTTCTTCGCCATCGGCATGAACTTTTTCATGGAAGCCGCGAAGCTGCGTGCCGCCCGTTATCTCTGGGCCCACCTGATGAAAAGCTTCGAACCGAAGAACCCCAAGTCGCTGATGCTGCGCACCCACTGCCAGACCTCGGGTTGGAGCCTCACCGAGCAGGACCCCTACAACAATGTCATCCGCACCACCATCGAAGCGATGGCCGCGGTTCTCGGCGGCACCCAGTCGCTGCACACCAACGCCCTGGACGAGGCGATCGCCCTGCCGACCGACCATTCGGCACGCATCGCCCGGAACACCCAGCTAGTGATCCAGGAGGAGAGCGGGATCTGCAACGTGGTCGATCCGCTGGCCGGCTCCTACTACGTCGAGGCACTGACCGCATCGCTGATCGAAGAGGCCCGCAAGATCCTCGATGAGATAGAAGGCCTGGGCGGTATGACCAAGGCGATCGAGTCCGGTATGCCGAAGCTGCGCATCGAAGAGTCGGCAGCCAAGAAGCAGGCGGCGATCGACAGCGG
>Ga0102946_1000231_pt1 | contig 19645 bp, 18 predicted proteins | sample SalPon2A_A_D1_MG_FD_78209 | JGI IMG/M metagenome (GOLD analysis project Ga0102946, IMG submission 78209) | Soil microbial communities from South San Francisco under conditions of wetland restoration - Salt Pond MetaG R2A_A_D1_MG | ecosystem: Environmental > Terrestrial > Soil > Wetlands | place... | reverse complement strand
GATGAATCCGGCAATGTGAAGAAACCACTGCCGACCCTGTGTTTCAACGCGCGGGACAGGATTTCAGTAAACGGTACGCGGCATGCAATCAAAGAAGCAGAAAATGTATTGCAAGCGTCCCTTACAGACCTTGAGGACGCATCGCACCATGATCCTGCAAAATCTCCGAAGTTGTTCGAAGTGTTGATCACCCGGAGATCCGGGATGGTCGGTAATACACTGTCTGAAATCGATTTCCAGTCCCGTTACGGTGTTGCCGTAGTGGCGCTTCACCGGCCCAAGACCGCACGTCGCGGCCTCCATGGGGAACCGGAGAATGCGTTACTGGAAGCCGGGGATATCATCCTTTGCCAGGGTACCGGGCAGCAGTTGAGGCGAATCGAGCAGGACAGTCCGCTGTATATTCTGCACGAGACCATGGACCTGCCCGCCACGCACCGGTCAAACCTGGCCTTGATGATTGCTGCTGTGGTCGTAATTCTGGCAGCGTTGGGCGTGCTGCCCATCGCCATAAGCGCTTTGCTGGGTGTCGGGATGATGATTTTTACCCGCTGTCTGGGTTGGCGGCACGTTGCAGAAGCACTCAATACCCAGGTGATACTGGTTATCGTTGTCAGTCTGGCATTGGGTAACGCGCTGATCGTCACGGGTGGCGATGCCTATATTGCAACACTTTTCACCCATTTTTTCTCGACCATTAGCCCGTTTGTCGTGGTTCTGGCACTGATGTTCTTTTCGGCCATCCTGACCAACGTCGTGACCAACAATGCAGCCGCAGTGATTACGATACCCATCGCTATCCAGATCGCGCATCAACTCGATATGGCCCCTGAACCCGCGATACTGGCGGTGCTGTTCGGCGCCAACTTGAGCTTTCTGACGCCCATCGGCTACCAGACTAACCTGTTGATATTCAACGATGGTGGCTATAAATTCTGGGACTTTTTCCGTCTTGGGGCACCCTTAACCCTGCTGATGGCATTGGTTCTCGCCGGATTGCTCAAGTGGAACTACGGTTTGTAGCCTGTGATAGGCTGTACCGATATCAACTGAAGGGACAGTCAGGCCATTAGCAACGGTGTTGAACTCACAAAAAGTGTCGGGCTGGCCGTGATCTGCCTGGGCCTGGCGCCGGCGGCGAAAAAGTCCGCCCTGAGCAGCGGCGTGAGCCCGGTTGAGCTTTCAATTGCCGTTACCGCAGTCGCCGCAGCAACTGCGGTGGCTTATTTCAGCCAAAAGAATCTGGGCAGATTCAGGAAATATGGCCTAAAGGACTACGTACCGGTGTTCCTGGTCGGCCTTATGGGCTCGGGAGCAGTGGTGATTCTCAGCATTCTGGCCATGACTGAGACCAGCGCCACCCAACGTAGCCTGTTCCAGGCCATGTACCCGGTGGCCACCGCCATCTGTGCCCGGTTCCTGCTGGGTGAAACCCTCGAGAGGCCGGCCTATGTCATCATTTTCTTCATGAGTCTCGGCCTGTTCCTGATGAATTCGGGAAGCAGTGGTCTCGAGCCGGCGCGCGCGTTCTGGTTGCTGGCTTGCACACTTCCGCTTATCGGGCTGGCCGATGTCATTGCTAAGCGCAGCCTGCGTGACGCCGAGCCTTCATTCGTCACGCTTGGCCGCCTGTCGTTCGGGCTGGTGGCTCTGACCTTACTGTTGCCGCTCACGACGCGGCACGAATGGATCATTCTGCTCTCGCACTGGCCGATCGTACTGGCCTCGGGAATCGCAATGGCGGGTTGTGTGCTCGGACTGTACCGCGCCATGAAGATCGTAGGTGCGAGCCTGGCCGCGGCTTTCATTGCATTGGCCCCGGTAATCACGGCCGGTGCCGAGTGGCTGATGCTCGATACTCCCTTGACTTCTCTCCAGTTGCTGGGAATAGGACTGACCGTCTCGGGCGCTGCATTCCTGGCGCTGCGGTACTGAGGGGAAGCACCCATACTGTTACAAATCAGAATCCCATAAAACCGAAACAGCTTTTTAAATTAACATTTACCACCAGCGTCATTTACGAGTAAGCAGAAAGCCTCCAATAATGGCCGCTACAATGCCCCCGACTATATAGATCATGGTCTCATCGGTAAAACGACCGGTGACTGCTTCGCTGACCTGATCAGAGATCGATTCCGAGCCCTGCCAACCAAAATAGATCAGCACCACCCCGACAGCCAGAATCACCAGTCCCAAAATTTTATTGCCGTTCATGCTATTTCTCCTTCTTGTAAGTTACTAAATGTTATGCGGTAATTTCCCAACTCAGTCAAGTACAAAATTCCTCAGCCTGCGGGTATTCGGGTAACTTGCAATCAACTGCTCCGTTGGAACTCACGTTAATTACTGAACTAATCTGATTTTTAGGGGTGGGTTTAGAAATCCGTCAAGAATCCAAAATGGAGGGGACCTCATGGACATTGCTGGACTGTTCAACTTTGCAAACTCAGATCTAAATATTGGCCGTATACAACTTCACGCTTCTCTTCACGGTAGGTATTGATAAAGGACCGGCTGCTTATGGCCGAGGGTGTGTGAAAACCAATTAGCCCTTACTGATATCGGGATAACAACCAATAAATCATCTAGCTTGCCGTTAAATTTGATCCATAGTCCCCACAAATTTAGCCAATGACTGATGAACCGGTACTGTTTTTCCACTTTGAATTTTTGAATTTGAGTTTTCACACAACCTCGGCCAGAAGCGGGCAATCGTATGCTACGATGACGATAGTCGGCAATTGACTGTGATCTCAACCCAAAGCGGACATTCCAATCACATTTTGCCACCTGAAACCAAAATCGATTCGGAGCGACATTCTTGGAAAGCAGGAACATTAGAGAAATTGCCGAATTACTGGGGATTGCGGCAATAGTTGCATCTCTGGTATTCGTTGGCTTGCAGTTGCGTCAGTCAGACCAAATAGCAAGTGCCGAAAGGGAAGCTACTTACGGAATGATGTCAATCGAGTTAGCTGCGTTGATTAGCGACCATGCAGATGTTTGGGTCCGGGGTGATGCTCAGGAGAAGTTGAGCGAGGCCGATGCAGTAGTGTTTGAGCGCTTGGTAGTTGCAGTGAACGACCAAAACTATTCGGCCTATCGACAATTGCAGCAAATGGCCGGCGAAGAAGGCGCCCGCGAATTCTTGCGCGGTTTTTCAATGTACTTGTATCGTCATCCGGGAGCTAGGCAGGTTTGGAGCGAGCGCGAGGCCAACCTCCAACGCGACAGAATTGCTCTGGGCTTAAAAGTCGAATCGATTTATGTCGATACTATTTTGAGCGGCCTCGATGAGTTGGATCGAATTCAACCCTGAACCGAATTTCAGGGATAGTCCAAAGACTGCTACTGGCCGTGTACCGACCCCTCTGAAATTTGAAACAATGGTTTCGGGAGGGTCGCTATGGACCGAAAAGCGACCATTGCTGGCCGCCTCCGGGTTGGATCATCAGACCTCGGTTCGTTCAGCCATCTCCAAGGCGTCTTCAACTTCGATTCCAAGATACCTGACAGTACTTTCCAACTTGCTGTGTCCGAGCAGCAATTGAACGGCACGCAGATTCTTTGTTCTTCGATAAATCAATGTCGCTTTAGTTCTCCGGATAGAGTGTATCCCGTAATCCATAGGATTTAAACCGATTTCCACAACCCAGCGACGCACGATGCGGGCGTATTGACGAGTAGATAGATGTTGGCCTGGGCGTAGGATGCTGGGAAACAGAAACTGGTTGGATCCGAGTTCTGCATCGTTGATCCAATTCTGGATTGCATCACGGGCCTGGCTGGCGATTTCAAAACGCACCGGACGGCTGGTCTTGCTTTGCAGGATAATCGCCCTGTGGGCCACCTGGCCGCCCTGTGCGACGTCCCTGACTCGTATGCGGACAAGATCACAGGCACGCAGTTTGCTGTCGATCGCGAGATTGAATAGTGCCAAGTCACGAGTGCGCTGTGCTAACTGCAGGCGGATTCGAATGGCCCAAATTTCTCGTAGCTTTAATGGTGGCTTCTGACCAACAAGCTTGCCCTTATTCCAGGGAATATACTGTTGTGGTTTGCGTTTCTGTAAAAACATGGTTGCCTCCAATGAGCGTGAATGGAGACAAATTATGTACTGGGCACGTCAGACGGTCGCTTTAAGTGCAAGAGCCGACTAAGAAAAACTTTCATTTTGATCCGGGCATAGGTCGCAAAGCGGCCAGGAGCGGTCGTGACAAATCTCAATGAGCGGTGCTTAAAGGTTTCTCATTCCTGCCTGACAGACCTCATTGTTCAGGTCTTGCAACTTGATGCAGGCCGTTGCGGAGCTTTTGGAGTAAGCTTTGACTAATACACCTCTTCGAGTCCGGCAAGCACAATGCACTTTGCTAACGTTAAATCGAACCGCCGCTATATTCAGAGCATCATTTTTTGCTTGCTGCCAGTGCTGCTGATAACTGGTTGCATCGTCATCCCCATGCCTACCGGGGAAAAACCTTACTACGATCCGGCCATTACAATCCTGAAAGTTGGGGTCACACGCAAAAATGAAGCACTTTCAGAGTTTGGAGTTCCTGATGTAACTTTCTATCAGGGTTCAGAACTTATCTACATCGAAACTCAGGAAAGTTGGAAAATTGCCTACGCCTACATTTTGCCTGGTGCTGTAGATACCGGTGTTGGTACGCTCCATAAGAGATTTGTCTTGTCTCTTCTGTTCGACACAGAGGACATTCTAAGCACATATCAGACTGACACGGCGGGTGACGACTTCGGTGACTGCACCAGTTATGGCGTCTGCTTTGGTGAATCAAATTCTGTCATGCGATATGCGGATGAAGTAACTGACGCAACAGCCAAGGCACTCAAGCCTATCGAAGGGCAGTGCAGTATATATCTCCACGGTCCAGGGAACAAAAAAGCTTACGAGGTCAGCCTCAACGGCAAAATTCCGGTGAGTATATTTTCAACCCGAGCATTTATTCACTGGATAACAAAGCCGGGCCCGCAAAGTCTTGTGATTTTCCCGGAACCTGCGTACTTGGATTTCGACTGTAAGGCGGGTGAAACCGCTTTTGTGCATTTCGACTACCTGTGGACCGGGCCATCAAAATTGTTTTTGGAAGAACAAGTGACAGGACGCGAACACCTATCAAACCGCCGACTGGTTCTTCTGCCGACATATCCATAAGCCTTACCGTTTCCGCCCTCAGTTTTAAATGAAAAGTATCAACGCTAATTCCAACAATTTGTATTGTTCCGCTTCTGGCCGGAACCGCTTATTCGTGTTGCTGAAATTTGCACGAATCCTATAGCAGCTTACCGGTCAGGACCGGCCCCTCGACTTTTGTGGTGGCGTATCGGAGGTATCGGCCAGAAGCTGAAGTTGTGTGCCCACACAAATACTCCAAAAAAACCTGAGAGTCCACGCACGTCTATGTGTAGGGCCGTACTTGTAAATTTTCCAATAAGTATGAGTTGCCTGCCCTCCAGTGGCGGCGAAAATACATTGAATTTCGGAGCTTGTTGGTAAAAGGGATATGATTCGTGTCACTATTTACAGTCCCGACCAGGTGACAAGCTGAATAGGACATGTTCATAGAAATCGTCAAACATTCTGGGGCCATATTGATCTCAGCGGTCATCATCTGGTATGCCTGCGGTCACCTTGAGCTGGCCGCTCACAGGTTGTCCAAAAGTTACGGGTTACCCGAGATCATCAAGGGATCCATGATAATGGCGATCGGGTCGAGTTTCCCGGAATTAGCTACGGTGGTTCTGGCCGGTATGGTACATGGCGATTACGAGTTGGGATTCGCCACCATCGTGGGATCCGCGATTTTCAATATACTGGTCATTCCGGGCGTGTCCGTGTTTTTTCGTGCGGGAGTCTTCGGCACCAATCGGGCTATCATATTTCGCGAGACCCAGTTTTACTTGATCAGCGTCCTGCTGATGATGTTGATTCTGGCCCTCGCTGTGATTTTTTTCCCTGTGGGCAACACTGGCTTCAAAGGCGAGTTGTCCCTGCCGTTGGTTATTATTCCACTTGGGCTCTACATGCTTTACGTTTTCATTCAGTTCCACGAAGTGCTAGATCACGAAGCGAGCACAAAAAATCAATTGTCACCAGTCATGCACGAGTGGTTGCGACTACTTGTGTCGATGGCCGCCATCACCATTGGGGTCGAGTTGCTGGTGCGCACCGCGATTGGGCTAAGCGACGTGTTGGACACACCGAGTTTTTTCTGGGGCGTAACCGTCATCGCGGTTGTCACCAGCGTTCCAGATCTTTTCCTGAGTGTAAAAGCAGCACGCCGGGAAACCGGAGTATCCAGTCTGTCTAATGCCCTCGGCAGCAATGTTTTCGACCTGCTGGTCATTGCACCTGTGGGGGTGCTCGTCGCCGGTGCCGTTATCGTTGATTTCTCGCATATCTTTCCGATGATGTCTTACCTGGCCCTGTGCTCCGTGGTAGTTCTCGTACTAATGCGCAGGAACTTCGAATTAACCAACCGCGACGCCATACTGTTACTTTTACTTTACATCGGTTTCGTGCTGTGGATGGGCCTAGAGGTCTTCGGTGGCACTGAAATTTCCAGCTGATTCGCAAAAATACAGGGGGTACACCAAGATGTCGTTAACCAGGCTTAAAAGTAACCCTTCAAAATCGAGTATGAATAGTACCTTCAACCTGGAGAATGCGGCCCGGGTGATCATTGGCGCTATTGCGCTGGCCATACCGGTTTCCTTTGAGCCCGCCAATGGCCGCTACCAGTCGCTGTTCAATATTATCGGGCGGTAGCGTAAACTGGATTAGCTGGAGATCTGTGACGTCTTGCATGGCTCGCTTGCTCCTGGAATGAAGTGAAACCGTTTGTCACATTTAACCGTAATTGATGGACTAATCTCATGAAGACAGGGAAATTTCAAGCGCTGATACTCGATCGGGACTCCGGGCATACACAGTCGCTGAAATCGACGCTGGAATCCGTCGGCTTCCAGGTGGTGGTCACCGATACAGACCTTGATCCTGCGCTCGACCCCAGGATCGTTTTCATCAACATGGATCTTCCGCAATTTGACACATTGCGTCTGATTTCAGACGACGAATTTCATCATGCGGTCGAAATTGTGCTGATGGCTGAAGAAGATGATCCGTATTCTGTTCGAAAGGCCATTGCAAAAGGCGCAACCTATTTTTTCTGCAAACCGTTTGATCCGGAGTTCCTCAAACACCTGGCTGAAGATGTTTATACCGAGGTTGCCGGGGACAGTGACAAACAAAACGAACGAAGTGTCGGTCCACTGGATCAGTTTGGCCTGTTGAGGGGAAGTTCGAAACCCATGCGCAAGCTTTTCCGGGTGCTACGCAAAGTGGCGCCAACCGATACCAGCGTGTTGCTGGTAGGGGAAAGCGGAACCGGCAAGGAGTTGGCGGCAAATACATTGCATCAAATGAGTAATGTTGCCAACGGGCCATTTGTTGCTGTCAATTGTGCGGCGATTCCAAAGGATCTTTTTGAGAGTGAACTATTTGGTCATGAGAAAGGCAGCTTCAGTGGAGCCGAGCAGCAGCACAAGGGCTTTTTCGAACGGTCCGAAGGTGGCACGCTATTTCTGGATGAACTGGTCGAAATGCCGATCGAGTTGCAAGTCAAGTTGCTACGGGTTCTGGAAGCCGGGGCTTTTCGGCGGGTCGGTGGTGAGATGGATATCAGGAGCACCGTACGCATTATTGCCGCCACTAACCAGGACCCCGAGGTGGCCATTGGCGAAGGTTTGATGCGTGAGGATCTGTATTATCGAATCGCTCGTTTCCCGGTTTTTCTACCGCCGCTTCGTAACCGTGGCAGCGACATCCTTGGCCTGGCGCACTTTTTTCTTGACGCACTGAATGACCAGCATGGTACTTCGGTGGGTATGGAAGCTGGTACTGAGGAAGAACTCGAACAGTATAGCTGGCCGGGTAACGTGCGAGAACTCCGAAGCGTGATTGAACGGGGCTATATCATGACGAACACGGTAATCTCGCCAGAGCAACTACCTAACCTGAATGATCAGTTCAACCATGACCAGTTACGTATTTCCGTGGGTGAGTCTATTGAAGATGCCGAGCGAAAGCTGATTTTTGCAACGCTGGACGCGCACGACGACAACAAGAGTGATGCGGCCAAAACCCTGGGGGTTTCTCTCAAGACACTCTACAACCGCCTGAACAAGTACGATTCCGGCGACAGTGATTAATCCCGCCAGGCTAGGCCTGGTCACTTGCCGGACAAGCCCAGCGTAGCCACGCATAACCTAATACCCCACCCAGTACGGATGTCATGATTACGCTGAGTTTAGCGATTTCAAGCAGGTCTTGATGGTTAGCGAAACTTAGATTTGTAATGAACAACGACATGGTAAACCCGATGCTTGCGAGCATACCCAGTCCGAGGATATGACGCCACGTAAGCCCCACTGGCCTTTCCACCCAACCGAAGCGGTTACCCAGCCAGATGCCACCTAAAATGCCACTCGGCTTGCCGATGAGCAATCCGAATGCAATGGCCAGGCCCAAATCACTGGACCACGTCAATTTCACTGCCTCAGTCGAAAGCAATAGCCCGGCGTTCATGAATGCAAATGTGGGCATAACGACAAAGCTGATGGGTTTTTCCAGGCGTTTTTCCCAACGTTTCAACGGTACGGTAGCCTTTTCGGCAGCCAATGAAATATCCTGGGCAAGCTCCAGTTGCTCGGGTTGTTCAAAGACATTCCTCGTTGCTGTATTGTGGGCATCTTCAAAATGCCACAGCTTGAACTTCAGGGTTTCAAGAAAAGTTTTGCGTTCGATTTGTGGACGAACCGGGGCAGCCAACGCCACCACGACACCAGTCAAAGTACCGTGCAAGCCCATCTTGAGGAACAAAAACCAGAGAATCACACCTGCAAACAGGTAAGGCAAGCCATGGCGGACCCCGGTCAGGTTCAGACCGGCCAGGACCGTCAGCGTCAGCAGCGTGGGTATCAGGAAGGCCGTGTTGAAATCGCTCGTGTAAACCACTGCAATCACCAGGATGGCGCCCAGATCATCAATAATCGCAAATCCGACCAGGAATGCCCGGGCACTGGTAGGTATCTGCTTGCCCAGCAAGGTCAGTATGGCAAGTGCAAATGCGGTATCCGTTGCAACGGGAATTGCCCAACCATGCATTGTGGTTGCACTGTCGGCGATCATTAGAAAGAAGGCAGCCGGCAACAACATGCCGCCGGCTGCTGCAAACAGGAGTGCCGAGGCCCGCTTTAGCCCGCTCACCTGACCCACCAGGAACTCTCTTTTCAGTTCCAGGCCCAACAGGAAAAAGAATAGAGCCATCATCCCTTCATTCACCCAATGCCAAAGCGACATGGACAGTGAAAAATGGCCGAGCAGTATTCCGAAATCCAGGTGTATGAAACTAAGGTAAGTGTTTCTGGCAGCTGAGTTGGCCACTACCATGGCCAGGAACGTAGCGGCCAGTAACACCCAGCCGGAGGCACTTTGCGCCCGTACGAAACCCAGGAACGGGTCAGCGAGCCGTTTGACGGGTTTTTCCAGTGGTGCGTTGATCAGGTCCGATTGAGAATTGGACATTTTCAGGACGGGACTTCTCTTTTCATGACAAATTGATGCCCCCTGATAACCAGGTCTGTCCAATAGAGGCTGAACCTGGTTTGATCCCGGGTTTTTACTATTACACGATCAATTTTTCCATTTTTGCAGTTGAGGACAAGTTCGTCGATGGAGCCCACGGTTTCACCGCTTGGATCAACGACCTTCGTGTCGATGAGTTCTGATAGTTGTTTCATTGGCTGAACCTCATTGTTATCAACTAAACGATGCAAGATTTGTTCCAACCATGCTCCCGGCGGGATCACCCACAAAGCCCACTATCGGAGACAAGGGCTCATTGATGTTGCTGTAACTCTTTCAAACGAATTCACCTATTTTCAAATTCACCCCGGATTGTTCCAATTCAACCACTTGGAGTCAGACCTGGAAATCTGGTATGGATTGAGTATCTTTTGTTACTATTGGAAAATGGGAATTCAATGACGGTCAACCAAGCAGACGAGTTTAAGATCCTGAGCCCAGGAGACAATTGCTGGCGAATGGAGCCGGCAAACCGCGTTGCTCCACTAATTGACACGGAAGCATACTTCGAGGCCCTCAGCGCCGCGTGTACCTCAGCTGAAAACAGCATTTTTATTCTTGGTTGGGATTTTGACCGCCACGAACCGCTGGGCCGTGGCGATAACACACCCACGCTGGAGCAGTTTATTCGTGGCTTGCTGGACCGGAAAAAGGATCTGCACATCTACCTGCTGATCTGGGATTACAGCATGATTTATGCTGCCGAGCGGGAATGGTTTCAGTCCTGGAAGTTGCGTATTAACAGCCACGAAAGATTGCACGTGCAGTTCGATAATCAACATCCCCTGGGTGGCTCACAGCATCAGAAGATCGTTGTGGTGGATGATTCGGTGGCATTTTGTGGTGGCATCGATCTGAGCCGATGGCGATGGGACACGTCTGATCACGCGGTTGAAGAGCCGCGCCGGACCGACCCAGATGGAAAGAGTTATCCGCCTTTTCATGATGTCATGTGGCTGGTGGATAGTGAAGCTGCCCTTGCCCTCGGCGAACTTGCGCGCACCCGGTGGAAGTATTCAGGCAGCAGTGAGACACCGCTTGATCGGCGGGAAGTCCAGTCGAGCCGATGGCCAGAAAACTTTGAACCCTTGTTTGAGAAAATTCCGGTCGCCATAGCCAGAACGATTCCGGCTTTCGATGGCCGCAAGCAAACGCGGGAGATTGAACAATTGTTCATGGATTCAATCGCCCAGGCTAAAAAATATATTTACATCGAAAACCAGTATTTCACTTCACGCACGATCACGCAGGCGCTGAGTGATCGCTTGAATGAGGACGAGTCACCGGAGGTTGTCCTGGTACTGCCACGTCATACCGGCGGCTGGCTGGAGCAGGTCACGATGGATGCTTTGCGCCGGACTCAGCTACAAGAGTTACGCAAGGCTGACCGGGGTCAGCACCTGAAAGTCTATTATCCGGACCAGCCAGGATTACCGGAAGGCGAATGTATCAGTGTGCATGCCAAGTTAATGATCATGGATGACTATTTCATCCACTCGGGTTCAGCAAATGCCAGTGAACGTTCGATGGGCATGGACAGTGAATGCGACCTTGGTTTGGAAGCCAAAGGGCACGACGGTGTGCGCTGGCTGTTGCATCGCCTGTTGTCCGAACACCTGGATTACCCGATAGCGGATGTTGAAAAGGCCCGTACCGAGAATGCTACGCTCATTGATGCCATAGAATGCCTGCGCCAACCTGGCGAGCGTACGCTGCTCGAACTGGATACCAGTGTCGCCGATGAATCGATCGATATCAGCTCAGAAGCGGACCTGGTGGACCCGGCCGAGCCAATCAACCCGGATTATTTCCTGCGCCGCGCTGTTCCGGACGAACAGGCGCCTGGCGGCCGCAAGCGGCTGATGTTGTTTCTCGGTTTTATTGGCCTGCTTTTATTGTGTGCCGCTGCATGGCGTTGGACACCAATGGCCGATTGGCTGTCACCTGAACGCCTGGCCGGGGCGCTGGAATGGTTCAAACAGCCAACCACCAGGTTTATTGCCGTGCTGTTGGTTTTGGTTATCGCCAGTATCATGATGGTGCCACTGACATTGCTGGTTGTGGCAAGCGCGGTTTTGCTTGGGCCATGGATTGGTTTTGGCTGTTCCATGGCCGGCTCCCTGATAAGTGCATGGCTTGGGTTTCAGCTGGGTCACAAGTTGGGTGGCAGGGCGGTCAGAGGTTTGAGCAGTTCACAAATCCAGCGCCTGAGTAAAGGCTTGTCAGACCGTGGAATCCTGGCAATCGCCGTGTTGCGGATGCTGCCTATTGCTCCTTACACGGTGGTCAACCTGGCGGCCGGGGCCTCACATCTGCAGGTGGGCAAATTCATGCTGGGATCACTGCTTGGCCTGGCTCCCGGAATTGCCGCGGTTACGGTGTTTTCCGGCAGTCTGCTCCAGGCGGTGATGAACCCTTCGCTCGAAAGCGTCGGGATTCTAGTTGCTGTTGTCGTCGTCATTGTCATTGTCACACTGGTATTTCGCCGCTTATTGAAAACCTCCTGAATCCAGTTCGGCAACCAATGGCAAATGGTCGGAAGCTTTTCTTGTTAGCGGATTGTTGATGGCCTTTACATCGACGAGTATCTCACCCGGGTCTACCCAGATCCGGTCCAGGGCAAACAGTGGAAAGCGAACTGGAAAAGTCGCCGGTGCAGGGGAGGACTTGAAGCGTCTATTGATATATCGAATGGGCCGGCCGAACTTGAACCACTCGTTTATGTCACCCATCAAAACGGTAAACATACTACCGTTTAACCTCGCTGTGTCGGACTGTATTTCTTCGAGCAGGTGTTTGACCTGGGCACGGCGTTCCGCCGACCGCAGACCGAGGTGCGTGGCTATGAGATCAAAAGGCCGATCCTGGTGGCTTAGCCTGACATGAAAAGCACCGCGGGGCTCGCGCCGGTCCTGGCTGATATCAATCCGGCGTATCGACTCAATTGGCAAGGAGGTCAAAATGGCATTCCCATAATCTCCATCATCCCTTTCCAGCGTGGGCCCGTGGATATGTTGCCAGGGGCGGTCCTCACACAGGTAGTCCAGCAGACCCGGTTGGTCGTTTAGCGTCTCTACTTCCTGCAGGACCATGACATCGGCATCGACCTGTCTCAGAACGTCGCGAATGCGGTCCGGTCGATGCTCTCCATCGCTTCCATAGCATCGGTGTATGTTGTAGCTCGAAAGTACGATCCTTTGGCCGCTGGACTTTTCACCATCTGCCACGAGATTATTGGTCTATCCGCGCAAGTGATTCTTTGGCCTTGTTGATTTCCATCAGGGTTGCTGCCGGTGCATCCTGTTCACGTATCGGGCCGCCTTCATCTGCCGCCGTCAACTGCCTGTTGATGTCCAGTTCCCAGGCTTCAAGAATTCGGCGCCTCAGATCGACGGTCAGGTCTTCTGTTTCCACCACCGATTCCGGGGACTCGAAATACCTGTCCGGTTTCGTTATGGCCATTTCAATATTGACCGACGGAACACCGCGGCGAGGTTCTTCCTCACCAGCCGGTACGCTCAAGCCCTCGTCTTCCTTGACGTAAACGACATCGCAGTTCACGGAGGACAAGATCGGTTCAGCGGCAACCGACCTCAATAACCGCTCCCAGCGACCGAGGTTTCTGGCACTCGTGATGACCAGGCCGGCATTCAAAGATTTTACTTTTTCCGGAATGACATCAGCCGGATGACCGTTAGCAACCTCGACCTGGTCCACATCAATATCGAATTGCTCCGCAAATTTCTGTATAGCCAGACCATGCATCCGGGCAATCTCATCCCAACTTTCCACCTGGTTTGCCACGTGGGTAGCATCGACCAGCGTGGGCGCATAGGTAGTGTAGGCGTTCAGCCTGGGTACTTCATAACTGTGAACCGGCACGTTCCTGGCGCCAATGCTGCCGGCCAGCATGTTGCCGATTTCGAAGACCCGGTAATCGGACTCGGAAATGATGCCCTTGTCGCCGGCGGTTTCGCCGATGGCCGTCAGGATGGTCTCCAAACGCGGTGCGTCCTGCTTTACAAACCATACGTGTGCCGGTGATTTCCGTATAAGGTCCCAATCGGGGTTTTCGATCAGGCCAAGCACGTATTTGGGTCCGCTTGACCGTTTCATAACCAGATCCGGCTTAGCTTCGTCTATTTTTCTCAGCAGGGCATCGGCATAAGGGTGATCCCAAAGCACTTCGTGTGAGACCTCCACACCACGGTGTTTTATTTCGAGTGCGATCTCACTCAGCCTGGTCGTTGCAGAATTGATGACCCGGTCCTTTTCCTGATTGACCTCTTTCACACCGGCAAACAAGCTCAGTGCGAGGGATGGGTCATAACAAGCGGTGAAAAGCTCCAGTTTGCAGCCTGTTGCCTGTGCCAACTCAATGGCGCGTTGCAGCAAATCGGAATACGCAGGCCGGTCGCCCAACACCTGTTCCTGGTCGATTACGACCAGTACACGGTCAATAGATGTAGTGTGAATTGGTGACCCATTCATTTTTTGCAAATCTCCGTGTTTAACCTACCTTAGTGAGATGCAACAATCATGCCGGCACATTAAGCTGAAGATAAACGTGTTTAATACTCCGGATTTTGTAAAAAGTGCACAAGTTCTTGCCAGAATTTCAACTCGTATCATGATTTGGCATGTCCGCCGTTTCCCCGCTCACCATCCCCATGCAAAAAATGAGCACCGGCCATTTCATTTAAACCCCAGTTTCCGGAGTTTCTCCATCAGTTCCGGTTCAATATCAGTCGCTCTGACAGTATAGGAAGCAAACTCTCTTCTGACCGGATAATCGCCCCTTAATTGCTCGAATAATTGCGGATTATGCCGAAAGGCCCGGTCGTCTCTTTCAATCTCGTAGGTCGAGAGAATCGCATGCGCCAAGCTCTTTTCATCGCTGCGTTGGCTTCCTTCCAGTTCAATTAACGGATTTAAAGGAGGCTCTACACCGGTGGGTTTCCAGTCATCCATTCCGAGGCCAAAGTACCTGCTGACGGCCCGCACACTCATTTGCGTACCCATGGCTTTACCGTCTTTTGAATAGCCTGCGATATGTGGCGTGGCATAATCCACCAGGTTCAGCAGGCCAGGATCCGGCACGGGTTCATTTTCCCAGCAGTCAATTATGATGCCTTCAAGATCACCCGAAGTCTTTGCGTTATAAACCGCCTTTGACTCGAACACTTCTCCGCGGCAGGTGTTGATCATCAGCACTTGCCTGTTTAAGCCATCAAGAAACTCCGTATCAACCATGTGATAAGTGCGGTCAATGCCTTCCATGTTTAGCGGCACGTGAAACGTGATGATATCTGCCTGTTCCTGGATGGTTTTTAGCGACACAAATTGCCGGGAACCTTCCGTTCTCTGCCTGGGAGGGTCATTCAGAAGTACCTCCATCCCCAGGATCTCACATGTTTTTGCCACCCGTGAACCGACCTGTCCAACACCGACTATTCCAATGGTCTTCCCCCTTAATAAATAGCCATTGCGTCTTGAATATGAGCAAAGTGCAGATGAGATATATTGATTGACACTCCCGGCATTACAGCCCGGGGCATTGGTCCACTCAATGCCGGCGGTTTTGCAGTAGTCTGTATCGATGTGATCGAAGCCGATGGTGGCCGATGCAATAAATTTGACCTTTGAGCCCTCAAGCATTTCCCTGTTACAGATAGTCCGGGTTCTGGTTATCAATGCATCGGCATCCTTGACCGCATCTCGCGTGGTCAATTTACCTGGCAGGTAGACCACCTTTGCATAGGGCTCAAAAGTTCCTTTGATATAAGGTATTTTATTATCGATGACGATCTTCATATGATGGTCAGAAGTTCCCGGGGGGTGCAGGATTGCTGCAAATTGTACTTTAAAAGATGGTGCCACCACGACCGATGGAGCATTCCTCACACACACGACACAGGCTTCAGCCCGGCAATGCCGGATGACCCTTTTGCAGTGTCATTACCTAACCGGTTATGAGATTGTTGTTGATGGCGGCTTTGCTGCGATGACAATATAGTGATTGATCACCCACTAAACAGGAGACTTGATTAATACAATGAATGCTTCAGACAGCAAGTGTGATATCGGCCTGATCGGCCTCGCCGTGATGGGCGAAAACCTGGTTCTTAATATGGAAAGCCATGATTTCAAGGTTGCCATATTCAACCGGACAACCAGCAAGGTTGATGCATTCATGGAAGGCCGGGGCAAGGGCAAAAACATTGTCGGTTGCCATAGTATTGAAGAACTGGTCGCGCAGCTTGAACGCCCCCGCAAGGTGTTCATGCTGGTCAAGGCGGGTGCTGCTGTCGATGCAATCATTGAATCCGTCATTCCGCACCTGGAAGCGGGCGATATCATCATCGATGGTGGCAATTCACACTTCCCGGACACCATTCGCCGTACCGCTTATGTGGAAGGCAAGGGTTTTCTATATGTAGGAACCGGTGTATCCGGCGGTGAGGAAGGGGCACTTAATGGCCCATCGATCATGCCCGGCGGATCTGCTGCTGCATGGCCGCACGTCAAGGAGATTTTCCAGTCCATCGCCGCCAAAGTTGACGATGGATCGCCCTGTTGCGAGTGGCTGGGCAATGACGGCGCCGGTCATTTTGTAAAGATGGTGCATAACGGAATCGAATACGCCGATATGCAGATGATCTGCGAAGCCTATTCCCTGATGCGTCATGTACTGGGTATGCAGCCCAGGGAAATATCCACCGTGTTCGGTGAGTGGAACAAGGGTGAACTGGATAGTTACCTGATCGAAATCACCCGCGATATCCTCGCCGAGGTAGATGATGAAACAGGCAAACCGATGGTGGATGTCATTCTGGATAAGGCCGGCCAAAAAGGTACTGGCCGCTGGACCTCCCTTTCCGCGCTTGATCTCGGCGTGCCTGCCCAGACCATCGCAGAAGCCGTGTTTGCCCGCGCATTGAGCGCCATCAAGGATGAACGGCTTGTCGCATCGCAACAACTGAGCGGCCCGGAGGTCATGTTTACCGGAGATAAATCAGCTTTCCTCGATCAATTACAACAGGCACTTTTCGCATCAAAGATCTGTTCCTACGCGCAGGGCTACCAACTGATGCGGGCGGCTGCCCGAGAGTACAACTGGGATCTGAATTATGGCAAAATTGCATTGATGTGGCGTGGCGGCTGTATTATTCGCGCACAGTTTCTCGGTGACATCAAGATGGCCTACGACAATAACCCCGGTTTACAAAACCTGCTGCTGGCCGCTTACTTCAAAGACGCCATCGAGCGTAGCCAACCGGCATGGCGCAAAGTGATTTCTACCGGTGTAAAAAATGGTGTACCCCTGCCCGCTTTCAGCTCTGCGCTGGCCTACTATGACGGTTATCGCAGCGCCGTATTACCGGCAAACCTGCTGCAAGCCCAGCGTGATTATTTTGGTGCTCACACTTACGAGCGTGTCGACAAGCCTGCCGGTGAATATTTTCACACCAACTGGACCGGTACCGGCGGTGACACCGTATCAACAAGCTATAACGTATAAGCTGAAATGACCCCAAGTTTCCACGGAGGTAACAGGCCATGAAGCATAATCTGGAATCAAACAAGCGAAACGCAATCGCATTTTACCGAACCGCTTACCTGGGTGAACCTGCCAAGGCAGTTGAAGCCTATGTTGGTGACCAGTACATACAACACAACCCGCTGGTTGGAGATGGCAAGCAACCGTTTATCGATTACTTTGAGGAAATGGCCAGAGCTTACCCCGATAAGGAAATCGAGTTTGTACGTGCTGTTGCGGAGGGTGATCTGGTTGCCCTGCATACACACCAGACCTGGCCGGGAAATGAGCAGTACGTAACCATGGATTTTTTCCGCTTCGACGAGCATGGAAAAATTGTCGAGCATTGGGATTCGATCCAGGATATTCCCGCCAAATCAAAAAATGGTAACTCCATGTATTGAAAAGCGAGTTGAAACTCTCTTATCAGCTACTCAAACCAATCAGCGGCAACACGTCAATACCTACCGCATGTAGTAACACGATAACGATAAGGATGGGGGCAACAATTCGCATGGTCCAATGCCAGCTTATGTAAACCAAGCTGGTTTCCGACATACCCAACTCCTGTGCCGTATCCCGGTCACGCATGACCCATGCACAAAAAACCGCCAACAGAAATGCACCCAATGGCAACATCAGGTTGGTGGCTATAAAGGCCGTTGCATCGAAGAAATTCTGATTGAACAGCACGAATTTCAAATCCAGACCTGTCAGGCTGTTGAAGGTAATTTTCTCCCACGCACCGAGTGACATTACTGTACCCAGTCCCGCGAACCAAACCGCAAACCCGGCGATAAATGCAGCCTTTGGCCGTGATGTCCCTCGCTTTTCTATCAGGAGTGCTACCACCGCTTCGATCAATGAGATGGAAGTTGTGAACGCGGCAAATACCAGCATGATAAAAAACAGCGTACCGATGAAAGTACCAAACGGCATTTGTCCAAACGCAATGGGAAGAGAGACAAAAATCAGTCCAGGCCCCTCCCCGGCTGCAATTCCATTGGCAAACACGATTGGGAAAATGGCAAGCCCTGCCAGCAAGGCCACCAGCGTATCGATAAACGCCACGGCAATACTGGTCCTGGCAATGGAGACTCCCTCCGGCAGATAGGCGCCATACATAATCATGACACCCGAAGCGAGACTGAGTGTAAAGCAGGCGTGTCCCAGTGCTTCGAGAATCCCGGCGCCGGTCAACTTACTGAAGTCAGGGGTAAACAAGAATTCTACGGCTTGCATAAAACTGCCCGTGGTCATCGCATAGCCGACCATAAGCAACAACAGGAGAAACAAACCGGGCATCAATAATGTGACGGTTTTTTCCAGGCCCTTCTGTACACCCTTGGCAACAATCAGCACCGTTATTCCGACAATCATTGATTGCCAGAAAATCAATTGCCAGGGACTGGCAAGCAAGGCGGTAAAAATATTGCCAATGGCTTCCGGACTGGCCCCGGAAAAACTACCCTTCGCGGATACAAACACATAGCTGAGCGCCCATCCGGCGATCACTGCGTAAAAAGAAAGGACCAGGAACCCGGCCGACAAACCCAACCAGCCGATACCGCTCCACAACTTGCTGGCGCCAGCTTCCCTGGCTACGGCCGCAACGGATGCAGCCGGACTGAGGTGCCCCCGCCGGCCTATCAGGACCTCACCCATCAATACCGGAATACCAATCAGCGCAATAAAAAACAGGTAGATTAGAACAAACGCACTGCCGCCATTTTCACCCGCAATATAAGGAAACTTCCAGATATTGCCCAAACCGACCGCCGAACCGGTGGCGGCGAGGATAAACGCCCAGCGGGAAGTCCATTGACCATGGATAGCAACGCGATTATCCGGCATTCATTATTCTCCTTTTTTTCTTAATGCTAACCGCTGAAGCAGGAAATTGATAATGGACACTTAAGACCAACCGACAAAAGATCCCCGGTGATTAAATTGATTGATACGCTTTATTATCTTGATAAATGCTTCGTGTACGGAATTCTCTGCCATTGACCGGGGCAAAGGGTTACATTTGCTAATCGTTATGCCGAACCCGGGCTTCAATGTAGTATGCATCAGGTCGAAGAACGTTCTGATTTGAAAAGAAATGGAAATAAGAAACGATGACTTAAGCGACGAGAGGATAGCGCTATTCCTCGATGAACATATCGAGGAGATGAAGTCCATATCACCGCCGGAAAGCAAGCACGCGCTGGATATTGAAAGCCTGAAGATGCCGGACATTACTTTCTGGTCGATATGGATGGATGAGGATCTGGTTGGATGCGGTGCGTTGAAGGAACTGGACTCCTCGCATGCTGAGATCAAATCCATGCGTATCTCGTCAAAGCACCGGGGCAATCAGCTTGCATCCAAGCTCTTGGATCATATTCTGGCCGTGGCCATTTCGAGGGGTTACCAAAGGTTAAGCCTGGAAACAGGCT
>Ga0102946_1000230_pt1 | contig 19657 bp, 18 predicted proteins | sample SalPon2A_A_D1_MG_FD_78209 | JGI IMG/M metagenome (GOLD analysis project Ga0102946, IMG submission 78209) | Soil microbial communities from South San Francisco under conditions of wetland restoration - Salt Pond MetaG R2A_A_D1_MG | ecosystem: Environmental > Terrestrial > Soil > Wetlands | place... | reverse complement strand
CTATCAAGAAGCATTTCGGCAGCACCGAAAAGAAATATCTATACCTGTCCGACTGGATGATTGCCGCGCTGCGTTCTGAATTCGGTCCTTTGCCCGATCAATCCATGCATGAGAAAACCACGGTTCCGGCGCTGATCGAAGAACTCTATACATTCCTGCGTCAGGCTGATTCGCGTGAACTGAACCTGCTGTTCCGTGAAATGGATGCTGCCCGCGAGGCTGGTGATGCGGTCAAGGAAGCCGGGATCAAAAAGCAGATTGATAATTTTGAGACACATATTGTGCCGATCATCGCCGACATCGATGCCGGTTTTGGCAATGCCGAGGCCACCTACCTGCTGGCCAAGCAGATGATCGAAGCCGGTGCCTGCTGTCTGCAAATCGAAAACCAGGTTTCGGATGAAAAGCAATGCGGTCACCAGGATGGCAAAGTCACGGTTCCGCATTCTGATTTTCTTGCCAAAATCAATGCCTGCCGTTATGCATTTCTGGAACTCGGAATTGATAATGGCATCATAGTTGCACGTACCGATTCCCTCGGTGCCGGTCTTACCAAGCAAATCGCGGTAACCCATGAACCGGGTGACCTGGGTGACCAGTACAACTCGTTCCTCGATTGCGAGGAAATCCATGTTGAAGACATGCGAAATGGCGATATCGTCCTGAACCGCAACGGTCATCTGTTGCGACCCAAGCGACTTGAGTCCGGTTTGTTCCAGTTCCGTGAAGGTACCGGGGAGGACCGCTGTGTACTCGATTGCATCACCTCGCTGCAAAATGGTGCGGACATGATCTGGATCGAGACTGAGAAACCTCATATCGGTCAGATCGGCGCTATGGTTGATCGTGTGCGTGAGGAGATTCCCAACGCCAAGCTGGTTTACAACAATAGCCCGTCCTTTAACTGGACCTTGAACTTCCGTCAGCAGGTTTACGATGCCTGGAGCGAAGAGGGCAGGGATATGTCTGCCTACGATCGGGGTCACCTGATGAGTATTGATTACGATAACAGTGAGCTGGGCAAGGCTGCGGATGACAAGATTGGGACATTCCAGTCTGATGCCTCCCGTGATGCCGGCATTTTCCATCACCTGATCACCCTGCCGACCTACCACACCGCGGCACTTTCCACTGACACCCTGTCAAGAGAGTACTTTGGTGAGTTGGGCATGCTGGGTTACGTACTGCACGTGCAGCGTGAGGAGATCCGCAACGGTATCGCCTGCGTGAAACACCAGATCATGTCCGGTTCCAATATCGGTGACGATCACAAGGAGTATTTTGCAGGCGAGGCTGCGCTGAAAGCCGGTGGCAAAGCCAATACGATGAACCAGTTTGGCTGAAACCCGGGTTAAACAGCTGTATGAAAAGGGTGGGCTTTTGTCCGCCCTTTTTTATGGATGATGCCGGGATACATGATGCGGCATGTATCAAGCGTTTAACATAAATTTAATATTTTCTTGATTTCTATTTAACATGGGAGTAGAGTCCGCTGCCATGAACTTCAGCGCAAACTTAATTAAATTCCAACGCCGGTCGCCAGAAGGCAACCTCGTGAACGATATTTTGAGCTGATAAGACAGAATTCCGCCGGAAGACTGTCGAGTCTTTCGGAAAGAAAAACCCGGATGACTCAAGCAGTATCCGGGTTTTTTTATGAGAGAAAAAATGATGTATGAGTTTACTTTACATATATTCAGAGGCCAACAGATGGTCACGGCTAACTATGCCTGTGTAATGCCATTACGCCTCGAAGATGCGAATATGAAATAACGCAGCCCTATTCATTTGGGTTTGCGTAAAGCAGACCTGTTTTGGACAAAACCCCCGGCAGGTCAACACCTCCGGGGGTTTTTTTTGGGTTTTTAGTTTAATTGGAAATAGAAATGGCGATTATAAAAACAATTAGCGACACAAGGGTTCCGGTTCATATCTGGACAGATGAGATTGAGCAAAAGGCAGAAACGCAGCTGAGAAACATCGCGAGCCTGCCGTTCATTCATCACCACGTGGCGGCCATGCCGGACGTTCATCTGGGTATCGGTGCTACGGTCGGTTCCGTGATTCCGACCCGCAAGGCGATTATTCCGGCCTCCGTGGGTGTGGATATCGGTTGCGGAATGATGGCGATCAAGACCAGCCTGACCGCAAGGCATTTGCCGGATAACCTGGCGGCGGTCAGGCATGCCATTGAACGTGCCGTACCGGTTGGGTTTGATATGCACCAGCATGCAAGGGTTGCTACCGACTCTGCTCAGAAAGTAAGCGCCGGCCTGCATCAGATTCTGGACAAGTATCCGAAGCTGATCAGTCGCAAGGCCGAAAAAGCCCTGAAATGGGCACGGCAGATCGGCACCCTGGGTGGCGGTAATCACTTCATTGAAGTGTGCCTGGATACAGCAGGCACCATGTGGGTGATGTTGCATTCCGGCTCCAGGGGCATCGGCAACCAGATTGGCAGCCACTTCATTGCAGCTGCCAAGACTGAACTGGAGAAACGTGGTGTGACCCTGCCGGATAAGAACCTGGCGTGGTTTGATGAGGGCACAGAGTTGTTTAACGATTATGTGTTCGCAGTCGAATGGGCACAGAACTACGCGGCCACCAACCGTGAGGTGATGATGGCAAATGTCATCAAAGCGATGAGGGCGACACTGCCTGAATTCGAATTGACAGACATGGCAATCAACTGTCACCACAACTACGTGGCAAAGGAGAGGCACTTCGACGCAGACGTATACGTCACACGTAAAGGTGCGATCCGTGCCGGTGAAGGCGAACTGGGAATTATCCCGGGCAGCATGGGCGCCAGGTCCTACATTGTGAAGGGCAAGGGTAATGCCGATGCGTTCCACTCCTGCGCCCATGGCGCGGGCCGGAAAATGTCCAGGACCCAGGCGAGAAAGACTTTCAACAGGGATGACCTGGTGAAGCAGACACACGGTGTCGAATGCCGTAAGGACAAGGCTGTGATCGATGAGATCCCGGCCGCTTACAAGGATATAGATGCCGTGATGGCAAACCAGCAGGATCTGGTTGAAGTCGTGGCCACTTTGAAACAGGTGGTATGTGTGAAAGGTTGAGGGGCCCGCATTGAGGGCTCCTCAACACCCAAGTGAGGAACTGGAATGTTTTAACGGCCGTCAATGAAGGCATTGTCGGTTGAGCGGGGTGACGGTCGTATTAATTCGCAGCGCGCGGCCGTCACCGGGGTTGTACAAGATGAGTTGCTAAAAAGAATGGATTGGATAGTCGAAGGTTGCTTCGACGAATAAATTGAAGACCGGGATCAGCAGGTAGCTTCTGACATAAAAATGCAGGTTCCGGTCTAAACAGGCAAGTGTCAGTTCCGACGGTTTCAGCGGTTCGGGTTCAAAGTGCCCGTCCGGTGCAGTGCGCATTGCGTGGCTGTATGCCGAACTGAAGGAAGGACAAATGCACCATGTGGATGTAGCTCAGTGGGTAGAGCAGTCGACTGTTAATCGATCTGTCGCGGGTTCGATTCCCGCTATCCGCACAACTTATCACGTTGTGCTCTGGTAAACCCGAAAGGGTGTGGTTCGACTCCACATACGGGTGTTAAAACACCCAACAAGGCGTTTAAGCGCCGCGCTGTTGATTGCAGGCAGCGGTGATTCATTCAAGTGACCGAGTCATGGACTCGCTGTTCACATAAGGGATCATCCTGTCGCGTCGATAGCACCGGTGTCACGACCTGCGTGTTTCCAGATGGGACATGCCAGCACGCCGATATCTGATCAAACGCCAGCCTGGGGGGCGGTTGCTGATCAGGTGGATGCAGGCCCGCATGTTGCTGAGGTACCACCCTCGTGCCACTGGCAGGCGCTTTAACGCCACTTATTCATTGATGCTGATGTATTCAGTGTTTGCTGGTGGTTGTGGCAGCCAGCGCCCGGTTTGATACCCGGGTAATCAAATGCCGCATATGTACACAAACATTTAGTAAAAGGAGAAGAAAATGTTTGGAATTAAGCGAACGGTCGTAGCTCAAAATGAACGGGCGCTGGTATTTCGTGACCGGTCTTTGCAGGCGATTGCAGAGCCGGATGTGTACTGGCGCTTCGACTTGTTGGGCCGCACCAAATGGCAATTGTTTGACATCAACGAGCCGCGTTTCTGCCACCCGCAACTGGACGTGTTGCTGGCGCAAAACACGGGATTGATGTCGCCTTACTTCACGGTCTACGAGTTGACCGCTGACCAGGTCGGCCTGGTTTACCGTAACGACTGCCTGGTCGATGTAATCGCACCGGCAAGCCGCGCGGTCTACTGGAAAGGCCCGGTTGACATCAAGGTTGAGATCGAGTCGATCGGCATCGAGGCCGAAATCCGCAGCGATCTGGCCCGGCAGCTGACCCGTGCACGTGAACGACAGTTGCTGGATGCCGTGCGTAACACGGTGCTGCCGGTTGAAGTCGGTTCTGACCAAATCGGTCTGCTGATGATCGACGGCAAGCTGGTACGTACCCTGGCCCCTGGAGTTTACGCTTTCTGGCGTTACAACCACGAGGTCAAGGTCGAGCTGGCGGAAACCCGTATCCAGGCCATGGATGTGTCCGGTCAGGAGATCCTGACCAATGACAAGGTCAGCCTGCGGGTCAACCTGGCTGCACAGTATCGTGTGAGCGATCCGGTTCAGGCGCGCCGGAGTAGCGTGAATATTATCGAAACCCTGTATGCATCGTTGCAGTTCGCGTTGCGTCAGGCGATTGGTACACGATCGCTGGATGTCCTGTTGGCTAACAAAAGCGAGCTGGATGGCATGATTACCAGCACGGTTGCTGAACAGATCAGCGACTATGGTGTTGAGATCGTCAAGGTTGGTGTCAAGGACATCATCCTGCCCGGCGAAATGAAGGACATCATGAACCGGGTTGTCGAAGCCGAAAACGCAGCTCAGGCAAACGTTATCAAGCGGCGTGAGGAAACCGCGGCAACGCGTAGTTTGCTGAACACCGCAAAGCTGATGGATGAAAATCCGACGCTGATGCGTTTGAAGGAGCTGGAGACATTGGAAAAAATTACCGAAAAGGTCGATCGACTGACCGTCTTCGGCGGTTTGGACAGTGTATTGCGGGATACCGTCAAGATTAACCTTGATGCCCGCTAACACAACCACCTGACTTTGGTGCAATGCCGGAGCGGGTGGTTTTATTATTCCCCATTCAAGTCAAATGAATGCTCTCAAGACGTAATCACATTCACTCTGGGCGTTTATTATGAGTTTTTGCGCTACCAAAATTAACCATGCACAACCGTCCGGCTCAATGACCTGGCAAGATTTCCCCTTTGAATCACGGTAATATCATCCAAACCCAACCAGTCAGCAAGTGCCCTCAACTCAAAGGCAAGAGCTTCGACCGTTAGTCCCTCATCCGCACCTTCTTCAAGATACGAAGACTGCACGAGTAACTGACCCGCTTTCCGGTCCGCCTTGAGGTCTACACGCGCGACAATCTGATCTCCCAACAGGAACGGCAACACGTAATAACCATACTTCCGCTGCGCTGCCGGTGTGTAAATCTCAATGCGGTAGTGGAATCCGAAAAGCCGCTCACCGCGTGGTCTGAACCAGACTACCGGGTCAAACGGGGATAACAAACTGCAGGCATTCAACTTGCGTGGGACCCTGGCCTGATGATGCAGGTAGGCAGGTGCATCCCAGGATTCAACCTGAACGGGATACAGCATACCCTCCTCAACAAGTTCCTGAATACGTGGTGCGGCATCGCGGGCAGACATTCGAAAGTAGTCAGCCAGATCGTGCACCGTAGCCACGCCATGTGCCCTGGCTGATTTTTCCAGTAACTGGCGTTGAGAATCTTCCCTTGAAACGACATTGGAGAGGTGTGGTTCATCGACCAACCTGTGTGGCAAATCATAAACACGCTGAAAATTCGGCAGGCGACCAGCGACGGAAACATTGCCGTGGCCAAAATGCACTTCCAGTGCCCAGCGCGGCACAGACTTGATCCAGTCACCGGGTTTGCCTTTTGGCCTGTGCACCGGCGGCAAATCATTGGATATGACGGGGCCTGAATCTGCAACGGTTTTCAGTGTCATATCCAGGTACTCACGCTTCCCCTTGATTTTCATGATCGGGGAATTTGGCCATGGCTTGAACTCTTCACGTCGATAGCGAAGCAATGGCCAGCAATCCACCGGCACGATTGAGGCCTCGTGAGCCCAATGCTCGATAAATTCCCTGCCGTCGTAGATCAGTTTGTCAAAGGTCGCGCGATCGTAAGAACCCAAGCGGGAGTACACAACGAAATAATGCGCCGGTGTGAGTACATTAACAAAATCCAGCTGCAGCAGTCCCAGTTGTTTAACCACCCGGCGAATGTGCTGGCGTGATGCAACACCATCTGGCCTGGCCCTGTCCAGTCCCTGTGCTGCAAGTGCAACACGGCGGGCTTCGACAAGTGAGAGTTGCTTACGCGGCATGGTTTCATTTTAACAGCACACCGAGCCGAAATGATTCTTCTAATTCTAGTTCTAGCAAGTCAACACTAAAAACACGCTTCGATGGGGAAGCCAAGGCTGCACAGTACCTTTCTTCAGGACGCGCTTATGTTCAGGATGAACGGTATGCCGCGGGCGCAGGGATGCGCTGGAGCGGCCTGTGTCAGGTTTGCACGGCGCCTTGAGTAAGTCGGCTTTTTGTAAGTATAAAAAATCCCGCTTCGACAGGGTAGCAGAGGTCGCGCGGTACCTTCCTTCAGGACACGCCGTTATGTTCAGGATGAACGGTACTTCGCGATAGAGCACATGGATGTGCGGCGCGAAGCATCCATGGGGGCTCGGTCGCGACATCCGTGTCGCTCACGGTCCTGAATGAAGGTACCGCACACCCTCTGCTATGTGCAAAACCATGGGCTATTGGTTTCTGCAGGTGGAACTACGGTTGTGATTCGCTGTGGTGGGTGGTAGTGCTTACCAGGACCTTACGAGACAGGATGTCGAGGATGAGCGACACATGGATGTGCTCGAGCGCGTCCTGGTAAGCACTACCACCCGCCGCAGCCCCACTCCTTTCAAATCGGAGAGAGTAAAAAGCCCCGGTCGCCACATGAATGTGACTTGCGAGCCCTGGTACTAACCCGCCCAGCGACCCACTACCTAATTCAGTGAATGAACCAGACCATCACAAATTAAAAATAGCCGTGAGCGAGCAACGTGAGCTTAGCACCCACTTAAAGCGATACATTTATTCTAATTTTAATGTAAAATCTGTATCAATTATCATTTTCACTACCCACCCCCCTGGCCAACTAGATGACAGAAACCAACAACCAACCCGACCCACGCTTGGCAGCCTTTGAAGACAAGGTTGCCAATGATCAACGCATCGAGCCAAAAGACTGGATGCCCGATGCATTTCGTAAAAATGTCCTGCGGCAAATGTCGCAACATGCGCATTCCGAAGTGATTGGTATGCAACCGGAGGGCAACTGGATAACACGTGCCCCGACACTCTATCGAAAGGTTGTGTTGCTGGCCAAGATCCAGGATGAAGGCGGGCATGGTTTATATCTTTACAGTGCCGCAGAGACCCTCGGTACCAGCCGTGAGGACATGGTGCAGGCACTCCATGATGGTAAGGCCAAGTATGCGTCCATTTTCAATTACCCCAGCCTGACCTGGGCAGATATCGGCATGATCGGCTGGCTGGTTGATGGTGCCGCCATTGTGAACCAGGTATCACTGCAACGAACCTCCTATGGCCCCTATTCGCGGGCAATGATCCGTATCTGCAAAGAGGAAAGTTTTCATCAGCGCCAGGGTTACGAGGCAACCATGAAACTGGCCCAGGGCAGCGCCGAGCAAAAAGCCATGGCGCAGGACTCGTTAAACCGCTGGTGGTGGCCATCGCTGATGATGTTCGGACCGCACGATTCGGAATCGGCCCACAGTGGGCAATCGATGAAGTGGAAACTGAAACGTGAAAGCAATGATGTATTGCGCCAGCGTTTTGTTGACCAGACTGTGCCACAGGCTGAATTGATTGGCCTGAAAATTCCGGACCCTGAATTGAAGTGGAATGAAGAGCGTGGCTCCTATGACTTTGGCGAGATCGACTGGGATGAGTTCATACAAGTCATCTCCGGCAACGGCCCCTGTAACCGCCAACGTCTGCAGCATCATATCCGGGCCAAAAAGGAAGGCCAGTGGGTTCGTGATGCCATGCATGCCTATGAATTGAAACGCCAGGCGCGTGATGCAGCCTGACAACGGAGTTTTTAGATGAATCAGCAAAACCTGCCTCTTTTTGAAGTTTTTATCCGCTCCAACCGGGGACTTGATCACCGCCATGTCGGCAGTCTGCACGCCGAAGATCCCGCACAGGCGATGGACTACGCCCGTGATGTGTATTTACGACGCAGCGAGGGTGTCAGTATCTGGGTCGTACGCTCCAGTGATATCACGGCCTCGCAGGAAAGTGATGTCGAGTCATTCCTGGACCCGATGGACGATAAACCCTATCGCCATGCCACACATTACAAGCTTCCAAAAGAAGTGGATAACATGTGATGAGTGATCAAACCAAAGCCTTACAAGATTATTGCATCGCACTGGGTGATGATTCGCTTACCCTGGGTCATCGACTGTCTGAGTGGTGCAGCAATGGTCCCTTCCTGGAAGAAGACCTGGCCCTGACCAATGTGTCGCTTGATTTTATTGGCCGTGCACGTATGTTTTATGGCTATGCGGCAGAACTCGACGACGAGGGACGCAGTGAGGACGATTTCGCCTACCTGCGGGATTGCCGTGAATATCGAAACTTCCTGATCAATGAACTCCCCAACGGCGACTTTGCCTTCACCATGGCGCGTCAATTGATGGTGGATACATACGATATGGGGTTTTTCGAAGGCCTGGCAAAATCGAGCGACCCGACACTCGCAGCCATTGCCGCAAAAGCCATCAAGGAATCCCGCTACCACCTGCGGCGCAGCCAGGACTGGATTATCCGTCTGGGTGACGGCACCGCTGAAAGCCATGAGCGCACACAGAATGCCTTCAACGAATTGTGGGCTTATTCTGCCGAGTTTTTCGAGACATCTGTTGCTGAACAACAACTGGTCGATGCGGGTATTGCCGTTGACCGGACGGCCTTGAAAGACGACTGGATGACGGGCATGCAAACTATCCTGAAACAGGCCACGCTGGATATCCCGACACATGACTGGGCAATCGGCGGTGGTCGTGATGGTCAGCATACCGAACACCTGGGCTTCCTGCTGGCCGAACTGCAGTTTCTGCAACGCGCCTATCCCGGTCAGCAATGGTAACGGCAGGTGACAAAACAGAAACCGCCCGGCTATATGAATTGCTGAGCAGCGTGGTTGATCCCGAAATACCGGTTCTGACATTGCAGGACCTCGGTGTGCTGCGTGATATCTCGATTGAAAATGGCGAGGTAAAAGTCACCATTACACCTACCTACGCAGGCTGCCCTGCGATGGAAGTCATGCGCAGTGATATCGAATCAACATTGGCTTCAGCAGGATATGAGCGGGTCAGCGTCAAGCAAAGCCTGAGCCCGGCCTGGACCACCGACTGGATGTCAGCAGATGGCCGCGAGAAACTCCGTGACTATGGCATCGCACCACCGGCTAACACGGCCTGTGGCAAGTCAGCCAAGCAAATTGAGTGCCCTCAGTGCCAAAGTACCGAGGTAAAACTCGTCAGTGAATTTGGCTCAACAGCCTGCAAGGCGCTCTACCAGTGCCAGGACTGTCGTGAGCCATTCGATTACTTTAAATGTATATAAAAACCAGACAACAACGGGGCAAACTGTTTTGAACCAGAATTTTTATCCACTGCGGGTCAAAGAACTGCACAAGGACACCGACGATGCCGTGGTGCTGACATTTGATGTGCCCGGGGAACTGAGCGATATATTTACATTTATCCAGGGTCAGTACCTGACACTGAACCAGACGATCAACGGCGAAGCAGTCCGGCGTTCCTACTCTATCTGTTCGGGTCTGGATGATGGTCAGCTACGGGTTGCCATCAAGCATGTCGAAGGCGGGGTTTTTTCGAGTTGGGCCAACCGGGAGCTTAAGACCGGCGATACCCTGGATGTGATGCCGCCACGGGGTGATTTCCATTCCAGTATCGACCCAGAACAAAGCAGGAATTACCTCTGTATCTGTGCCGGTAGCGGTATTACACCGGTTTTGTCGATCATCAAAACCGTATTGGCCCGCGAACCAGAAAGCACGGTTACCTTACTGTATGGTAACCAGCGCACCAGTACGATGATGTTCCGAAATGAACTCGCGTTTCTGAAAAACGCTTACCTTGAACGCTTCCATTGGATCAATATTTTCAGCCGCGAACCACAGGAAGTGGATTTGCTCAGCGGTCATCTCGACAACCGTAAGGGCGGTGCATTAAACCGTCGCCTGATCAAGATCCGGGAGTTTGACGAGTTCTTCCTGTGTGGCCCCGAAGCGATGATATCGGAGGTCTCACGCGGGCTTCGTGGCGAAGGCATTGCAGAGGAAAACATCCAATTCGAACTGTTTGCTGCATCCGCAGAAAGCGCCCGCCAGGCCATCGAACGTCACCATGCACGCGCGAAGGAATACAAGGGCCATGTCAGCGAGGTCAGCATCCTGTCATCCGGTCGCGAATACGCGTTTGAACTGAGCACCGACGGCGAAAACATCCTCGATGCCGGTCTTCGTAACGGCGTCGATCTGCCCTTTTCGTGCAAGGGCGGTGTATGCGCCACCTGCAAGGCACGCCTGATTGAAGGTGAAGTTGAAATGGATCAGAACCAGGCATTGCGGCCGGAAGAAATCGAAAACGGCTTTATCCTGACCTGCCAGTCGCACCCCATTTCGAAAAAAATCATCGTCGATTACGACCAGTTCTGAGTGGCATTGCACCATGGCCAAAAACCATCCACTCGACGACTTCCTGCTGCGACGTATGCGTGATGGAAAAATCAGCAGCACGGCCCTGGTGGTTACCTTTTTCTGTGATGTTGTCACCCAGCATGGCGGTGAAATCTGGCTGGGTAATATTATCCGGGCCCTGGCCCCGCTGGGAATCAACGAACGCCTGACCCGCACCACGGTTTTCCGGCTTATCCAGGATGACTGGCTGGAATCACGCAAACAGGGACGGCGCAGTTACTACCGCCTGACCAAAACCGGGCAGAATTATTACCAGCGGGCGGCACAAAGAATTTACTCGTCCCATCAGCCGGAGTGGGACGGTGAATGGTCTTTGCTATTTACGTCCCTGGTACCTGATGAGAATCGTGATGCCCTGAAACGAGGGTTAAACTGGCTGGGGTACGGGCAACTGGCAACCGGTGTCTTCGCCCTGCCCCGCAACCAGGCACCAGTACTGGATGACCTGCTTGCAGATCTCAAACTGGATGACACGATCGTGCAAATGCACGCGCAGGCGAATAGCAGTCAACACCTTAAAAAACTGATCCTGTCCCGTTGGAAACTGGATGATTTGCAGACTGATTACAAGGCGTTTATTGCAAATTACCACCATGCCCACAGGGCACTGCAGACGCATCCACCCGATGGGCATTCGATGCTGCTTTTACGTATTCTGTTGATTCACGAATACCGAAGAATCTTGCTGAGAGACCCTGAACTACCTGCGGAAATGTTGCCTGAAAACTGGGAGGGCCATGTTTCACGTCAATTGACGGGTGAGATATACCGTGATCTTCTATCGACAACATCGACCTGGGCAAATCGTGAACTGTTCAAAACCGAGGCTACTAAAGAAATGGGGACAGAAAATTTCACCCTGAAAAGATTTTCCGTGTTTGCAGACTGAACAGTTGATATAAGAATAATCTGCGCAGTTTTTGCGGAGTTTATTAAGGCTATTCTCCGCAGTTTATGCGGAGCTTACAGAGGCTATTCTCCGCGAAGATAGCAATTGGTTCACATCAATCATAAAAATCAAACTGAACTATTTTAAGAAACAAAGCCCTTCCAACCCGCCATATAATCCACAAAAGCTTCACCGAGACCCTGAGATCGCAGGTAGTCTCTTGTCACCGGCAAGCTGACAGGCTCGAAATCGGGGTTGGCGATTACCTGCCTGGGGAAGTCGTGATGCAGGATTGCTCCACGTCCCAGTACAACAAAATCGACACCGGCATCGAGGCAGCGGTTGACGTCATGCGCCGTGTAAATTTTGCCCGCGGTGCCGAGACGCACACCATAGCGTTTCAATTCCGTGAAGTAACTCAAAAGGCTTCGTCCCTTGAACTCATCCTCGTTGGGTTCCTTGAAAGAATCCCATAAGGACATATCGAGAAAATCAATGTTGGTCTCACTCATTAATCGTTGTGCAGTCTCCAGGATTTCGCCGAGTCGCAGATCAAATCGTTCAGGTGACAGCCTGACACCAAGCAGAAACCCGGGACCACAGCGGTTACGTATACCATCGATGATGTCAAATATGATACGCGAACGGTTCTCCAGCGAGCCACCATATTGGTCGCTGCGCTGGTTGATTGTCGGACTGAGGAATTGACAAAGGATATAACCATGGGCGCCGTGGATCTCCACGCCATCAAAACCGGCTTTTTGGGCACGCTCGGCGGCGGCCACAAAGTCTTCCTTTAGCTGTTCAACCTCATCGAACATCAATGCACGTGCTCCGGTCTTTTCGTTATCGGAAGGGCAGACCGGTTGCTCACCGATTTCTTTTTCCGGTGACCTCATACCGGCGTGATGCAATTGAAGCACCGCCAGGCTCTGTTCAGCCTTGATGCCGGTGGCCAATCTCGTCAGGCCCTCCAGGTGATCATCGGAAAAACACCCCAGCTGACCGGGAAATCCCTTGCCATTGGCCTGCACATGAGAGGCGCAGGTCATGGTAATACCAAACCCGCCCTTGGCGCGCATGGTCAGCCAGTGATATTCATCATTTGAAAGTCGCCCATCGTCATGGCTTTGTGAATTTGTCAGTGGTGCCAGCATGAAGCGGTTCTTCGCTACCGCGCCGCTCTTGAAACGCAGGGGTTGAAACAAATCGGTCATTGACTGGCTCCGAAACGGGTCAGGTTGATTTTAACCCAATGCAACTTTACACACATGACCCCGATCATTCATGGTTTCTGAGTTGTTAGCAGGAGTGGGGCTGCGGTGGGTGGTAGTGCTTACCAGGACGCGCTCGAGCACATCCATGTGGCGCTCATCCTCGACATCCTGTCTCGTAAGGTCCTGGTAAGCACTACCACCCACCACAGCTAATCACAACTGTAGCTCAACCTTCAGAAACCAATGGCCTTTGATTTCGCACATAGCAGAGGGTATGCGGTACCTCTCTTCAGGACCGTGAGCGACAAGGATGTCGCGACCGAGCCCCCATGGATGGGTTCACGGCGTGTCCTGAAGAGAGGTACCGCATGGCCTCTGCTACCCTGGAGAAGCAACAGTAAGTCTCCATTCAGGGTGAGCATCCTGCAATTTCGCCAGGGGCTAAACCTGAAAATGTGACTTCTTAATAAAGCGGGTCAACAACGAATCTTGCACGTACTCATCATGTTCAACTTCCACCCAGCTTATCCGGTTTGGCCAGCCACTCCCTGCCCTTTAGCATCAACTGGTAATAAACCGTCGGCAGCATCTTTTCCTTCAAAAACCAGGCCAGCTTACTCGGCTCGTTACTCTTGATTAACCATTCCGGGAAAGTCGGTAATAACTTGCCGTCGTATCCAAATTCTGCCAGTACGATTTTGCCTTTCTCCACCGTCAGCGGGCACGAGCCATAACCGTTGTATTCAGCCGCAGGCTCCTTGCCATCAAACACCGCGAGGAGGTTTTCAGCCACGACCGGTGCCTGGAACCTGGCAGCCGCGAGTGTCTTGGCATTGGGTGCTGAACAGGCATCACCCAGACTGAAAACATTGCCATAACGATTATGTCTCAGCGTATCCTGGGCCACATCCACCCAGCCGGCCTCGTTGGCCAGGGCGCTGTTGCGTACAAAATCAGGCGCGGTTTGCGGCGGGCAGACATGCAGCATGTCGAATTCCATTTCTTCACGGCGTGCTTCCTTGCCAGGTTCACAGACATCAAACCAGGCCTTTTGGGCCTCGCCATCAACCGCTACAAGATTGTGAAAGAACTCCAGACCCGCATTGTATTTTTTGACGTATTCCATCAATGGCGGCACATAGTGATCGATACCGAATAACACGCCGCCCGCGTTGCAGAAACTGACATCGATATTATCCAGCACCCCGTTGCGCAACCAGTGGTCACAGGATAAGTACATGGCTTTTTGCGGTGCGCCGGCACACTTGATCGGCATTGGTGGCTGGGTAAATATGGCGCGACCGGAGCGCAGGTTCTTGACCAGTTCCCAGGTATAGGGCGCATAATCGAAACGGTAGTTGGAGGTTACGCCGTTTTTACCCAGCGTCTCGCGCAAACCTTCAACTGCATCCCAGTCCAGTTTCAAACCAGGTGCCACCACCAGTTGCCGATAAGCAAGGCGACTGCCGTCTTCGAGGGTGATCTGGTTGTGCTCAGGCTCGAATGATGCCGCCGCAGCTTCTATCCAGCGCACACCGGAGGGCATGACATCCTTTGTAAATGACTGTGGCTGAGTCGGTGAAAAAATACCGCCGCCGACCATTGTGAAGCCGGGCTGGTAAAAATGTTTGTAGCGGGGCTCGATAACAACAATATCCAGTAAAGGCCGGCGTCTTAAGAGGCTCGAAGCCACTGCTATACCCGCGCTGCCTCCTCCCAAGACTACGACGTCGTAGGTGGTTGCCTCACCATGTGGGTGAATGGTTTCATCAAGACCGGCTTCGTGAGCCAAAGCCTCGTCGAGAAATTCTTTCTGCCAGCTCAGGTCGTAACCGATGGTCGCAGCAAAATCGATGATGGCGTCCGAACCCATATGCCTGGCTTCATACAGGGCCCATAAGCTGGTCGATCGCATACCCGATCTGCAGTAGGCAAGTACCGGTCCCGTGACATTGGCCATTGCATCAGAAAAATCCTTGACGTTTTGCTCGGTCAAATCACCGGAAATGACCGGTATGCTGACAAATTCAATGTCATGTTTCGCGGCTTCTGCCGATAACTCTTCTTCCATTGGCTGGTCATCGGATTCATTGTCCGGACGATTATTGATGATGGTCTTGAAGCCCAGATCGGCGAGACGCTCAACATGGGCCGGATAAATTTGCGGTGACACGGACAAAAACGGTGAAATTCTTTTAACTTCCATTGATCAGGTCTCTCGAGGTGTGCAAAAACTAAAACGGCCAGACAGAAGGCAGTGTTCGGGCCAGGATGTATACTCCCATTACTATCAGGAAAAATCCAAATACTTTACGCAGTTTATGTTGGTCGACACGGCCGGCGATACGTGAGCCGATAAAGCTGCCAGCCACGCCAAGTGCGGTGACGATGGCAATCACGTTCCAGTCCAGTGCCAGCCCTTGTGAGTCGAGCACATCCAGGTATTTCCAGAAACCGGTAAACGATTTCAGGGCGATAATCACCAGGCTGGTGGCCACCGCGCGGTGCATCGACAAACCACCCAGTAACACGAGCGCCGGTACGATCAGGAAACCACCACCAACACCAACCAGTCCAGTGAGAATACCAACCAGCAGACCATCAATAACGATCTTCCAGACTTCCCGCGGCGCATGCGGCGTATCATCCAGTACCACCGGTTTCAGCATCTGCCAGGATGCCAGCAACATGACGACAGCAAACAATGCCAGTTGTACCAGACCGGAAATCCAGGTGGCGAGCCATGCACCGATATAGGTACCGGCCATACCCGGAACACCGAACAGAACCACGATCCGCCAATCGACCAGCTTTTTCTTCAGATAAGGAAAGCTGCCTGCCAGGGCAATTGAACCAACTATAGCCAGGGAGCCGGCAATGGCCAGTTTCTCATCCTGGCCAATCAAGTAGACCAGTACCGGCACCGTCAGGATGGAACCGCCGGAACCCAGCAAGCCAAGGCTGACCCCGATCGCCATGGCGCCCAGCCAGGCGAATATCGACAACCCCATTACGGTGATATCCGTTGCTTACAAAACATTGACAGGTAACTTGAGGAACACCGTACCACTGTCATCGGCCGGCGGCATTTCACCGGCGCGGATATTGACCTGTATGGATGGCAGTATCAGTTTTGGCATACCGAGTTGTGAATCACGCTGATCCCGAAACGCGACGAACGCCTGTTCGGTGATTCCTTCGTGAATATGAATATTGGCAGCGCGCTGCTCTGCCACCGTTGTCTCCCAACGGAACTCATCACGGCCCGGCGCCTTGTAGTCATGACACATAAACAGACGGGTCTGCGCAGGCAAGGCCAGTATGCGGTGAATGGAACGATACAATACCGCCGCATCGCCGCCAGGAAAATCGGTCCGGGCGGTCCCGAAGTCGGGCATAAACAACGTATCACCAACAAAGGCAACGTCGCCGATCATATAGGTCACACACGAAGGCGTATGTCCCGGAGTATGCATCACCCGGATGTCCATCGTTCCGAGTTTCATCACGTCGCCTTCATCAAACAGGCAATCAAACTGGCCACCATCGGTTACAAATTCATCACCGAGTTTGAAGATATCCTTGAACGTCGCCTGCACTTTGGCAATCAGCCGCCCGGTACCGGTTTTGCCACTCGTTTTTGTTTTCAGGTATGCCGCGGCGGAAAGGTGATCAGCATGTGCATGGGTTTCCAGTATCCATGCCACCTCAAGTCCATTTGCATGGATATAATCAAGCACCTCGTCGGCACCTGTGGTTGAAGTGCGACCGGAAGCGGAATCAAAATTCAGCACCGGATCGATGATTGCACAGGTCACGCCAGGATCATCTGTTACCACGTAAGTGACCGTATTCGTCTCTTCATCAAAAAAGGCTTTTACACCGGGTTTCATTGATTGGTCTCCAGTAATATTTATAACCTGTCGTTAATCTTGGGCCTGATATGATAACCGTATTGGAAAAACGTGATTGGGGCTGATCAAGGGCCGATTCGATTTGACTTTATATTATAATTCGCTAATATATGCAAGCTTCACTCAACAATGGGAATTAAATATGCATGACGCCCCTGTCCTATCCTGGAAAGTAGCCGGCCTGTTGCTTGGTCTGCTCGTTATCCTGGCAACCGCACTGGTCAAACCATTTGGTGTTTCGACACAGTATGTTGTTACCGATGCCATCGTCCTGCACAACGCGGCGCCGACGGTGGCAGAAGCTAACGAATATATCAACAAGTACGGTGAAAAGTCTGACTGGGGTGTCGGTTATGGCTGGATGCTGGTACTTGGCATGTTCCTGGGTAGCGGTATATCTGCGCTTGTTACCAGGCGTTTTCGTCAACGTGAGACAGCATCGATGCCGTCCATGTGGAAAGAACAGTTTGGAAACCACCCTGGCAAGCGCTTTCTGCATGCCTTTATCGGTGGCGTTCTATTGTTGTTCGGGGCACGCCTCGCGGGGGGGTGTACCTCCGGTCATATGATTAGCGGTATATCGCAATTAACGGTGGGTTCGTTTGTATTTGGTGCTTCCATATTCGCTTCGGGCATCGTTACTGCCCGCATGCTCTATAAGAAGGTGATGTCATGAAATTATTACTGGGTCTGGCCATCGGCACCGCCATAGGCGCAGTCATGCAGCTGGGCGGCGCTTCCAGCTACCGTAAAATTCTCGGCAGCCTTCTGTTGAAGGACATGACGATTATCAAGTTGATCCTGATGACCATCGCGGTTACCACCGTGGGTATCTATGCACTCGACCTCGTCGATTTGGCCAATATGGATATCAAACCAACCTATGTGCTGGGTATTATTATTGCCGGTTTGATCTTCGGTGTTGGCTTTGCCATTTCCGGCTACTGCCCGGGCACCTGTGTACTGGCATCGGCGGAAGGAAAAACTGACGCCATGTTCACCATTTTAGGCGGCCTGGTTGGCGCAGCACTTTATGCCGTGGTTTATCCATTCATGGCACCGCTGATCAATCTCACCAACTACGGCGAGATCACGCTGGCCACCGTGTTTAATGTCAGTAATGGTATCTGGATTGCCATCCCGTTCAGCGCCATTTTGCTGCTGTTGGTATTCAGGGTGCTGAAAGACCGCTACGAGTAACGCAAGCTCCATCACCGTTTCCGCATGGTGATGTCTTTTAAGGGGGTCTCCGGACCCCTCTTTTTATTTAAAGACACCAAAGGGTGCCGGCGGCACCCTGCCAATCCTGTGCTAAGATATTGAAAATCAAGACATGTCAGGTATTTGTCAGTATATTGTCGTGTTCAATTTCACCCGGTTCACGGATGATTGGCCCCGACTCGAATTCACTGGAAACAAAATGATCGTAAGAAAATTGAGACTGCAACACGGCTGGTCACAGGAACAGCTGGCTGAATTGAGCGGGTTGAGTGTACGTACCATTCAACGTGTGGAACGCGGCGCCAAACCCGGTCTTGAAACTGCAAAATCATTGGCTTCGGTATTCGAGCTTGAGTTATCAACCTTTACCAGCGGAGATACCGAAATGAACCATAGTACCGATGAATTGGAAGTCAAACCTGCCAAAGCTGAGCTTCTCGATGATGAAAAAGAAGCCATGCAATACGTCAAGGGGATCAAGGAGTTTTACACCCATTTAATACTGTTTGTCGTATTTGCCATAGTACTTTTATTCATCAAGGACAGTGAAAACCCCGTCATACTCTGGGCCGTCCTTGGCTGGGGTGCCGGTGTGCTGATCCATGGCCTGGTTGCGTTTGAAAAAATCCGCCTGATCGGCCCGAACTGGGAAAAGCGACAGGTAGAGAAACGCATCGGGCGAAAACTCTAGGACGCCGATGGGGAAGCCAAGGCTGGACGGTTATTTAGGAGTGGGTTGTGTCGGTTTTGCATGACATCCCAAGCAGAGCACCTTTAAGTCAATTCACGATACACTGCTTCGACAGGGTAGCAGAGGTCGCGCGGTACCTTCCTTTATGTTCAGGATGAAGGGTATGCTGCAGGCGCAAGGATGCGCTGAACCGGCCTGTGTCAGATTTGAACATCACTCTGAGAAAAGTGCTTTCACGTTAGTGCAAAAAAAAGCATGCTTCGATGGGGAAGCCTAGGCTGCACAGTACCTTTCTTCAGGACTCGCTCAAGCACTTCCTGTGGCGCTCATCCTCGACATCCATGTCTCGTAAGGTCCTGAAAAAAGGTACTGTACATCCTCGGCTTTGTGCCAGATCTAAGGGGCTGTGCTTTCTGCAGGTTGAACTACAGTTGTGATTAGCTGTGGTGGGTGGTAGTGCTTACCAGGACCTTACGAGACAGGATGTCGAGGATGAGCGCCACAGGATGTGCTCGAGCGCGTCTTGGTAAGCACTACCACCCACCGCAGCCCCACTCCTGTCAATTCGGAGAGAGTTAAACGCTCCAATCGCCGATAATATCCGGGCTAGACCTCGTAGACGGTTTTACCATCTACTATGGTGCGCAGCACGGGAATATTTTTAATTTCATCCGGGTCGGTATCATGCGGGTCTGCAGCAAGCATGGCGAAATCAGCCAGTTTCCCTACCGTGATACTACCCTTGATGTTTTCCTCCATCGAAGCAT